>Ga0265342_10001451_pt1 | contig 22093 bp, 23 predicted proteins | sample 4CB327metaG_FD_203125 | JGI IMG/M metagenome (GOLD analysis project Ga0265342, IMG submission 203125) | Rhizosphere microbial communities from Carex aquatilis grown in University of Washington, Seatle, WA, United States - 4-CB3-27 metaG | ecosystem: Host-associated > Plants > Roots >... | reverse complement strand
GATGTCGCCATAGCCGAACTCGATCACGTACCGGGTGATATCCGGATTTATCGGGTCGAAGGTCTCTTTGAGTACCTTCTCCTGGTTGGGGGCGATCTGCGAGAGCAATTCCTTCCCCCGCTTATACCGGTTATCAGAACCGGCATGCACGGAAATTTTTGAGAGGGTTTTCCCGGTCTCTTTCAGGACCTCCATGAGGGTTCCCATCGCGTTCAGGGTCGCGGGGAATCCTGCGTACCCGCACATCTGGATGATGATCTCGCGGATCTCCTCAGGAGTGCAGCCAACATGCAGTGCGGCGTGGATGTGGACTTTGAGCTGGGGTGCCGCAGTCCCCATGGCGGTCAGGGCGGCTACGACCGCCAGTTCTTTTGTCCGGTTGTCGAGAATTTCCCGGGCATAAATCTCCCCGAACGAATATTCTATGAGATACCGGGAAAGGTCGGGACAGATAGTGTTTAAGGTCTCCTCCACCCTGACACCGGCTTCGCCATCGATCTCAAGCAATTTTTTCCTTCCGATTGTTGCGTAATCTGTCATAACTTCACCTGAACCTTGTGCCGATAATCATTCGACGCCGGCCCTCTATTGCCACGTTACCTGCAATGGCTTCCGGCGCGGGATACCATAAATCTTGTACTGCGGGTACCCGAACATCATCACGTACGCGCTCTTCCGCCCTGCGGGAATGCCAAGTGCCTTCTGGAGCGGCTCATAAGACAATGCCGCCATGGCAACAAACCCGGCCCAGCAGGTGCCGATCCCGTATGCCGGCGCTGCAACATCGAAGTGCGTGAGAGCAATGATGGCATCAGTCTGCGCTATCGGATTACCCTCCGGGATGTGGGCGAAGAGCAGGTGCGGGGCGCCGCGGCAGATAGGATCGTGCCCTGCCTCCCATGCTGCAATCAGCGATGGAACGTACCCGCTCATGGGGTGACCGGAATTTACAAGAGTCTTCATCCATTCAGCCGTCAGCCCGGCAATTTTCCTCACGTTCTTTGGATCGTGGACAACGATCCACGCAACCGGTTGGCCGTTACCTCCCGATGCGGCATACCGGGCGATTTCGAGGATCTCGAGGATCTTTTCCTTTGGCACCGGATCCTTCGTGAAATGCCGCACGGAGCGCCGTTTCCTCAGATAAGATCCCATATCACCCGGAGCAATTATCCCGCTACCAGCCGACAGAGACACTTTCTCCTCAGGGCCGACGTTCAGGAGGAGTGCCTGCGAAGGGCAGGTCACTTCACAGTGCCCGCACTGTATACACGTGCCTGCTTTTGCATCAGTAACCCGGGGCAGGGTATTCTCATCGGCAGGGTCAACAATTGACATCGGGCAGACGATTGAACAGATCCCGCACCGGGTGCAGAGATCCTGGTCAACAAATATCGTGGTCATGATTCTAATCTCCTTTTTTCTTCCTCGTCATTCGCTCGTCGGCATGCAATTGTTTTTGTGGGTTTAATGGATGCTGACTCATTATCTTCACGAGCCGGGCCATGTTCTGCCCGACCTTCTTTGCCTGTGCCATTCCCTCTTCGTCCCGCTCAACATCGCCAATATCCCTCCCAATTCCGATACAGGGGAAACCCGGGATTATCACGTCATTTGCAAGGAAGAAATGGAGCATCGTATCGAAAGTGCGGCTGGCACCGGCGCGCCGGACCGCCACTGCTGCGTTCCCCACTTTTCCAGAAAGCGGGTGCCCGTTGGCATACGAGACAAACCCGGCCCGATCAATGAGCGCTTTCATCTCTGAGGTGACATCGAGGAAATAAACTGGCGAACCCAGAATAATCCCGTCTGCCTCAATCATCTTTTGGATACAGGAATTCACCAAATCATCATCGATAACACATTTCCGGTCCCGGTTCTCAAAGCATTTCATGCAGGATGTACAACCGTGGATCTTCTTTCCACCCAGCTGGATGGTCTCGGTTTCAATTCCTTCGGTCTCAAGTTCTTTGAGGATCTGCCGGATCAGGATGGATGTGTTCCCATCCTTCCTCGGGCTCCCGTTGATTGCAAGTACTTTTGTCATGGTATCAGTGTTGTATCAGTTTCTTTCCGGCATTCCACGCATCGCCGGCATACTTCCCGAGTATCCAGTAACGGTTGTCAGGCATGGTCAGGAAGAGCGGGTCGATTGCCGGGAAGTCCGGCTTGTTGTCCTTGATCACCCTGCCGTCCGCGTAGGCCCCCACGATTTCACCGATGAAGAGCGTGTTGGTCGGCAGCGGGACGCTCTGGACAAGCCGGCATTCGAGTGTGACCGGGCATTCCCTGATCATCGGGGCTGTTTTGAGCGATCCGTAGAATACATCGAAAACCTGGGATTTGTCTGTCTTCTCCCCGGATACAAGACCGCAGTAATCGGTCTTTTCGAGCAAATCTGAAGAAGGGATATTCACCGAGAAGGTCTTTGTCCCGGCAATACCTTTCGATGTGAAGTGGTTGTTTCCGATCCCACATACAATCATCGGCGGGTTCGCGTTTGCCCGGGCGCACCAGCCTACAGTCATAAAATTTGCCTTACCGTTCACATGTGTCCCAACAAGGACTACCGGCATCGGAATGAAAAAGTTCTGTCCGATCTGTTTCTTTTCCATTTTTTTCCTCTCCCCGTGTTGTGCGAAATATCCTGACAGAAAACCATAAGCAGGCAGAATACACACTATTCTGCTATAAGGGTAATCTGAACCATTACGATAAAATCCGCCTCAAGTGAATATATAGATAATACAGGCAAACGGGTAATAGACTTTCATTGGAGTAACCATGACCTATACTAAAAACGGCAAGACCTACCACTGCGGTGTTGAGGCTGCACTCGATGTGATTGGCGGCAAGTGGAAACCACTCATCCTCTGGGCACTTGGAGACAATGTTCTTCGTTTCGGTGAGCTGCAGAAAGGATTGCCGGGAGTCAATGCCAAGATGCTGACAAAGCAGCTCCGCGAACTCGAGGAAGACGGTGTTATTACCCGGAAAGTCTACCCGGAAGTCCCGCCCCGGGTGGAATATTCGATCACCGATTTCGGCAGGACGCTCATCCCGATACTCCAGGCTCTCTGTATATGGGGAGCGCAGTATCTCGGCGTGGAGAACGAGGACGCCAAAACCTCTGCAAACCACGGCAAGGCAAAAGAGCGTAAAGAGAAGATCTGAACCGGGTCTTATTTTTCAAAGGCCGGTATAAATAAGGGGAATACATCTTTGCCCGGTTCCACGGAAACTCCCGGGATCTTACCACCCTGTAATCCCCGATCCAGCACCATATCTTTTTAGTCCAACCACGAACTACGATCCGGTAACCATGACACGGTACGGGTTCATCGGCACAGGTTCCATGGGAGGCATGCTTATCCGGCAGCTCATCATCTCGAATGCAATAAAGCCGGCGGATATAACCGCATGCAGCAGGGAGGGCAGGTCCGTCCGCGCTGTAGCCGAAGATACAGGAATCACTGTAAGGGATTCCCCGCGGGATACGACCCGTGACGCAGATGTACTCTTCCTCTGTGTCCGCCCGCTGGAAATCCGGGCTGTGCTGTCGGAAATCCGGGATCTCCTTTCGGATCGCATGCTCCTCGTTTCAATAGCCAGCTGCGTGACGCTCGAAAACCTTGCAGGCTGGGCCGGACCCGGGGTGCGATGCATCAAGGTTCTCCCGAGCGTGACCGCGGAAGAGCATGCCGGTATCTCGCTTGTTGCCTGGGGGCGTGGTGTGACGGATGCCGACAAGGAACTCGTCTTCTCTCTCTTCTCTGCAATCGGGACACCGGTAGAGATCGAGGAGCGGCACTTTGAGATCTACGGTGACCTCACGAGCTGTGCCCCGGCCCTGTTTGCCGCCATGATGCAGGAATTCGCCGCTGCCGCAGTACGGAGAGAGGGGGTTCCCCCGGCTCTTGCAGCGTTTCTCGTGCAGCAGACGCTGATAGGAACGGCCTGGCTTCTCGACCGGGATGACACCGGCTTTGACGAGCTTATCGGTCGCGTGGCAACCAAAGGGGGGATTACCGAAGAGGGCGTAACGGTGCTCCGCAACCGTCTCCCGGCAGTATACGATGATCTGCTGGAAGTTACCCTAGCAAAACACGAGCTCCTCAAGAAGCAGATTGCCGATCAGGATTAATCCTCGTTATTTTCGCCCCGCACCTGCCGCGTCCCTTATCACGAATACCTGCCCACTCTTTTCATGGACCCGGTCATTGAACGCATCCGGCAGGAACTCCAGAGTCAGGCTGATCAGGAAATCCAGAAGACTTCCCGGCGGTTTTTCAAGGAAGAGATCACGTGCTACGGCATGAAAACCGCTGCCGTGATTGCCATTGCAAAAAAGTACTGGAAGGAGATCAAAACCCGTGACAAACAGGAGATCTTCACACTCTGCGAGGAACTCTACAGGTCAGGATATATGGAAGAATCCTTCATCGTCTCTGAATGGGCACACGCTCTCTCAGGACGGTATGAGAAAGAAGATCTCGCCGTCTTCCGTTCATGGATCGGGACCTATATAACAAACTGGGCGTCGTGCGATGGTTTCTGCAACCACACAATGGGGGATTTCATCGACCGGTTCCCTGAATATACCGACGAGCTCAGATGCTGGACCCGGTCGGAGAACCGCTGGATGCGAAGGGCAGCTGCAGTTTCGCTCATCGTCCCGGCAAAGCACGGAAAATTCCTGCATGAGGCACTCGGAATCGCTGACCTCCTCCTGACCGATAGCGATGATATGGTGCAGAAAGGGTATGGCTGGTTGCTCAAGGAGGCAAGCCGGAAGCATACGGATGAGGTGTTTGCCTTCGTTATGAAGAACAAAAAGGAAATGCCCCGCACGGCCCTGAGGTACGCAATTGAGCTGATGCCACGGGATCTCAAGGCAGAGGCTATGAAAAAGGACTGGTAAATTCCTGCCGGCCTCCTTTGAACATCAGGCAGGAATATGCAACAGCAAAAAGTATGTTCTTGTTATTCCATATCCCGGATGTGGTGCCGGCCCCCATCCTCAAGCTGGCGCGCCACCTCAGCTTTCATGGATGAGAGTGCCTCCGGGGAGATTAATTTCCCGGACATGACATGAATTTCTTTTTTCCCGGTTGCAGGATTCTGCTCGTACGTGACGATGAAATCCTCATGATTGGCCATTGCGGAGAAAAGAAGATCCGTCACTGCTTCGTGAAACGGTTTCTCGTTTTTCTTCCGGCGCCCCTTCCTGATAGTCATATAAATACGTGCAATAGCATGAATTATAAAACGTTCAGATCGATTGCTGCCTTTTTCATCAAAACGGCAGTATCCATGTACCTGTTTATCTTGTGAATACCCCTAAGCCGGGATTGTGCAAACCGGGCCGAACGCTGCAATCCTTTTAATCAGGGTCCCTGATTCCTGTACTCTGTTTCCGGGAGAACCAGGAGAGGATGACTGATAAATACCTGAAATATTATGGGAGCGGGGCCAGGCGCTGCTGCAGGAGGCTTATGAGGCCCTCCAGATCCCTGCACCGGTTCAGCTCATCGGTGCTGATCAGCACCGCAAGACCTCTGCCGGTCCTGACCAGCACAACCGGGAATGTTGTTATCGCACTACCGAACTCTGCGCGGAATTCATCCCGGTCAAGAGCCCGTGACGGGAGCTTCTGTTCCCTGATGAAACGTTTCCATTCTTTTTTCATTCCCACCGGGCTATGGGTGAGTGTGGACAGGTTGCAGCCATCGGCACGGGACGTCGCTGAGTTGCCTGAATAATTTTTGATCAGCGGCAGTGCTCCACTGTCACCGTTGCTGACGAACAGAAGACTCTCTTCCTGGGGCATGGATGTCACTTTTCATCTGCCCGCATATATTTTGGACGGATGATCCTGGTTCAATCCATGAAATACACGTTTCAACGAATATCCGGACAGGCCCTCATCCTAATTCTCTCAGGAATAAAAACCGTTCGGGTGATCTCAACTGCAGCCGGTCCAGCCGCAGTTCTTGCAGATCCCCTTGTTGCAGCCTTCCCCAAAATCCAGTGGCTCCCGGCAGTCAGGGCAGAGCCTCTTTTCCCCAACTTTTTTGATATCCCAGTCCTGCAGGGTAGTGATGCTCTGGTTCTTGGCCGAGAGTTCGATGCAACGCCCCACAACATCAGCGCAGGAATGGCCTTCCGATGAGGGATTCTTGATGGAGACAATGCAGTTGACCTTGGCGAACTGCTTGACGAACTTGGTGTAAGGCACCCCGTTCTGGAGACCGGTGCTGATGGCACGGCCCAGAGCACTGCTGTTCGCCTCGCAACCCCCGCTTCCGACGGTCCTGATGAACACTTCCATGGGCTTTCCGTCGAGGAGGTTCACGGTCACATAGAGGCGGCAGCACCCGGACTGGCAGAGGTATGTCCTGCCGGAGAGTTCCCGTGGGCGGTCAGTCGAGAACGAGTGGATCTTTTCCGGTTCGTTCCTGTCGGCAACTGCAAAAGGAGCCGGTGCATGTACAGGCTCCTTGAGCGAGAGAACCACATCTTCCCTGCTGCCCGTCCGATAGATGGTGATCCCCTTGAGCTTCAGGGACCACGCCATAAGGAGGGCTTTCGCACAGTCCTCTTTGGTGGCGGAAGAAGGCATATTGATAGTCTTGCTGATGGACGCGTGGACGTGTTTCTGGAATGCTGCCTGCATCAGGATGTGATCTTTCCAGCTGATGTCGAGCGCAGTCTTGAAGAGTGCCCGGAACTCCTGAGGGAGCCAGTGCAGATCCCGCACGGTTCCGGTCTCGTGGACGTGAGCGATGACCTCGTCCATCTTCTTCTGGAGTGCATCCATGGAGAGCCCTTGTCCGGCAAGGGTTGTCTTCAGCATCCTGCTGAATACAGGGTTGACGATAACAAACGTTTTACCCACGGTATTCTTCCGGGTATAGGCAAACGAGAAAACCGGTTCTATACCGCTCGAGCAGCCGGCAAGGAGAGAGATCGTCCCGGTGGGGGCGATCGTGGTTATCGCCGAATTCCTCATCGGGTGCATCTTCCAGGTACTTCCCTGCCAGGCCGGGAACGAACCATGTTTTTCAGCCAGCCTGCGGGATTCCTCCACTGCAGTCTCCGTTACGATCTGCATGATGCGTTCGGACCAGATCCTTCCCTCGGCAGAATCGTAGGCAAGGCCGGCCATGAGAAGGGCATCGTGCACGCCCATGAGACCAAGGCCGATCTTCCGGGTCTTCAGCGTGGCATCCCGTATCTGCGGGATGGGAAAGACGTTGCGCTCGATAACCAGATCAAGGAAACGGGTTGCCATACGAGCCGTTTCTTTCAGCTCATTCTCGTCAAATACACCATCATGAACGCAAGCTGCGAGATTGATACTGCCAAGCACGCAGCTCTCGTAGGGGAGGAGGGGCTGCTCTCCGCAGGGGTTCGTAGTATCGATCTCACCGAGCTGTGGCGTCGGGTTGTGCCGGTTGATCTCATCGTAAAACAGGATCCCCGGCTCACCGTTCTTCCAGATACCATCAACGATACCATCCCAGATCTGCCCGACGGTTACGCTTTCTCCAGTGTGCGGGTGGGTGATCCAGATCGTCCCGGACTGTTTCCTGGCAACGTGTTCCATGAAGCGGTCATTGACCATGACCGAGATGTTGAAGTTGGAAAACTCGCCTTCCTTTGTCTTGGCTGCAATGAACGGCAGGATATCCGGATGCCAGACATTGAGGATCCCCATGTTCGCTCCACGACGGCGACCACCCTGCTTTATTACCTCGGTGGCGGCATTGAAGACCCGCATGAACGAGACAGGTCCCGAGGCAACCCCATCCGTTGACTGGACAGGAGATCCCTCGGGCCGCAGGTGCGAGAAATTATACCCTGTTCCCCCGCCGCTCTTGTGGATGATCGCCCCCTGCTTTATTGCATCGAAGATTCCGTCTATGGAGTCCGGGACCGGCAGGGTAAAGCAGGCGGATAGCTGGCCAATTTCTGTACCGGCATTCATCAGCGTTGGGGAGTTGGGGAGGAATCGCAGGGACTGCATGGCCTCAAAAAAGCGGACTTCTTCTTCCCGGTCATCGGTAAGAGCCGATGCAACGCGGCGGCAAATATCCTCAAATGAATGTTCCCCCTTCCGTAGGTAACGGGCCGAGAGGATGCTGTCAACAACGGGTGATGCACTCATGGGTATATCAGATCCAATTCTTCTTCTCTATGGTTTTCCGATGGCAGATGGGGATCCGGAACACCGTTTTTTCTCAGGAAAATGTACATGGGTGGCGTGCCGGATTCTGAATCTTCTCTTGTGAGTGGTCTCGCGAAATTAAAAACCGTTTCCAATCAGGCACATCGGCACGAGGATTCCTACTGATGGGAAATCCGGCAATAAAAATGATCCATCAGGCAGGGAGATACCGACTAACGGAAAACCCATTATTCGTGGGCGGTACAAACAATGCCGATCCCCGTCAGGAATCGCTCGTGGAGCCGGGTATCATTTCCCAGCTCGGGATGGAACGAGAAGGCCACATGCCGGCCTTTCTCAACAGCAACGATTCCCTGATCTACGGACGCCAGTACCTTAACTCCGCTGCCGGCCCGGGTAACCACCGGAGCCCGGATGAAGATCGCGTGAAACGGACCTTCACAAAGACCCTCAAGAGCAAGATCGGCTTCAAATGATTCCCGCTGCCGGCCAAAAGCATTCCGGTCAACGGTCATCTCCATGAGACCCAGGGGATGGATCCGGGGATCGGCAACCTCGGTTGCCATCATCACCATTCCGGCACAGGTGGCAAAAATACCGCCTTCGAACTGCCGGATCGGCTCGTAGAGTCCGTTCTTGTCAATGAGCCGTGAGATGGTTGTCGATTCCCCGCCGGGAATGGCAAGGGCATGGCAGCCGACCAGATCCGCCGGGCTCCTCACTTCGAAAACTTCGGACGAGGAGCCGTGCCCCATCCGTTCAAGCGCCAGGAGGAACGCATCGATATGCTCGCTCACATTCCCCTGGAGCGCCAGTACGCCAATCCTAGCGTCCACGGGTCTGGAGCACCTCATCGTCCCGGAGCGTGTGGATATCCAGGCCGGGCATTGCATCGCCAAGGCCCGTGCTGACCTTAGCGATTACCTTGGGGTCGTTGAAGTGGTTAACCGCCTCAACAATCGCCTTTGCCATCCGCTCGGGTTCAGATGATTTGAAGATGCCGGATCCCACGAAGACACCATCGGCACCCAGCTGCATCATGAGAGCTGCATCCGAAGGAGTGGCAATGCCACCCGCCGAGAAGTTCACAACCGGCAGCCGGCCACGCTCGGAACATTCGATAACCAGTTCCGCCGGGGCTTCAATTTCCCGGGCGTAGTCGATCATCTCCTGCTTGTCAAGGCCGCGGAGCATCCGGATCTCTCCCATGATCGTGCGCATATGGCGGACGGCTTCGACAACATTGCCGGTACCTGCCTCCCCCTTGGTCCGGATCATGGCTGCGCCTTCGTTGATCCTGCGGAGGGCTTCGCCAAGGTCGCGGGCACCACAGACAAAGGGGACCTTGAACCGGGTCTTTTCGATATGGTATTGTTCGTCTGCAGGGGTCAGAACCTCGCTCTCGTCGATCATGTCCACGCCGAGGACTTCGAGCACCTGCGCCTCCACGAAATGACCGATCCGCACCTTGCCCATGACCGGGATGGAGACCGCCTCGATAATCTCGGCTACCTTCTGGGGATCAGCCATGCGGGCGACCCCGCCCGCTTTCCGGATGTCGGACGGGACTCGTTCGAGCGACATGACTGCGACGGCACCTGCTTCTTCGGCTATGGTTGCCTGTTCGGCATTTACGACATCCATGATGACGCCCCCCTTCTGCATGGATGCGAAGCCGCGCTTGAGAAGCTCAGTGCCAAATCTCAGTTCTTCCAGTTTCATATACCTGTACTATTGATCAAGGATCCCAATAAAAACAGTGCGCAACAGGCAAAAATTGCAAACATAAAAGTGACCGCCCGGGTAGCCTGGAGGATCCCGGCACCACCTTCATCGAGCGTCCGGGCACCATCACCGATAGAATAAACGCCCGGTTTCTCGAACCGTATCCCGACTCCGCCGGCCATCGCAGCCATGACGATACCTCCATTGAATCCCGGGCGCTTGTACCCGTCCCGCCGCATGATCCTCCACGCGGGGCCGAATCTTCCCTTCAGACCAAAATACACGAGCAACAGCAGGACCGTGATCCGGGCCGGGATAAAATTGAGGATATCGTCCATCCGGGCCGGGCACCAGCCAATCCGTTCGCGTTCGTCCCGGTACCCGAGCATCGCATCCATGGTATTTGCGGCCCGGTAAACCGCTGCCCCCACAAGGCCGAATACCAGGAAAAAGGAGAGCGGGGAGATGATACTGTCTGTCAGGTTCTCCGTCATGGATTCGTAGCCTGCCGAGAGGATATGCTCCCTGTCAAGGGCAGCTGTATCGCGGGAGACAAGGAGCTTTACCTTCTCCCTGCCGTTTTCAACACCATCCCGGACCGCCACCACCACCGAGAGCGTATGCTCCTCAAGGGATCGCCAGGCAAAACAGCATTTCAGCAGGAACGGGGCGAAAATCAGGTACACATACCAGGGTGCAAGAGCCGAGAAGAGAAAGAATGGCAGGGCAAAGATAGCAACGGTCAGAAACCAGAAAAGGACCCCGGCAATGCGCTGCCACATAAGGGAATAGAGAGAGGGTTTTCCCCACCACCCGATGAACCGCCCGAGAAGGGCAACGGGATGGTATACCGAGTGCGGGTCGCCAATGAGGCGGTCCACAACCAGCGCAGCACACAGAACGAACGCGGCAAGCACTATTCCTGGCGGTACCATGTATAGAGTGCCCCGACGATGAGAATGATGAATGATGCGATATTGAGGATCTCAATATTCATGTAGAACCATGAGGTGTAGAGGATCAGTGCGATTCCCATCAGGATCATCAGGAGATGGGGGCGTCCGTGCGCAATTGGGTGAAGGGGCATCTCTTCCTGGACCATGGGTCTCAGGTGGGACGCCGGAAAAACCTGGACCTGGGTTATTGTCTTCACCACGCCATAACCAGAGATTAGTTCCAGATCAAAAGAGCCCTCTTCACAGTCTTTCCGGATGGGGATGGTGAGAATAGATGCGTCGACGATATACAGGTTTTCGTGGAAAAAATCCGTGTACATCGCTGCATTGGACGAGGAGACCGTGATATGGATGGGGGCGCCGCGGTTTGTGAATTTCAGCACAAGCTTGTCGCCGCCTTCTGCCGTGATCTTCCCGCGGGGAAGATCGATCGAATTGATCCCGCTCCGGTTGAGAAAAATTTCATAGCCGGGTTCGTCTCCCTGTACGACCGGACTGATCAATGCTGACAGGGCGAACGGGAGATTCATACCGGTACCTCTTACTGGGATGTCTGGGGCAGCAGGTTGGGAATGCCTTCATGGATGGGATACTCAACGCTGCAGGCAGCGCACAGCAGCCCGCCTTCGAGAATCTCTTTCTCGTTTTCCGTCTCGACATGAAGGGTGAGATCCCCCTTGCAGACCGGGCAACAGAGGATGTCCATGAGTGAACGCTTCATGCAAGTTCATCCCGCAAATCAATGATCTGGGTGATCTCGGGGCCGGTGGAGATCAGGGTAACGGGGCTGCCGATGTCCTCTTCAGCCTGTTTGAGGAAATCTTTTGCTTTTTTCGTGAGCTTGGCATAATCGGTCACGCCAAAACATGCCTTGTCAACATTGTCAATCCCGGTGATGGCTGCCTGGGTGCACCCGTTGATCATGGCGGAATAGCGAGCCATGTCCCCGTCCCATCCGCCGACGCGCCGCTGGCGGTGAGTGACGGTACCGAACTCCTGGATGCCCATGGCATCGGATTTCTCAAACGTCATCTCGGTGTTGAAGGGGCCTTCCCCGACACGGGTGGGATATGCTTTGAATACAACGATGACGTCATCGATCTTTGTTGGCCCTACACCGTTATCTGCTGCGATCTGCGACGCTGAGGTGTCCTTGCTGGTCACAAAAGGATAAGTACCGTAATAGAGGGAGATCCCAAACCCCTGCGTGCCTTCGAGCAGGATCGTGCTGCCTTTTTTGAGTTCATCGTCGATTGCCTGGGGAACGTCCAACAGGTACTCGGCGAGTTCGGGCACATCTTTTGCCTGCGGGGAGACCCGCATGACCCGGTCGGAATTTGCCGGACCGCAGCCGGACCCGGTGCTGCCGATCTTTTTGGAGAGGTGGGCGCTTCCCTTATCCCGGGCGATATGATCTTCGGTAATAATACCACAGCGCTTGTCGACAAAGACCCGTCCCTTGACGCCCAGCATTTCCACTTCGTATTTCAGGACACGGGGATCAACGAGCACACCGCTTCCGATGCAGAGTTTCGCTTCCTTGTATACAAAACCTGAGGGAACCATGCGGACGCCATATTTCGTGGTTCCAACCTGAACGGTGTGTCCTGCATTCGGACCCACACCGCCGCGGGAGATGATTACGGGTTTATCCTTGTAGGCAATGTGGGCAACTACCTTGCCCTTACCCTCATCCCCAAAAAATCCACCAACGATGATTGAGCAACTCATTGTGTTTCATGTAGTATTGGTCAAGTTCCAAAATAAAGTATCCCTCATGACCCGGTATCACAAAAAAGGGGGGAAGAAAGGGGGGGAGAAGAGCCGGGTCAAACGGGGGATCAGAGTTCGTGCAGGAATGTCTCCATTCTGCCGAGGGCTTCGCTCAGCTCCTTCCGGGAAACCGCGTAGGCACAGCGGACGTGATCTTCCCCGCCAGTGCCAAAAACACTGCCCGGGACAACGGCTACCCGCTGCTCTTTTAATAACCGCTCGGCAAATTCCACATCGGAAAGCCCGGTTCCCCTGACAGAGGGGAACGCGTAAAACGCCCCTTCCGGAACATGACAGGAAAGACCGATGCGGTTGAGGCCGGCAACAAACATGTTGCGCCTGAGCCGATACTCGTTGACCATGCTGTTCTTATCCTCCTCCGCTGACCGGAGGGCTTCAAGCGCACCCACCTGCCCCATTACAGGAGCGCAGAGCATCACGTACTGGTGGATCTTCAGCGCTGCATCGCAGAGCTCCCTGGGTGCACAAAGGTACCCGATGCGCCAGCCGGTCATGGCATAGGCCTTGGAGAACCCGTTGAGGGTAATCGTCCGCTCGTGGAGATCGCTCACGGTTGCCGCAGCGCAGTGACGCTTCTCGTAGGTCAGTTCTGCGTACACTTCGTCGCTGATGAGAAGGAGGTCGTGATCGATGACCAGGTCTGCGATGGCCTTGAGATCGCTCTCCTCCATGACTGCACCGGTAGGGTTATTCGGGAAATTGATGATCAGGGCCTTGGATTTTTTGGTGATCTGTTCCGCAAGCGCATCAGGATTCAGCTTGAAGTGATCCTTCTCAGTACACCGCACCGGCACTGCTTTTCCACCCGATAGGGTGACGCAGGGGGCGTACGAGACATAGCTTGGCTGGGCTATGAGCACCTCGTCGCCCGGGTCCACAACTGCCCGGATGGCAATATCGAGAGCTTCCGAGACCCCGCTTGTTATAATGATCTCGTCGTCCCCGCTGTAATTGAGCTGGTAATGCTGGGCCAGATAGCGCGAAAGGGCGTCGCGCAGGGACTGGAGTCCCTTGTTCGAAGTATACGAGGTGGTTCCCTGCTCTATGGAGTAAATACTCGATTCGCAGATGTTCCACGGCGTGCGGAAGTCGGGTTCTCCGACACCGAGGGATATGACATCCTCCATGGTGAGCACGAGATCGAAGAACTTCCGGATACCGGACGGGGGGATCTCCCGGGCTCGCTCTGAGACAAAATTGCGCATTTTCCCACCTCAGAAACTATAGGGAAGACGTTCAGTCTCCGGTTGTTCAAAGAGTGTATTGCCATTCTCCTTGTAGGATTTCATGATGATATGGGTGGCCGTCTCGCGGATACGGTCCATGGGCGCAACGTGTTCGGAGACAAACCGCGAGACTTCCTGCATGTTCTTGCCGCTCACGATAAGCTGCAGGTCGTACGTCCCGGTAATCAGGCGCAGGGTCTTAACCTGCCGGAAGCGTGAGAGCCGCTCGGCGATGCGATCGTACCCGAAATCCCGCTCCGGGCTTACCTTGAGTTCGATGATGGCAGAGACCTCGCCATTGCCGGCCTTCTCCCAGTTTATGACGGTGGAATACCGCTTGATTACCTGGGCGGCTTCCAGTGCGTGTACCCGTGCCTCAACCTCAACTGCTGCAAGGTTGGTCATGGTCGCAATTTCTTCTGCTGAGAGCCGGCTGTTCTCCTCGAGAATGCGGAGGAGTTCGAGATCTTTTTCATCCATTTTTATTTCCTCTTACCTGAACCAGGTTTTCAACCACTTTGCTTCCATTTGGGATACATCGAGATTCTTGAGGCCGTTGAGCCTCTGGTCCTTGAGTACAACTTCCCGGATCTTGGCCGTGTTGGAATCAAACCACATCTCTTTTGTCCTGCCATAACGCCCGCGGCTCACCACCCGCGTATTGATCACACCGAGCATGTTCAGCTCGGATATCAGATCGGTGATCCTGCGGTGGGTGAGCACATCGAGTTCGATGGTGGGAGCAATATCTTGGTATATACGTGAGACTTCCCCGCTCGTAAAGATATTCTGTCCCAGCTGTTCGAGGATGAGCATCGAATAGAGGATCAGTTTGCTCTGGGTAGGGAGCGTTGAGATGCATTCGATCATGCTGTCTGTCTCGATCTTGGCCTGGGCGGATTTGACATGCTCCACGCTCACCTGGGTGGACTCGTCGCGATCAGCTAGTTCCCCGGAGATCCGGAAGAGATCAAGAGCGCGCCGGGCATCCCCGTGCTCCTGGGCTGCAAGGGCAGAACAGAGGGGAATAACTCCCTCGGCAACCGCGCCGGGCATGAATGCACCATCAGCGCGCTGGGCCAGGATATCAACGAGCTGCGGGGCATTGTATGGCGGGAATACTATCTCTTCTTCCGAGAGAGAGGAGAGAACCCGGGGATCGAGGAAGTCTTTGAAACTCAGGTCATTGGAGATCCCGATGATACTCACCTTGGAGTTCTTGAGATCGGAGTTTATCCGCGTCAGGTTGTAGAGTGTGTCATCCCCGCTTTTCTTGACAAGCTTATCGATCTCATCGAGGACTATTACAAGGACGCCTCCCCCTGCCTCAAGCTGGTTCTTGAGCTCGGCATACACCTGGTCCGTGGGCCACCCGGTCATCGGGATGTGGGTCCGGGTCTTGTCGCTTGCAAGCTCATCGACAACATCCAGGCATTTGGCGATCTGGGCAAGAACACGGTACTGGGTATCAATCACTTCGCAGTTGAGATGGACGATCCGGCAGAGGGGGCCCATTTTGCTGCTTGCTTTCTCGAGCTCGGATCCTACGTACCGGACACACGCGGTCTTGCCGGTCCCGGTCTTGCCATAAATGAGGATATTGGAGGGGGTTTCATTCCGGAGAGAGGGTGCCAGGATCGAGGCTACTTCATCGATCTGGGGCTTCCGGTGGGGCAGGATCTGGGGGCGATAGGAGTGCCGGAGCACTTCGCGATCCTTGAAGATCCTATTATTGCTCAGGTATTTTTTGAAAAGTCCGGTTGATGGGTCTTCTGGTTCAGGCATGATCACACTATGGAGCTGAGCATTAGCGACATGAGGCAAAAAAACGATCGGTTTCTTTGTTTTATAAACCCCTTTATTTCCAGTGGAATATGCCCATATTCATAAGCAAATTAAAAACCGTGACTGATATGGTGTATTACCAGTTTAGTAGTTTTATATTTGCTTTACCTACGGATTTCCCCGTTTCTTTTGTGGATTTCACTATTCTGGCAGATTATTCACGTGGATTGTCTTCTGATTTGGTATGAGGGGAGGGACCCCTTTATTTCGTATGGAACTATTCAAAAAACTGACAGGAGTAGAGTACAGTTTAAAAAAAAACTTATTCATTTAGTTATTTACGTTTAATAGTATATAAAATATCTTAATTTTTTATTTTCGAGAATTTTGGATGATTTTTAAATTCGCTTGAAAAATCCAGTCAAAGTGAAAAAGAAAGAGAAATAGTTCCAGAGGAAATGAAGGGGTCTGTACCCCAAGTTTTTCCTTCTCTTCCTTCTCTTATTTCTCCCCCTCTTGAGAAGGGTAACTTCACTGGATGTTCTGATAAAAGATTACCAGGTATTGCAGGATTACCAGATGTTGCATAATTTCCGGAACTCATTAAAATAAAGAACATACCTGAACATCCGGATGATCTGCCATCTGTTATCATGCAATAACTACAATTTTGCTTATCACCACTGCAGGACCCCTCTTGTTGATCCGGACTTTGACATCGGGTATCTAGCATACGCCAATCCGGCAATTGAAATGATCTTCAGAAATCTAAAAATCAAACTTTCTTTCAGAGGCCCCTCTCACCAGTACTTGAAAGAGGATGAAACTGCATCGGCATCCCGGGATACATCAGGAATTCTCTTAACAGAGTACAGGCAACATACAGGTATCATGAATAAGGATCATGTGCGCCCGTTTCCTCTTTCAGCAGCAGTCATTACCGTATCCAGCAGCCGGGTACCTGAGAACGATACCAGTGGAACAACAATAAAAAAACTGCTTGCGGAGCAGGATATTCCCATCGGATACTATGCCATTGTGCCTGACCGGATTGATGCTATCCGGGATGCAGTGTTCGCAGCCGCCAAGAGTGCCAATTGTATCATTGTTAATGGTGGTACCGGTCTTACCCATGATGACTGCACCATAGAAGCCATCTCCCCCCTCCTTGAGAAGAAAATGGATGGGTTTGGTGAGCTCTTCCGGATGAAGAGTCTCGATCAAATCGGGACATCATCCATGCTGTCCCGGGCAGTCGCCGGTATCATTGCCGGCAAGGCAGTTTTCTGTATCCCCGGATCTACCCCGGCAGTGACGCTTGCGACAACAGAACTGATCCTACCGGAGATTACCCATATACTCAGTCATGCCAACCGATAGGAACCGGTCCCGTCATTTTTTTAACCGGATCGCATTTTTCACAAAAAAGATAAGTCCCTATTCAGGACAATCATTTTTCGATCGCTCCCTGTACCCCGCCCGGATAATTCCAGACAGAGCCAATAATCATGATGCGATGGCTCAATTGCGATCTGAAAGGCACGTGGAAAAGAGACGGGTTACCGCATAACGTCTAACAAGGCCACCCGTTCAAGGACAAGATCCGCAATCCGCGTCCTGCTCCCTACTGCCAGCAGCTCTTCAGGAGTAATACCAAACAGGTGCGTGAGGCGTTCCTCCCGGTCCGGATTCATCAGGTTCCAGGAATCCCCGGCTATGAACTGCATGACCGGCCTGAGCGCAGTAACAACCTCTTCACAGGGGCCCGGGTAACAACAGACCCAGAGCCGGTTCTCCCCTTCGTGAATGCCAAACGAGGCCCCGACACTGCACTGACGCGATCCTGCCGCATAGAGGAGAGCCTCCATCTCAAGTGTATTGGAAATCGCACTTCCTTCCCGGAACGATCGCACGGCGTGATCGACTGCTGCCCGCACATGGGCTATGCCGGCAACCATGTCCGCATTAAAACAGATGATGTGTGTATCATGCGCTTCCGCTACGGCCCTGAGCGATTCGAGAAATGCAGCCCGGTCCGCAATCGTGCATACCGCCGCCTGGATCTCTCTCTTACCCGTATCCATCACATCACCTGAACTGTGAGAACGTTGACTGCCCGGCCATATTATCCTGACTGGCTGCTGCCGGTGTTTCCTTTCCCTTCTGCAGCTGGGTGAAGATCTGCTCAGCTATACCGCGCCCGAGTATCTTCGTGATGGTCTCTATTCCGGCAGCCCGGACGGCCTCCGGCGTGGTTATGGTGTGGTTGAAGAGCCGCCGGGCTCGGACCCTTCCGATCCCCCGCAGTTTCACGAGGGGAAGCAGCTCGCGCCGGATACCGTTCTTCATGCAGATTTCGAAATCCCGGATTGCCGGATGGAACCCCGGCACGAACATCCGGGAGAGCTCGGCGCCTGCATGCAGGAGCCAGTTCACGCTCTCCACCATGCCGTAGATATCCCCGGGCCCCACCGAATACCGCTCGCAGATCTTTTCATCGGAGAGTTCATCGGTCCAGTCCGAAAGAAGCATCGCGGTCTTGAGGGCCCGGTAGTACCCTTCGAGTTCCTCCTCTTCAGAGGGGTACGGGACCCAGAGTTCGGTTTCATGGGCTTCGATCATCCGGTCGATGGCCGGCTGGTCGGCATTGCGGGCGTACAGTTTGGGCATGTCCGGCGTACTGCAGATCGTCTGGAGGAGGCCGAGATCGGCATACTTTTTCTGCTCCCGCATGGCGCGGATGATCATTGCTGCGCTCCGGGGATCGATGTAGAGCCGCGATACCAGGGATCCGAATTCCGTTGACCCGAGGTGTTCACCAATCTCCAGGACCATCTCTGCTTCGATGAGGAATTTGAGAGCAGTGTCTACCGCTCTCTGCATCAGCCTGCCCTGCCGGTGCTCGTGCACGTAGAAGCTCCGGTTCATGAACGCAGTCAGTTCTCCCCGGGTACCGGCAAACCCGGAGGCAATGATCGAGAGAACGTGTGTATAGAGTGCGGAAGGTTCTGCGATCTTTGAGTGGACCTCTTCCGCCGGGGCCTCGATGTAGCATTCGAAGAGCTCCCCGACCTGCCGTTCATCCTTGGCAATGAGGACCGCTTCCCCGTACGGATCGAGCCTTGGCCGGCCGGCTCTTCCCGCCATCTGGTGGTATTCGCTCACCGGGATCGGCTGCATCCCCTCTCCTGCAGTAAATCTCAGGTAGTCCCGGATGATCACCCGGCGTGCAGGGAGGTTGAGGCCGGCTGCAAGCGTGGGGGTCGAGGAGATGCACTTGATGTGTCCTTTCCTGAACCCCTCCTCGACAACGGATCGTTCGGCCCGGCTCAGCCCGGCATGGTGGAAGGCGGCACCCTGCCCGACACAGAGGGCAAGGGTCCTGGCCATCTCGGTTTCGGCCCCGCCTGCAATCCGTTCGGCATAGATTTTGAGTTCCGGCTCATTGCTCTTGATTGCTCCGGCTGCCCGCTTTGCAAAAGCCTCGGCATTCCGGCGTGAGGAGACAAAGACGAGGCACTGGCCCCCCTCTTCAATGGTGTCCAGACAGAGGTTGATATCATCGTAATTTTTCGATACCTCCTTTATGCGCCGATCTCCCTCCTGGAAGTGGATCCGGTCGTTGCAGAAGACCCCCTGCCGGAGATCGACCGGCCTCCAGGTGCTGGTTACCAGTTCCGCATCAAGCCAGCCGGCAAGCGTTTTCGGATTCCCGATCGTTGCCGAAAGGCCTATCACCTGCATGCTAGGATTACGGTAGCGCATCTTCGCGATGACCATCTCGACGGTCGGACCGCGGTTCCCGGAATCGATCAGGTGAACCTCGTCGATCACGAGGAGGGTGACTTCCTGGATCCAGCGGGCATTGTTGCGCAGGAGGGAATCGACTTTCTCGCTCGTTGCAACGATGATGTCATTCTTCCCGAGCAGGTCGTCCCTGCGATCGAAATCCCCGGTAGCAATACCGACCCGGACACCCTTGTTGTTGAATTCGTCGACTTTCTCGCTCGCGAGTGCCTTGAGCGGAACAATGTAAAGGCATTTCCCCTTCTTTGCGATGTGGGTATGCATCGCCATCTCGGCGATGAGGGTCTTGCCGCTTGCCGTGGGGATTGCCACAAGGAGGTTTTTTCCTTCAAGCATTCCCTTGCTGATGCAGTCGGCCTGCGGGGGGTAGAGTTCTGTTATGCCAGAGGAGAGATACTTTTCTTTCAGATATGCCGGAATGGGGATCTCGCAGGTCTCCATATCACACCCTCCCGATAACCCCTTTGATTCCACTGAAAAACCGCACGATTCTGGTCGGTTTAGCGAAATCAATCCTATAGAACGACATATTTTCCACTGGAAATAGAGCAAAACATATTTATGCAGGTGAGGGGTTTTAACCGGTCCGCCTCAGTAATAATAGCTGATCATATCCTGCTTTGATTCTTTCTTCTTCCGGTCAAGGAAAGCAAAGACATTCTCGTGGGGTACACCTTCGATGAGCATATCGACGGCAGCCCTGGCGGTCTTAAGCTGCTCGGGATACCCGATCAGGGCGACCGTCTTGCCAAAAACGGAGATCTCCACGTCCGTCATGTCCTCGATCTGTTCCCGGGCGCGGCCGTCCTTGCCGATGATTCTCCCCCGGAGCCGGTCGAGCTGTCGCGGGCTGTCTGCCATACCGGCAAGATCGATCACTTCGAGAAGCAGGTCTTCATCCTCGATCATCTCAAAGGCACGCTCGGGTGAAAACCCCCGGTTCACCGCATTGATGATCTCAACAGCCCTGAGAAGGGGAATCGTGTTTTCCTCTGTCCCTTCGACTTTTACTATTCCCTCCTTGCTGTCGATGGTGATGGTGGTATGGGTTTTTGTCTCCAGATCTTTTTTGGTGGCGCCGCTCTTGCCAATCAGGACGCCGATTCTGCTTCCGGCAATCTTTACTTCCTGCATCATCTCTTTTTCACCTCGTATCTCGGTATTGTTTGTCTGATGGTCATCAGCTCACGTTGCGGCATGTACCCGGGCTCCGGAATTATCGGACTCATGGTTCTGCAACCTTCAGTCCGGTGACCGCATGGAAAATTTCCGTATCTTTTCTCACTTCGCACCGGTTTTTGAAGAACCGGTTGATATTTTTTATGTCCCTCATCAGGAACGGCAGGGCACGGGGGTGATCGCGGGTTACGGACTGGCCCATGTCAATGAGATATGGTTGGTCGCCGTACAATATATTGAACTCGCTCAAATCGGCATGCACGAGCTCGGCCTTGTTGTAGAGGATATCAATGCTTTCGATAATCCGGGAATAGATGTCTTGCGGGTCTTCCATCTCTGCGTTCCGGAGCTGGGGATACGGGATCTCTCCTTCGCCGATGAAGGACATGATCAAAATGTTCCGGTCCCAGACCAGGGGTTCAGGAACGGCAATTCCCGCATCCCGTGCCCGGACAAGGTTCGAGAACTCCTTTCGAGTCCAGGCAAAGATGAGCTCTTTTTTGGCTTTTTTCACGTGTGCGAACCTGCGGTCACCGGTGATATACGAGCTCATGGTGGTGAAGTTTGCCGTTCGGATCCGGTAGATCTTGATGGCGATACCGGCCGCGTCACGCTCGCCATAGAAGACATTGGCCTCCTTGCCGGTGCTGATCGAACCCCCTATGGCTGAAAGCCATTTCTTGTGGACCAGTTTATAAAGAGCAAGGAGCGTGACTTCATCGAACACGTCCTCGCGGACCTTGAGCATGTTGGCATCTTTGATGCGGATGCCCATCTCCTCAAGTTTCTGATCGAACTGATCCAGCCGTTTATCGATTGCGCTCTCGCTCTCTTTGCTCATGAAGTGCGACCCCCCATCCAACAGTAATGATAACGCTCACTGTATATATTCCCTTACCGGGGCAAGGATCTCAACGAGCGACTGCCCGCAGGCTTTCTTGAGATCGAGCGGGTGGATCTCTCCCTTGCCATAGGCGGATTCCAGATCCACGTAGCTGGCAAACACCCTGTCCCCGCCAAACTTCTCGGGCCTTTTTATCGTGATCTCCGGCAGGCGGGGGAAGATGTGGTACTGGAAGATCTGGAGGATTGGGTTCTCGGGAATTTCCGGCGGGCAGAACGCTTTCTGGCACTTCTTTACAATCTCATCCTCGCTGTCAGCAACGGAGATGTAATTGCCCTGCGATGAGGACATCTTTTTGCCGTCAAGCCCGTTCAGGATCGGTGTATGGATGCAGACCGGCGCCTTGTATCCGAAGTTTACCAGGTGCTCCCGGGCAAGCATGTGGATCTTGCGCTGGTCAATGCCCCCTACGGCGGCATCGGCTTTAAGGAGGGCAATATCTGCCATCTGCATGATCGGGTAAATCATCTGGGAAACGGTGGGGTGGTCCATCTGCCGTCCCACCTCATCCATGCTCCGGGTTGCC
>Ga0265342_10001449_pt1 | contig 22107 bp, 15 predicted proteins | sample 4CB327metaG_FD_203125 | JGI IMG/M metagenome (GOLD analysis project Ga0265342, IMG submission 203125) | Rhizosphere microbial communities from Carex aquatilis grown in University of Washington, Seatle, WA, United States - 4-CB3-27 metaG | ecosystem: Host-associated > Plants > Roots >... | reverse complement strand
CGGATTCCGCTCGACCGCTGCGCGCGGTTCATCGACCGCGCGCTCGACGGCGGCGGCGCGCGAGCGAGCGACGATCGTGTGCTGTCGGCGCTGACCTTTGCGCGCATCGGCGACGGCGGCGACGCCCGCCACAACGCCGCGACGCCGTTCATGCGCGCCGCGATCGCCGACGCAGTCGCGCACGCGCAGCACGTCGCGCCCGGCGCCGCTGCACCCCTGCGCCGCCCGCGCGCCATGCCGGCGTTCGCCGTCGCCGCAATCCTCCTCGGCGTGGGCGCGCTCTCACCGATGCCCGCCCGCGGGAGCCGCGCGCCATCGACCTCTCTCACGAGCACGACCGCCGCGTCGAAAGACACCGCCGCGCGCGTGCGCCTGCCCGGCCGCGCGCTCGACCCGGAGCGCGACGAGGTCGCCGCGGCGTTGCGCGCCGCCAACCAGCTGCGCGATCCGGAGCTCGCCACGCTGGCACGCGCGCTCGCAACCACCGTGACCGACCTCTCCAACCGCGGCCTCGATCCCGCCGAGGCGTTCGACCGTCTGAGCGAGCTTCTGCATCGCGCCGACGAAGCGACCGCGGACCTGGCGCAGCTCCCGCGCGCGCTGGACCAGGCCGGCAGCGAGCTGCAAGGAAGCGCCGCCACCCGCGACAGCGGCCGCGCGCTCTCGGCCGAAGACGGCGCCGCCACCGAACGCGCGCTCAACGACCTCGCCGCGCGCGCCGCGGATGCGACCGCCGGCGATCGCAACCGGATCGCCGCCAGCCTCGACCGCGCGGGCGAGCGGGTGGGCGCGATCGACGACGGCCGCGCCGCGAGCTCGCAACCGTCGTCCCCGCCCGCGCCGGGGACCGCCCCGAGCTCTTCTGGCAGCGCCGGAATGAGCGCCGGCGCCGATCCCCAGAACGGCGAAGCCGAAAGTCAGGAGCCCGGCCACCGCCGTCTCGCGCGCGATCAACCGCAGTCACCCGCCACGCAATCCGGTCCGGCCGGCGCTCCGCGTGCCCCCAACGAACGTCACCTGCAGCGCCTGCAACGCGAGCTCAAGCAGACCGCCTCGGCCTGTCGCACCGATCCCGAGGCTTGCCGCAAAAAACTCGAGCGCCAGGCGCACGAGCTGCCGCGCATGGAAGATGAAGCGCGCAGCCTGAGCCCGCGCCAGCGCCTGGCCGAAGCGGTGCGCCAGCTGCGCGAGCGGCTGCGGCGCGAGGGCGGCGGCGCCGGCGAGCGCGCGCGCGAAGAACGGCGCTTCCTGCGCTCGGCGCGCGGCGAAAACGGCCACTCCCACGGCACCAAGCCCAACGACGGCGAAGCGCGCGAGGGCGAGCACGTCGTGGCCGAGGATCCCGACGGCGTCGGCGAAGGCGACGACATGGAGAGCGAAGGTGGCGAGAGCGACGGCGCCGGTGACAGCGCGCCGTTCAGCGCCGACAGCGACCGCTCCGAAGGCGCGCCCGGCGACGGCAACCCGGGTCAGGGCTCGCCCGGGCAGGACAGCGCCAACGGCGACGGCATCGGCACCCAGCGCGGCAACGACCCGCTCGGCGAGCGCGGCGCGATGATCACCCGCGGCCGCGCGCGCGAGGCGCAGGTGAAGGACGGCGCCGGCCCGACCCGCTCGCAGGTCATCCAGTCGGCCGCGCAGCGCGGATTCGCGCACACCGGCTACCAGAACGTCTTCACCGACTACCAGGCGGTGGTCGAGGAATCGCTGGACGGCAGCGCCGTGCCGCCCGGCCGCCGCTACATCGTCCGCCGCTATTTCCAGCTCATCCGCCCGCAGTCCGCGCGCGCCCCGCAATCTCCCGCCCCGAAGAGGTGATCGATGCCCGCTGATCCTGCCGCCAAGATCCAGAGCCCGAGCGAAGGAGCCGACGGCGAGATTGCGCGCGCGGTGGTGCGCTTCCGCGAGGACCTCGGGCGCGTGCGCGCCGCGATCGCGCGCCGCCTCGTCGGTCAGGCCGCGATCGTCGACGGCGTGCTCACCGCGCTGCTCGCCGGCGGACACATCCTGCTCGAGGGCGTGCCCGGCCTGGGCAAGACGCTGCTGGTGAAGACCCTCGGCGACGCGCTCGACCTCACCTTCTCGCGGGTGCAGTTCACGCCCGACCTGATGCCGTCCGACGTCGTCGGCACCAACATGATCGTCGAGTCGGGCGGCGAGCGCCGCTTCGAGTTCCAGAAGGGCCCGATCTTCGCCAACCTCGTGCTCGCCGACGAGATCAACCGCGCCACGCCGAAGACCCAGTCAGCGCTGCTCGAGGCGATGCAGGAGCAGTCGGTCACCGTGGGCAAGACCACCTACCCGCTGTCGCCGCCCTTCTTCGTACTCGCCACCCAGAACCCGATCGAGATGGAGGGGACGTATCCGCTGCCCGAGGCGCAGCTCGACCGCTTCTTCTTCAAGCTGCGCGTCGACTTCCCGGCGCGCGAAGAGCTGCACGCGATTCTCGACCGCACCACCGGCGTCGAGGAGGGCGTAGTGACGGCGGCGCTCGGCCGCGACCGCATCCTCGAGATGCGCGACCTCGTACGCCAGGTGCCGGTGGCGCGACCGATCCAGGACTACGCCGTGCGCATCATCGAGGCGACGCACCCGGCCCGCTCGCAGCTGCCCGAGGTGAAGCGCGTCGTGCGCTACGGCAGCTCGCCGCGCGGCGCACAGGCGGTGATCCTGGCCGCGAAGATCCGCGCGATCTCCGACGGGCGGCTCGTGCCCTCGTTCGAGGACGTGCGCCGCTCCGTCGCGCCCGCGCTGCGCCACCGCGTGCTGCTCAACTTCGAGGGCGAGGCCGACGGCATCACCACCGACAAGATCCTGGGCGACGTCCTCGCGCAGCTACCGGAGCAGGGGTGAGCGCGACCAGCGCAGCGGCGACCGCCGCGATCAGCAGCGCGCGCGCCGAGCGCTTCGATGAGCGTTTCCTGCGCAAGCTCGAATCGCTGGCGATCCTCACGCGCCGCTCGCGCATCTCATTCGGCCAGATCCGCGCCGAGCGCCGCAGCCGTCGCGTCGGCGCCGGCATCGAGTTCGCCGACCACCGCGACTACGTCCCGGGCGACGACCTGCGCTACCTGGACTGGAACCTCTACGGCCGCATGGAGCGCCTCCTCGTGCGCCTGTTCGAGGAAGACGAAGACTTATCCATATACGTGCTCTTCGACGCGAGCGCGTCGATGGGCGCCGGCACGCCGCCCAAGCTCGACCTGGCGATGCAGGTCGGCGCCGCGCTCGGGTACGTCGGGCTCGCCAACCTCGACCGCGTGTCGCTGCTGCCGCTGGCCGGCCATCTGGCCGACGGGCTGCCGCTCGCGCGCGGCAAGGCTCACATCCTGCCCTGGCTACGCTTCCTCTCCGGCATCGAGGCCAAGGGCCGCACGTCTCTCACCGAGGCCATGCACGATTTCCTTCGCCGCCATCGCGGCCGGCGTCGCGGCCTGGTGGTGCTGATCTCCGACTTCTACGACCCGGCCGGCTACCGCCAGGCGCTGGATCTACTGCGCTACAACCACTTCGAGACCGTGGTCATCCAGATCAGCGCGCCCGAGGAGCTCCGCCCGTCGCTGCGCGGCGACGTCACCATCCGCGACGTCGAGACCGGCGAGGAGCGCGAGCTGACCATCTCGCCCGGCCTGCTCGAGGACTACCGCCGCCGGCACGCGGCGCTGCTGCGCGGCCTCGAGGGCTACTGCCGCGAGCACGGCATCCCCTGCTTCCCCATCGTCTCGGACGTCCCCTTCGACGAGGTGGTGCTGCGCGTGTTCCGCGCAGGTGGGCTCATCCACTGACCCAACGGAGAACGGCGGCGACGCGTGGCTGACTTCGGCATCGGCGGCTTCGTCTTCGGCGGCCTGTCCAGCGGCACCGCGCTGGCCGCCGGCGTCGCCGCCGGTGTGGTGCTCACCGGGCTTTACTTGCTGAAGCTGCGCCGCCGGCACGTGCTGGTGCCGTTCGCGCCGCTGTGGCTGCCCGCCGGTGGCGAGCGCCGCTCCGAACGGCTCGCACGCCGTCTGCGGCGCTGGCTGTCGCTGCTGGTGCAGCTGATCTTCGTCGCGCTGATCCTGCTCGCCGCCGCCGATCCGCAATCCGCGAAGATCGACCGCTCCGGACGCTCGCTCTTGATCCTGGTCGATCGCTCGGCGTCGATGTCGGCCACCGACGAGGACGGCACCCGCCTGGCCAAGGCGCACACCATCGCGCGCGAGCTGGCCAGCGGTCTCGGCGGCGCCGACCGCGCCATGATCGCGTCGTTTGCGTCGGGCGTCGCTGCCGAGACCGGCTTCGAGACCGACGCCGCGCGCCTCTCCGCCGCCGTCGATCGCGTCACGCCCAGCGAGGAGCCCGGCGATCTCGGGCGCGCGCTCGACTTCGCGGGCGCCGTGCTGCGCGGCCGGCCGCGACCGACGCTGATCATCGTCAGCGACGGCGCGTTCGGCGCCGACGATCTCGCGCGCGCCGCACAGCCGGTGCCCGGCCTGGCCGGCGTCGACATGCGGTTCGCACGCGCCGGCAAGCGCGCCGACAACCTGGCGCTGCTGTCGTTCGCGGCGCGCCGCTATCCCGCCGATCCGTCGTCGATCGAAGCGGCGGTCGTCGTGCAGAGCTTCCGCGATCGCCCGAGCGACGTGACGCTGGAGATCACCGCCGGCGACGACGCGCGCGTCGTGGACCGCGTGCCCTTGCACCTTGCGCCGCATGAGCGGCTGCGGCACGTGCTGCCCGACGTCGCCGCGCCTGACACGCGCCTCACCGCGCGGCTGGTGGACGCCGCCGACGATCTCACCACCGACGATCGCGCCTACGCCGTCGTCCCCGGCATCGCCCGCGCGCGCGTGCTGCGCGTCGGAGATCCCGACCTCTTTCTCGACGGCGCGCTGCTGAGCCTGGGCGACACCGTCAGCGTGCACCGGCGCGCGGCGCGCGACGTCGAGGCCACGCGCGCGACCTGGAGCCACTACGACGCCGTGATCTTCGACGGCGTGGTGCCCTCGCCCGCGCCGGCCGGTGGCCATTTCATCTATCTCGACCCGCACGGCCCCGCGAGCCCCTTTGCCGAGCGCGGCGTGCTGCACGATCCGATCATCAGCGACGTGAAAAAGGGCCACGCGCTGATGCGCCACCTGAGCCTGGCCGACGTCAACATCGGCGAAGCGCACCGCCTGGCGCTGGCCGCCGGCGACGACGCCGTCGCGTCGGCGCTGGGCGCGCCGCTGATCCTCACGCGCGCCCGCCCCGAGCTGCGCATCGTCGCGCTTGCGTTCGACATCCGCCGCTCCGATCTGCCGATGCGCCCCGCGTTTCCGCTGCTGCTGTCGAACGCGCTCGGCTGGCTGGGAGCGCCGACCGCCCCCGAGGCCGCGAGCCTGCGCACCGGCCGCAGCCTGCGCGTGGTGTTGCCCGAGGGCGACCAGGCAAGCGCCCTCGAGATCCCAATCACCCACGCCGGCTTCTACTGCGTCAATTCCGGTCCCCTCCCCCCGTCCGCGGGGCGAGGGTTAGGGAGAGGGCAAAACCTTGCGAGCAGCACCGCTGCTTGTGGGGATCCGTCATCCCGCACCCTCGCCGCCAACCTGGCGGATGCGACCGAGTCCGACACCACGCCCGCCAGCAAGCTCGTCATCGCCGGCCACATGCTCGCGCCACCCGACCCGCCCGTCCATCGCCCACGCCGCGCGATCTGGTGGTGGGCGATCCTCGCCGCCGTCGCGCTCTCCCTCGGAGAGTGGTGGACCTATCACCGCCGGTGGACCGTCTGATGACCGGCGCCGCGATGCTAAGAAGATCCGAAATCCCTCTCCTCCACGTCCGCGTGGAGGAGAGGGTTTGGGTGAGGAGGCCCGACGAACGTCGCGCGTCCCCTTCCAACGGCGGACTTCCTCACCCCGCCCCTCTCCTCCACGCAAACGTGGAGGAGAGCGAGAATGAAGAATCAGGGCGGCCGCTCTTGCAAGCCTCCGGTCCCCTCCCCCGTCCGCGGGGGAGGGTTGGGGAGAGGGCAGACCTTGCGAGTCGCAACGCCCGCGCCCCCTTCTCCCCCGCAGACAACCCCGAGGCGATCGGAAGGACGTGGTCCCTCCGATGACCGCCACCGCACTCCTGTCCTTCCTCCACGGCCTCCACCTCGCCGCCCCCGCCTGGCTCTGGCTTCTCGCTGTCACCCCCGTCCTCTTCCTCGTCGGCTTCGCCTCCCTCGGCGACTTCACCCGCGGCGAGCGCATCGCCCAGTCCGTCCTCCGCACCCTCGTCCTCGCCGGCCTCGCCCTCGCCCTCGCGCAACCCACCATCCGCCGCGACGCCACCGCCGTCTCTCTCGTCGCGCTCGCCGACGTCTCGGACAGCGTCACCGACGTTGACCTCGCTGCCACCCGCACTCTCATCCACCGCCTCGAGCAGTCCCCCTCCCCCGGCGTCCTCGCCCGCGCGATCCCCCCGCGCGTCGTCCGCTTCGCCGCTACCCCCGCCGAAGTCGTCTCCTCCACTTCCGCCCACGCCGCCGACGCCGTCGCGCGCTTCGACCCACCCGGCGGCGCCGCCACCGATCTCGCTCTCGCAATCGGCCTCGGCACCGGCCTCTTCGATCCCGCCGGCATCCCGCGCCTGCTCCTGATCTCCGACGGCGAAGCGACCACCGGCGACGCCCTGGCCGCCGCCGAGCGCGCCGCCGCCCGCGGCGTGCGCATCGACGTGCACACCCTGGCCGGCGCGCGCGACCAAGGCGACGTCGCTCTCGAGAGCCTGAGCGCGCCCGACGAGATCCATCCCCACGCGCCCTTCGAACTGACGGTGCGCCTGCTCTCCGACCGCGCCGGTCAAGCGCGCCTGCGCCTGGAGCGCGACGGCAAACCCAACGTCCCCGAGGCCGAACGCACCGTTGCGCTCGCGCCCGGCATCACCACCCTCGCCTGGACCACCAGCGTCGAGGAGCCCGGCACCAGCCGCTTCCGCGTGCGCGTCGTCGAGGCCGCGCACAACGCCCACCCCGAGAACGACACCGGCGTGCTCGCCGTCGCCACAGAGAGCGACCCACGCGTCCTGTTCGTCGAAGGCGGCGGCCCCGGCACCGACACCCCGTTCGCGCGGGCGCTGGGCAGCGAGCACATCGCCGTCGACGTGCGCGCCGCCGGCGAGATGCCCGCGCGCCCCGAGCTCGACCGCTACGACCTGGTCGTGCTGTCCGACGTCGCGCGCAGCGAGCTCGGCGACAAGCGCATGGTCGCGCTCGACGCCTTCGTGCGCGCCGGCGGCGGCTTGCTGGTCGCCGGCGGCGCGAAGAGCTTCGGCGCCGGCGGCTACGGCAGCAGCCGCCTCGAGACTATCCTGCCCGTGCGCCTGGACCTGCCCGAGAAGGAAGACGAGGCCACCCTGGCCCTGGCCCTGGTCATCGATAAATCGGGATCGATGGGCGGCCCCAAGATGGAGCTGACCAAGGAAGCCGCGCGCGCCACCGCCGAGATGATGCCCCCGTCGGACCTGATCGCCGTCATCGTCTTCGACAGCCAGTCCGTGCCCGTGGTGCGCCTGCAGCGCGCCGCCAACCGTGCGCGCATCCTGGGCGACATCAGCCGCATCCAGGCCAGCGGCGGAACCAACATCCTCGCCGGCCTGCGCGAAGCCGTCGACGAGCTCCTGTCCGCGCGCGCGCGCAAGAAGCACGTGATCCTGTTGTCCGACGGCCAGTCCGGCTACGACGGCATCAGCGACCTGCTCGAGACCGCCGCCGGCGCCAACATCACCGTCTCCGCCGTCGGCGTCGGCGAGGGCGCCGACCAGACCCTGTTGCAGATGATCGCCACGCGCGGCGGCGGCCGCTTCTATCACACGCGCGATCCCGCCAGCATCCCGCGCATCTTCTCGAAGGAGACCTCGCAGGTCGGCCGCACCTCCGTCATCGAGGAGCCGACCCAGGCGCGCGTCTCCAAGCACGCCGAGATGCTCGGCGGCGTGTCGATGGAGGGCGCCCCCGCCCTGCGCGGCTACGCCCTCACCCGCCCGCGCGCCCAGGCCGACCTGATCCTCGCCACCACCAGCGGCGACCCTCTGCTCGCGCGTTGGCAGATCGGCCTTGGGCAGGTCGCCGCCTGGACCAGCGACGTCAAGTCCCGCTGGTCCGCCGACTGGCTGCGCTGGCCCAACTTCGGCAAGTTCTGGGCCCAGGTCGCCCGTACGACGATGAGACGCCGCGCCGCGAACCACTTCCCGATGAAGGTCGCTCTCGACGGCGCCACGGTCTCGGTAGCGGTCGACGCGATCGGCGCCGACGACAAGTTCCTGGGCGGCCTCGACGGAAAAGTCGAGATCGCGACGGTCCTGGCCACGACGGACGGCCCGCCATCAGTGAGACACGTGGCGCTCGCCGAGACCGCGCCCGGAAGGTACGAGGCCAGCTTCCCGATCGACCGGCAGCTCGCTGGCGCCCTGCTGCTGCGGGCGAGCCTCAACCGGGGGACGCTGCCGGTCGCGGATGCGGAGGGCAGGCTGGCGATTCCGTTCGCGCCGGAGTTGCGACCGCGGGTAGGAGTGGGTAGCGGTGCGGGTGTGGGCAACCGCGACCAACCGCTCCGAAACCAACCGCTCCGAAATCCCTCTCCTCCACGTCCACGTGGAGGAGAGGGTTTGGGTGAGGAGGCTCCGACCCCAGCCGCCTCCCCCTCCCCCACCCTCGCCGCCATCGCCGCCCGCACCGGCGGCCGCGAGGTCACCGAGTCCGACATTGCCACCCTCCTCGACCCTGGCCCCGACCGCCGAACCACCCTGCAGCCGATCCGGACCCAAGTCCTGCTGGTGACCCTGGCCCTATTCCTGATCGACGTCCTCCTACGCCGCGTGAGCCCGTCGTCCCTGCTCACCCGCGTGCGTAGCCGCCCCGCAGACTGGCCTGCTCGGAAGGGTTGACTCGCTCCGGTAATTTTGGCATAGGTTCACGTCTCTTTAGCACCACGGGGCGTGGCGCAGTCTGGTAGCGCGTTCGGTTCGGGACCGAAAGGTCGGAGGTTCAAATCCTCTCGCCCCGACAACTGTAAGTTCGCGATTTTCTTTCCCAGCCCTTCCACGCCGAAAGGGGTCGAGGGGCCTCCGACCCCCCTCGGGTAGTAGCCGGGTAGTAAATGCGGCCGAATCGCGCGCGACGCCGGGTCCTTCGGCGCCGGCGGTTTGATCGGAATCGGCGTTCGGGGTCTCCACGGGTGAGGGAGTGGACGATCGAAAGCTGAGGCGCTCGATCTCCTTCTTGAGGTAGCCGGTCGAGAGGTGGCCGTAGACCTCGGTCGTGAGGCGCGGATCGGTGTGGCGCATGATCCGCTGCACCGCCGCGACATCAGCGCCGCTCATGAGCAAGAGCGACGCGGTGGTGTGGCGCAGATGGTGGAAGCGGATCTTTCGTACCTCGCCGACCGGAAAGAGCTTGAACCGGCACTTGGAACAGCGTCGGAGCGTGGCATCCGGGTGAGCCTCCCGGTTCCCGCAACCGTGTCGCCGGCACTTGTGCACGTAGCCGGTGACCAGCCCCGCCCGGCGCATGGCGCGCCGGAGCACGTCCTCGAGCGCAGTGTGCCGCGAGAAAAGGCCGCCATCCGGCGCGGGGAATACCAGGTGTGAGGTAGACGCCGCGATCGCGTTCTTCAGGTAGGCGTCGAGCTCGCTGTTGATCGGGATCGCGTCCACGCGCCCGCCCTTGGGGATGTCGCGCTCGTGGGAGCGGCCGACCAGGATCAGACCCGCGTCGAAGTCGACGTCGCCCTTCTGCAACGCGAACAGCTCGCCCTTGCGCATGCCGGTGTAGATCGCGGTGGCAAAGAGGTTCTTCCACTTCGGACTGAGCGAGGCGAGCAACGGCGGCACCTCGTGAGGACGAAGATAGTCGGGCAGGCGCTTGGCGACCTTACGCTTGGGCACATCAGCGACAGGGTTCGCGCGGGGGAAGCGCTCCATGCGTCGCGCCATGGTGAAAGCGCGGCTCAGATAGCCGCGCAGGTGGTTCACGCTCCGGGCGCTCAAGCCGTCCTCCTTGCTCGACAGAAAGCGATCAATCTTGCCCGGCGTCACATCGACAAGCAGCGTCGCCCCGAGCGGCGAGCCAATGATGTGCTTGCGGATGCTCGAATCGCCGGTCTTGGATCCGGCCTTCTTCAAGAACGTCTCGATCCACCACTCCATGAGCTCGTCGACGGTGCCGCCCCCGCCCTCGAGGTCGCGGACCTCGAGGCCCAGGCGCTGCCGCTCGTAGCGAGCCTCGAGCTCGATCGCCAGTCGTTTCGCCGCGGTCTTGGTCGGCGCCGTCGAGGCGATGCAGCGCCGACCACCGCGGGCGTCCACCACTTGCAGGTACCAGGTGCCACGCTTGAGAAAGACTGAGGCCATGGCTACTTCCCTTTCCTCTCGGCGTCTCGCTCAGCACGCACGCCGATCGACATCGATGTCAGCATCGTTCTTCCCTCCTCCGAGTCAACGGTTCTTTGTCGTCGCCGACGCGCGGCCGGACCGAGTCGGCGCCGGCGTGCCCTCGGTCGCGCTCTGCCGCACGCTCTCTGGCCGGAAGCGGAGCAAGCCTCCCACGCGGACACAGGGCAGAAGGCCCGCCTCGGCGCGCTGGTAAACCCACGATCGGCTCACCTTGAGGTAGCGGGCCACGTCCTGGGCGTCCCAGAGGCCCGTGGTTGGTCGGACGAACACGCCCGTGGGACTGTCCTCTTCGGCTGAATCGCCTGTGGAACGAGCGTTCGTGGTCATGGGTGGCGAGCTCCCGTCACCGGTTCACTCCGCGGCTCGCGCGGCGTGGGGGGCGGTAGGGAGGAGGATGACCCAGCAGCCGCGCGGGGCGCGGGCGGATGCGCCGTTGGCGTCGGATTCGGGGCTGGCGTCGGTACCGTGGTCACGGTGGACGTCGGCGGCGCAGCGGAAGGCGTGGGCGCCGACGCGAGCGCACGTCGCTGCGTCTGCCAGACCCGGTCTCGTCGGAATATCTCGCGCAGCGCGAAATCGACCGTCATGAATTTCGCCTCGCTCGCCGCCATGCCCGAGCACTGCTCGACCCAGCGGGTGTATTCCGCCAGCTCGCCCGCAGCGCGCTCGCTGATTTCGAGAGTGACGCGAGCGCGGCCGCGATCGTCGCCCAGCACCAGCGGGCCGGTGCGCGGGGTGGCCTTGGGTCGTCCAACTTTGCGTTCTTTCGTGTCCATGGTTGCTCCTTGATGGGTTGTGATTCAGCGGGAAATTCCCCGATCAACGGCGAGGGATAGGCCGCGCTCATGGTCGCGAGTTAGCCGCACGATTCGCCCTTCGAGCCGTTCGGCCCCCGCAGGCCTCGCGACGACTGTGACTTGGCCGCTACGGTCATCGACGACGCCCACGTACGCGCGCCCGGACGCAGTCGGGCCGCAAGCAATCACGCGGCCTCGGAACGCGGGCGGCTCGCTCACATAGATTAAACCGAGCTCCTGGCTCAGCACACGGCCGAGCGCCTCCCGCTCCGCAACGGGCTCGAGGGGCGCGGTTCGAGAAGGTACCCGCGCGGGACCAGGAACCCTTCTTTCGAGCCGCAGCCGGTGCTGAGGATGGGTTTGCTCGCGCGCCTCGAGCTGGCGGAGAAGGTCAGGGGGAACCTGCCAGCGCCCGTCGGCGAGCCGCGTGGCCAGGCGATACCGGGCGAGCCGTTCCAGCCGGCGGATATTCGCCGTCACCCGGTCTGCGGGGGACGGTTCGGGGCGGTTTTGAGGCTGCGGGCGCAATTCCTCCAGTGCGCGCTGGTGGCGGACTGGATCGTAGATTCCCCCGTGCAGCTCGGCGAACCGGGCGACGATCCGATCCGCGGATTTCAGCCAGGGCTCGGCCTCGAAACCCACCCGAACCCGATCGCGCTCCTGCAAGGTCTCGGCGACCGCCGGTGGAACGCGCACGTAGTAGCCGCGACCGTCGGCCGTCTTGATAGCCACGAACATCTCGCCGGTCAGCTCGTCGTGATGTCCTCTGGCCATCACCACGCCGTCGGTGACGGGTACCGGCTCCTCGCGTCGAAGGACCCGGTACTGAGAGGCGTCGTCTCCCACCAAATCGACCAGCCGGCGCCGCGCTTCCAGATCCTCGCCGCGCTGGCTCAGAAAGGTCTCCCAGCCGTCCGCGAGGCGCCACTTACCACCCGCGGCCTTGCTCGCGAGCTGCATTTCCTCGAGCACCTGGAGGCGATCCAGGCAAGCCCGCCCCTCTCCTCCCGGCGCCGACAATAAATCCGCCACCGCGACCGATCGATCGGCAGAACAACGCGCCGCGATCGCCCGATCGATGTCCGTGAATGCCTCGCGCCCGGTGTCGAGCGCCCAGGTCAGGGAAAGATCCTGTTCGCTCCGCCGCCCGAGCTCGCGCGTGAGAATTTCCTGCGCCCGCCAGCGCATTCCTCGGCTGATGTACTGCCCGTCGATCCGCAGCTCCTCACCCGCTCGATCGAGCCCCCGGACAATGATGTGCACGTGAGGATTGTCCGTATCGTGATGATTGACCGCGGCCCAGAGGAGCCGCCGTCCAGTGTCCTTCTCCACCTGCCGCATGAACTGCCGGGCGAATTCCGTCAAATCCAGGTGGCCCCCGTCTTCCGGCGAGACGATGAACCGAAACTGTCGCTGCTCGGCGATCAGCGGCTGACGGAATCCCTCCGCGCTGAACGTTTCATCCGCCCCGTAGAGTCGCCCAGGCGACCCGTCGCGCTCGACGCCATCCCGTTCCAGGTAGACGAGATGCAGCTTGGCCAGCCTGCGCCCGCTCCCGGCCATCGGCACGTAGCGCGCCTTGACCACGCATCTTCGGCTGAGCGCATGCGGCTCCCGGACCGCAATCCGCCCTGGCTGACTTCGCAGGCGGCGACCATTTCCAGTGCCAGCGCGCATCGGGGCTGAACGCGCCAGCCGAACGAGCAGCGGGGGCACGTGCTGCCGCTCCGGAAGCCTGCGCCGCCCCATTTTGGGACGAAGACTTTGATTGTCGTCGCGACGACCTCGCTGGCTCATTGCCCGCGCCCCTCCCCTTCCCTACCGCCATTTGCGACAGCCCCACTTGGAAGCGTCCTTCCTGGGCGGCCCCGTGGCCGCCAGACCTGGCCGGTGAACCGCACCCCATCCCGCAGCTGCTCACAAACCTTCGCCAAGAATTCGGCGTAAAGACCTTCCGCGCGCTCAACGACCCTTGCGGTCACGCCCTCCGGCGCGGTGTAGAACGAGTACCTGACGAACCTCCCAAATCCCACCGCCAGCGTGTCGAGGTCGCGCTGAAGCTGGCTGATGGCGTGAGTCACGCCGTCCAGGCGCCGAACGATCAGCTCATCCTCGACAGCGTCGCGCTCGAAGTATTCGGTCAGCGCCGCGGTCATCACCGCACTCACGGTTAGCGAGCGCGCTGCGGCGTACGCCCGGACCTTCTCGGTCAACTCCGGTGCGAGATAGGGTTGGATACGGGGGTGTTTCATGTGCGCCTTGTCGGTCGGAGCCTGAAAAAGGTGCGCTGTTGGGCGTGAAGCCCTTCCGACCTCTTCTCGCAACGAGGCCGGCGGGTGTGAACTGGTGCGGCTCGCAAGGCGAAGAACACCGCCAGCGCCGCGGTCATCACCGCACTCACGGTTAGCGAGCGCGCTGCCGGGTACGCGCGGAGCTTCTCGGTCAACTCCGGTGCGAGATAAGGTTGGATACGGGGGTGCTTCATGTGCGCCTTGTCGGTCGGAGCCGGAAAAAGGTGCACTGTTGGGCGTGAAGCCCTTCCGACCTCTTCTCGCAACGAGGCCGGCAGGTGTTAACTGGTGCGGCTCGCAAGGCGAAGAACACCGCGTCCATGACGCTCACCGGGCGCCAAGGGAGTCGGGCGCTTCGGGCTCGAGTTCCGGCGCCGACATCCGGGCGACACGCGGCCGGGAGGGAATCGGAAGAGGATTCCCAAGCGAGTGATGCCGAACAGGCCTGCTCTATACTTTTCCCTGCGAAGACCGGCGCTTAGCGCCTGGTCTGCTCCGGCCCTTTATCTTGCGGTCCCGCATCTCTACAAACACCGATGCGGCGCATCTCCAATGAACGTCTACGAAAACGTCCCCGTCGAAGCTCACCGAACCTGTCCGAATAAGCGATCTGATCGAGACGACCTCCATATGCGCGCGTCCGTTTCCAAGACGGCGCTCGCGGATGGTGCCTCATTCGTGCGCGCGGCCAAACGCTGGAACGGTCCCGAATCAACAACCTGAGACATACTTCGTGTACAATCGGCGCGACCAATGGCGTCTGAAACGGAGGGCGACGACACCCCGGACGAGACTCCCGCAAAAAAACGCGGTCGTCCCCCTAAGAAGGCGAAGAAAGCGGGTCTCCGAAAAGGCGAGGCTGTGTCGAGCCGGGGTGCGCCGTGGACATTCCCCAAGCACAATCTTGAGGACGCAATTCGGGTCGCCAAAGCGGTTGAGGAAAAGCAAGCTGGCAATCCGATGCAGGCGGACCTTCTGGCGAAGGCTGTAGGTTTCTATCAACCAACGGACTGGCGATTCTTAGACATACTCAAAGCGGCAAATATGTACGGGCTCGTGTCGGGAACGGGCGCCTCAGCAGTAGTTTCTCTCGAAAAAATAGGTCAGGACATCGTCGCGCCGAGTTCGTTAGAGCAACGAAGAGAAGCCCTTCTCAAAGCATTTCGAAATGTTGATGAATTCCGAAGAGTCGAGGAATTCTACAAAGGAAAGCGGATTCCTGAAGACGAGTACTTCCTCAACACTCTTACCCGCCAGTTTGGAATACCGAGAGATCGAGCAGACAAATTTGCCGAGGTGTTTGCCCAAAATCTGCAATTTTTGCGGTCATTCGATGTGGCTTCGACGACTGACGCGCGTCCCACTCCGACGGAGGCGGGTACGGCGCAGGACGAAGGCGCTCTTCGCGCGAGCCGGGCGCCCAAGGAACCTCGCACGCGACAATTTCTTGATACTTGTTTCGTGATGATGCCGTTTGGTCACTGGTACGATCGCTACTATCAGGAGATCTACGTTCCCGCAATTAAGGATGCAGGCTTTGAACCCGTGAGAGCAGATGAGTTGTTTTCAACCGGGAGCGTCGTCGAACAGATATGGGAACAAATCGGCAAAGCAAAGGTGCTCCTCGCAGAACTCACTGACAAGAACGCAAATGTCTTCTATGAACTAGGGCTCGCCCATGCTGCGCGTAAGCCGGCAGTATTTACTGCCGGAAAGCTCGATGACGTCCCCTTTGACCTCCGGCATCTTCGGGTGATCGTCTACGAAGTGCGGGAACCGCAGTGGGCCGAAAAGCTGAAGCGACATATTACGGACTACATCAGGAACGCCGCTAAGGATCCGGCTCGCTCCATACCCCACCCATTTCGTGTCGCCGTCACAATCGAGAAACCGGATGATGCGGAACCGCTCTAAACCCATTTGGGGTGGAATCCATACCATCGTGACGCCGCTAAGGTTGCGCGCCTTTAGTATTCCGCCTCACGCCGGCGCGGAACCGTCCAATGTGGCGTTTCAGCGGACGCCAACGCTCTAGGCGTTATGCAAAGGAGATGCTGGGATGATGAAACGTGATTGGGACTTGCTCTTCTCCCAATACAACCTCGGCGCCGTTCTTGAGGCTCGGTTCTCAAAAGTAAACGAAGCGGTATTAAGGGTTGAAAAACGCCGGTTCGAGAAGGAGACAGACGAGTTGCTCTCCGCGACCATCGCATCGGCCCTCGTGGAGTCACCTCTCGAACTCATGGAGGACAAGATTTCGGTCTCCGCAGCCGACGCTAAGGTGGACGTTAGGTACGATCAGAATCGCATCATTCGGGATCAGTCGCGGCCGTTTTACATTGACGGGCTGGAGGTCACATATCACTTGCCATTCCTCGGCAACAAGGAACTGTTTAAGTGCCGACCCAACAGCTACACGCTGAACCCTCCGCGTGCAGTCATCGGCTCATCTGAATTGACCTTTCCCTATGATCAGGCCGACAGAGACGTCGCCGCGACAAAGCCCAGATTTCACGAGGATTTGATGGGCCTCAAAGAATGGTTGCCTCGGGTCAACCAAGAGGTTTCGCAGCACAACGCCTCGCTCGAGGCCGAGGTTCGGCGCAGGGTACAGCAGCGACGACAGGATCTCAGGAAGACTGAGACAGATCTAAGTGCTCTTGGTTACGCGCTACACACTCAGTCGACTGGTACTCCTGCGGCATCGCCATCACGTGACGTTGTGTTAGGGCAACGTAAAGCGCAACGCGGGAGCAAACGGAGGGAGTATGACGTCGCTCTGTCGTTTGCCGGAGAGAACCGCGAGTTCGTTGAGCAAGTCGCCGACCAACTCCTTCAACTCGGGATCACCGTTTTCTACGATCGGTATGAGCAAGTCGATCTTTGGGGCAAGGACCTTGCCGCGCACCTTGGGGCGGTCTATTCGAAAGACGCTCATTTCGTCGTTATCTTCGCGTCGCGCGCGTACGCCGATAAGGCCTGGCCAAATCACGAAAGACAGTTCGCGCTCAGTCGCAATTTAACAGGCGAGCGAGACAGGATTCTTCCAGTACGCTTGGATGATACCGAGATCCCGGGCGTTCCGGGGACAATAGGATACCTAGATGCGAGGGTGCTTACGCCGACGAAGCTTGCCGAGTTAATTCGACAGAAGGTGGATTCAGAGAAGTAACGGTATCGAAGCTCGGCGGCGGGCTGTGCGAGGTGCGGACGCCGTTCGACAAGAACGAGTATCGCGTGTTCTTCGACATCGAACGGGAACAGGTCGTTGTCGTTCACAGCACGATGGGGCTCGTTCATGGGATTCACAAGAAGACGCAGAAGACACCGGCAGCGGACCTCGCCCGCATCTCGATACCTCCCATGCCAGGCAGAGCCCTTTCGCCGTGGCCGAGCGTTCTGACCGACACTTGGTCGGTCAGAGCTCTCTCAGCCCTTATGGCTCGATCCGAACTCCGGGTCGGACGCGAGAACGAACCTCCTCATAGATCGACAGGCCGGTCTCTGGAGCAACCTCGATGGTCACGGCGATGGCGTACGGAATTCCTTCGGGGGGGAGGGCCTCCAACCACGTCGCATCTTCGAAGCAGGTCACAGGTAATGTGAGCACCGTGCCCGACGCGATGTCCATCGCTTCTGATCCCTCGTAAAGGACCTCGTGCTGGACCGTTCCGCGGGTCGTGGCCTTGCCGTCCACGTCGACTCCCGCTGCCCGCAGCAGGTTCTCACGAGGAATTCCGACGCGGAGGGCAAAGCTCCGGTAGTCCCGCCGGCCTGGATTGGTCGGTGTGAACCAGGCGAGTGTCACGACCAATCGGCGCCAGCAGGTCTGCGCGTGCAGGACCGGGGGCAGCGGAACCATGTGGTACCACTGCTCGTTGGGACGGATGAATCCGCCACCAATCAGGGTTGCGCGCTGTTCGGTGCACGAGATGGCGCGATCCGGTTGTACCCGTCCATACCCGAGAAACGCGGTGCTCAGGTCTCGCATGATGGTGGCGTTTTCCGGCGTCTTCAGCGCGTCCCGGACGAGCGAGAACGCCCCCCGATCCCAGCGTGCAGTATGAACGAGCAGGGCCTTGATGATCACCGCCGGCGGGACCTCGGCGAGGGCTGTAGCGGCTGGCACGGCGAGAAGATCGGTCAGAGACTCGAGAACCTGCGCGCCAGCTCTCGTCGTGAGCGCAGCCGCGTTGCTGGTTCCCTGCGAAAACCTGAACCCTGTCAGCACCCCGGGCATCGTCGCGGGAGCGGCCACTTTCTGGCCGGGCACCTTGGGGCCCAACGCCAAATCGAATCGCGCGACGCCGTTCGAGGCGGCGGGGCGACGAGTAAAGATCGCTCGGCCACTCGGCGCGAGAACATCAGGTTTGACTGCCTTCCGAAACCCTCTTCCGAGCGCTGACGTCGGGCTCGGCAAACCGTCCGATGCCAACAGCGCGCGCTGATCGGGTGACGGAGACCGAAACGCTGTGACCTGGTCCTCGTGCGAGCCGCCGACTGTCAGCACGTTGATGGCCTCTGCGGGTGCCAGGATGCGCCTGTTCCGATGATCGTCGTGCATCCCCTTGATCACAGCCGCCTCGTCGGGGAAACCGCCACTACCGGTTTCGAGCTCGAGGGACTGACCATGATTGCCGGCGCTGACGATAAAGAGGAGCCGATACTTCCAGGCCAGCCAGTCTAGTAGACGGGCCAACGGGCTCACCGCGTTGAGGAACGGCTGGTAGCTGTCGCCGATGGACAGGTTCACGATGCGAACGCCAGGAGCGACTGGCCCTTGTCCGTCGCCTCCTTCGGCGATCCGCAGAACGGCGCGATAGATGAGATCGACCCACAACTGCGCACGCGGCGCCATTTCGGGGCGCTCTTGCTGGTCGCGCGGTCGGAGAATCGGCCGGACATAGAGACGGCGCGACAGAGGCGATTCCGCCGACGAGAGATCGCCGTGCAGGATGAGCGACGCCATGGCCGTGCCGTGCCTGCGTTCAGGAATCGGATACGTCGCGCCAAAATCGTCCGGATCGTCGACGATCAGGCGCCCGGAAAGGTAGGCGTGATTTTCGATGGGAAGGCCATCGAGCAGAGCGACGGTCGGGTCTTGCAGGCCGTTCGGTTTCTCGACGTCCGTCGGTCCATCTTCGAATTCAGAGGTTGCCACTGACGGGAACATCTGCGGCGTGGGTCGGAACAGCCGCAGATCGTCGGCAGCTACGATGGCGACATCCTCCTGGTTCTGAAGGATTCGATCCACCTCGGCCCTTGGGATCTCCGCCAAGACAGCGTGATAGGCGATCTCTGGAATCGACGCCCGGTCCAAGACAGTCCCTCCAACCGCCGCGACGAGCGCTGTAACGCGCGCTTCGGCCGACTTGCGGGCGGCGGCATTTCCCCGATGCCACAGCTCAAGCTCGACGGGCATTGCGCTCGCCCCCATCGCGACCGCCTCGTTCCAGTCCTCACGGATGCCAGTCTCTTCGATTCGGTCCTTGATGCCCCACCGTCGCACGTCGCGCAGACAAGCGAAGACCGGGCGCCAAACCTTCAAAGCCGGGGGAGCCTTCTTACCTCGCAGGCCGGACTTCCAGGCGTTCCAGACCGACAACAGCTGCCCGATCGCGTCTTGGTTGGTCATCACCATGTAGAGACGAGCGGAGAGCGCCTTTTCCGGCCTCTCCGCGATCTTGAAGTCTGCGTCCTGATCACGCTCCTGCATCTCGTCGGCCAGCCATGTCAAGCCGGGAACGGTCTGCACGGCATCCATGAACGCCTGCACGGCGCCGTTCGTCTCGAAGACCAACACCTGCTCCAACGGCGCGCCGCTCGCCGAATCTTGCAGCGCCAACCGACGTTGCTCCATCGCGAGCCGCAATGCCTCGAACTGCGGTCCGAGGCGCTCGATCTGGCGCCCTTTCTTCGGATTCGGCGCTCCTCCGCCGATCTTCCGAGGCGGCGACGGCGGTGGCGCCTTCGTCGGCGCCGGCAACACCAACAGAGGTCGGTCGATCGCCATTCCCGAGGTCGCTTACCGACGCACGGCCGCCCGGGCCCGCCACTGTTCGAGTCGTGAACGCACGATCTTTCGAAAATCCGCCGCCGGCCCTGCGAGAATAGTTCGTCGCAGGATGTCGCCGCACAGCTCCTCGAGCTCGGCGAAGCTAAGGCCCTTCAGCTGCTGGGCCGTGGCACGCTTCGCCAAGCCAAGCGGCAGCTCCGAGGTCTTCTCGAACCGTGTGATCCATTGGAGGATGCCGGGCACGCTGGGGGGCGGCAGTTCCAGTCTGAGCTGAAAGCGTCGCCAGATCGCGCGATCCAGGAGCTCAGAGTGGTTCGTCGCCGCGATCGTGACCACGTAGGTGGGAAGGCTATCGACGTTCAGGAGCAGGGAGCTCACGACCCGCTTGATCTCTCCGGTCTCGTGCTTGTCTCCCCTCTCCTTTCCTATTGCGTCAAACTCGTCGAAGAAGAGAACGCATCGACGGGCCCGCACCTGCTCGAACATCCGAGCCAACCGCAGCGCCGTCTCGCCGAGGTAGCTGCCGATGACTGACTCGTACCGAACCACTAAGAGAGGAAGCGACAACTCACCCGCCACCGCCTCCGCAAGTGATGTCTTTCCGTTGCCGGGCGCTCCTACCAGCAGGACGCGATTGCGAGGTTCGAGCCCCTTGGCGCGCAAGACATCCGCGCGATGCTGCTCTTCGACCAGCTCTTCCATGCCCCGACGTGCGGGTTCCGGAAGAACCAGGTCGGCGAGTGTTCGATTCGGGACCAGCTCGAGCAACGGCGACCCGATCGACTCGAGGGGCGCACCCTTGGTCGGCGCAGCGATCCGCTGGGAAAGCGAAAGGACCTCGGAGAGTTGCTCGGCGATGACGTGGTGCTGCTTCTCGCGCTCGTCCGCGACCATAGCCTCGAGCGTGCGACGCACGCCAAGCTGATCGCCCTGGAAGCCCGCCCGGGCCAGGTTCAAGATGAGGTCTGAGCGTGCCACCGTGATGTCCTAGAGCACAAGGTAACGCGTCCTTGGCGGTAGAGCCAAGTACACACTTGACGGTCGCGGTCACCGGCATCCCAGCCGTCGCTGCTAGGGCGTCGCCGTTGGCCGCCGGCCGCTCGCATCGTGAGAGTCCGAGATCGGACAGCACCTTCGCCACGAAGCGGCCAGCAGCCTGTCCGTCGTCGCGTTCAGTGAGCTCAACATCGATTCGGGAGTTAACGATGGTGCTCGTTCATGGCATTCACAAGAAGACGCAGAAGACGCCGGCAGCGGACCTCGCGCTTGCTCAGCGCCGGATGAAGGAGGGCACATGACGATTGGACCACCACGAGACGAGCTCGAGGAACTCTTCGACGAGCTCGGCGAGCTTCACGACCTTCGCGCGGGCGTGCAGAAGAAGGTGCTCGCGCACGACATCAAGCAAGCCATGAAGGCCAAGGGGATCTCGCCATCCGAGATGGCAAGGCGGATGCGAACGAGCCGCGAGGCGGTGTACCGCCTGCTCGATCCGACACGCACCGGCGTGACGCTCGATTCGCTCCAGCGCGCGGCTTCGGCGCTCGGTCTCACCCTCAACATCAGTTTCGAGCCGCCGGCCAGGCGCTCTGGGGCACGGCCACACGGCCCGGCTGGCGGACGGAAGAAGCGAGCCGCCTGACCTATTCGGCCGACGGTCGCCGGCGGCCGGCGGTTCGCGGCGCGGTCTCGCGGGCGGCAACGAGCGCATCGAGGTCGTCTCGACGGACTCGGATCGAGTTGACGATGCGGACGTGCGGCAGATCGCCCCTTTCGCAGAGCCGATAGACGGTCGCGGCGCAAACCCCCAGCCTTTCGGCAACGGCCCCCACAGAAAGCAGGGATTTTCGCGATCCGTGAAGGGCTTCGAGGTCAGAAATGGTGGGCGTCGTGGCGACTAAGGGCGCGGTTCCAGGAGCAAAACCACCCCGATTTTTGGGTAGTAGCCGGGTAGTAAAATCCTTCGAAAAGCCTGTGGATAACTGGGATGGCTGGACTTCCCGCCCTGCCCTGTTTGCAATGTTTTCGCTTATTTGCGAACGGTTCGCACGGGCTGCGACGCTGCGACGGCCCATTCGGGACCGAAAGGTCGGAGGTTCAAATCCTCTCGCCCCGACAATGTAACTCCGCGTAGAGCCGTCTTATCGGCTCCGCGGTACGGTGGCTCGTGGTTCCGCTTGAACGCCGCGCATCGCCGGCGTAAAGACGCCCCGGGACAGCATGATCACCGTTCAGAACCTCTCCGTAGCGTTCGGCAGCCAGACCTTGTTCGAAGAGGTGGACGTCAAGTTCACGCCTGGCAATTGCTATGGGCTCATCGGCGCCAACGGCGCGGGAAAGTCGACGTTCCTGAAGTGCCTGGCGGGCAAGCTCGAGTCAAGCTCCGGCTCCGTGAGCATCGAGCCGAACAAGCGGCTCAGCATGCTTTCCCAGGATCACTTCGCCTTCAACGAGGTGCCGGCCCTGACCGCGGTCATCATGGGCCACAAGCGGCTGCACGCTCTGATGGTCGAGAAGGACGCGCTCTATGCGAAGCCCGACTTCGGCGAGGCCGATGGCGTGCGCGCCGGCGAATTGGAAGCCGCGTTCGCCGACCTGCATGGCTGGG
>Ga0265342_10001440_pt1 | contig 22154 bp, 20 predicted proteins | sample 4CB327metaG_FD_203125 | JGI IMG/M metagenome (GOLD analysis project Ga0265342, IMG submission 203125) | Rhizosphere microbial communities from Carex aquatilis grown in University of Washington, Seatle, WA, United States - 4-CB3-27 metaG | ecosystem: Host-associated > Plants > Roots >... | reverse complement strand
CGCTTGAGATGGTGGCGGATGCGGCCTGCGTCGCACATGCCGCTGGCCGCGATGACGATATGGAAGCCGTCGAGCCGGTCGATCGCCTTGCTGTCCTCGACGCTCTCGGTACAGCGCAGATGCGGCGAGCCGAGGAGGTGCGCCGGCCCGGAGGCGTCGCGCTCGAACACCTCGGTGGCGCGGATGGCGAGCGGCGAGTCGAGGAAGATCGGCGCCTGTGGGATCGCGCCGCGGTTCATCAGGTCGACGAGGTCGACGATCAGCTCCTGCGTGCGCTCGACGGCGAAGGCCGGAATGAGCAGCGGCCCGCCGGCCTGCCTGGCCGCGCGCACTTCCTCGGCCAGATGCGCGCGCCGGCTGTCTTCCGTCACCGGCGGCCGGTCGGTGTCGCCATAGGTCGATTCGCAGATCAGGTAGTCGAGATCGGTCGGTCCCTCCGGAAGCGGCTGGAACAGCTTGGCGTCGGGGCCGATGTCGCCGGAGGCGAGGACGCCGATCACATGGCCTCCGGTCATGAATTCGAGCTCGATCGAGGCCGAGCCGAGCAGGTGTCCGGCGTTCCAGAATCGCGCCCTGACCCCCGGCAGCACTTCGGTCCATTGCTGGTAGGCGACCGGCCGGAAAGCATCGAGGCAGGCAAGCGCGTCGCGCTGGGTGTAGATCGGCGTCACGATGCCGCGGCCGCGCGCGGCGTTGCGGCGGTTGAGCGTGGCAACTTCCGATTCCTGGATGCTGCCAGAGTCCGGCAGCATGAACGAGCACAGGTCGATCGTGCCCTGCGTCGCCAGAATCGGCCCGCGGAAGCCGTCCTTCACCAGCTTCGGCAGGAGGCCGGAATGATCGATATGCGCGTGCGTCAGCAGCACGGCGTCAATGTCGGCGGAACGGAAGGGGAAGGCGCCGTAGTTGAGCGCCTTCAGCGTCTTCTGACCCTGGAACATGCCGCAGTCGACCAGCACCCGGCGGCCGCCGAATTCGAACAGATGGCATGAGCCGGTGACGGTGCGCGCCGCGCCGCAGAAACGGACGGTGAGGCTCATGGCGTCACCTCGTCGCGCAAGGCGTCGGCAAGCAGATGGTCCAGCGCGATCGCATTGGTCGGATGCGGCACGCTTGTGGTCGAGCGCAGCGAGCGGATGCCGGCGCGCTTGAAGTCGTCCAGCATCCCCGGCGGGAACAGCGCGTGCGTGACGACGCAGTCGATGCTCGTCACGCCCGCCGCCGTGAGTGCGTTGGCGCAAGTGACGAGCGTGCCGCCCGACGAGACGATGTCGTCGACCAGCAACGCCGGTCGGCCTTTCAGCCGGGCGGCATTATCGAAGCGGATCGACACCGAGCGGTCGCCGGCGCGCGTTTTGGTGCCGACGACGTGGTCGAGCCCGAGCCGCCGCGCGAGTTCGCCGACCCACTGCGCCGATTCTTCGTCCGGCCCGACGACAACCGTATTTGCACCGAGCGTGCCGCGCAACGCATCGGCGATCGCCGGCATGGCCGAGAGATCCTCCGCCGTGATGCCGGGAAACACGGCGCTTATGTCGTGCGTGCGGTGCAGATGCGCGTCGACGGTGACGACGCGGTCGACCGTGCGCGCGATCAGAGGGCCGATGACCTTCTGGCTGATCGCCTCGCCGGCGTTGAACGCCGTGTCTTGGCGCATGTAGCAGAGATAGGGCGCCACCAGCACCAGCCGGCGCGCCCCGCCGCGCCGCAATGCCTCTGCCGCCAACAGCAGCGCAATCAGCTTCTCGTTGGCCCGGTCGAGCGGCATGTAAAGGATGACCTTGTCGGCGGCCGGTCCGACGGTCACCTTGATCTCGCCGTCGGGAAACCGGTGCACGTCGATGAGATCGACGGCCAGCCCGAGCCGCGCCGCCAGCCGCCCTGCGTCGCCGGCCGCACCTACCAGACATTGCACGGCCGCGCTCACGCGCGCGGTCTCTCGCCCTGCGTGCGATCGGCGACGACATAGCCGTCGTCGGCCTTTGTCGCCGCGAGCGCGAGGTCGAGTTGCGACTGGTCGAAGGCGTAGATGCGGTAGAGCGGCTCGCCCTGATCGACGCGGTCGCCGATCTTCTTGAATGCCTTGATGCCGGCGCCCTTGTCGATCGGCGCGCCGGCGGTGCGCGCCAGCCGGTTGAGCCGCAGGCAATCGATCGCTTCGACGAGGCCGTCGCGCGCAGCATGGATGTCTGCGGTGAGCGGGCCAAGCTCGGTTGCGCATCCGGAAGGGCCCTGCGCGTCGATGATCTTGTGCATCTGCTTCAGCGCCGCGCCGCTCTCGAGCAGTTCGCGCGCGCGTAGATAGCCCTTGCCGCCGCGCAGCTCCGGATCGTAGTCCAGCAGGTGCGCCGCCAGCCTGAGCGACTTCTCACGCAGGTCCTGCGGCGCCTTCGGGTCATTCGACAGCACCGCCATCACGTCCTGCGCCTCGAGCACCGGGCCGATGCCGTTGCCGATCGGCTGGCGGCCGTCGGTGGTGATGACCTCGACTGCAATGCCGAACTTGTCGCCGACGAACTCGAACAGCTTGCGCAGCCGCATCGCGTCCATCGCGGTGGTCAGCTTGGCCGATGGGCCGACCGGCAGGTCGACCAACAGATGCGTCGAACCGGCGGCGATCTTCTTCGACATGATCGAGGCGACCATCTGCTCGCGCGTGTCGAGCGCGAGCGGCCGCTCGACCGAGATCAGGATGTCGTCGGTCGGCGACAGATTGACGTGCCCGCCCCAGACCAGACAGCCGTGGCAGGCATTGACCACCTCGCGCATGTCGCTGACGCCGAGATCGACGCGCGCCAGAACCTCCATCGTGTCGGCGGTCCCGGCCGGCGAGGTGATCGCGCGCGACGAGGTCTTCGGGATCGTCAATCCGTGCGCGGCGACGATCGGCACCACCACCATCGAGGTGCGGTTGCCGGGGATGCCGCCGATGCAGTGCTTGTCGACGACGAGCGGCTGGTCCCATTTCAATTGCGTGCCGGCATCGGCCATGGCGCGGGTCAGGGCGAGCATCTCCCCGCTGGTCATGAAACTCGCCGAACCGACCAGGAAGGCGGCGATCTCCATGTCGGAATAGCGGTAGTGGCTGATGTCCTCGATGATGGCGGCGATCTGCTGCTCGTCGAGCGCACGGCCCTGCACCTTGCTGCGCACGTAATCGAGGCTGACCGGCGGTGTCGCCGGCGTGACGGTGACCGGTGTGCCAATAGGCATGGCGAAGCGGCGGAAGGCGGGATCGGCGAGCCCGATCTCGTCGCGTCCGACGAGGCCGTCGTCGGTCAGCAGCAGCGTCGCCAGCATGGTTCGGGAATCGGCACGCAATTCGACGCGGCTGAAGCCGCGGAACACGTCGGGGCGCAGCGCCATCGACCGCCGCGCCATCACGACGACGTTCTCGCGACCGGTATCGAGGTGGATGCGGCGCAGCTTCAACTGCGGCCGCGTATTGACGGGGTCTTCCATGTATCGGTTCACCTGGGCGAAGGCCGAGGAGACAATAGGTTCAACGGCTTAAACCGCCGTTGACGGAAGTCAAACCGGCCTCAGGCTGCGCGGGTGGCGATCGCCACGCGATGGCGCGCGACCGCGTCTTCGTCCACCGTGACGCCGAGGCCGGGCCGGTCGAGCGCCTCGACATGGCCGCGCGCCGTGGCGATCGGCGCGGTCACGACGTCGGCGCCGAGCGCGCCGTGAGTCAGGGTTAGCGCCCAATCGATGTTGGGGATGACGCTCGCCGCGGCGAGCGCGGCGGCACAGGCGACACTCGATTCGCCGGTCTTGCAGGAAATGTTGACGTGCATGCCGAGCGTGCCGCAGAGCCGGCCGGCTTGCGCGAGCGCGCGCACGCCGCCGAGCTTGATCGCCTTCAGGCTGACGCCGCGCGCCGCCTTGCGCTCGTGGTGCCGGCGAATGTCGTCGAGCGAATGGATGCCTTCGTCGGCGCCAATGGCGACCGGCGTCGCCGCCGCGACGGCGGCCATCGCGTCGAGATCGTCGGCCATGACCGGCTGCTCGAAGAAACCGAGACCGGAACCGTCGACCGCGCGCGCGTAGATGAGGGCTTCTTCGCGGGTGAAGCCCTGATTTGCGTCGGAGGAGATCAGCACGTCGCCGCCGAGCACATCGCAGATCGCGCACGTGCGCGCGGCGTCCTTGTCCGGCGTATCGATGCCCACCTTGATCTTGAAGGCCGTGAAGCCGTCCGCTTTCTTCGCCGCGGCGTCGGCGATGTCGCCGGCCTCGTCGCCCCCGCCGACCACGCCGAGCAGGGGCATGCGGCTGCGTTGCCTCGTGCCGAGCAGCGCGTGCAGCGGCACGCCGGCGGCGGTGGCGGCAAGATCGTTGAGCGCGATCTCGATCGCCGCCTTGGCGCCGTGATTGCCGTACATGCGGCCGTCCATGGCGTGAAGCGCGCCGTCGACGTCGCGCGGATCGCGGCCCACCAGCGCCGGCGCGATGGTGTGGACGGCGGTAACGATGCTCTCCAGCGTCTCGCCCGTCATCACCGGCGCCGCCGCCGCTTCGCCCCAGCCGACGCGCCCGTCAGCGGTCGTCACGCGCACGAGCACGTTCTCGGCGCGTCGAACCTCCTCGCCCGCCATGATGACGGGCTTCTTCATCGGCAGCGAGACGGCGAACGGCTCGATGCTCGCGATCTGCATGAGGTCGAGCCGCCTTGCTCAGAGTTTCGGGATGTGCGCGCTGTTGATGATGTCGGTGAACACGCCCATTTCCTTGGTCATGCGCGCCCACGCCTCCTTGCCGCCCTTCGGCCGCGCCAGGAAGCCGGACTTGAACAACTTTTCCTTCATCGCCGGCGACGACATCACCTTGAGCGTCTCGGTCTCGAGCCAGTGGACGGCGTCGGGCGGCGTCTTCGCCGGCGCCAGCAGCGCCATGTCGGTCGCGAACACGAAATCCTTGTAGCCGGCTTCTTCCATGGTCGGCATGTCGGGGAAGTCCGGCCAGCGCGTATCGGCGCAGAGTCCGAGCCCGCGGATCGTGCCGGCGCGGATGTGGGGCGAGGCGGGCCCGAGCGAGTTGGACGCGATCTGCACGGTGCTGGTGAGCAGCGCCTGCAGCGCGTCGCCGCCGCCCTTGAACACGACCTCCTCGACCTTCGGCAGGTTCTCGCGCGACTTCAGCAGCGAGGCCTGCAACTGCGGCGTCGTGCCGATCGGCGGCACCGAGATGTTGTATTTGTCCGGCTCCTTGCGGGCGAGCTCGATGAACTCCTTCATCGTCTTGGCCGGCGACTCTTTGCGCACGACGAAGATGTTCGGTACGCCGGCGAGCTCGCTCACCGCGACGAAGTCCTTCTTCGGGTCGAACGGCAGATGGTTGTAGAGGCCGACATTGACCGAGAAGGCGCTGGTGGCGAGCAGGTAGGTGTAACCGTCGGGCTCCGAATGCGCGACATAGCCCATGCCGATATTGCCGCCGGCGCCACCGCGGTTCTCGATGATGAAGGTCTTGCCGGTCGACTCGCCGAGCGCCGCGGCGACGATGCGGCCGACGAGGTCGGATGGGCCGCCCGGGGTGTTGGCGACCACGATTTTGACCGGCCGGTCGGGATAGGCTGCGAGCGCGGACGAATTGCGGAGCACGGCGGGCGCGGCGACGCCCGCGGCGGCCAGACCTTGCAGCACGCGCCGGCGCGACGGCGCGGACAACCTGTTCGTCATTGTCTTCTCCCCAGACCGCGGCTTGTTGTGTGTCGTGCCGCCGGGCAGCAGGGTAGGGGCGGGCGCCTCGCCTTTCAACGAATTTGCAGCCGGTCCGTGCGCATGCCAGACGGTCGCATCCGGCCTGTTCGACCGGATGAAACCGGTAATCCACCGTCATTTGCCGAGCGAATGGTCTGGATACCCACTATGAATTTCGGGAATAATCGCCGGGCCCGTTAAGTTCACGTTCTGCCCGCCACCGCGCAGCGAGAAGACAGCATCGCACCATGACCGACACGGAAAAGCCTTGGCACCAGGTGGTGCTGGAAACTCTCAAGAAGAACGATGTCAGGCTGGTGCCCTATGTGCCGGACCGGGTGTTCACGCCGCTGATCGACGCGCTGCACGCCGACGACTTCTTCACCACCTTCCCCTGCACGCGCGAGGAGGAGGCGATCGGCATCGTCACCGGCGCCCATATGGGCGGCATGCGCGCCGCCGTCCTCATGCAGACCTCGGGCTTCGGCACCATCCCGAACGCGATCGCCTCGCTGGTCTGCCCGTACCAGATCCCGGCGCTCATCTTCGTCTCCGAGCGCGGCACGCTCGGCGAGTTTAACCTCGGCCAGGCGCTCGTCTGCCGCACCATGCGGCCGGTGCTCGATTCGCTCGGCATCGAGACGCACACGATCACGCGTCACGACGAGCTCGCCTTCATCGTCGACCGTTCGATCAAGCAGGCCATCGCCACGCAGGCGCCGGTCACTTTCATCCTGTCGCCGCTCCTGACCGGCGGCAAAGTCTTCGCCGCGTGAGGCCCGTCATGACCCAGAACCCGGCGCACGGCGCGCACAACGCCAAGGTGATGAACCGCTTCGAGCTGACCAAACGCGCGGTCGCGCAACTGAAGCATGAGGAAGCGGTTATCGGCGGCATCGGCAACACGAATTTCGATCTCTGGATGGCCGGGCAGCGGCCGCAGAACTGGTACATGCTCGGCTCGATGGGACTTGCCATCCCGATCGCGCTCGGCGTTGCCATCGCGCAGCCGAAGCGCCACGTCGTCGCGCTCGAAGGCGACGGCTCGTTGCTGATGCAGCTTGGCTGCCTCGCCACGGTCGCGATGCGGGCTCCGACGAACTTCACCATGGTGGTGTGGGACAACGGCATGTACCAGATCACCGGCGGCCAGCCGACGGCCAGCGCGTCGGTCGCCGACATCGTCGCGGTCGCGCGCGGCTGCGGCCTCATCAAGAGCGCCTGGGCGACGGACGAGGACGATTTCGAGCGACTGTTCTCGGCGGCGCTGAAGGACGGCGGGCCGACGCTGATCGCGGCGCGCATCGACGACAAGCCCGGCACCGGCACCACCGATCGTGACCCGGTGCAGATTCGTCAGCGGTTCATGATGGGCCTGGGCGTGAGGAAGTAGCGGGCTAATCCTCCCCCCGCGAAGCGGTGGGGAGGGTCGGTGCGCGATCGCTTGCGATTGCGAACCGGGGCGGGGGGATTTCACGGCTGTGATGGCAGATTTCGCGGCCCCCCCCCCCGACCCCTCCCCGCCACTCGCTTCGCTCGCGGGGGGAGGGGAGAAGGCTACTTCTTCCCGTCCTCCAATATCCCCGCCACCATCGCCATGCGCACGAGGTCGGATAGGCTGTTCGCCGCCATCTTGGTCATCAGGTTGGCGCGGTAGATCTCGACCGTCCGCGGGCTGATGCCGAGATCGAAGGCGATGGTCTTGTTGGCATTGCCGGCGACAAGGCCTTCGAGCACCTGCCGCTCGCGGTTGGACAGCGCCGCGAGCTTCTCCTGGACCTCCCCGACCTCCGCCTTGCGCCGGGCGAGATCGGCCTCGCGGTCGAGCGCGCTCTTGACCGCCGCCAGCAAGTGATCGTCGTCGAACGGCTTTTCCAGGAAGTCGACCGCGCCGATCTTCATTGCGTCAACCGCGAGCGAAATATCGCCGTGGCCGGTAATGACGATGACCGGCAACTCGGGCCTCACCTGCTTCACTTTCTTCAGCAGGTCGATGCCGGTGATCTCCGGCATACGCACGTCGGTGACGATGCAGCCGTGCTCGACGGTCGGCAGCACGTCGAGGAACGCCTGCGCCGACTCGAAGCCTCGCACCGGGATGCCCGCCGCCTTGAGCAAGAATTCCAGCGACTGACGCACCGCCTCGTCGTCGTCGATCACGTAGATGATGGCCTCAGTTGGCATCGTCGACATCCTCCGCATTTACCGCGGTCAGTGTGAAGTTGAAGATGGTCCCGCCCTGCGGGTTCGGCTCGACCCAGATGCGGCCGCCATGCGCTTCCACGATCGTGCGCGAGATCGAAAGGCCGACGCCCATGCCGTGCCGCTTGGTGGTGATGAAGGGCTGGAAGAGCTGCTCGGCGATCTCGGGTGAGATGCCCGAGCCGGTGTCAGAGACGCTGACGCGCACATGCCCGAAACCCTCCGATGCAATGGCGATCACCAGGTCCCGGTTGGTTACGTCCTCCATTGCGTCCATGGAGTTGCGGATGAGGTTGAGCAGAACCTGCTGAACCTGTACGCGGTCGGCGAGCACCAGGTCGACCGCCGGATCGAACTGGAATCGCACCTTGATGCCGCGGTCTTTAACGCCGACCAAGGCCAGCGCGCTCGCCTCCTCGACCAGCTTGGTGATGCTCTCGACGCGCCGCTCGGTCTCGCCACGCGAGACGAAGTCGCGTAGCCGCCGGATGATCTGGCCGGCGCGCATGGCCTGATCGCCGGCCTTGTCGAGCGCGTCGCGCACCGTCGTCGAGCGCTCGTCCTCGGCCGCCTCCAGCATGCGGCGCGACCCCTTGAGATAGTTCGAGATCGCCGACAGCGGCTGGTTGAGCTCGTGCGCAAGCGTCGACGCCATCTCGCCCATGGCGGTCAGCCGCGAGATGTGCACGAGCTCGGATTGCAACTCCTGGAGGCGCGCCTCCGTCTTCTGCCGCTCGGTCAGGTCGCGGATGAAGCCCGTGAAGAAGCGCTGGCTGCCGGAATTCATCTCGCCGACCGCGAGCTCCATCGGAAAGGTCGAACCGTCTTTGCGCAGGCCGACGACGACGCGGCCGATACCGATGATGCGCCGCTCGCCGGTGCGCCTGTAGCGGGCGAGATACCCGTCATGCGCCTCGCGATAGGGCGCCGGCATCAGAATCTTGACGTTCTGGCCGATCGCCTCGCGCGCCGTGTAGTTGAACAGCCGCTCGGCGGCGACGCTGAAGGATTGCATGACGCCGCGCTCGTCGATGACGATGGTGGCTTCCGGCACGGTATCGAGGATGGACTGGAGATGCGCCTGCCGCGCCAGCGCGTCGTCCTTCATCGCCGTCGAGTGTTTGCGCTCGCGACGCAGAAGTTCTCCGCCCCACGCCATGCCGATGCCGATGAGCATGAACGCGACGCCATTGGTGAAATCGGTCGCGTTCAGATGCGCGCGGTCGAGAAAGACGGTGACCACGCAGATCATGCTGAGCACGACGGCGAGCAGACCCGGGCCCAGCCCGCCGACTCCGGCTGCGACCAGCACTGCGGGCACAAAATACAAATACCCCGTCTGCTCGTGTAGGAGCGGAAACAGCAGTAAGCGAACCGCGAGGGACAGCAGGACCGCGCTCACCGCGACCAGGTAACGAAGCCAGACGGCCCCCTGCCACCGCGAAAAAAGATTATGTTCTTCAATGGTTTGCGGCATGACGTCAGGAGTGACCGGATAACGCGGCCTATTTCCCCGGTCCCCTCCGGTAAAACCCTTATGTTCATTATCTGAATTTCGGCGGCGCGTCGCCAGCGGTATCCCGTCAATCGTCGAATACAAACGGGGTCCAGCGCAATGCTCATGCACACGGCGATCCAACGTACCTCCACCGCCCAGCAGCCGGCCCGCCCTGCTGCCCCCGCGGTCGGCAGCAAGGCTTTCCGTTCGTCGATCGAGCTCATGGGCGCGCCCATGCCCTTCGGCCGCAACGCCGAGATTTACGGCGAGAACGAGCCCGCCGAGTACCTCTACAAGGTGATCAGCGGTACCGTGCGGACCTACAAGGTTCTCAATGACGGCCGCCGCCAGATCGGCGCCTTCTATCTGCCCGGCGACATGTTCGGGCTGGAGATCGGCGACGAGCACACCTTCTCGGCCGAAGCGATCGTCGACTCCAAGGTTGTCGTGATCAAGCGCTCGTCGGTCGTGGCGCTCGCCGCCCGCGACACCGAGGTCGCCCGCCAGCTCTGGGCCATGACGGCCGGCGAACTGCAGCGCGCGCAGGATCACATCATGCTGCTGATCAAGACCGCGCAGGAGCGTGTCGCCGGCTTCCTACTCGAAATGGCCAAGCGTTCGGCCACGAGCACCGAGGTCGACCTGCCCATGTCGCGCCAGGACATCGCCGACTATCTCGGCCTGACGATCGAGACCGTGTCGCGCACGCTGACGCAGCTCGAGAAGGGCGCCGCGATCGCCGTGCCGACATCGCGCCGCATCGTGCTGCGCAACCGCGCCGCGCTGTCCCGCCTGAACGCCTGATTTCGAGAGTTCTACAGCCGAACGTCGTTTCTCCCCGATTTGAAGTTCGGCCAAACTGGCCCCGGCGTCCCCCGCCGGGGCCCTCTTTTCTCAGCGCGCCGCTTTCAGCTCCACTTCGCCTTGGCTTTGAGCGCCGCGACCGATTGCGCGCCGTCTGCGAGCAGCTTGTCGTAGTCAAGCGCCGTGAACTCGCCGTTGCGGTGCAGGATACGGCCGTCGACCATCACCAGCGCGACGTCGGAGGGCTGCGCCAGCTGCACCAGCGCGTCGTAGGGGTCGCCGTCGCTGCCCATGTGCGGCGACTTGGTGCGCACCAGAATGATGTCGGCGCGCTTACCGGGCGTCAGCGAGCCCGTCACCTTGTCGAAGCCGAGGTCGCGGGCGCCATCGATGGTGGCCATCTCGACCAGCTTCTTGGTGGTGAGCTTGAACTTACCGCCGGTGCGGTGCTTGTTGACTGTCTGCAGCATGTGCATGCAGGCGAAGCAGTCGCAGCGCTCCGCGGTGACGTTGTCGATCGACATCGACACCAGCACGCCCGCCTGCATCATCTCGATGAACTGCATCTCGCCGGTACGGCCGGCTTCGCCGAGCGGCGAGGTCGAGTAGTGCACGCCGTGCTTGGCGAGCAGCTCCCAGTCGGCGGCATTGGTGTTGAGCGGATGCACGAGCTGCACGTCCGGCCCGAGCAGGTTCGCGTCCTTCAATAGCTGGATCGACGCGCTGCCGTTGGTATGCAGGGTGATCGGCAGGCCGAGATCGCGCGCCGCGCCCCATTCCTTCTTCGCCATATCGGCGTTGATGGCGCCGCGCGAGGCGTTGTTGCCGTCGATGTTGCGCGAATTGGCGCCGAGCGTGAGCATCGAGTCCGTGCCGATATCGCGCTTGAGTCGCGCCATGTCGGCAAAATCCATTTGTTGGGTGTTCGGCATGCCCTGCGCCGGGCCATATGCGAAGCGGCCGCGCAGGCCGCTCTCGCGCATCGCGCGGACCTCGGCGTCGGCGTGCGCGGGGCTGCGCACATTGTGCGCCCAGTTGTGCGTGGTGGTGACGCCGGCGCTGAGCGCCTCGGCGAGGCCGAGCCGCACCGCGCGGTAGCTGTCCTCGGGCGTGTAGTGGACGCCGAGCGCGAAGGTCACCGGGAAATAGGTCTTCTTCGGATCGTCGGCGCGCATCACCGGCCGCAGGAAGGTGGTCCAGTGGTGCCAATGCGTGTCGACGAAGCCGGGCATGCAGATCATGCCCTTGCCGTCGATCGCCTGCGCGCCGGGCGCGTTCACCGACGCGCCGACCGCGACGATAGCGCCATCGCGCACATGTACCGCACCGTTGTCGACATCGCCGATGGCGGGATCCATCGACAGGACGTGCGCACCGCGAATGACGAACTCGCCGCGCGCCGGCAGCGTTCCGGCCGGAGCGCCTTGCGCGGACGCGCCTTTCGGCACGAGCGCGGCGGCGGTCAAAGCCGTGGTGCCGGCGAGCACGGTTCGCCGGTCGATTTCGTTGCTGGACATGTGTCGCTCCCCGGGGGTTCGGCGCGTCGCAGGCGCGCCCGTGTTTTGACAAATGCTAACGCCGAATTGTCCGCGGCGACAGTGCCGGTTGCGCGAGGCGCGCAGCCCACTTAGCCCACTTTTCACAGGCTTGACCTGCGTCAAGGGCCGGACACGGCGTGCATGCTTTCCTTGCCCACGAAACAAGGAGAACGGCCATGAAAGCCAAGGACGTCATGACGCGGCACGTCGTTTCCATCGCGCCGGACGCGACGGTATTGCAGGCGGCGCGGCTCATGCTGCAGCACCACATCAGCGGCCTGCCGGTCGTGGACAGTGCCGGTGCGCTGGTCGGCATTCTTTCGGAAGGCGATTTCCTGCGCCGCCGCGAAACGGCGACCGAGCGCCGCCGCTCGCGCTGGCTCGAGTTCCTGATCGGCCCCGGCAAGATCGCGTCTGAATATACGCATTCGCACGGCAAGAAGGTCGCCGAGGTCATGACCGACGAGGTGCGGACTGTCGCGGAAGATACCCCGCTCGAGGCGGTGGTCGAACTGATGGAGCGGCACCGCATCAAGCGCGTGCCGGTGACGCGCGGCAAGAAGATGACAGGCATTGTCACGCGCTCGAACCTGATGCAGGCCATGGTCAGCATGACGCGCGGCGAGCCGGCTCCGCCGAAGGGCGACGCCGAGATCCGCGAGCGTCTGCTCGCCGAAATCCAGAAGGAGCAGTGGGCGCCGGCGGCGATGGTCAATGTCGTGGTTCGCCACGGCGTGGTCGAATTGTGGGGCGCCGTGATCGACGAGCGCCAGCGCGACGCGTTGAAAGTCGCCGCCGAGAACATCCCGGGCGTCAAGGGCTTGAAGGACCACCTGGTCTGGATCGAGCCGACCTCCGGCATGGTCATGGAGTCGCCGGAGGATGCGACGAAACACTGACCGATTGACCTGTCTCAATGCTGCGCGTGGCGCGTGCGGTATCGTTGGCGCGATTTTGCAGCAAGTCCACGCGAGCCCAAGGAGACCTGTCATGAAAATGCCGTCGCTCATTCCTGTCGGCCGCGAGCGCAGCGCGTTCGTCCAGCCGTTCGTCTCGCTGCAGCGCGAAATCGACCGCCTGTTCGAGGATTTCACCCGCGGCTTCCCAAGTCTTGCCGGCGGCGCCGGCGGCAAGGGCGGCAGCAACATGCTGATGCCTTCGACCGACGTCACCGAGACTGACAAGGAGATCGAGATCACCGCCGAATTACCTGGCCTCGAAGAGAAGGACGTGCAGGTCAATTTCGCCGACGGTGTGCTGACGATCCGCGGTGAGAAGAAGGCCGAGAAGGAAGAGAAGGACAAGAACTACCGTCTTGTCGAGCGAAGCTACGGTTCGTTCGAGCGCTCGATCGCGCTGCCGGAGGGCGTCAAACCCGAGGACGTCAAGGCGACGATCGCCAAGGGCGTGCTGACGGTGAAGGTGCCGAAGCCGGCGCCGGCGCAGTCCAAGAAGATCGAAGTCAAATCCGCCGCCTGATCGAGGGGCGTAGAAGAGAAGGCGCGCAGCCACGGCCCGGAACGGGCGCGGCGCGCGCCTTTGTCGTTTTCAAATTGGCGGTTGTCCAAATTAATTTCGCATTGCACTACGCGCTTTTCCTGATCTTGCGGGAACCGGGAGTTTGATTTCGCTCAACGCCGCGGTGCAGCCGCCGCGGATGATCCGCTCCCGCGAACCTGTTCGCCTCGGGAGGATTCCATGTCGATCGCCGCTCAGCCTTCGGTAAGCCCGGCCGCGCCCGCCGCGCCGAAAGAAAAGAGTTGGATCGCGTCGAACTGGGGCCTTCTCGCCGCCGTTGCCGCGCTCGTCATTATCGTCCTGCTGCCCACACCGGCGGGCTTGCCGGTGGCCGGTCATCGCATGCTGGCGATCCTCGCCTTCGCCGTCATCCTGTGGATGACCGAGGCCGTCGATTACGCCGTCTCCGCGATCCTGATCGCGGCATTGATGGCGTTCCTGCTTGGCCTGGCGCCCAACGTCGCCAATCCCAAAGTTCTTCTCGGCACCTCGGGCGCGCTGACGCTCGCCTTCTCCGGCTTCGCCAACACGGCGCTGGTGCTGGTCGCCGCGGCGCTGTTCCTCGCCGCCGCCATGACCGTGACCGGCCTGGACAAGCGCATCGCGCTCACCATCCTCGCTCGAGTCGGTACCAAGACAAATCACGTCGTCATCGGAACCATCCTGGTCGGCTTCGTCATCGCCTTCATGGTGCCGTCGACCACGGCGCGCGTCGCCTGTCTGGTGCCCATCACGCTCGGCATCATCGCCGCCTATGGCGTCAACAAGCGCGGCGCTTTTGCCAGCATGCTGATGATCACCACGGTGCAGACCGCGAGCATCTGGAACGTCGGCATCAAGACCGCCGCGGCACAAAATATGGTTGCGATCGGTTTCATCGAGAAGACCTTCGGCAAGACCATCACCTGGCTCGAATGGCTGATCGCCGCCGGGCCTTTCGGCGTTCTGATGTGCATCGCACTGTATTTTGTAATGACGCGCATGATGCCGCCGGAGGTGGCGGAAGTTCCAGGCGGTCGGGAGGGCATTCGTAAGTCGCTCGCCGCGCTGGGTCCGATGAAGGCCTCCGAGACCAAGCTCTTGTTGCTGTCGGTGACCTTGATCGCTTTCTGGGCGACCGAAGGCATCCTGCACAAATTCGACACCTCGACCACGACCATCACGGCCGTCGCGCTGATGTTCATGCCCGGCTTCGGCATCCTGACCTGGAAAGACGCCCAGGCGCGAATACCGTGGGGCACGGTGATCCTGTTCGGGATCGGCATCTCGCTCGGCACCGCGCTGTTGCAGACGCAGGCCGCGACCTGGCTCGCCAATATCGTCGTCGCCGAGTTCGGGCTTAAGAACGCGACCGCGCTGTTCATCCTTGCCACGATGAGCCTGTTCCTCATCGTCATCCATCTCGGCTTTGCCAGCGCCACCGCGCTGGCTTCGGCGATGATCCCGATCGTGATCGCCGTGCTCAAGGGCGTGGCGACGCCGGGCATCAACATTATCGGCATGACGATGCTGCTGCAGTTCGTGGTCTCGTTCGGCTTCATCCTGGTGGTCAACGCGCCACAGAACATGGTCGCCTACGGCACCGAGACCTTCCAGGCGCGTGATTTCGTGCGCACCGGTCTCGTGCTCACGGTGATCGCGATGGTGCTGGTGATGGCGCTCGGCGCCACCTATTGGCACTGGCTCGGCTACGTCTGACGAGGCGAATGACGTGGCACGTAAATCCTTTGCCGTGGTGTTCGCAGGCTCGGGCGGTTCCGGCGCGATGAGCGCCGGGGCCATCTTCCTGCGCGCCTGTGCGCGCGCCGGCTATTTCGGCATGATGAACCAGTTGTTTGGCGCGCAGGTGCGCGGCGGCGAGTCGGCGGCACTGGTCCAGATCGGCGTCGAGCCGGTCGAAGCGCAGCCCGACCGCTACGACCTGTTCGTCGCGCTCGACTGGGACAAGGTTGATCAGTTCGCCGCCGAAATCCCGCTCGACGAGGCGAGCATCATCATCGCCGACCCGCAGGCCGGCGCCATGCCGCCCAACATCGCCAAATCGAAGGCGCGTAGCGTTGCCTTCGACATGAACGAAGGTGTCAAGCACGGGCGCGGCCCGCAGCGCATCAATATGCATGCCGTTGGCGCCATCTGCGCACTCCTCGGCCTGTCGACCGGCGACGTCGAGGCCGCGGTCGCAGATGTGTTCAAGGACAAGCCGGCCGACGTCGTCGCCGCCAACCAGCAGAGCGCGGTCAGTGGTTTCGCCGCCTCGGCCAATCTCACGCTCAATTTCCGGTTCGATCCGCCGCAGCAGGCGGCGCGCTGGCTGATCAGCGGCAACCAGGCGATTGCGCTCGGTGCGCTGCGGGGCGGCGTGCGCTTCGTCGGCTGCTATCCGATCACGCCGGCGACCGATCTCGTCGAATGGCTGGCGCCGCATCTGATGAAGCTCGGTGGCCGGCTTGTGCTCGGCGAGGACGAACTCGCCTCGGTCAACATGGCGCTCGGCGCCTCCTATGGCGGCACGCCGGCGATGACGGTGACCGCCGGTCCCGGCTTCTCGTTAATGGTCGAGACGATCGGGCTCGCGGTCGCCGCCGAGATTCCGCTGGTGCTGGTCAATGTCATGCGCGCCGGGCCCTCGACCGGCATCGCCTCGAAGACCGAGCAGAGCGACATCAACCTCGCCATTTACGGCGCGCATGGAGATGCGCCGCGCGTCGTCATGGCGCCGATGTCGGTCGCCGACTGCGCCGCTACCGCCGAATACGCCACTTACGTCGCCGAGGCGTTGCAGACGCCGGTCATCGTGCTGTCCGACCAGCAACTCGGACAATCGACGACCGTCATCGATTCCGAGCAGCCGAGGCCGAAACCGATGACGCGCCGCGTGAATGGCGTCGCGCCGGCCGACGGGGCGTTCAAGCGCTACGCCATCGGCGCCGATCCGTTGACGCCGATGCCCCGGCCCGGCACGCCTGGTCGCGAATGGGTCGCCGAAGGCCTGACGCATAACGAGGTCGGCCTGCCGGCGAGCGGCGCCGGTCCGCATGTCGCGCAGATCAATAAGCGGGCGAAGAAGATCGCGCGCTTCGATCCCGGCGCGTGGTGGGGCGAATGCTGGGGCGACAGTGCGACGGCCATCGTCGCCTTCGGCTCGACCATCGGCCCCGCGCGCGAAGCCGCGCGAAGGCTCGCCGCCGCCGGCCGCCCGGTGCGCGTCATCGCGCTGCGCGTCATCGCGCCGCTGCCGGCCGAGCCGCTTGCACGCGCGTTGCATGGCGTGCGCCGCGTCATCGTCGTCGAGCAGAACCACGGGGCGCAGCTCTATCACTATCTCCTCGGCCAAAAGGCCATTCCCACCGCAGCCGAAAGTGTCGCGCGTCCCGGTCCCTTGCCGTACCGCCCGTCGGAGATCGCCAGCTATGTCGCTTGATACGGACAAGACAGTGCACGACGCGGCGGCGCTCTCCGAAGCGCCGCACTGCGTCTTCGACGCCAAGGACTTCGCCTCCGGCGCGCATCCGGTCTGGTGCCCGGGCTGCGGAGATTTCGGCGTGCTCGCCGCGCTCGAACGCGCCCTCGCCAAGCACGGCCGTCCGCCGCACGAGGTGGTGCTCGTCTCCGGCATCGGCTGCTCATCGCGTCTGCCAGGCTACATGAGCACCTACGGCTTCCACGGCGTGCACGGCCGCGCGCTTGCCGCCGCGACCGGCCTCAAGCTCACGCGCCCCGATCTTGAAGTCATCGTCGTCGGCGGGGATGGCGACGGCTATTCGATCGGCGGCAACCATTTCATCCACGCCTGCCGGCGCAACGTCGACATGCTCTATGTCGTCATGGACAACCGCGTCTACGGCATGACCAAGGGCCAGCCGTCGCCGACCACGGAAGCCGACTGGGACTCGGACATCGCGCCGGGCGGTATCGGCCTGCGCCCGTTCAATCCGCTCGCGGTCGCAATCGCTTCCGGCGCCAACTACGTCGCGCGCGGCTTCTCCGGCGATCCGAACGGACTTGCCGATCTCATCCTCGATGGGCTGCACTGGCCGGGCTTCGCCTTCATCGAGGTCTTGAGTCCCTGCGTCACGTTCCGCCCGGAGCAGAGCGGCTGGAAGAAGCTGGTGCGGCCGTCGGCGATCTCGGTTGAAGCCGACCGCGCCGCCGCCACAGCGCTGGTGCTCGCCGACGACGGCTTTTCCCTCGGCGTGCTCTATCGCGGCGATCGCGCGGCCGTCGCGCCGCCGCTGAAGCCGTCGATCGCCGTCGCCGACATCGAGCGCGAATTCACACTCGCTTGACGTGCGTCAATGCGTGCGGGGCGGGCCCGCAGCATTGTCCCGCAAACACCGCAAGCCGGAGATCCTCCATGAACAAGCTCGCTCTGACCGCGGCCGTACTCGCCTGTACGGTGACACTCGTTGCTTCGCCCGCGCACGCGCAGCCCATGATGGGACCGGGCGGCGGCCCTGGCGGTCCCGGCTACGGCTGGGGACCGGGCATGATGATGGGCCCGGGCATGATGGGCTGGGGCGGCGGCCGCGGCGGCATGGGCATGCTGTGCGATCCGAGCGGCGCCGGCCTCGCCGAATGGCGCATGCAGCGCATCGAGCAGCTCGTGCAGCCGACCGAGGCGCAGAAAACTGCGCTCAATGCCTTGCGCGACGCCTCGACCAAGGCGGCTGAGCAAATCGCCGCCGCCTGTCCGCGCGAGTTTCCGGCCAGCGCCACGGCGCGAATGGACCTGATGGAAAAGCGCATGGAGACGATGCTCGCCGCGCTGAAGATCGTGCGCCCGGCCTTCGACGCCTTCTACGCCACGCTCAGCGACGAGCAGAAGGCGAAGCTCGACCGCGGCGGCCCGCGCCGCTGGGGCTGGCGCCACTGGGGTCCGCGCAATCAGCAGTGACCGGCGGCTCATTTGACGTACGTCAAAGAGCGGTTTTGCACCGCAAACGATAGTTTGCGGCGAATTTCCCGCCGCGGCCTTGGCCACCAAAACACGGATTGAACGACAATGGCGAACGCGCTCGTTCCGACCAAACGAATGACCATCGGGGAGGGTGGCACCGCGCTCGCCTTCGTCGCGCTGGCCTTCCTGACCATCGTCATCGCCGCCAAGGCCTACACGCCCGGCTACGCCTTCCACGCCTATCTCTTCTGCGCCATGAGCGTGGCGGCGGTGTTCATCATCTTCAATCGCTACTTCGAGCGCCCGGCCGAGAGGCCGCCGCTGACGATCGACGGCAAGCCCAACTACAACATGGGCCCGGTCAAGTTTTCGTCGATCGCCGCGATGTTCTGGGGCATCGCCGGCTTCACCGTCGGTCTCTATATCGCGCTCGAGCTTGCCTTCCCCGATCTCAACCTCGGCCTGCAGTGGATCGAGTTCGGCCGCCTGCGTCCCTTGCACACCTCGGCGGTGATCTTCGCCTTCGGCGGCAACGTGCTCATCGCCTCATCCTTCTACGTCGTGCAGCGCACCTGCCGCGCGCGGCTCGCCGGCGACATCTCGCCGTGGTTCGTCGTGCTCGGCTACAATTTCTTCATCGTCATTGCCGGCACCGGCTATCTGCTCGGCATCACCCAGTCGAAGGAATATGCCGAGCCGGAATGGTACGCCGATCTGTGGTTGACCGTCGTCTGGGTCGTCTATCTCCTCGTCTTCCTCGCGACCATCATGCGGCGCGTCGAGCCACACATCTACGTCGCCAACTGGTTCTATCTCGCCTTCATCATCACCATCGCCGTTCTGCATCTCGGCAACAATCCCGCGGTGCCGGTCTCGATTTTCTCGCCGAAGTCCTACATCGTCTGGTCCGGCGTGCAGGATGCGATGGTGCAGTGGTGGTACGGCCACAACGCCGTCGGCTTCTTCCTCACCGCCGGCTTCCTCGCCATCATGTACTACTTCATCCCGAAGCGGGCCGATCGGCCGATCTATTCATATCGCTTGTCGATCATCCACTTCTGGGCGCTGATCTTCCTTTATATCTGGGCCGGCCCGCATCACCTGCATTACACGGCGCTGCCGGACTGGGCGCAGACGCTCGGCATGACCTTCTCGATCATGCTGTGGATGCCGTCATGGGGCGGCATGATCAACGGCATCATGACGCTGTCGGGCGCCTGGGACAAACTGCGCACCGATCCGGTGCTGCGCATGATGGTGGTGTCGGTCGCCTTCTACGGCATGTCGACCTTCGAAGGTCCGATGATGTCGGTGAAGATCGTCAATTCGCTGTCGCACTATACCGACTGGACCATCGGCCACGTGCACTCCGGCGCGCTGGGTTGGGTCGGCTATGTCTCCTTCGGCGCGCTGTACTGCCTCGTGCCGTGGCTGTGGAACCGGCCGCTCTACTCGCTCAAGCTCGTCAACTGGCACTTCTGGATCTCGACGATCGGCATCGTGCTCTACATCACCGCGATGTGGGTGTCGGGCATCCTGCAAGGCCTGATGTGGCGCGCCTACACCTCGCTCGGCTTCCTCGAATACTCGTTCGTCGAGACGGTTGAAGCGATGCATCCCTTCTACGTCATCCGCGCGCTCGGCGGCTTCCTGTTCCTCGTCGGCGCGCTGCTGATGGCCTTCAATCTCTGGAAAACCGTGATTTCCGCGGAAGAGGCGGCGCCCGAGCGCGCCGTCCTGGTCCCGGCGGAATAAGGCAGGCACGAACAATGTCGCTCTGGCAGAAACACGCCATCTTCGAGAAGAACTCGATCGTTCTCGTGATCGGAATCCTGATCGTCGTCGCGATCGGCGGCCTCGTCGAGATCGTGCCCCTGTTCTACCTGAAGAACACGATCGAGAAGGTCGACGGCATGCGGCCCTACACGCCGCTCGAACTCGCCGGCCGCGACATCTACGTGCGCGAGGGCTGCTATCTCTGCCATTCACAGATGATCCGCCCGCTGCGCGACGAGGTCGAGCGCTACGGCCACTACTCGCTCGCCGCCGAGAGCATGTACGACCATCCGTTCCAGTGGGGCTCGAAGCGCACCGGTCCCGATCTCGCCCGCGTCGGCGCCAAGTATTCCGACGACTGGCACCGTGACCACCTGCGCGATCCACGCTCGGTGGTGCCGGGCTCGGTGATGCCGACCTACGGCTTCCTCGAAGAGACCGATCTCGACTATTCGCACATCGACCAGAATCTGAAGGTCCAGGCCGCGATTGGCACGCCCTACACCAGAGAGCAGATCGAGAACGCGCAGAAGGACATCGTCACGCAGACGACGACCGACAGCCCGGACGCCGGAGACCTCGCCAAGCGCTACCCGAAGGTCAACGCTCGCGACTTCGACGGCAATCCGAAGCGCATCACCGAAGCCGACGCGCTGATCGCCTATCTCCAGACGCTCGGCACCTTCGTCGATTTCAAGCTCTACGACGACAAAGCCAACATCCGGTAATCGCCATGGACCCGACCTACCGCGCCATCGCCGAAGCCGCCCAGCAGATCGGCCTCGTCTATTTCGTCGCGCTGTTCGCGCTGGTGCTCGCCTACGCGCTGTGGCCCTCGCGCAAGAAGACTTTCGAAGAGGCGGCGCGCATTCCGCTCAAGGAGGACTGAGGCCGTGGTCGAAGAACACAAACAGATCGATGCCCTGACCGGCACGGCGACCACCGGCCATGAATGGGACGGCATCCACGAGCTCAACACGCCGCTGCCGCGCTGGTGGCTGTGGCTGTTCTACATCACGATCGTCTGGGCGGTCGGCTACTGGATCGTCTATCCGGCCTGGCCGCTTATCACCAATTCGACGCAAGGCGTGCTCGGCTGGCACACGCGCACCGCGATCATCAGCGATCTCGCCGAGCTGAAGGCGAAGCGCGGCGCGATGATGGAGAGGCTTGCCGGCGCTTCGGTCGCGGAGATCGCTGCCGATCCGCAGCTCTCCGATTTCTCGCGCGCCGTCGGCCGCGTCGCCTTCGCCGACAACTGCGCGCCGTGCCACGGCGCCGGCGGCGGCGGCGCCAAGGGCTATCCGAATTTGAACGACGACGACTGGCTGTGGGGCGGCAAGCTCACCGACATCCTCAATACGGTGACGCACGGCGCCCGCTCGGGTGACGACAAAGGCCATCAGGGCAACATGCCGGCCTTCGGCCGCGACGGCATCCTCAAGCCCGACCAGATCTCGACGGTCGCCGATTACGTGCGCTCGCTGTCCGGCTTGCCGGTCGAGCAGGGCGCCAACCTCGAAGCCGGCAAGAAGCTTTTCGCCGACAACTGCGCCGCCTGTCACGGTGACACCGGCAAGGGCAATCGCGAGGTCGGCTCGGCCAACCTCACCGACAAGATCTGGCTCTACGGCTCCGACAAGCAGACGATCATGAACGGCATCGTCAACGGCCGCGGCGGCGTCATGCCGGCCTGGGGCGAGCGCCTCGACCAGCCGACCCTGAAGTCGCTGGTCGTCTACGTCTGGTCGCTCGGCGGCGGCGAGAAATAGCAGCTAGCCGAGGGGCGAGAGGGGAGGGGCGGGTTCGTCCAGGGGCCCGCCCTACCTTTCCTATCTCGCGCAAGCTTGACGAAGATCAATGGCCCGCCCGGCCGTTGGGCTTAGGTTTTCCCAGCAAGAACAAGGCGAAGGCGCCAGGACAGCGTGATGACGGGTCTCGAAACGCTGGTGAGCGATGCGGAAGTGAAAACGGCGAAGCCGCTTTCGACGTCGCCGGGCGACGACCTGATCGACGACATCCCGCTCTACGCCCCGCGCCGCAAGATCTATCCGCAGAGCGTCAAGGGCTTCTTCCGCCGCATCAAATGGGCGGTGCTGATCGTCACGCTCGGTGTCTACTACCTGCTGCCCTTCGTGCGCTGGGACCGCGGCCCGAACGCCCCGCATCAGGCGGTGCTGATCGATTTCCCGAACCGCCGCTTCTATTTCTTCCCG
>Ga0265342_10001439_pt1 | contig 22155 bp, 19 predicted proteins | sample 4CB327metaG_FD_203125 | JGI IMG/M metagenome (GOLD analysis project Ga0265342, IMG submission 203125) | Rhizosphere microbial communities from Carex aquatilis grown in University of Washington, Seatle, WA, United States - 4-CB3-27 metaG | ecosystem: Host-associated > Plants > Roots >... | reverse complement strand
GGCCGTCTGCGCCGAGGCCGGCCGATTAGATCACCGTTCCACCTATAGGGCGCCAGCGACGATTGACATCAGCGGACACGGTAGACGGGTGTTGCGCCGCCTTGCGGGCGTGTTATTTTCGGTTGCTGCAACCCGAAAAACGACCTGAGCGGGTGGGCGGCCGGGGGTGCTTATGGAGGATATAGGACCTTTTAAGATCGACGGCGTGCGGATGCCGACCTGGATCGTCCGTTTCGACAAGGATGGCACGTGCGCGTCGCCGGAGACGCAGGAAGCCCTCGTAGCCGTTTTGTCGGGAGATTCTCCGCCCTCGCATGTGATCTTCATGTCGCATGGTTGGAATTCCGACTTCGCCGACGCGATCGGTCAGTATCGTGCATTCCTCAACGCGTTCGAAAAGGTGGAATCCGAGCGCCCGTTAGGAGGAGGCTTCAGACCGCTTTTCGTCGGAGTGACATGGCCCAGCGTTTGGTTTCCGCTCGACAAAGGCCCTGCGCTCGCTGGCGTGCTCGGCGAAAAGGAAGCGCGCCCGAAGGTCCTTGAGGCCTTCGATGAGAAGGGCGGCTCCCGTAAGGATTCGGATCGCTTCGCGGAGCTGACGGCTAAGGACCGTCTGACCGGAGAAGAGCTCGGTGAAGCGGCGGACCTGCTCCAGCCGATCCTGTCCGGCGCGGACGACTCGGACCTGAAGCCGGATCGTTCTCTTGATCGTGAGCTGACGATCGCGGCCGCATTGCGGATTCAGTCCCTTGTGGATGCCTCCGAGGACACCGGGCGCCCGGGCACTTTCGATCCGTCGCGACTCGATGCTCCTGCCGTAGCGGGAGCGAACTGGCTGGATCCAAGAAATCTTCTGCGACTGTTCTCCCTCTACGAAATGAAGGACCGAGCGGGACGCATCGGAAGCAATGGGGCCGCCATTCTTCTGCGCAGGTTGCTGGCGACGGGTCTGCCCATTCACGTCGTGGGGCACTCATTCGGTTCGAAGGTGATGCTCTCGGCCGTATGTGCGCCCTCCGCCTTGCCGCATCCGGTGGCTTCGATGCTCCTTTTGCAACCTGCGATCTCGCACCTCTGCTTCGCCGACGTCGTTCCGGGCCGCGAGGGACATGGTGGGTACCGGAGCGCTCTGGACGCGTCTCGCGTGAAAGGCCGGATATTCTCGACGTACAGCAGATCGGATTTCCCCCTGCATGACGTCTTTCATGCCGCGCTGCGACGCGGCGCGGATTTGGGGGAAGCGAGGATTGCCGCCGCAGTCCCTCCGCCCAGCGTCTACGCGGCTCTGGGAGGCTACGGGCCTCGTGGCGCGCAAGAGACCCTGATCGACCCGATCAAAAAGCCGGGCGATCTGTATGCCCTCGCCGGCAAAGTGAAACTCGTCGGTCTCGACGGATCGGCGGCAACTGACTATCCCAAGCCCACCGCCGACGCGCGCATCGCATGCCACGGCTGCGTAGCAAACCCTTATACGGCTTGGGCGCTTCACCAACAGATATCGGGCGGATGAGCGCGCCATGGCGATGCTCCTCAAACGCAAGTTCGAGCTCCTCGCCCTGCAAGCTTCGCTTCGCCCGGAAGCAGGCATTCAGAAGGTCCACTTCAAGCTGGAATACTTCGCTCGGGACGACGATGCCCTGCTGGGCGCGTGGACGGTGGACGCAGCAAGTCTGCAGACGGGACCGTTGCGCGATCTACTGGCGGAAACCCTGGGTCTCCCCGCATCTTCAGCCGGGCAGTCGGAGGGTCTGATCGACGTCGCGAAAAGGGTCGGACTGGAACTCGGGGCTGCGGTCGTTCCGGGAGGCATTCCGTTGTGGCTGCACCTCGCCAAACCGTATGGCTGGCTAGGCGCTCTTGAATGGGAAACAGCCTTGGAGGCCGCTATTGAACGGCCCGTGCTGCGGCTTCCGGATTTTCTCGAACGGGCTCGTGAGAACCCGGATACGTTGGACGTGGCTTTGTGCTGCGACCTTCCCGACGGACCTTCCACTCAGCGCACGCTGGAGAGAGCCGTCAGAGCTGTGCTCGACGGCTCACCGCGCTCTCAGACCCACGTCCTTATCTTCGCAATGCCTGCATTAGGCAGACGATTGAAGGAGACATTCCAGTCGGACCCTCGCGTCTGGATCGCTCCAACGCCGAAACTTGCGCTGCCCAGCGCGGTTTCGCCTTGGCTAACGGCAATCGAACAGGCGTTGAGAGAGCGATCCGTCGACGCGGTCCACTTCATCTCGCGCGCGTCGTTGATGGCGGGCAAGGCCTGCCTTCGCCTTTCCGACCCGGGCGAAGACCGGGATATGGCACCGGCGAGGTTTCCCTCGGTCGCCGAGATCTCGAATTTTCTCAATCGCGTAGGTGCCTGGGCGGCGATCTTCGGTTCGCCGGAAGGAGAACCGCAACATTTGGTCCGATGGTTCGCTGACGAACTCGCTCAGGCGCGTCCGGGGGCCGTGCTGTTCGAATCCGGCAGTGATATTTCGTCGCTCTATGGATTCCTGTTTTCCGTCCAGCCCTGCACGCCGCCCCGAGCAGCACCGGGTTTTCTCTACTGCCAACCATCGCTCGCGGGCGATTTTGAAGATCAAGGCCTCAGCCGGATTGCCGCTTTGGGCCAAAACGCCGAGCTTTTCTTGAAACTCGCCGCCGACGCCACATCCTTATCCGCGCTCGGCGTGGCCGCATCTGCGGTTTCGAAGGCGGTCGCTACCCTCCCGGCAATCGCGGAAGCGTTGGGCTTGCGCGCGCCGACCGCGCCGCTTGGCAGCGGCGCCACGGCAACTTGGGTCGCCGCCGCACAGAGATACGTTGAGGCAAAGTCGCTCGAATTGCTGAAGAGTCGATCCGGAGATCCCTTTCTCAACGACCGCCTTCGTGCGGCCGCTGAGGAAGGAGAAGCGACCGAGAATCGCGCGCCGCACGCGTCCGCCAGCGAAATAGTCGATCGTACGCTGCAAGACTTGCAGCGGATCATCGCAAGCAACGCGCCGAAAGGTTGATCATGCCCGGTAAGCGCGCGAGCTTCTCCTTCGTCGAGTCCGAGAGCGGTTCTAGGCTCTTGGCCAGCGTTAGCGATGCCCCGATCAAGGTCAAGCCGACGGTCAAAGAAATCCCGCTGTCTAGGCCAAATGGAGACATGATCCTCCAGCAGGAAATCGAGGACCACGGCGACGAGATCCGCACAGCACTTATGGATCACCCGGAGATAGCCAAAGTGCTATCCCAAATCGATCTCGCTCCCAACGCCGAAAATTGGAATCTGCTCTTTGGTATATCCAGTCCGTTCGGCGAAGCCGTACGCTGGGAGGTGCTTCGCAATGCGGTGCCCGATCACCTCGCCTTGAGCCTGGGCCGGCGTCTCTTTCGTATTGCCGCCGACCCTGCAAGCCCCGAGTTGGGCATCCGGCATTTTCCGGACCGCCTCCGATTCGTTGCAGTTCTCTCGCCGGCGGGAGTCCCGTGTAGACCCGAATTCGATGCGCTAGTCGCGGCGGCGGAACGAGGTCGCACGGCGGGATTGCCGTTGGATCTTCTCATGTATGTGGGCGACCGGGACCTCCTCCAGATCGCTCCCGACTGGGCGACATGTAAATTGATGCCCGCGTCAACAACCGAATTGCAGGACGAGCTAAGGGCCGCGCGCGGGCACCTCGTTCATTTCTTCTGCCACGGTCAATCGGAATTTCCGCAAGCGCTGCAGTTCGCGACCGTCGCCGAGCAGAGGGCGAAGGAGAGCGAAGGGTCGGTGCTGCTTTCGATGGACCGAATCGTCGAGGCGCACCTGATAGATGCAGCCTGGCTGGTCGTCTTCAATTGCTGCGACGGCGGACGGCCCGGGAAGGCCTTGGGCTCGATGGCGTATCGTGCGGTGGCCGAGGCGGGCGTACCAGCTGCGATTGGGATGGGTTCGCCGCTTCCATCTGGAGCGGCACCCTTGTTTTCGGCAGCGCTATACGGAAGCCTTTTCAAGGGACTCGCCGATATCATGCCCGCAGTCGCAAACTCTGCCGTCGAAGTCGATTTCGGCGAGCCCATCGCAGAGGCTCGATGCGGATTGCATCAGGCGATCACCTCTTCCGGAGTACCGTTCTCATGCTGGTCTCTTCCGATCATTTATCTCAACAGAAAGCAATTCATCGTACAGAAGACCTTCGGTGAGAGTCTTCCTGCCGGCCGGACCGACGGTCCGCTCCCGCAACCTGCGCCTCCCGACCCCCTGATCATTCGGAAACGTATCGCGACGATCGCGGGAATGCTGCAGTCTATGCCAGCAACCACCCCCCGTGCTGTCCGCCAGCAGATGATCCAGCTTTTCGACGAGGATCCGGTGGTGCCGCCGGCCTTGCGCTGCGACGAATACGGTGCATTCCCGGGTTCGGGCGACAGACAATGACCGCCGACGTGCAAGCCAACGCCTGGCTCGGCGCGGCATCGCTGGGCGGCCCGGATGTCGATCCCGAAGATCCATGGAGTCTCAATAGAAGGCGGATATTTCGGCCGAGTCCCTCAGGCAAGACCCTCGCGTTGCCGACGGCGCCTCCTGACGAACGGAATTGGCGCCATCCGAAAGTCGGTTGGGGTTTGGTGCTGTTGGATGACGATGCGATACCGGTAGCCGACAAAGCAGTCGGCGCGACGGCGCCGGCCCCGCTAAAGCGATTGCTTGCGAATCGTGTCGGTTCACCGGTCTTCTACTACCGGCCGGGTTCGATGAATGGCTATCTCCGCCGCTATTTCTCGGACGGCAGGCCTGCTTGCGATCTCGACGTAGCGGCGTCACTGACGGGTGTCGGCCCCTTCGAGATTCCGAAGTATCTGCTCATTTACGGCTCCCCTGCGACGATCCCATGGCGCGCGCAGTACGCGCTCAACATGTCCAGGTGCGTGGGAAGGCTCGATCTCGTCGACGGGGCTCTCGATCGCTACGTTGGCCACCTGATCGACGACTGGTCTGCGATCAGATGTGATCCCCTTTCGCCGGTCGTGTGGAGCGTGAATTTTGGCGCATCCGACATCACCGCCTTGATGGAGCAGCTAATCGCGGATCAATTTTGGGCCCGCATCTCGGCAGAACCGGAATTCGGGACCGCGGTTCGCTTGAAAGGCGGCTCCGCAACCGTCGGCGCGCTCTCGGAGGCGCTTCGCCGCCATCCCGGACTCGTTGTGACGACAAGCCATGGCATGACAGGTCCGATGGAAGCGCCGGGCGCGGCCTCCACTGAGTTGGGCTTGCTGGTCGACGCGAATGCCGCACTCACGACGATGACCGCCTTTCCTGACGACGCGATCCCGGCGGGCGCAATCTGGTATGCGCATGCCTGCTGTTCGGCAGGTTCGGATTCCGCGTCGCAGTACTCCGGCCTATTCCCCGACGGGCACCCTATCGCCCGAACGATGACTTCGCTGGCCGCAAATGTCGGAGATCGCATCGCTCCTCTGCCGAGCCGACTTCTGGCCGCCGGCAGACCTCTCCGCGCTTTCGTCGGCCACGTCGAACCGACGTTCGATTGGACCTTGAAGGATCCCTTCACACGGCAAGCGGTCGGAAGCGCGATAGCCGATGCGCTTTATACCAAGCTCTTCTACAAGGGCACGCCGATCGGACTCGCCTTCGCCGAGATCTACGCTCAAGCGGGCGTGTTTCTCACGGAATGGCAACAGACGCTGCAGAGGGTCAATCGAGACGAGGCTGGCGCCGCTGAGCGCGCGCGCTACCTTTTGGTCGCCGCGCTGGACAGGCAGAGCATGGTTCTGCTGGGAGATCCGACGGTGTCGCTCCCGCTCGCCTAGGCGGGCGCGCCGGCGATCAGCGGATCGATTGCCTTGCGTGGCTCGCGGCCGGGCGAAGGACGTGGCCCGCCTTGCGATCCACCAGATGGCATGCCGATCCGATCCTCGCCTCAAGCTTGTCGAACGCGGAATCCGAGACCCGCGCAATAAGCACCCGACCGGGCGGCAGCACCTCGGTGACGTTGACGGTAGCGATTCCGTTCACGACCTTTTCCAGCGTGTCGCCGGGCACGCCCATGCTGGCCAAGGTGTCGAGGCTCTTGCCGCGCCGGAATGAAATGACGATTTCCCGCATCAGGTGGTCGCTCTCGTTGGCGGATGTGCCGTGGGACTCAACGTAGGACTTTCACCATTGATCCGCGACCTTATCCTCTAAATTTCCAACAGCAGAATTAAGATCGGATGTCAGAGCTGGAGATATGGCATCCCTCGCCCCATTTCCGAGATTTCAAGCCCCAAGTCCCGCACCATGGCGAACAGGACGTTCTTGGCCCGCTCGTAGCGCTGGCGGCCCTTAAGGGCATGATATTCCTTGTCTTTCATGAGCCTGCACGCCAACACCCCGGTGACAATCGGACTAGCATAGGACGTGCCATGGAAGTCTGCCACCCCCTTGGAAGTGGGAATTACGATCCCGATTCCGGGGCCGCAGACGTCGATACCCTCCCCTTTCGCAGAATTGATGTTGGCGAAGGCGTGGCCGAAACCCGGAAAGTTCTTGCCGGTACTCGCCTCCATCCCATAGGCGTGCAGGATTGTCCCGTCCGGACAAACCTCTGTGAAGCCGACCCCGGCAACTCCAATGGCCGCGTGAAACGCTGCGGGGATTTCTGGTGGTCCGCTGGAGTTCCCCGCTGCGCAGATGCACAGCGTGCCATGGTCGGCGGCCTCCTCGACCGAGTCTTCCAGATCGGCGCGGTCTTGTTGCCCAAATCCGCAGGACAAATTTATGAGGTCAACGCCATAATCGAGCGAAAGTACTTCGATGCCGTTCCGGACCCGCGCATCGTCCACCCTCTCGGGAACAATGGCGCCGTCCTCGAACAGAGTGGCATCGACAAAATAGAACCCGGCATCCCTTGCTATACCTCTCCATTCCTTCGGAGTGCTGCCGGCAAGCATGGTGGCGATCTGCTGGCCGTGGACTCGCGCATGCGGCATCAGCGCCGCACGCACGCTTGGCACTCTCCGTTCCTCGTCGATGATAGTCACGTGCGAGAGGGCGCGTGTCTTCGGGAACACGTGGTCGATTATTCCGATCTTCATTCCGCGTGCGGATGATCGGTGGTCTACGCCCACGACCCGCTGCCACCAAGGCCGGCTGCCGCCGGTGATGATCGGCTTGCACTGCACCGTGTCGACATCCGGCTCGATATCCCAGTAGTGCGACCAATGGCCGCTCTCGGGCGCGATATAGAGAGCGGTGCTCTTCTTCGGGTGTCGAATTTCGTAGCGACCATCTCCGCAGTTGCCTTCCCAGAGACATTGCATCGGCCGGTCGCTTCCATTTGGCGCGAGTTCCGCGATGTAGCAGGGCAGCGGATGGTGCGGTTTGACGCTCGAAACGATTTTGATCTGTCGGGTGGGCGCGGAGTCTCGGTTTCCGGTCATTCTCTTTCTGCGATCGATTTGCGGCTGGCCGTGCGCCTGAAGTCCGTGCGGTGGAAATTGGAATAGGCTGCTGACTTGATCGGGTGCGCAGGAGGTGCTGTGCGGGCGTCACCTAGCGAAGCCGCGACTTGTACCTAGCTTCGTCCTTTCTGGCGAAGTTCAATCCGGCACCGTCGCTGCGATCGACGCGAAGATCGCGGACAGCGGCGTACCGGCCCCGAAATTTTTGCCTTCGAAGGCGCGCACAAGGATCGAGTCCGTAATTTCGAACCCGAGTGCTCTGTAGCTTTCGAGCTGGGATTCGCTGAACCACTGATCGCCCGTGCTTTCGTGCGGGAATTCCGGGTGCGCCACTGCGTAGTTGCGAACTCCGACGTTGCTGATCTGCAGGGAATGAAACGCCGGTTTGACGTACAGGATCAATCCGTCCTCTCCGCCGCCGTCGGCATCGCGATAGTGGATCCTGCCGATCGCATGAAACGGCGGCTCGGTGGACGTCTGTTTGTCCTTTTCGGCCCGGAAAAGAATGTTGTCGAGGCCCCGGAAGGTGATCTTCACGCCGAGATCGATCGAAATCTTGCGCACCGCGTTGCCCAGGTCTTCGAAAGCGAAATCCTTGTCGCATCCCGCGTCCACGGCCACGATGAAACGGCATCGGCGCCGAACCATTTCGTAAAGGCCGAGATTCTCGAAGTGCCCCCCGTCCGAAAGATAGACGTAGCTGCGCTGGTCCGTCGTCTGCCCGAACATTTCGCAAACGAGCGGCTTTATCGCAGTCGGCGGTCCGTCCTTGCCGTAGGCGCTTCCGGACTCCCCCGCCGGGCCCGGATTGCCGAGCCACCAGCCCAGTCTCACGTTCAGCATCGTCATCAGGAAGGCGACGGCCGGAGACGAGTGGTAGCCCATATTGGGGCTGGCGGCGGCGCCCGATATTGCGACGGCAGTCCCGAGCGATATGCCGTTGGAGTCTCCGTACTCGGACGAACGCCGGTAGCCGAGATAGCTGCTCCCGGAATGAAGCGGCGACACGGAAAAGCTCTCCGCCTTCCGCTCCTGCCATGCCAGCTTGCTCGTCGAAACGACGTTAAGAGCCATATTGACGACGTGGAACGGGCGCCAATTTGCTGGACCGACCGCAGGTTCAGGTTGTTGGTTCGCCATGGCTGCGTCGGAGCCGGCGCCGCCCGGCCAAAGGCTAGCCACCCGGACATTGTCGGTTTCATCGAAGTCGGTGAACTTGTTTCGCGTGTCACTGCGCGTCGGGTTCGACGCGCCGAGAAACGCCCGAATGATCCGGTTCCGGTAGAGCGCGTGAAGCGAGAATCGATTGATGTTCACGAACTTCGATGCCAGCAGCCCGACCGCGAGACTGGCGAACAGTGCCAAACAGATCGGAACGACGGATGAGCTGAAATCCGCGCTCTCGCCCCTGCGCATCGCTCTCACGGACTCGAGAAGCGGACGGGTGAGGACGAGCTGATCGAGCAGTCCGGAAAGTCCCACGATCAGCGAAATCGCGACAACCACGGCCGCGATGCCGAGAATGAGATCCTTGGAGACCCAGCTCTTCGTGGCTGTCGGTTGTCCCGCGCCCGTACTGCTGCTCTTGCCGAGAAAGGCCGTGACGACGGCGGCCCCGCCTCCGGCGACCCACGTGGTGATCTGACCATACAGCTGATCAGCAAGGGCGGAGCCCAGGAAGACGAGGAACATCACCGTCAACCAGGACAGCGCCACGGCGATGTACCAGCCCGCCGAGCGGCCGAGCCACTCGCGGTCGGAATCCGAACCTGCCTGATAGCTGCTGAGACCGACGAATACCATCTCGCCCAAGAGCTGCGAGAGGAATGCCCACGGAGGGCCGCACACCAGCAGCAGTATTTCCTTTGGCTGCTCGAACCACAGTCCGCGGGCGACGAGCCCGAAGTAGAGGCAGATTCCCAGCGCCATCAGCACGCCGTAGATGAGGCCGGAAATGCTCCAGGCTAACCAATCCACCATAAATTCGGTGGCGGTGAGCCGGGGCCAGGACGCCAACCAACAGACGGCGAACAGGAAGAAGCCCGCCGCTGAAAACATGAGAACCCCGCTCCATGAAGGAGTCCCATTGTGAAAAAGGCCGTCGGCCAATCCGCTCCCGTAGGTCGTCGCGAGAGTGAGACAGAACAGGAGCGCCGATGCCACGGCGGGGCCAAGATCCAGCGCGATGAAGAGGCCCTGACCGGCTCGGCACCGCGCGTGCGTCGGACGACTCCAATTCGTGTAGATAAGCGCCAACGACAATGTCAGGACGCCGCATGCGCCCAATATGTAGAAATCTTCCTTCGTCCCGGCGATGGACAGCTGTCCTACCCACAGGGCGAACAGCTTGAGTGCCAGCAAAACCGCGCAGAGCGGCGGCACGATGACGAGCCAATTCAGGACTAGATTTCGCACGAAGATAGCGACCGCCGCCCACAGATCCGCCGAAGCCAGTCCGAGTCTTGGTGTCAAATAGTTGCTGTAGGTCCGGAGCCAGGAGATTTCCTTGGATTCCTCCTCCGGAGAGACGCGCCCCTTCAATTTGGACCAGACTGCCGGCCAACCGTTTCCCAGCCGCCGGTGCTCGCGCAAAAGCCATGCCGAGATGAAGCTTCCGATATATCCGCCGCCTGAAACCGTTGAGAGATAATTGAACCGCGCAAGGAGCGACGCCTCCGCCGAGGCGACCGGGTTGCCAGTCGGAGAGCGCGGATGGGACGCCAATGCCTGGACGACGCCCAGAGAAAACATCGCGCTGCGGATGCCGCCTCCCGACAGGCATAGCGCCGAGCCGTCCAGCTCATTCAAGGCGACATTCAGTTGTGCGCCGCCTTGCAGGGTCTTGGCTTTCTCGACGCCGTGGATCTCACGCGCCTCCTCGACGAGGATCTCCTCCGTTCCCATAGCGGCCATGGCTACGCTCCGACTCGATTTCAGTTAGCTTTCACAGGCGGCGTGACTACGGTTGTCTTCGTGGAACTGACCTTTTCGACCGTCGTCGACGAGGGAGCTTCCGTTTTCTTCGCAGCCGCTACCTTCTTCGTCTTCGGCGCCGCCAGGTATCTGCCGCTTGCGAGGTTAGCGAGGATCGTTCGACACACCCCGATCGAAAGCAGCGGGTTCGTGATGCGACGTCCGTTTCGGCCGACGGCGCCCAGCCTCGTCGGATCGTATTCGCTGATGCAGCTGACCAGGAGCGCGGCGAGGGCGGCGTCCTGCGGCGTGAAGTTGGGCGCGGCCGCGGTCCCCGTGCCGGCCAGCGCGACCAGCAGATTTCCGTATTGGCTCAAGATGACGGCATAGGCGTCGTGGCCGAGGACACCGTTCGTGTACGCCTGACATGCGGCGTACAGTCCATCTCTGAGCGCCAAGACACCCGCGGTTCTGCCGGCAAGTGCCGTGGCCGTCTCGGTCGTCGCCGCGTTGACGCTTCCGGACACGGTGGGCCCGCTTGGGGCGCTGTAGTTGGCACTTGCCGCAAGGCTTCGGCCGAAGGCGATGGCGACATCCGGGCTCGGTTCGGTACAGGCAGTAGGCAGTGTCCCGTCTCCCGGGATTGCCCGCGGACGTTCCGAGACGAGTCGGACGCCGGATCCGACGACCAGCGTATCGCTGTCGCCGAACTGCAGGTGTGTCGGATGTGTATTCGGATCGGCGCAGCCTGATACGGCCGCCGCCAGAACGCAGGCGAACGCGATACTCACAACTCGCACGGTAGCCCCCCTGGTGGTTTGCAATCGCAGACTTATTTTTCTGTATTGCAGGTTGCCATAAACAGCCCGTGCACGCAATCGACGGTTAATAATTGTTTCGACACCCGTCGGTGTATACTTCCAAGTATACTCGGACGGGCGCGTTCCGCGCCGGGTTCGCCGGAGGCCGATTTCACGAGGCGGACGAGACTGGGGTGCCGGCGGCGCTAGCCGTTCTTCTTCATTTGCGTTGAGGCGTATCGCTGCAAGCCGTCCTGAACTTCGCGGCTCCGCCACACGTTTTGCACTTTGTGGTCGAATCCGGGCTCAAGTTCGGATTGCGCAAGCGCGATCATGCGATGCCGTCGCTTCATGAGAGTGAACGCCGGCGCATGAATTGCGCCCCATGCCGCGGCCTTTGCGATCGAAGCGCTTATCAGGTCTTCAGGTCTGACGATCTCGTCTGCCAACCCGACTTTGATCGCAGCATCTGCCGCATATGTGCCGCCGTCGTAAAGAACCTCGGCGAGACGACCGGGCGTCACTACGGCACGCAGTATATCGAAGGCCAAACTTGGTAGCGGGAGCCCGAGCTTCAGCTCGGGGACGCCGATTTTTGCGGAAGCCGAACCGAGAATGCGCCAGTCCGCGGCGCAGACGATCAGACAGCCTCCCGCGATCGCGTGTCCATTGACGGCGGCGATTACCGGTTTCTCAAGCGTCCAGACCGTATGCAGGAGCTCGGACATTGCGGGCAGAAAATCGTCGGCAAAGCTGGCTGTATCTTGCGCGGCTTTGAGAAGGTCTATGCCTGCTGAGAACATTGCGCCTTTGGCGGCGATGACGATTCCGGCGGCCTCGGTGCTGCCTTCGGAAGCTATGCACTTCCGCAATTCGCGGCAGATATCTCCGTCGAGAGCGTTGGCCTTGCCGGCAGCTAACTCGACCAGTGCCACGTTTTCGCGACGACTTACCTCGACCACGGACGCCTTATCCTGGTGATGGACGGCCCCAGCACGTCTCGAATGGAGAGACTACGGGGGGACAAGAGATATAAAGTCATGAATGCGCGATCGGCTTGCTCCGACCGATGGCCGATAGCACCGCTCAACAAGCCGACTCGCGCTTCGCATTCACCAACCGCCTGTTTTCAGCCAGTCTTCGACATCGTCAAGCCTGTCGTTGCCCCAAAACGGCTCCCCATCGACGAACGTAAATGGAGAGCCGAATACGCCTCTCGAAAGCGCCTCGTCCGTCTTGTCTCTGAGGAGCTGCTTGATTGCCGGACTTTGGATTGCAGTGACGATTTCGTCCGTATTCGCACCCAACCGCCCTGCGAGTTGGGCGACGACGTCGGGACTTCCGATATCCAGTCCTTCGCCGAAGTAGGCACTGAAGACGCTTTGCGCGAATTTCTCCGCTTGCGAGGGGTCGCTTTGCTCGATGGCGTAGAAGGCGCGCGCGGCCGCTATCGCATTCACCGGATGGTTCGGCGGGAGCGCGAACTTCAGGCCCATACGCCGGCTAAGCCGCCCCCAGTCACGCCGAGCATAATCGCCGCGCATGGGCGTTTTGCTCAGCGATCCCATTCCGGTCGCTTTGAAAGCGGCTCCTAGCACGAAGGGGCGCCACAGCAATCGGCGGTCAAACCGTTCGGCTATCGCAGGCACTCGGTGGCTTGCGAAGAACGCGTATGGAGAGCCAAAATCGAACCAGAACTCGATATGCTTCGCTGCTTCCGACATCGGTCTCACGGGGTGGAGCGCTACCATTCGTGGCGCTTGAGCTTTTAGCACCCGGATCCGCCCATGGCTTACACTGGTGAGTGTAGCGCCAGAGAGGATCTTTCCCCTCACGTCCGACGCCTCTTGTTCTCAACGCTTCATCGCACAGCGACCGCAGCATCCGATTTCGCGCACGATCTATCCGCACGATCGTAGCGATCACATTATTTCGGTTCTTCCACCGTTTCGAAGATGCCTTCTAGAGCGAAAAACGAAGGGTCTGCGCTGCCGGATGGTGACGGTATCCGCTGTTCGGGACGCCAATCGCTCGACGTTTGTTGCACGTGGTAGTTTCATGCAATTGGCCATGGCTGCGGCCGACCCGGATTCGAAGACGCCGTTCGGTTTGCCATGCCCAGTCATTCGGTCGGCGGGTCGCGCCGCCACGAGATCGATAGCTGACCGGGGATCGGCGCGTGCTTGATCTCTTGTGGGCGTTTCCGCTCGTTTGTGTCGTACTCCTGATAGTTTCCGGCCGGACGGACCCTGCTGTGGCGGGCCTGGTCGGTCTTGGCCTGACGGTTGCGATCTCGATTTTGGCGGGGCCGGCATCTTTCGCGCCCGTCATGGCTGCCGTGGCGATCGGCCATGGACTGTGGCTGTCCGCTATGGTCGGGCTCGTCATTCTGGGCGGCCTGTTCTTTCGTGACTGCATTGGCGCAAGCCAAGCTACCGCTCTCGAAGTCCCTGTCGCCGACTGCAGCCGCTCGCTGTTTTCGGCGTGTTTTCTGACGGGCCCCTTTTCGGAGTGTCTTGCCGGCTTCGGACTTGGTCAGTTGACCGCAGCGGCCGAGCTGAAAAAACTCAAATTGCCACCGCGCGCTGCGGTAGTTTTCGGACTGTTCAGTCAAGTGCTCACCCCCTGGGGAGCGATGGGCAATCCGACGGTCGTCGGTGCCGTACTCTCGGGCCTGACCGCCCGGGATCTAGGCACGCGAACCGCTCTGATAATCATGCCGCTGATGTTGTCTTGGCTAGCGGTCTATTGGCTCGTCTCGGCCAGCTTCGGTATGCCGAAAACCCTGCGCTTGGCGGTCGGAGAAGCGGCTTGGGTCGTCGCCATCGGAGCTTGTCTGTATCTATCGAACCGAACCTTCGGTCCCGACCTGGCCGGAATTACCGCACTTGCGCCTCTGATCGTTGCGAGAGCGATACTCGATCACCGGTCTTGCTCGATGGCGCTGGCGCCTCGCGTTCGTGGCATCCTGCCCTATCTTCTACTCATGGCGCCGCTGGTTCTCGGACGATTGCATCCGGGCATACGCGATTATCTGGAAGCAGGCGTCGCCGTTCAGCCATTCGCGGATATTCCGCCGTTTCATCTGCTGACGCATCCGGGATTCTGGCTCCTCCTGGTGGGTACGATCACACTTCTGCTGAGAGGCCGTGGGGCGACGCTGGTCGCCGCCTCGTACCGGAGCATCCGTCTGGGATCGAAGGCGATCACCATCCTTGCGATCTTTTTCTCGATCGCTCAGGTCATGTCGGCTTCGGGAATGGCTCTCGCCATCGCAAGGGATCTTGGCGGTCTATTGGGACCTGCGGCGGTCTTCGCGGTGCCTCTGTTCGCCGGAACGATGGGGCTGATGATCGGAAGCGGGAACGCGAGCAATGGTCTGTTGATGCCGTCCGCGGTGTTTCTGGCAGCGGAAAGCGGCTCCGATCGTGGGTGGATCGCGACAGCCCAGAACGTTGCCGCTTGCGGCTTCGCCATGATTTCTCTGGCCCGGGTAAGCATCGGGTGTGCGCTGGTGGGGAACGGCGTGCGCGCGGAAGACGCGTACCGGAAGGCATGGCCGTTGGGAGCGCTTGCGCTCGTTGCCGCGAGCGCCATTTGCGGCTTCAGCCTGCTTGCGCGATGAGGATAGGTGCTTCCGAGCAAGCCGACGCGGCCGATCCGGCCCGGACGGCCATGGCGCCGGGCGCGGGATGGCTATCGGGGCATCGACAAACGGCGTAGAATGTGGTCCCTTGGCTTCCTTCGGATGACAATGTCGCCGGTCCGACCCCAAGGTATGCGCATGGCAAAGACGATTCCGCTCCGGACCGTGTCGCCTCGCGAAGCGCGGATCAACATACGCGTTGCCGAAGATCTGAAGGACCGGCTAGCCGAACTCGCCGAGAAGGATGGAAGGACCTTATCCGCATATATCGAGCGGATCCTGTCCGAGCATGTCGGGGCCGGCGGTCCCGGCAAACGCAAGGGCTAGCACTGGCCCTGAAGCGGGTTCCATGCCTTCGCCCCCAGATGGCTTCCTGTCACCATCTTGGCACCCATCGCCTCGCTGATGCAGAGCAGTCCGACGCGCAATGATGCGATCTCCGAATCGATCTCCGAAGGATCGAACGGCGCGATGCGACGGATCTCGTCTCGGCGCCTTCTGTTGTGTTCGTCGAGACCCTTTCGGTCGTTCCTGTGGAATTGAGAGCCGGGCAGGACGACGAAACCATCGGCGGTATGAAAACCTTCGGCCCGCACGCCCCCGCAGTTCAAGTGAAGTCTCGGCCCCTCTGGCGCCGGCAGATCGCTTGCCTTGAGGAGGCGAAGGCCGATGGCAGCGAGGCTCGCCTTTTCGAGCGAGCCCGCGTCTTCGTCCGCTTCCTCGAAGAACGTGCAGCCCGCGCACCAGAGCAGCGAACGTGCATCTCGCGACAGCTCGCGGGATTCGGCGCAACGTAGATCGTCCTTCCCCACTCCGGAGGGTTTGGCGCGGTTCGCGAGGGGAACTGCGTTCTGAACCGCCAGCTCCCACAGCAGTCGTTCCAGCGTTCTGACAGCTTGCTTCCCGAACGCCGCCGCGTCCGAATGGACGATGAAGACCTGGCGGATGCGGTCGAGGTCGTCCTTCTCCAGCCTGTCACCGATCCTGCGCGTTCCGCAGCCGTGGCCGACGTAGTTGATCTGTCCTTTGAGCACGTATGCGATGTATTGCGGATTGCCGGCCATCTGCAGGATGAGATCCAAGGCTGCCATCGGTCCCGCCGTGACGCGAAGGGACGAGAGAGAGTTCGTGATCTGCCGCAGGCCCAAGGGCGATCCCTCGGCAAACTCCACGCGCGCGGTGCGCAGAAGGCGATCGTTATTCTGCATCTTCCATTCTCGTCGTATGACAACGTGTTCGATTGTATGACAAAATAATCGGGATGCAATGCACCGGTCTGAAGGTTCCGCGCTATAGTTAATCGCCGCTCCCGGCCTGTGCGCCGGACCGTCGGCTGACTTCTCACGGATGTTCCTGCATGCTTGACCATCGATGGGTCGCCCGAGCGGCAGTAGCAAGCGCCTGCGCTTCCGATCACCGCAATGATCGCCCCGGCATGTGGGAGACAATGAATGCCTAAACGGTCGTTTCTTGACCCGCTTCGTACGGTCCGAAAGGACTTCTACGATGGAAAGCGGCGCTTCGTTGACGACATAAGGGGTCAGATTGAGGAAGACGAAAACCTGCAGAAACTTCTCACGTCTGTTCGCAGGACCAAGAATGGCCCCGTTCAATTCGGTGAATCCAAAGTAGTTGTCACCTTCGACCGCAAGCAGGGCGACACGGCATTTTCCTATGGTTATTTCGACGTCCTGCTCGTGCTGATCGACTCTCTATCGGGAGGCCATGGCATTCTTAAACCTGTCAACCAACTCCGAGTGATCCACTGGAATGGTACCCGTAGGCAGCTTCTGGATACCCTGGTGATATTCGGTCGCCTCAACCCGCAAGTCGCTGCACGTCGCATCCTCATTCTTGGTGCCACGAACGTCTTGATTGGAAGCAGAATCGACCGCGCAATCTACCTGCGCTGACGAGAAATGGTCATCGAGCGACGATAGCGCGGTCGATCGGCCGCGCGTCCGCGTGGCGACCCGATGCGATGGAATCGACAGTGAATTTTGTGGGAAGGGGCCGGCATATCCGGCGCTCGGTCGAATTTGATGCCACCTGCGCTTTTCGGAAAAGAGGGTGGCAGTGAGATGCTATCTGGAACCATTATTTACGGCGCAAGTGCGCATAGATGGCGAAGGTCCGACCGACCGCCGGCGCGCGTCACAAATGGACTTCGTTCTGTCTCACCGCGTCCTCGTTCCATTCGATCCCGATGCCGGGACGGTCGGGAATCTGGAGCAGACCGTCGGCTATTTTGAATGGCTCCTGAAGGATCGGATCTGTCCAGTCCTGCCATTCGAGCCAGTGCGCCGTTTCCGTCGCGCGCATGACATGGGCGGCGACCTCGGGGTACAGGTGCGTCGAGATCGGTACTCCCGCCGCGCCGGCGATCGCGGCGGCCCGGATCCATCCGGTGACGCCTCCGATCCTCATGAAGTCGGGCATCACGAGGTCGCACGCCTTCTTCTGCAATGCGCGATAAAGGTCTCGGGAGCCGTAGAAGTTCTCGCCGATCTGCAGCGGCGTCTTGAGTTGTGCCGCAAGCAGGGCATGGCCGTCGAGGTCTTCGTAGACGATCGGCTCTTCGATCCAGGCCAGACCGTATTCGTCGATACGGTGGCACCTGTCCAGCGCGTCGGCCAAGTCGAGGCCCTGATTGAAGTCCGCCATCAGTTTGACGTGGTCGCCGATCGATTTTCGGACCGCATCGAGCGTCGCGATGTCGTCCTTCACGTGCGTTCGTCCGAGCCTGATCTTCAGCGCGGAGAAACCGCCCTCCCCGAGCAGCTCGTGGGCTTCCTCGGCGACGGCATGGGGCTCCTTCAGCCACAGACCGTTGCTGTTGTACGATTTGACGGAGCCGAGCGTGCCGCCGAGCAGCATGCAAAGAGGCATGTTCGCCGCCTTCGCGAGCGCATCCCAAGCCGCCATGTCGATGCCGGAAGCGGCGATCGTGGTCATGCCCGCGAGCCCAACGAAATGCAACGACTTGCGCGCGGCCTCGTAGAATTCGAGCGGTGCCACCCGCCGGCCTTTGAGCATGTCGCCCATGTCGCGAAGAGCGGGTACGAGATACTTCGCGGATTTGGTTACGTACGGCTCAAGATAGCTTCGCCCGGTCACGCCTTCTTTCGTGATCAGGTCGATGAGGATCACCGGCCATTCGTCCATCTGCGCGATGCGCGCGACGATGGGGCGTTGCAGTTTGAGCACCACGGCTCGGACCTTGATCTCTTGCAACGTCAGCTTTGGAATTTGCATGGCACTCACCCCGGTGGGCTGGCATGGTCGCACGCGCTGACGTGCATCAGAAACGCACTAGTCGGTATACATTCGCCAAGCCGCCGTCGAGACGCAATTGTCCGATGCGGCCGGCGATCGGGTCGGGGAACGGGGCGCCCCCCTCCGATCGCATCCGTCGAAGGGTGCGGGTCAGGCGGCGGTGGCGTACGTGAAGTGCGCCTGGCGCATTTCCGCGAGCATTTTTTTCTTCATCTCGCGCTGCGCTTCCGCCAGCGTCGAAAGGGCGCCGGGCAGATCCGCCGTGGCTTCGATGGCCGAGTGTTTCCTGATGACGTCGCGTACTTCCTGCAGACCCCTGCGTTGGAAGGCCGCCGTCATTTCCATCGCGGAGACGAGATCGTCGTCCACGAGGGCTGCGTAGCGGCGCGTACACTTTTCGGTCGTGTGGCCGAGCAGGCGGCGCACCAATTCCATCGACCCGAAGCCGCGCAGCAATCGGGTCGCTGCGGTGTGGCGGAGATCGATCACCGTGAAGTTTTCGATTCCCGCGGCCTTCAGGACCTTCCGGAAGCGCCGCGCGAACGTTTTGGGCGTCAGCGGCACCCTCGTGCCGGCCGGGCGGACTCCTCCACGGTACCGGCTAGGCGTCCTGAGTACTGTGGTGAAAACATATTCCTGGCCGGGATGACGCATGGCATCCAGGATTTCGCGCGCTTCCGGGATGAGATGGACGCGATGCTCCACCTTTTCGCGGCCGCGTCCCTTCAGGTCGACTTTGACTCTGTTGAGCGTCTCGTCGACCTGCTTCCGGGTCAGTGCCACGCCGGCCGTTTCCCGAAGGCCGGTGAAGAGAAGGAATTTCACCGCCGGCAGAATTTCGGGATCCAGCCGCTCGCAGGTAGCTTCGAGCCGGACCTCTTCGGCCAGCGAGAGCTCGCGTGTGTTGATCGGCTCGGGCAGCAGCCAGCGTCTCGGATGCAGCTCGTAGTGCATCCTGCACTCCAACAAGTCGGCAGCGTAATTGCGGATCCTCACGACGAGGCGCAGCATGTCGTTGATGGCCGATGGAGACCTCTCTCCTTCGACCTTCGACCATTTCTTCGGCGGGCTGGATTCGTATTCGTCGCGGATCTCCTGCATCCGCAGATCGCTGAGCATCGCGACGTCGTTGTTGGGCCCCGCCAACTGAACCGCCACCTTAAGGGCGCCCCAGAGTTTGTCGGCGTTTTCGGTCTTCTTGCCGACGAGGTCCCAATACTTCTTGGCGGCGGAGTCGAAGGTATGGCGCGGTCCGATGGCAACCGCCGGCATGAAGGGTGTTCCGGCCGGCGACGGCATGAAGGCGCCCGTGCGGGCGACCTGCGCCGCGGCGTATTCGGCGATCACCTTGGCGCGCTCGGCCTTCGCTCGCCTGATGGCGGCCGCCTTCGAGGTCTCGGCCGTGGAGCCGTAGTACTTGCTGTTCTTGTACTGGAACCGGTACTGCCAGATGTCGCAGCCGTTCCGCTTGTAGATGAGCCGCATCGTTCGACCTCTATCCACCGCCTTCAGTTCTTCCGTCCGGCCTTCGCCTCGCCGACGCGTGCCGCATAGGCAAGGAAGCCCTCTTCGGCTTCCCCGACGGCGACGGGCGTGGCCCGCCGCCGCGGCGTCGCCGCGTGCTCCTGGTCCCGGCGCCGCCGCCCCGCGATGAAGCCGGCAAGGTCGGACAGGCCGAAGTGCCTCCGCACCCTGTCCGTCCCGGCCCCCAAGCTTACGTAAGTAATGCTGCCCGACTTCACGTGGGCGCGCAAGGTTTTCCCGTCCATATTCAAGAGCTTGGCGGCGGTCGGCGCGTCGACCGTGAATCTCCCGGCGAAGATCTTCCTGATCTCATCCGGGATGTCTGGGCCCTCTTCGTCGCTCGTCTCCGGGATCATCTTTCGTCGAATCCTCGAACACTGTTGGCTCGGGTGGGAAACCTCCCGCCACCGTCCATCTTCTTGTATGACAATGTGTTCGCTTGTATGACATAAGTCCAGCGCTTGTCGTCGGCAGGGTTAAAGGACCCCTGGATTCTCCGGTGCCCGGAGCCGCCCCGGTTCCGGGCGGTCTCGGTGAAGTGGCGCTGCCGGCGGTCGGAGATCGTGGTGGATTCGGGTGGCGCGGGAACCGCCTTGGTACCCTTCCCGGAACCGCCCCGGTACCGTTCCGCAATTTTTCCGCAACTTTACGTGCCGATCGGACCCGCTGGGTGCCGTTTCGTCCCGTACCGGCGGCGGCGGCGCTAACTGCGGAAAAGCCCGCTAAATCATTGGCCTAAAGCGCATATCGGGGCGTGGTCGGTAGGGCGTCGGGAACCCGAAATCAGGGGGTGTTCTCTAGCTCAAGAGCTAGAGCTCACGGCGTAGAAATTGAGGTCTTATCAGATACTTAGGTGGTAAATCCGACCTTTTCCGCAACTTTTCCGCAACTTTTGTTCTCGCCCTGTGCTGCCTCCGGAGGGCATTTTTGGGCCGGAGGAGCGGTTCAAGACGGCATCCGCGACGCAGTTGTGACGGACCGTGAGATCAACCGGATAGCAACGAGCGCGTGATACGCGTCGGCTTCCCGCCGCCGGAAGCCCAGCATGGAATTGAAAGAGAAGGTGTTTGCAGCAGCGGATCGGCTCGCCTTGCGACTTGGCGGCGTCGACCAGGTGACCCTGAGACTAGTGCGCCAGGAGTCGGGCGCGAAAAACAGCCGCGTCGCCGGCCACCTTCGGGAATGGCGGGACGCGCGAGTCAATCTCGGCGCCGACGCGCTGCCAGGACTTTTGTCCGCCGCCGACGAGTTGGTGCAGCGCATTTTCGTCTTGGGCGCCATTGTGGGTATCGGGCACGCCGGTAAGGCCGCTCCGGATCATATTACCGACGTGTCGACCGCCGTCCGGATCTCAGGTGGCGAAGCTGATCAACCTGGCGGCGCCGAACAGGGCTTCCTCGCGTTCGCCCGAGAGCCTCGGAAAAAGAACTCTGCGGGGGCCGCCGAACGGGAGCAATCCGCCGAGGTCCCGACTGAGCGCGGCCAGCGAGTCAAGAAAGTCGATTGGCAACTGGCGGCGAACCCAAAATTCGCGGAGAAAGCCTGCAAGGCGCTCCGCCAAATCGGTTACCCGCTGCTGTCGTTGGCCCTTCAGGACGCCGCGAAGATGTCCCTCGGCAAGAGGGACAAGGCCTATCGCGAAGTGAGAGCGGCGCTCGCCGGCTCGAACCTTATCCGGAAAGATGGGAAGTGGTGGTTCGCTGACGAAGAACGACCGGCAAAGCCGAAGCGTCTCTGGAAACCCCGGCGGACTCATCTCGCTCAGCGTCGCAAGCAGAGCGAACGCCTGAGGGACGGGATATTTGCGCAAATGCGCGATACCGGGAAGATCTATTCGGTGCGCGAGCTGCTCGACTTCATGAACGAGTCGCTCGACCCGCCCAAGAGCGGCGAATTCGGATTCGATTGGCTGAGCCAAATCCTCAAGCGCGCCGCGCATAGCCATCCGAATATCGTCAAGCAAGGCCCGCGCTACCGGTGGATGGCCCGACCTGGCGCGCGCCGAAAGAAGTGAAAATGACTCGGTACGGGGTTCATGAGCCGGCTTAAACATACCGCCATGCGGCGGCTTTATGCTCTCTTGAAAATCATTGGGAGCTATTGATCCCGCCTGTCTTCCCATCTTCTCGGGACCAGAACTTTCCACAGCCGTAACTTGCTCGTAGGTAGCGGTCGTGTAGTTGGCATACGCCGTCATTCCCCCGTACTGAGCCGTAGCCTGAGCTCAGGCTGATCAGCCCCGGGAACACCGTCTCAAGATAGACGGCGTCGCTACGGAAGTGCCGGCAGTTGCGGCATTGCGCGGAGGCGTCGTCGTTCATCGTCGTCTCTGTATGGCAAGAGGCCGGCGCGGCGCGCCGGGCCTTCGAGGTTTCTCAGCGCGCGAGGCTTTCCCAGTGCGCGGCGAAAACGATCGCCGACAGCACGAAGCCGACGATCACGTTGACCAGTGCCCCTGCGCTGAAGGCCAGGAAGGGCTTCCGGCCGGCGCGTGCCAACTCGCCGAAGCGCGTCGTCAGGCCGATGCTCAGGAAGCAGAAGATGAAGGCCCAGCTGCGGAGATCCTTGATCGGC
>Ga0265342_10001437_pt1 | contig 22185 bp, 15 predicted proteins | sample 4CB327metaG_FD_203125 | JGI IMG/M metagenome (GOLD analysis project Ga0265342, IMG submission 203125) | Rhizosphere microbial communities from Carex aquatilis grown in University of Washington, Seatle, WA, United States - 4-CB3-27 metaG | ecosystem: Host-associated > Plants > Roots >... | reverse complement strand
GAATCGGAGGGAAGAATCGATTCGAAGGCTACGGCCCCGCCTTGTAACGCGGCGCCAATCTGGGCCTTTATCGTGGCCACGCCGTCATTCCCTAGAATGCTCTCGATGGGCCGGCTCGCCGCTTTGAGGCCTAGACTCCGCCACCCGGCATTGTTTGTGAATTGGAATTTTCCCGTTTCGTCAATCATGCTGATCCAGCTCGGGGAGCCTTCCACGAGCATCTTGTAACGGGTCTCGGATCGCTCGATGCGAGCCCGGTCCAACATCGATATGCGGCCAGTGGCCGAGAACACGGCAATCAGGAAGGCTATGAGGAGAAACACCAGCAAGCCTGCCAACCGATAGAGAGCGACGTCTTTGAGGAAGCCAAAATGAACGATGGACCATCCCGCTATCCCCACGGGCAATCGCGTCACAATGGCTCGCTCGCCATGCCAAAGTATGATCGATCCATCGGCTACCTCGGCCGACAGCTCGGGCTCGGCGGAGGCAGGGTCGGATTGACCCGTTATCTCCACGAGCCGTTGCCGCAGATCGGAAAGAGGCCACAGGGGCCGGTACGCATACTTGGCGTCGCTGGAAAGAAACACAATGCCCTCGCGATTGACGAAAAATACGTTTTGGATTGGCGAGGACTGCTCAAATAACGATTCGAAGTCCTGCTTGATCACGGCAAAACCCAGTACCCCTCCTTCCGTGGACCGTATTGCTGAATAGGCAAAATACCCCCTGCGGCCTGACAAACGACCACGGGCGAAAAATCCGTGTTGACTGCTCGAAAGGAGATCTACAAAATCAGGCATATCCGCGAGGTGGTGGCCGACAAAAGAGATAGGTTCATCCCCGACAGAAGAAGCGACAGCCATATGCGCACGGTCCAGCAGGTAACACGTTGTTCCGGGCATCTGACCCGCATACTGATTCAATCGCTCTTCCGCAATCTCCTTCGATACTTCTCCCGGATTTTGGAGAAAAGTGATTATTGGCGGAGAGCTGGACAAAAGCGTGGATACCTGGCCGACCCTCGTGGTCTGCGCCGTAAGGACCGTTCGAAGCATTTCAATGTCATTGAGGTATTCCAAACGGCGTTCCGCTAAGGCAAGCGAGCCCACGCCGTTGACGACAAACCACGCCGCCCCCAGAATGATGAGCAATAGGACAAAGGCGCTATAGACAATCGCGCGCATCAACCGTCCGCCGCGATTTCGGTTCATGCGCCTAAAGGCCCCCCACTCATGAAGGGAAAGCGTGATGCACAGAGCGCCCGCCAACACTACGAGCGTGGCGAAAAAGAAGATCTTGTGCTCGCCTTTGAGCAAAAGAACATCGGCCTGCTGAGCAAGGGCCACCAGCCCGTATGCAATGAGGGCCACCACGTGGATCATAAGCCATGGCCTTCCCGGCTTTTGCACGATGGGATCAGAGAGGATAAAGCGGACTAAGAAAACCACGCCCGGAACACCAAGGAAAACAATGAGAAGAACCGAGAAGACAGCGGGTCCGAGCAGAAGCCCTGATGCGCTGCATCCCGCAATAAGCAGGAAGGCCATCGCCACCATGCCCCACCTATGAAGCGGACGGGCGCGCACGTTGGTGCCAAAAGCAAACAAACTTCCAAAAGCCAGCGCTTGCATGAAGGGCGGGAGCAGCGCAATTACCGGACTGGGCGTTACGACAGTGGCGATCAGAAGCAGGAAAGTTGCAAGGCCCTCAAACAGATAGAAGCTGAAATACGAAAGCCAGCGACGCTCTCGGTCCTCCTCGCGATTAAGCACCACGCATTCGAGTGCACAGAGCATAAATGCGAATAGAGAGAGAAATATGATGAAGTCGCGGTGGTCCGTAATGAACTGCGCCACTCCTTTATCCCTTCCGAATCGCCACAGCGGGCTGGGGGGAACCAAACTCTCTCGTCGCGTCCATCAAATGACCCGCGGAGTTGTAGCGTTCAGTGTCTCCCTCACTTTTGCAAGAAGCACGGCCGGTGAAAATGGCTTAGGAAGAAATGCAATCCCCGGTTCAAGTACGCCATGATGGACAATAGCGTTCGAGGTGTATCCCGACATGTACAGAACCCGCATTTGAGGTCGCAGTAACCCGAGCTTTTTTGCCACTTCCCTGCCGCTCAGCTTCGGGAGGACAACATCGGAGAGAAGGAGATGTATGAGTCCCGTGTGGCCTTCACAGATGCGCAGCGCCTCCTCTGCATCTTGCGCCAGGAGAACCGTGAAACCATGCTCGGTCAGCGTCATGCTGATCAGCTCACGAATCATGCTCTCATCCTCCACGACCAGGACGGTCTCGGACCCCCGTGGGACTTCTTCTATCACCAGCTCCCGAGGAGCCTCTTGCAGTGATTCGAATACACGCGGGAAATAGATTTTGAAGGACGTTCCTTTGCCCGGCTCGCTGTACACCCAGATATTGCCGCCGCTCTGCTTTACGATGCCAAAGACCATTGAGAGTCCAAGACCTGTTCCCTTCCCCTGATCCTTCGTCGTAAAAAATGGTTCAAAGAGGTGTTCTCGGGTCCCCTCGTCCATGCCCGTGCCGGTGTCGCTTACCGTGAGCTGGACGTACGGGCCCGGCTTCACACCCATGTGCATATGCGAATAGCTTTCATCAAGGTCGGCATTGGATGTTTCGATCAGGAGCGTTCCCCCTTGAGGCATGGCGTCGCTGGCGTTCACCACGAGGTTCAGCAGGACCTGCTCCATTTGGCCAGCGTCAGCGCTTATGCGCCCAAGGGTGGAATCCAGGTGGGGCTCGAAAGTGATGCTCTCGTTGATGAGCCGCCGCAACATCTTTTGCATGCCGGTCACGATGACATTGAGATCCAGCACTTGCAGCTTGAAAATCTGTTTGCGGCTGAAGGCAAGGAGTTGCTGCGTCAGCGAGGCTGCCCGGTATCCTGCTTTCCGAATCTCTCCGACTTCCCGGCAGAGAGGATTCTCGCTTCCGAGGCGGTTCTGAAGAAAGTCAGCATAGCCAATAATCGCGGTCAGAATGTTATTGAAATCATGTGCCACCCCGCCGGCAAGTCTTCCTATTGCATCCATTTTCTGGGATTGGAGGAGCTGTGTCTCGAGAGTCTTCTGTTGCGTGATGTCCGTTGCATAGATATTGAGGTACCCTGCTTCGCGGATTGGCGCAAATACCGCAGAGTAAATCCTCGCCCCGCACATAATCTCGTTGACCTCGGGTGTACCGTGCGAATAGGTTTTCAAGGCGAATGTACGGTGTTCCAGCGGGATATTCTCCCCGGGTGAACAGCCCCAATTTTCAAGAATGGGCACGCTCGCGACATTTGCGTAAATGAGAACGCCTTCCGCGCTCAGTCGCAGAACGGGATTGGGATTCTCTTCCGGAAAACGCGAAAGGACCTTGATTTCCTCCGCCGCGCGTTTTCGCAAGGTAATATCAGTCAAGCTTCCCTCGCAGCCGATTCCATCCCCCGGGTATTCCGCGCAGATCGTGCGTAGAATTGCCCAAATCCGACTGCCGTCTTTTCGCGTGCACTCGCATTCGAGCTCTTCAGGTTTTCGCCGCAAAACTTGCGGCCCGTTCCTGCCGAACACCTGCTCGTTGATGTCCGTCACCTCTCTCATGAGCTCTTCGGGAGACCCGTAGCCAAGAATTTGCGCCATGGAAGAATTAGCGGTAACGAACCGCTTATTGTCCGCGCTGGTCTGGAATATCCCTTGAGGGGAGCTTTCAAAGATACCCCGGTATTTGCGCTCTGCCGCCAACACTTCCTCGTGCATATGGGCGCTCTGTATTGCGGCACCGGCAATACTGCCGAAGATACTCAAGGCTTTCAGCTCTCCGACGGTGAGGGGCCGCCGAGGATGGATGAAGTTCAGGTTGAGAATCCCAAGGAGCTTCCCTCCAGCGAGGAGCGGAAGCGAAACAGACAACTCGATATCCTCTCGAGGGTGGAGCGGAGTGTGCTGTGGACCCGTCACCGCACCATGAAGCATGAGGGGCTCACGGTGTCCGGCCACCCAACCCGCGATATGCCTGTCCACGGGCATCCTCTGCCCGAGGAGTGCCTCCCTGTCCTTTCCCCTGACCGCGGCGATTGAGAAGACATCCCCCTCCGGGGAAAGCAACATGATCGAAGCTTCATCCGCGGCGCACTGTTGGAGCGCACCGTCGGCCACCTTGTCGAGTATTGTGTTCAGCGCAAGACTGTAGCTGACGGTCTGGCCCAGCTCATAGATGGCGAGTGTCTGGCGGAGCTGGATATTCTCGAGTCCCATCCGCCTGACGGCGATTGCGCGGCCGAGAAGCGGCATCAGCAAACGGACCTTAAAAGGTTTCAACAGATAGTCGTAAATGCCTGTCTTCATGGCGTCGATTGCCGTCTGGACCGTCGCATGCCCGGTCATTACAATGCCGACGAGGTGGGGGTCGCTCTCTATCGCCTGGCGAAACAGCTCCAACCCGTCCATTCCGGGCATCATCAGATCGGTAAGGAGCACATCGCAATCCGTCGATTTCAGCGCGGCAAGGGCATCTACTCCGGATGTGAAGCAACCGACCTCGTAGCCTTGATCGGCAAGCGTCTCTTGCAGGGCTCTGGCCAGCTCTTCTTCGTCATCGACGACGATGACCCTTCCCAGCGGCTGACCCACCGGGGAGCGAAAAGAATTAATAGCGGTTTCACGCGTGCTCATTAACATGCTCCTCTTGGTCCGCGGCCGGAAAGTCGATTCTTACCGTTGTCCCCATCCCGAGCTCGCTTTCGATTCTCATTGCGCCCCCATGCGCTTCTACAATCCGCCGGCAGATGGGAAGCCCGAGTCCCGTTCCCTTCCCCGGAGGTTTTGTTGTGAAAAATGTCTCCATAACGCGCGGAAGGTCGACAGCGGCAATGCCCGAGCCTGTATCGATGATAGCAATAGAGACATTCCTCCCGCCGCTTACTCGAAGAGTGAGGGTCCCCCCCGAGGGCATGGCGTCGCACGCATTCGTCAAGAGATTCAGAAACACTTGCTGGAGTTGTTCCTGATCGGCGCGGATCAAGGGACTTCTCGACGGGAAATCCTTTTGCGTAACGATGCCGAACCCGCGGAGATGGTAGTGCAGGAGCTCAAGGGTTTTTTCCAGCTCTTCGGCAACGTTCACCGTCACCGTCTTTTGCTCCCCTTTGCGGCTCTGGTGCAACAGGTTCTGCACGAGATGGGCCATGCGATCCAGCTCCTTCTCCACCACCCCGAGAGCTTCAGCCGTTTGCTGTTCTCCCGAGAATTTTCTGGAGAGCGATTCGATGCGCAGGCTCACCGTCTGCAGGGGATTGTTGAGCTCGTGCGCGACACTCGCCGTAAGCTCCCCGAGGGTGGCAAGCTTCGCGGAATGCCAGAGCTGCTGGTAGGTAGCAGCGACCTCTTCGCTTTTTCGGGCTAGCTCTTCCGTCCGCTCTTTCACGCGTGCCTCGAGCTGACGATTCAAGAGCGCCAGCTCGTTACGTGTCTTCAACAGATCCGCGTTGCTTTGGTGCGCCGCCTCGTATGTTGAAATGAGGAAATCGAAAATCCGCTGCGACTGAGGAAAAATGCGGCAGTCCTCCCCGGCAATCTGCACAAGGAGTCCCTCCTCGGACCCGCGTAGAGGCTGGAGCCTGCGTGATTCGAGCACGCGATGAATGGTTTTTAGGACCGGCGATTCAGAACCCGTTTTTACCGCAAAGCCGTCGGCACCGCATGCCAGTCCCCTGATGACATCCGCCGGATCCGACAGTGTTGTCAGCAGGATCACAGGCGTGTCCCCGACCCGCGCGTCCGCCTTGATCTCTTTGCACATCTCATACCCATCCATGCCTGGCATGACGATGTCGCTAATCACGAGGTCTGGCCGGTCTGAACGAACCACCGCAATTCCTGCCAGGCCATCGCTGGCGGTACGAACAGCGAAACCATTCGTTTCAAGGATTTCTTTGAGCTTCAAGGCTTGCGTCGCGCTGTCATCCACAATCAGGACATTCATCATCATATCCTTTTCATTATTGAGGCGTCTCATCAACAAGGCGAATGTGTATCCGGAACTCCGTGCCCTTTCCAAGGATGCTGCTGCACATGATAATGCCTCCAGCACGCTGGACCGCTCCATACACGGTGGCCAGTCCAAGCCCCGTTCCCTTGCCCTTGTCTTTCGTCGTGAAAAATGGCTCGAACATGTGCTCCATTGTCTCCCGACTCATCCCCTCTCCGCTGTCCCGTACGGTCAGAACGACGTGCTTCCCGGAATGGACATTGCCCTCTCCCAGCCCCCCCTCCACGTTCTGCAGATCTTCGGTCTCGGTCTTGTAGATGAGCTTTCCTCCATGGGGCATTGCGTCACGCGCATTGGCGGCCATATTCATCAGCACCTGTTCCATCTGGGCCCGATCCGCTTTGATCTGTACCGGCGTTGACGAGAGCTCGAGGCAGAGCTCAGCCCTTTCGCCCAGGAGCTCGCGCATCATCGGCGCCAATTCCACGATGACGGCGTTCAGGTCCAGAATGACGGGGTTCATCTCTTCTTTGCGGCTGAACGCAAGCAGGCTCTGGGTCAGCGAAGCCGCCTTCTCCGTGGCGACCCGGATCTGGCTCAACGATGCATAGCGAGGGTCTTCTGGTGGGGTTTTCTTCAACAGATGGTCAGAAAAACCCTGGATGACTTGCAGAATGTTGTTGAAGTCATGCGCCACTCCTCCCGCGAGCTTCCCGATTGCCTCCATCTTCTGCGATCGGAAAAGCTGCTGCTCGAGAATCCTTTTTTCGGTTACATCCAGCAGATATTGCCGCATTCCCGTCAGCTCACCGCCGTCGTCGCGGTCTCCAATCGCGCTGCTGATGACAAAAATGGAAGAGCCGTCCCGGCGGCGGTACTCCACTTCTCTGGCGGAAATGCTGCCGGTGCGTTTCAAGGCGGCAAGAAAGTCTCCCCAGTCTTTCGGATCGCGGAACAACGAAATGACGGATGATCCGACGGCAGTTGCCTCGTCAGGGAATCCGAACATACGGAGAAAGGAAGGATTGCAGCTCCGGATCACTCCTTTGGGCGTCATGATCAGGGCTCCGGCAAGATCGTTTTCAAAATAGCGTCGGTATTTTTCTTCGCTGAGACGGAGTGTCTGCTCGGCTTCAATTCGCCCCAGCGCGGCGGCAAGCTGGGTGGATGCCGCCTCCAGAACCTGGAGCGTATCCGGATGGGTTTTGCCGGCGTCCCCATCCATGAGGAGGATGTGGCCAAACACTTCATCCCCGAGTCGGATGGCGATGCGCGCTTCACAGGGAGGGTCACCCGCGCTCTTCTCGGCCGGGATGTCCGCCCCGCGCTCCCGTAGGCGGATGATCACGGTCTGGCATCCGCTGAAGGCCTTTATCTCCGCCGCGAACTCTTCCAGGAGAGGTTCCCGAAGGCTGTGCCGATTGGCAATCTCCAGGAGCCGATTGGTTACCTGAACCACCGCTTGCGCACGTGTTCGCTGTTTGATTTCCTGAGCGAGCGCGGAGGTCCGGGCCTGCACCCGATCCTCGAGGAAAGAGTTCATGTTCCGAAGCTTCAATTCAGAGCTTGCGAGGCGCTCATTGATCTGAAGGGCATTATCATACGTGGAGATGAGGTAACGCAGTATGCGGGAACGATCCGCCAGGATCTTGTACTTTTTGCTCCCAAAAAGAATCTCTCCCCCTTCATCCGTCGCGGTGCTGCCCTTCGCTTCTATAAGCTCCGCCACCCGCGCAATGAGCCGGGCTTTGTCGAATGGCTTCGAGATGAACGCGTCCGCTCCGGCCTCCAGCCCGGCAAGGACTTTCACCTCATCGGTGAGGTTTGTCAGCAGAAGCACCGGCAGATTTTGCCGGTTTTGGTCGGCGCGAATGGCCCGACACAGCTCAAAGCCGTCCATGCCCGGCATGGTCACGTCGGTGATGACGAGCGCCGGCACATTCGTCTCGAGGTGCTTCAAGGCGGCCCGACCGTCATCAACAGTCACCACTCTGTAGCCAGCGTCCTGCAAAACGTGCGCAAGAATGAGCGACTGGGTCGGGCTGTCTTCAACGGCCAGGATGTGGTTATCCATGAGACGTCTCCTCGCCGGAATGGCCGGGCTTTCCGCATCGGCTCAAGATTCCAACCTCTGTTGGAAAAGATCCTCGAATCGATCCGCGTTCTTCGCAAACGCATTGAGAACCCGTGGATCGAAATGGGTCGGGAGCGTTCGCCCATCTCCTTCCGTGAGGATCCGCATGGTCTCCGCGTGGGAGAACGCGGGCTTGTAAGAGCGGCGGGTTCGCAATGCGTCGTATTGGTCGGCAATTGTGGTGATTCGCGCAGGCAGCGGAATCGCCTCTTCGCGCAGCCCATCCGGGTAGCCGGTCCCGTCCCAGCGCTCGTGATGCGAGCGCGCGATCTGCTCCGCCATTTCCAAGTAGGGCGATTCCGAGCCGCCAAGGATGCGAGCGCCCTCCGCAGCGTGAGACTTCATCATTTTCCATTCCGCATCGTTCAAGGGCCCCGGTTTCAGCATGATGTTGTCCGGAATACCCACTTTACCGATGTCGTGCATCATGGATGCATGGAATATCGAATCAATGAAATCGCCGCCTTCCCCGAGCAGGGATGCGAGCTCCCGCGTGAAGTATCCAATCCGCTTGATATGAGCGCCCGTATCCTCGTCCTTGAACTCAGACACCACGGCTAATCGGAAAATTGTATCGACGTATCCCCTGCGGATTTCATCGGTTCGCTCCCGGACCTGCTCTTCCAGGATTCGCGAGTGGTCCTCCAGAAAGTCGTGGTACTCCTTGATCTTCAGATTGTTCGAGATCCTGAGGGTAAACTCCTCTCCATCAACCGGCTTTATGAGAAAATCATTTGCGCCGGCAGCGATTCCCCTGATACGATCTTCGCGCGAGCGGAGCCCCGTCAACATAACGATTGGGATGTGCTGGGTGCGCGGGTCCGATTTCAGCTCCTGGGTCGCCTCGAACCCGCTTTTCACGGGCATTGTCGCATCCATGACGACCAGATCGGGCATGATCGCGAGAGCCACTTCAACGGCATCCCGCCCGTTTGTCGCGATGATCGTGCGATACCCATTGTCCTCGCACAGCATGCTCAAAAGCGAGCAGATGCCCTCATCATCATCGGCGATGAGTATTGTCTTGGCCGTTGCTCTGTCGGGCATTTAGAGTCTCCTCCCGGTGATTCGGTTCAGCGCCGTGACGATCATGTCAGGCGGAAGCACGTACCGGGCCGCCCCAAGCTTTATCGCCTCCCCCGGCATACCGTGGATCACGGAGCTCTCCTTGTCCTGAGCGATCGTAATGGCGCCGCGGTTTTTCATGAGGAGAAGCTCTTCAGCGCCGTCTTTGCCCATCCCGGTGAGCAGGACGCCTGCCGCGCATCGCCCATACGTCTCCGCCACGGACCGAAAGAGAGAGGAAACCGATGGGCACATTCCGTTCAGCGGTGGCCCGGTGACGAGGCGCACAGCACGCGAATTGCACACCTCCATGTGTACGCCATCCGGAGCTAAATAGGCGTGGCCGGGTTGCAACGTCCTGCCATGGGAAGCGATTTCCACGGATACGCCAGAGGCCGCGGAAAGCCACCCGACGAGGCCGGAGAGAAAGCCAGGAGAAATGTGCTGGACAATCACAATGGGGACGGGAAAATCTTTCGTCAATCCAGACAGAATGCTGCAGAGAATCGGAGGACCGCCGGTGGATGCGCCAAGAGCGACCACATCGATAGCGGGGGACGCATTATCCGGCCAAGTGATTTTCTGCCCGATTTTGGCATCACTGCGCGCCTGAGGTATCCAGCGACGAACCACCTTGACCTCGGAAACCATCTTCACCGTTTGGATGATTTTCTGCGCCTGGGTCTGGTTGAGCGGATTCGCGATGCCCCGTGGTTTCTCGCATAGGGCGATGGCGCCGGCCTGGAGCGCCCTGAAGCTGTCTCCCACTTCGCCGGGGTCCAAGCTTGCGCTAATGATCACCGTGGGAATCGGATGTGTCGCCATTATTCTGCGAACCGCTTCAATGCCGTCCAGGTTCGGCATATGGATGTCCATGGTGATGACATCGGGATTCTCCCGAGCAGCGGCCTCGATGGCCTGCAACCCGTCGGCGGCGGTGGCAACAACTTTGATGCCCGGGTCTGATTCCAGAATAAAAACGAGCACGTCGCGAACCACCGGCGAATCCTCCACCACGAGCACGCGGATCATTCTCTCACCTTTTTCATACAAGCCTCTTGATGACTTCCAGAAGATTCGTTTGGTCGAAGCTGGATTTTACGAGATATGCATTCGCGCCGGCATCTATGCCCCTCTCGCGGTCCTCCCGTGAATCCAGTGTCGTCACGAGAACAACCGGTAGGTTCGCGGTCCGGGGAAAGCCGCGCACTTCTCGACACAGAGCGAGGCCACTCATCCGCGGCATCTCTATATCCGAAACGAGAAGGTCAAACTCAGTGTCGCGCAACGCGGTAAAAGCCTCCACTCCGTCGACGGCGGTTTGCACCTCATAGCCGGCCGCTTCCAATATGCTTTTCAGGAGCATCCGGGACGTTACGGAGTCCTCCGCCACGAGGATCCTTCGCACCGCCGTAGTTCGCGCACTGACCTCGTGTGAAGCCAAGGCGCGCCCCGCGGCGAGGGTGACGGATCGCATCAGATCTGATGGATTGAGTATGGGCACCACCTCTCCCGTGGACAGGACCGTGGCACCGCTGAGATTGCGCACTCGCGCAAGCTGCCTCCCCAGGGTCTTGACGAGAACCTCTTGTTCGCCCAACACATCGTCAATCATGAACGCGACGCGGGTGCCCGCGACAAGCAGCACGATCACCGGACGCCTGAATGCATCGGGCTCATGATCAGCACCTTCCTCCAATCCCAAGACGTCGGCAAGATTCACCAGAGAGACGGCGCGTGCGTCAAGGGGGATGCACTTCTGACCCTCCAGAAATACAATCGTTGTGGGATCGAGATGAAGGACGCGATCAACGCTCGCGGTTGGAATCACGAAACTCTCTCCCCCCGTCCGTATCATGACGCCGCGGAATGTGGCGAGTGTCAAAGGTATCTGGATGTGAAGAGAGGTCCCCCGTGCCGTCGCTGTCTCAACGGAGATCTCCCCGCCAATGCCCTCAATCTTTTCGCGTGCGATGGCCAGTCCGAGTCCCCGACCGGCAATATCCGTGATCATCGGGCTCGTGGAAAGCTCGGGAAGGAAAATGAGATCCGTGACTTCCGCCTCGCTCAGCTGGGCGGCGTCAGCCGCGGTGAGAAATGCCCGGGCAATGGCGGCGGACTTGACACGATCCAGATCAATCCCCGCTCCGTCATCGCTCACCGTCAGCACTATCTTTTCCTTATCCGCCTGCTCGACACTCAGGCGAATTGTTCCCGCGCGTGGCTTTGCCTTTTTCTCCCGCTCCCCGGGCGATTCAATGCCGTGGCTGATGCTGTTCCGCACGATGTGTATGAGCGGATCCTTGATTTCTTCTAACACCCTTCTGTCAATTCGCGTGTCCTCGCCCCGCGTTTCCCATTTCACTTCCTTGCGTTCCTCCGCGGCGAGGTCGCGAACCATGCGGGGAAAAATCTCCAGAAGCGAAGAAAATGGCAGGAGGAGCGCTGCTCTGATCTCCGTCAGCAGCCCCTCCACACGCTCTCCGGCGTGGAGGCTATCCTGCGCCGCGGCCGCCCACATCTTGTCGAGCTTTTGTCTGGCGGCGCGATCCTGCGCCTTATGCCATTCCAGGAAATCGAGTATCTTCCGTAGGGAGGCGTTGCCAGAGCATTGCACGCTCAATCTTTTGATGGCTGGCCCGGCCTTGGCCCATTCCTTGCTCAGCGAGCCGACAAATCCTTCCAGCTCCAAGAAATCCGCCGCGTGCTGGGTCATTGCAAGCTTGAGTGAGAGCATCTCTTCGGCATGCAGAAAAATCGACCCGAGGCGCTTGGCGGAAACCCTGACGGTTTCTGACATAGTGAGTGGCACCTTGTGCATAGGAGAGATGGGAAGAGAAACCGCCTCGGCGGGGCGCTCCTCCCGCGCCGTGGTGATGACGTCTTGCCCAATGGTAGTCGGATCGAGCATCACCAGGACGTCGGCCATCTCCCTTTCAAGAGCGGGGGCGTTTCCCCGCAGCAGTCCCGCAATGAGATCGAGCGCCCGATAAAGCGCCTCGAATGTCCTTTTGTCCAGCCGCCGCGGAGCCTGTTTCAATGCGGAGAAGACGGACTCGATGGATTGGCACACCTGTTCAATCCCGATCATGTCAACGGCCCGTGCCGCTCCCTTCAAGCTATGCGCTTCACGAAACATGCTCTCGATGATTGGTCTGTCGCCCTCCGTCCCGTTGCCACCCTTTTCCAGTTCCAACAGACCCTTCAGCATCGTGGAGTGGTGCCCCTCGGCTTCGGCCTTGAATGTTTCCTGGACTCTGATCAGGAATTCACTTTCCTTGCTCATGAGGCACCTTCCACGTCGTCATTGATGACAAGACGTTTGTCCTCCAGAAGTTTCCCGGCATCCAGGATCACCAACCCGCCCGCCGTGACTCCTTTCAGGTACTCCACCCTTGACTTCGTAAGAGTCGGAAGCATTGGCTGGATGGTCCCACTGGGGATCCCGGCCAATCCAGCGAGCGAATCGGCAATCAGTCCGAGCTCCATATCGGCCGATTGAAGAACGATCATGCAGCTAGCGGGTCCCAGGGCGCTCTGGGAAAGACCGAGGATCAGCCGCACGTCCAGCAGCGACACGATCCTGCCGCGCACATTGATGATCCCTCGCACAAACGGGGGGACCCCGGGCAAGGATCGAACACGGAGAATCGGGAGGACCTCACGGACATGCCGGTTCTCCACTGCGTAGACCTCCGCGCCAAGAGAAAACTGAACGACTGAAAGCAGCTCTCCCTCGCCAGGTGTCGTGGCGGGAACAACGGCAAGGTCCTTTGCCCGCTCATGGAGAAGCGCGCGCTCACGATCGTCAATCGATGCGCCGGCGCTCATGATCCCCCCCAAGCGGCGGATGTGGTCTGGATCAGATCGGCCATTTTCCCGGCAGTCATTCCCTCCGATTCCGGAAGCATTTCTTCCGACCCGATGGATTCGAGTATGTGAAGGGCATTCCGAAGATGCCGACGTGATTCGGGATGCCGGCCCGCGCGCCGGCATAGGTTTGCCAGGGCAAAGTGCGCCACTACGAAACCCGGGTCAAGATAGATTGCCTTCCGTAACGCTGACATGGCTTCGGCTGATCTTCCCTGCTCTACCCAGATCACGGCCGTCAGATATCGATTGGCGGCATTCAGCGTGTCCGCGTCCGTTGCTCGAAGACACCAATGCTCCGCTTCCGCGAGCATCCCTTTGTTTGCATACGCATGAGAGAGTAACTGAAAGACCCCCGCGGGGATCGCGGGGAGCTCGGCAAGATCCTTGAGCATCGCGATGGCACCGTCATAGTCCGCGTGTGCGTACAGCTCCGAGGCTCGGTGCAACATCGGCGGAGGGCAGGGCTTCCCAACGACTGTGGCTGTATTCCGGCACTTGCGCGGTGAGTGTTTGCCGAGGAGTTTCGGGATCCGTGTCTTTGAAACAGCCGCTGGCACTGTCTTGTCGTCCGCCTTGCGATGCACCATAGCCCCGCCACGCAGAATACCCGTGAAAAGCGGAATTCGAATGAGAGGGGCCTCGACAGGACTCACAAGAAGCCATCCATGGGGCTGGAGGCACTGCCAGAGCCTTTGAATGACGCTCTGAACGTGGTTCGGGGCAAAATACATCAGCACATTGCGACAGACAATCAGATCGATGGCGTTTGTGTTGTTGAGAAGCGCGGGATAGACGTCATCAATGAGGTTGAGAGGAGCAAATGTCACCATACTTTTGATGGAGGGCGATAGAGCGAATGTTGAGCCCGGCGCTTTCAGGAAATACTTTTCCTTGATGCCGGGATCCACCCCGCGAAACGACCAATCCTTGTAGATTCCGGCCTCCGCTTTTTTGAGGAATGCGGCATTGATATCCGTGGCAAGAATGTTTATTTCCCACCCTTTCAGAGCTGGATAATCAGATGCCAACATGGCTATCGTATAGGGTTCTTCCCCGGTGCAGCACCCGGCACTCCAGATACGTACGCGCCGTTCGCTTCCGGTATGCGCGTGAATGATTTCAGGAAAAGCGAGCTCGACTATGGCGTGGAGCCCCTTGTTTTCCCTGAAGAAAAATGTCTCTCCCACGGTCAAGCAACTGGAGAGGATCTCTATCTGAGACATGTCCGTGCGGGATGAGAGGATCCACTCAATGCAAGTGGCAGAGTCGGCGAATCCATACTCCCGAGCGGCCGTGGCAATCTTCTTCTCCAGCTCCGCCCATCTTTCGCGGGGGAAGCTCGTCCCCATACGGGAGAGGATGTAGTCGGTGAGATCGGCCATCATCTTTTCCGAGACGGGGGGGCTCATAGCTTCTCCAACGCCTTTTCATCGGCTTCGGAAAGGAACCGCTCGATGTCGTGAATCAGGATGACGCCATCTGGTGTACGGGTGGCCCCCGCGATGCACCCGAGTCCGTCGGAAATGGCGTCGCCCCGCGTGATGTCGGCAGCCGGGGACAGCTGAACTCCGAGCACTTCATCGACAAGAAGGGCCAGACGCCGCCGCGAGGACCGCGCAATGATCATACGATCGCTCGCCCTGAGGTTTCGTTCCGGCAGATGAAGACGCCGGCGCATGCTCAAAACCGGGAGAATCGCTCCTCTACAGTCAATTGCTCCGATGAAAATGAACGGAGCATCCGGGAAGGGAGTTACTTCCACAGCGCGCTCGACATTTTCCACCCCCGCGAGGGGTAATCCATGCCGTGCCCCTTCCATGGAAAATACGAGATAGGCGGCTGCTTCTCCGATTTGCATTTCTTTTTCTCACCTACATGCGGTACAGTTCCGCCAGCTGTTTCAGTTTTTGGCCCACGCCGTGGAGATTTTGAGCCCCCAATTCAAGCTGCTTTGTCCCCTCCACCCCCTGAAAGCTCGCGACCTTAATGCTTTCCATTGCAATGGCCACCTGATCCATGCCCACCAGTTGCTGCTCGCTCGATGCCGCAATCTGGGCCGCCCCTACGGCGGCCTCGGCAACGGTTTCCGCCAGGCTTTCAATGGACTCTTTGGCTTCACCTGCCTGCTTGATTCCCTGGGCAACGGCCTTGCTTCCCTGTTCGGTGGCCATGACGGCACCGCTTGTCGCCTTTTGGATTTCCGTGAGTATCGATCTGACTTGAGTCGCCGCCCTCTTCGACTGCTCCGCGAGGTTCTTGATCTCCTGTGCGACAACGCCAAATCCTCTGCCCTGTTCCCCCGCCTTTGCCGCCTCGATAGCCGCATTCACCGCTAGAAGGTTTGACTGGTCGGCAAGGTCGCTCACGGTAGTGGTGATCTCTCCAATCGACGCGCTTTGCTCATTCAGCCTCACAATGCTTTCCGCAATGGTATCCATCTGCTCGTGTATGCGCCCAATCACCTGGGTCGTCTCCTGCACGGAGACGCGTCCCGTCTGCGTATTCTCTTCAGTCCTTCGCGCCCGATCTGCCATCTGCTTCGCCTTTTCATTGGAAAGGTGCGCGGTCTGTTTCACTTCCTCGATTGTCGTGGTGGTCTGGGTCACCGCCGCCGCGGTTTCGCTCGAGTTCGTTGCAAACTGTCGCGTGGATGTGAATATCTCGCTGGCTGCCGCGGCAAGGACACCCGCCCCCTCCTGAATCTCACGGGCTTGACCGCGCAAATTCTTCAGCATGTTTTCCAAGGCGATTCCCAGGCTATCCTCTTCCGAGCGTTTGACTTCCTGGACGGTAAGATCCCCCGAAGCGATTCGCTCCGCAAAAGCGGCAATTTTGCGAAGGTTCTCCACCATATTCTCCAGTGATATGCCGAGGCTGTCCTGATCGGAGCGCTTTATCGACTGCACGGAAAGGTCCCCCGCCGCGATTCGCTCGGCAAGCGCCGCGATTCTCCGCAGGTTTTCAAGCATGTTCTCCAGGGAAATGCCCAGACTGTCCTCATCCGAGCGTTTCACCGCTTTCACCGAAAGGTCCCCCGCTGCGATACGCTCGGCAAAGGCGGCAGTGTCGAGGAAACCTTTCTGCATTTCGCTGAACGATTGGGCCAGCGAGCCCAGCTCGTCCTTGCGGCGCACGGTGACCGGCGTGTTCAGGTTGCCCCTGGTAATATTCGCTGCAACCTTCTGGAGCGCGGCAATGGGCCTCGTGATAGAGCGGGAAATCAGCAGCGCGATGCCGATTCCGAGCAGCAGCAGAATTGCGGAGGCCGTGATGATGCTGTTTCTCAATGTGAAACTCGGCGCAAGCACCTCATTCACGTCGTTACCCACCACGAGAATCCATGGGATGCCCGCAAAGCCGAGGTATCCCTGGGATTTTGCGTAGGAAAATAGGGTCGCTCGACCCGAGTCCGCGGCGACAAATGAGCCGCTGTCTCCCTTGATGTTCTTATAGTACGCTTTTGCCGACACGTCCTCTTGGAAACGGAAAGCGCTTGTAGAATAGATCAGCTTGCCTTCCGGGGTACTGACCCATATACGGGTCGTTTCGTATTTTTTGTACGTAATGACAGCGTTGCGGATGATCCAGTCCGCGGAAAACTTGACAATTATTGCTCCCACAAAGTTCCCCTGGGCATCGTTGATAGGTATAGCGAAGGGAATCACGGACTGCCCGCTCGCTTCATCCATCTCGACATCTCCCACGGTTGACCCCGACTCTTTGGCTTTCAGCCACTGCGCGTCTCCATCAAACCGATATTGGGGCGTGACTCCGATTGCCGCGACTGTGGCTCCATACCTGTTGGTGACGATGAGCTGGGCAACGACTTGAACGCCCAATTTCTGATTGAAATGGGTGACAAATTGATTTATAAGCTCTTGCGAAAACTCATTGCCGACAATCGCTTGAACAGCAGGGGAAGGCTCGCCTTTCACTGCAACAGCCCATGCCCCAGCCATCCGATCCATATAGTCGGAAGAGGAGCCCATTGCGTCGAACTCCTTGTTAGACGTTTCCACCAGCCGTGTTATAGCTTGAGTGTCAGCGCGCTGCTCGAGTCGATCTATCCAATCGTAGATCGCCAGATTCATGTTCACGAGCATTTCATTGGCAAGAAAAACAGAGCTCTGACCGATGGCGTTCTGCAGTGACTTCTGGCTCGCAAAGGAAGAATACAGAGCGACAGCCGCAATCATCAGGAGAAGGATGAGAAAGCCGCCAATGAGCTTTGTTCCAAGTGTCTTCATGATTGCACGCCCTTTCCTCTACCTATACTTGAGTAGGCCATTCAGGATCTGTGCCGGATACATGGTGAACGAAAAGTCGTGCTCGCCGGCCCTGAGCCTGACACTTCCAAAAACGCCCGAGTACTGGAATCCCGCTGCCATTGCATCCTTGACGGCTTGTCGTGTCAGTTGACTGTTTTCCAGGAGACCAGAGACGAGGGACATAAAGGAGTAGCCGTTGGCCGCATAGATGGTGAGTGGCGACTTGTAGCGAGCCAGGAACTTCTCAGACGCCTCGCGGGCATAGAGGTATCCCGGATTGTAAATGATCGGCGCGGAGACATAGACAGCGTCCATTTCCGGCAGGGCGAAATACGAGGGAACCGCCCCCGACGATGGGACAAGCACAACGGCGTGCGGATTTGATGCCTTTAGCTCACGCACCGCGCTTATCAATCCTGCGCCCAGCGTAGCTACAACGACAGCCTCCTGACCCTTGAGCGCTTCGACTTGGCGGCTCACGCTTATGTCGGTCAACGCGAAAGGTTGCGTAGCCACTGTTCCCCCCGCGTCTTCAAAGCCTTTCTTGAGGAGCCTCTGGATTTCGGTGCCGTACTCTTCCGTCGAATAGATGATGCCGAGCTTCTTCACCCGCAGATCCCCCAAGATGCGCAGCAATGGCTGGGCCTCATCCCGAGCCAGGGGGTAATCCCGATAGCACATGTCATGGCCCTCTGTGAAGGCGGCTGCCGAAGTGGCGAGCCCTACCAGCACCACTTTCCTGGAGTCGGCAAGGGGCGCCAGCGCGACGCCGATGCTGCTCAACATGGACACATAGAAGAGAGGAGGATGTGTTGCCTCCATCGTGTTGAGCGCATCCACTGCGGCCTGAGGATCGCTTTTGTCGTCCGCTATGGCGAGATCTATCTTGCTTCCGTTCACTCCGCCTCGCTTATTGATCTCTTCAACGGCGAGAAGGAGCCCGTCGCGCATGCTTTGCCCGTTGGCGGCTGAGTTGCCCGTAAGCGCCAAGATCGCTCCGATTCGAAGGGTATCCGCGCTTACCGTTGCCGGCGCCCCTATTGCCATTAGAACGCACAAAAGAAGGGAAAGAGCGAAGAATGTTCCCAACGTTTTTCTCATGATGTCTCTCCGTCTCATCTGAATTTGATGGTGCTGGTCAGGATCTGCGCCGGATACATGGGAAAAGTGATATCGTGCTCGCCCGGCTTGACGCGCACCGCTCCGAAAACCCCTGAATATTCGAACCCCGCGGCAAGGGCATTCTTGACGCCCGACCGTGATAGCGGGCGATCTTCCAGCAGACCAGTGATGAGCTTCATGAAATCGTACCCGGCGGCCGCCCAGTGATTGAAGGGCTGATGGTAGCGCGCCGTGAACTTGTCAGCGGCATCGCGCGCGTAAAGATATGCCGGATTGTAGATGATGGGCGCGGAGAGATAGACGCCCTGCATCTCCGGCGCGACGAATAAGTCTGGACTGGCTCCCGAGGAAGGCATGAGGATCGGCCCGGAAAAGTTCACCGCCCTGAGCTCGCGCACGGCATTTGTGAGATTCGCGCCAAGTGTGGCAAGGAAAATGGCGTCTTGGCCCTTGAGGGCCTCGATCTGTTGCGTATGGACGGTGTCAGTCAGCTCGAAGGACTGGACGTGCACGGTGCCACCGGCCCCTTCGAAACCGCTCTTCAGGAGCCGGGCCTCCTCGATGCCGTACTCCTCGTTTGAAAAGAGGATGCCCAGTTTCTTCACCTTCAAGTCCTGAAGGATTCGCAGAATTGGGGGTATGTCGGACTGAGACAGGGGCCAGTACCTGTACACGTACTCATGCCCGTGGGTCAGCGCCACGGTCGATGAGACAAGGCCGACAAGCACTACTTTCCCTGCATCGGCAAGCGGCGCAAGCGCCACCCCGACGCTGCTGAGAAACGAGAGATAGAAAAGGGGAGGACGCGGAAGCTTCTCCATCCTCGCGAAACCATCGACCGCCGTTTTCGGGTCGCTCTTGCTGTCCTCCACGACAATCTCGATCCTGTTTCCGCTCACTCCGCCGCGTTTGTTGATCTCATCCACCGCGAGCATGATGCCGTCCCGCATGGCTTGCCCGTTCGCGGCCGAATTGCCGGTGAGCGAAAGTATTGCGCCTATCCTCAGTGTGTCGGCCACGGAGATTGCCGGCGCTGCAACCGACAGAACGGCCCCGATCACGAGTACAAGGCCCCATTTCCTCATTGTCACGCCTTTCATTTCCGCACCTCTTTCTTCTCTCTCTTCGAGCTGCTGTCTCCCGCTGCCCCGTTTTCTACGGATCGACTTCCCAGCTCTTTTTGCAGATCTTCTACTGCTTCAACCAGCCGCAATTGCTCACGCACCTTGTCGAAAAATAATTCCGCCCCTGCGTTATGGCACGCAGCGCGGTACCAAATAGATGAAGAACTGGACAACGTTATGACAATCGGTGGATGACTGATGGACTTGATGGCGCGGACCAGATCGAGCGCACCTCTGACCATCTGGATATCCACTACCACAACGTCGGGCAGCGATCCCAGGGTGAGCAGCAAAGCCCCGTCTGCGCCTTGAGCGCCCGCACTGACCTCAACGCCTTCGATCTCAGACAGCGCGTCGACCATCCGAGGACGTAGCACATCTCCGGCGTCGACAAGAAGAAGCTTCATGTGTTCAAAATATGGTGGGATGAGTTTCTTGCGCATCGGAGAAGCGCTGAATCTTCTGTAAGAATTGGGACGGCTCCGCTGTCGGTCTTTGTCCTACATCAGCGTTGCAACTGATGCTCGACAGCATACTTGATCAGTTGCGCCGTTGATTTCATCCCCATTCTTTCAAGGAGACGGGCGCGATAAGTGCTTACTGTCTTGATGCTGAGTGAAAGCTGGCTTGCTATTTCTGTCATGGATCTCCCCGAGCCGATCATCCCAAGTACTTGAAGCTCCCGGTTGGACAGGCGCTCATGCGGAAGACCGCTCCCATTGTCCTCAATGTAACTGGCCAGCCGGTCGGCGACCGAGGAAGTGATATATCTCTTGCCAAGCGCAACCGTCTCGATTGCCAACAAAAGCTCGACGGTTGCATTCGCTTTGGTGATATAGGCCGAAGCCCCGTCGCGCATACTCCGAATTGCGTACTGTTCATCTGAATACATGCTGAGAATGATGATCTTAAGTGCTGGTCTTTGCACTCTGAGATCCTTGAGAATATCGAGCCCGCCCCTCCCCGGCATCGCAATGTCAATGATCGCAATATCGAAATTTTGCTTCACCGCGAGCTCGAGTGCCTGCTCACCGCTGACGGCCTCCCCGGCAATGATCATATCAGGGTGCTCGGCGATAATTTGTTTCAAACCCCTCCGCACAATTTCATGGTCATCCGCGATAAGTATCCGAATCACGCCAATGCCCCCTCCGAGGGCAATGGTATGGTCACCGTAAGGGTTGTGCCTTTCCCCGGTTTCCCCAGGATAGAGATTTCGCCGCACAGCTCCTGCACCCGCTCGCGGATGCCAATAAGGCCCAGAGATAGTGCCGAGCCCGCTTGCTCTTCGGTTATCCCTTGCCCGTCATCATGGATTCTGAGGACTAAAGCGCTCTCTGCCTCCCAAACCTCCACCGAAGCGACTGAAGCTTGCGCATGAAGAGCGACATTCGCCAATGCTTCCTGAATAATGCGGAACAACGAGGTGGAACCGTTGCCCCCGATCCGCGAAGCTTGCGCGGTGAAATCCACCTGGCAAGGAATTCCATTCCTTCGCGTGAAATCACCGGCCAGCCAGTCGATGGCCGCGGCCAGTCCTATGTCATCAAGAATCCCGGGCCGGAGGTCGGATGCGATGCGGTGCACAATCTGTATCGTCTGATCGGCAAGCTCAATGGAAACCCGAATCTTCTCCTTCACCTGTGGCGAGACCGGATCGAGCCTTTTCTCGATCCATTGAAGGTCCATTTTCAGGGCCAGCAGAATCTGCCCAAGCTCATCGTGGATCTCACGCGCCACTTTCCTTCTTTCTTCCTCGCGTGCATGCAGAAGATGAACCGCAAGATTGCGCAACTGCCTGCGGGAATCCTGATATTCTGTCTCCGATTTTTTCTGCTGGGTAACGTCTCGGATTACTCCGAGCACCGAGGCAATTTCTCCACCAAGGTCCTGCTGTGGGAATAGCAGAGAAACGAATTCGCGCCGCCCGCCCGGTCCGTCCAACGCGAAAGATATCTCCGTCTCTTCTCCCGTATCAAAAACATGTCGAAGCGCCGCGTTCCATTGCATTACCGTCTCCGGCGGGAACCCCAATTCTTCGTTTGTGTGACCTACGAAGCTTTCAGGCCGGAGACCGGTTTTTGATTCAATGCTGTGATTAATGTAGATGTGACGAAAGTCTTTGTCGAACCTGGTTACAACCTCAGTGAGGTGTTCGGCAAGAATACCAAACAATGTCTCACCCGATTGAGGTCCACTGTGGGGGTTCACGGATTGTTCGGAGTTACGCTTTCCGACGACCTTTTCGCCCAAATGAGCGCCTCCTGGCTGCCTGGGGTATTATCGATCCACGCTGTCCTGAAGTCAAGCAAGCCAGACTTGACTTCTGCGCTGAAAGGCGTATCACTACTATGTGTTTGCCCTCAATGGAGTCACCAATGGGTAAAAGTCTTCTCGCCATAGATGACGAGGAAATGATCCTCGATGCAATCAAAGTCATCTTCGAGGATATGGGCTATTCTGTGAATACAACTTCCGATCCCGTCCAAGGAACGGCCGATGCCATAGCAAACGATTATGATCTTGTTATCACCGACGTTCGAATGCCCGTGCGAAACGGCGCCGAAATCGTCGAGGCGATCCTGGCAAAAAAACCCGACACACG
>Ga0265342_10001435_pt1 | contig 22217 bp, 16 predicted proteins | sample 4CB327metaG_FD_203125 | JGI IMG/M metagenome (GOLD analysis project Ga0265342, IMG submission 203125) | Rhizosphere microbial communities from Carex aquatilis grown in University of Washington, Seatle, WA, United States - 4-CB3-27 metaG | ecosystem: Host-associated > Plants > Roots >... | reverse complement strand
TGTGATTCTGAAATGCAAACGCCAAATATGGCGCTATCTCACGATTCATCTGACTGTATCTCACATAAACGGCTTTTTTTGTTTACTATTGTTTACTGATTTATTTATAAAGCGTTTATATTAGGCAGTTAAAGTTTTGATCATTTGAAAATGCATCATAGTTTATTAAGCATTGAATTAATTATTAGTAATCCATGTTCGATTGTTGAATTGATTATCTCTTACATTTTAGCTATAATTACTTACTTTTCGAACAAAAAACTTAATTATATTGACTATGAATAAGATATTTTTCGGCGTTTTTGTATTGCTTTCGGCAACATTTTTGATGACTTCAGGTTGCAATAAATCCAGCAATGATGAGATTCTGATAGGACAGTTTGGCTCGCTTACAGGCACAGAAGCGACATTCGGCATATCGTCTGATAATGGCTTAAAGCTTGCAGTTGAAGAAATTAACAGCACGGGCGGAGTGCTTGGAAAGAAGATTAAGCTCATAACATATGATGATCAGGGAAAACCTTCTGAAGCTGCAACCGTGGTACAGAAATTAATTAATAAAGATAAAGTAGTAGCGGTGATCGGCGAAGTAGCTTCAAGCAGAAGCAAAGCCGGAGCTCCTATCTGCCAGAATAATAAAATTCCTATGATAACGCCTGCTTCCACAAATCCGGAAGTTACCGCTATAGGCGATTACATTTTCAGGGTATGTTTCATTGACCCGTTCCAGGCGACAGTGCTCAGTAAGTTTGCAACCAACACGCTGAAAGTAAAAAAGATAGCTATACTTAAGGACGTTAAAAACGCATACAGCACCGGACTTTCCGATTTCTTTGAAAAAGAATTTACGCGCATGGGCGGCGAGATAGTTGAAGTGCAGTCATTTTCGAACGGCGATAAAGATTTTAAAGCTCAGCTGACTGCAATTAAATCTAAAAATCCGGAAGCTATTTTTATTCCGGCTTACTATACTGATGTAAATCTTATTTCAATACAGGCAAGAGAAGTTGGCATCACTGTTCCGCTGCTCGGAAGCGATGGATGGGAATCCGAAAAGCTTACTGAAGGAAAAGCGAAAGACGCTTTGGAAGGATGTTATTTCTCAACACATGTATCGACTGAAAATCCAGACCCGAATATTCAGAACTTTATAAAAAAATATAAAGCGAAGTATAACGATATGCCTGATGCTATGAGCTTCTTATCATACGATGCGGGAATGATCATGTTTGATGCAATTAAAAGAGCCGGCTCTGTAGATCCTGCAAAGATCAGGGACGAAATTGCAAAAACTAAGGACTACGCGGGCGTTACAGGTAAAATTACTATTAACGAACAAAGGAACGCAGTGAAACCTGCGGTTATCCTTGAGATCAAGGGCGGACAATTTAAGTTTAAAGAAACAGTCGAACCGTAAAGAAATAGAGAAATAGAGAAATAGAGAAATGTACAAAATAATAAATAGACAGTTAACAACAAGAACAATTAAATAAGTATTCAGAATACAAGAACAGAATTTTATTAATAATATCGAGAACCTTCTTTCTTATTTATGGGATTTAATGATGATTTTAAAGAAAGAACAAAAAAGTTCGCGTTAAGAATAATTAAGTTATATCAGGCATTGCCCAAGACCGAGGAAAGCCGTATTATGGGCAGGCAAATTTTAAGGTCCGGCACATCAGTAGCGGCAAACTTTAGAGCGGCTACGCGTGCCAGATCAAAAAGAGAGTTCAATTCTAAATTGTGCATTTGCCACGAAGAAGCGGATGAAACTCTTTTTTGGATCGAAATGCTTGTTGATTCAGGAATTATTGAGGAATCAAAAATTCATGATTTGTTCGGCGAAGCGTTGTCTATTACGAAAATGATCGCTGTTTCTTTAAGGACATCCAGAAATAATGATAAGAAGAAAGACATAAAGGGTTAAAATTATGTTCTATGTTCTATTTCCTTATCTGTTTATTTCTTTATTTCACTATTTCTCCATTTCTCTATTTCATTATTTATGACGGAGTTTCTTCAGCAAGTATTTAATGGTTTATCTCTCGGCAGCATTTATGCTTTGATTGCGCTTGGATATACTATGATATACGGCATCCTGCGGTTTATCAACTTTGCGCACGGCGATGTATTTATGATTGGCGCTTTTTCTGGTTACTACCTTGCAATTATTTTCGGATTTTCATCAACGGCGGGTTTTGTTTCTATTTTAATGGCTATTGCAATTCTGATTGGCTCGATGATAATATGCTCTATTCTTGGTTTCACAATTGAGAAACTTGCATATAAGCCGCTTCGCAATTCGCCAAAGTTAACAATTCTTATTACCGCAATCGGTGTTTCGCTGTTCCTTGAATACACAGGACAGTTAATATTTGGCGCCGACCCGAAATCATTTCCGACATTGATCGAGAACAGACCGGTTCTGAATCTCTCCGGCGCGGTTATCGGCACAAATCCTGTTGTTGTGCTGGTCACCTCTGTTGTGCTGATGACGATTCTTAGAATAATTGTAATGAAAACCAAAATAGGCACAGCTATGCGTGCGGTTTCTTATAACCAGACTGCCGCCAGCCTAATGGGAATTAATATCAATGCCGTTATCAGCTTTACATTTGTCATTGGTTCATCGCTTGCCGCCGCGGCGGGAGTTTTGTACGGCTTAAACTATCCCAGTATCGACCCGCTAATGGGAATCCTTCCCGGACTTAAAGCGTTTGTCGCCGCTGTGCTTGGCGGTATTGGTAATATACCGGGAGCCGCGCTTGGCGGAATGATAATAGGCCTGCTTGAAACTTTTGTGGTTGGCTATATCTCGCCAACTTACCGCGACGCAATAGCGTTTGGTATACTTATATTGATACTATTATTTAAACCTACCGGATTGTTAGGCAAAAAGGAAGTTGAAAAAGTTTAATTAGTAATATTAAAGTTATTAAGGGAGTGAATTATATTCACTCCTTTTTTATTTAGAACATATTTATCTTTTATACGTCTTAATGTTTAATAAGGTATATCCGGATTGAAAAAATCTACATTCATAACATTCTTTTCTATAGTATTTACAGTATACGGACTGGTGAATTTATATATATTTATTACCGGTTTGCGATCTGTACCATCGGGCTATATTGCATCATATGTGATACTTTTTTGGTTTCTGGCGGTGTCATATCTTGGCGGAAGATTTCTTGAAAAAGCCCATCCGTCATTTCTTAGCGGCGCATTGATATGGATTGGCTCGCTTTGGCTTGGAGCTATGGTTTATTTTTTGATGTTTGTTGTTGCGATAGATATTCTTAGGCTAGTAAATCTTGTAATTCCTTTTTACCCAAATGTGTTTTATGAAGAAATAAATAAAATAAAAGCGCTGATTGCAATTATCACGGTTGTATTTACAATAACATTAGTTGGATATTTAAATGCCCGCACTCCGCGGATAAGAAAACTTAACATTGACATTCCCAAAAAAGCAAACGGGATGAAGCAGTTGAAAATTGCGTTAGCTTCTGATATACATCTCGGGACAATAATCTGCAAAAGCAGGCTCGAAAAGATTGTCAGAAAAATAAATTCGCTTAACGCTGATTTAGTTTTGCTGCCCGGCGATGTTGTTGATGAAGATATCGGTTCGGTCATAAGACAAAATCTTGGCGAGACGCTGAGAAGCATTAAATCCAAATACGGAGTGTTTGCTGTAACGGGCAATCATGAATACATCGGCGGCGCAGAGCCGGCATGCAAATATCTGACTGAACATGGAATTGTTGAACTGCGTGATTCATATGTTAAAGTTGCCGATAGCTTTTATATAATCGGCAGGGAAGACAGGGCAATAAAAAGTTTTGCGGGGAAAACCAGAAAATCACTTGATGAAATAATGATTGGTATTGATTCAGGCCTTCCGCTTATTTTAATGGATCACCAACCCGTTAAGCTTGAAGAAGCGGAGCAAAAAGGAATTGATCTGCAGCTATCCGGACATACTCACCACGGGCAGCTTTGGCCGTTTAATTTCATCACGAAAAAGATCTATGAATTAAGCTGGGGCTATAAGAAAAAAGGATCGACAAGTTATTACGTATCATGCGGTGTGGGCACATGGGGTCCGCCTATAAGAACAGGTAACACTCCCGAGATAATTTATATAGAAATGAACCTCAAATAGAATGCCGGTTAAGCTCATAATTTTCACATTTTCCGAAACAATTTTAGTCGCCAGAATGTGAACATTTCTATGTTTTTTGTTGTTTTTCAGTATTTTGTTGAAATAAAGAAAATTAAAAATCCCTGAAAACTGCAACGTTATAATAATATTTTCCATTTTTGGACTTTGAAACAAAACTGCATTTAATGCTCTCTATCTAACTTAATAATATCAATCCCTTACAATTTAATTTAAGTTAAATCCATAAGTTTTTTTAATATTTTTCCCAAAACATTTTTCTATTCTTTTCTTTGTCAGAAGATCAGTTGGAATTTATCTTTGTACAAAATTAATATTAACATACAAAGGAGAACTAAATGTTCAAGGCTATAGGATTTTTATCAATTTTCTCTGTCTTTTTGCTCGTTACAAACTCGTATGCGCAGCATGATTTTAACTGCAACGTAAGTTTTAACGGAACCAACAGTTACATTGCCATACCCCATGATCCTGAGCTGAATACACCGACAGGTATTACAATTGAGGCATGGATAAACGTACCAAGTTATCCGGCCTCGGTTTCATCCATAGTCGGGAAAAATCCTGCAACCTCATGGTTCCTTGGAATGACAAGTACCGGAAACCTGGGTTTTCAGGTGGTTAACAATTTTGTACTCAGCACGGCTACTGTTCCATTAAATACATGGACGCACGTTGCGGCAACATATGATGGTGTAAATCTTACAACAATATACATAAACGGAGTAGCGGCCGGTTCCGGAAATAATATCACGGGACCGATACCAACTAATACAGATTCATTGTATATAGGATGTGAAAGAACCGGAGTGACCCCAACATATTTCTTCACCGGTATGATAGATAATATCAGAATCTGGAATTATTCAAGAAGCTCTGCACAGATCGCAGCCAACAGGTTCGGCTTGTTCCAGTTCAATCCCGGTACAGGAAATTATGCCGGGTTGATAGCAACTTACACGCTTGATAATGACTACAGCGACTGGAGCGGAAATACTTTTAACGGCGGCTTTGGAAGAAATCTAAGCGCTGCTAACTGTAGTTTTACAAAGCCGACAAATTACGAAGATTATTCAAACAGCGTTTATCTCGACGCAACGTCATGGGTTTCATCAACCCCCTGGCCGGATTATAATGCCACAACCGGCCTAACAATAGAAGCATGGATAAGGAAAGATACAACGCTTGCTCAGAACTCATTTCAGAATTTAATCAACTGCAGTAATCCATCGGGTTATTCTTATGCATTATATTTAGCTAACAACGGCGCTAACCTGGCATTATCAGTAAATTTTGACGCTGTAGTTGCAACCGAAACAGGCGCTGCAATTGGAGGCAGGTGGACCTATGTTGCCGCAACTTACAATGGCGCAACCGGACAAATTAAACTGTATGTTAACGGTGATTCAGTTGGAAGCGGAACAGGTTCTCCGCAAAACATAGCATCGCTTGCAACCGACAGCTTGTTCATGGGTTATAACAGCGCGTCGTGCTGCACAGGAAACAAATTTAACGGACAGATGCAGGAAATAAGGATAAGCAAGAATTTTGTAAAGACATCCGCAGCCATTAAGCAGGATATGTATGTATTCAGAGGGCAGGGCGGAGCTACACAGAATGATATAGTTATAGATTTTAACAAAACCACAAGCTTTGCAAGGCTTACTAATAACGCTATCGCTTCGTTGGTTAAATTCAGAGGAAACGCGAAGCTTGTTTCGCCGCACTCGCAGCTTGATGCCTTTCCTTCGCCCCCGATATTATTTGATATAAGCTATTTACCTAATACAAATTATTTATTCAGCACGAAACGTTTTTATATTCCTGATAATAACGCGACAGGCGTAACAGATTCAATATTTGTTCCGCAGGGCGGCAATCTTGCCGACCTTAAAGTATGCGTGATGATGAATCATACTTACGCAAGCGATATCAGGCTTGCATTAACAAACCCTGTAGGCACAACCGTTAGCTTGACTCCCACAAGCGGCACGCAGGGCGGCAATGATATGATTTGCGTTTTTGATATGACTGCAGATTCAACAATGATTTATAACACGGCTAATATAGCGCCGCCGTATACCCCCAGGATCAAGCCTGCTAACTCGCTTGCAGCGTTCAACGGACAGAACGCAGCCGGCTGGTGGAAGCTTAAATTCTCGGATGCGGCAGCAGGCGATATAGGCTATGTAAGCGGCTGGGGAATTAATCCGACCTATGTTACAGGCATTCATAACAATAATCAGAATCCGTATACATTCAAACTCGCGCAGAATTATCCGAATCCGTTTAATCCTGTTACATCTATCAAATACGAAATTGCCAGGGATGATAAAGTGACAATTAAGGTATTTGACATAACAGGAAAATTGGTCGGAACGCTTGTTAATGAATTAAAGAAAGCGGGAAGTTATGAAGTTACTTTTGATGCCACAAATCTTGCATCAGGAGTTTACATATATAAAATTGAATCAGGGAATTTTGTAGACACAAAGAAAATGATCTTGATAAAGTAATCTGCAAAGGATTTCTTTTGAAGTCCCGAAAATAGCGGGACTAATAGTCAAACAGGATCAATATTATCTGAAAACCCGCTGTACTCCCGGCGGGTTTTTAGTTTACTGATGGATTTTCCGGGAAGCTTGCAAGGATTGCGAATTTTTTACCCATACTCTTTAATATATCTCTCCACAGGTTATCTGGCTGGTCCGAAAATATATCGTCTATCTTCGCATCCGCCACTATCCATGAATTTATTTTCATCTCTTCCATGAGCTGTCCATCGTCCCAACCGGAGTACCCAATAAAGAATCTGAAGTCTTCGGGTTTCAGCCTGCCTATTTCCATTTGTTCCTTCAAAGATTCAAAATTCCCGCCCCAGAATAATCCGGGCATAATTTCAATGCTGCCCTCTATTATATCGCCCGCTTTATGAATGAACTGAAGCGTGTTAAGCTGCACCGGTCCGCCGAAATAAATGGGCGAGTCAAATTCAGGAAAATCATCTATCGCGTCATTCAAGCTCAATTCAGTGGGTTTGTTCATAATAAACCCGACTGAGCCTTCTTCATTGTGCTCCGTTAACAATATTATCGTTCTTTTGAAATTCGGGTCGTTTAAGAACGGTTCAGAGATCAGTATTTTGCCTTTTTCAGGATTTCTGCTCATTATGAATTTAATATAATCCTATTTTTATAAGAATAAAAACAGCATAAATGTTCCCATACCACACCCTGGCCCTCCCCGAAATGAGGGAGTTTATGATGTTACATTTGATTGATTATTGTGTATGAATTTTATGTCAAATGACAGTAAAATCTAAACAGCTTCTGCTTAATCATATTGATATATGAAATTAAGATTCCCTCCCCTTTGGGGAGGGTTAGGGTGGGGTAGAATGTCTTGTAATATTCCGAATTATTCAGGACTTTTGCTGTAATCCATATAAAAAAACAATTCTTGTTAAATAAAAAGCTGGCAGAAATAACGGAAGAAGAATTAGTTTCAGCCTTGATAAATAAGGACAGGAACTCCGTCGGCATTTTATATGACAAGTATTCGCCGTTTCTATACGGCATTATATTCAAGATCGTCCATAGAGATGAAATTGCGGAAGATATCCTGCAGGAAGCGTTTGTCAGGATCTGGAAAAATATTTCATCTTATGATAGCGCCAAAGCTAAGCTTGTAACATGGATGGCAAATATCTGCCGCAATCTTGCTATTGATAAGATCAGGTCAAAAGAGTACAAAAATACGCAGCAAAACCAGGATATTGATAATTACGTAAATTTAATTGAAGATAACAGCGCCGGTACGTTTAATCCGGAGCATGTTGGCGTCAGGGAAATGCTTTATAAACTGCCTAAAGAACAACTTGTAATTATTGACCTGGTGTATTTTAAGGGCTACACCCAGAGCGATGCGGCTAAGGAACTGGATATACCGTTAGGAACGGTTAAGACACGCATACGCTCTGCAATAAATTATTTAAGAAGCGTTTTCAATCCTATGCCAACAGGATTGTCCGGAGAAGCATAAAATTGGATATTAAAGAATACATATCATCGGGGATACTCGAACTCTATTCAGCAGGCGCTCTGGCCGAACAGGAAGCAAGAGAAGTTGAAGCTATGGCGGCTAAGCACCCTGAAGTGCAGGCGGAACTTAACGCCATTGCCGAAGCATATGTGAATTATGCGTCATCATTCAGCCGCAATCCGCGCCCAGCGCTTAGAGGTCAAATCCTTGATGAGATAGATAAGGAAGAAGGAATTAGCAAACCCGGCGTGGATAAGGGAAAAATTCTTCAAATGCCGGATAGCGGCGCCATTAAACAGAATTACGAACGCCGTTTCAGCAGGATGAGATATCTTATGGCGGCGGTCTTTGCATTCCTGGTTTTGAATATCATTACGAATTTTGTTCTTATGTATAAATGGAGAAATACTTCTGACCAAATGGCTCAGTTGGTTTCTGAAAACACAAAGATGAAAAATGAATATGAGCAGATCAAAAACGACATGGATAAGAAAACCGGCGAAATGAAAATGGTTATGAACAGGAGCAATAAGATAGTGGATCTGAAGGGAATGGAAATATCGCCAAACTCATTTGCTACCGTTTACTGGAATCCGAATTCAAAACAAGTTATGCTGAACGTTGATAATCTGCCGCAGCCGCCCACGGATAAGCAGTACCAGCTATGGGCGCTTAAAGACGGTAAGCCTATCGATGCCGGAGTATTTGATATGGATAAGGATGCTATGCACAACATGAAAGCTCAAATTGCCGATGCGGACGCGTTTGCGATAACGCTTGAGAAAAAAGGCGGGAGTCCCGCGCCCACGCTCACGCAATTGTATTTGATGGGGAAAATATAAAGATTCGTCAGATTTTTCAGATTCATCAAATTCATCAGATTGTTTTTCTATCATCCCTGCGGAGTTCCCTTTGGGTCAAGCGGGGATCTTGGTTTTGATTTGACCTATTTGAGACAACTGACCATTTAATCCAACTAAAATGAAACAAGTCGAATTTATCCTGTACGTTTCAGACCAATCGAAAAGCCGCGATTTTTACAAGAAAGTTTTAAAGATTGAACCCTCGCTTGATATTGACGGAATGACGGAATTTTTACTGACTGAGAATTGTATGGCTGTAATCCCCGCGAAAGCGGGGATCTAGAATAAAAATGCAGTTAATATTTTTTTGTTTTTGGAAAATTTAAAAATGCTTAGTAATTAAGACTAATGAATAGATTCCCGCCTTCGCGGGAATGACAAGAATCCAACTAAAATGAAACAAGTCGAATTTATCCTGTACGTTTCAGACCAATCGAAAAGCCGCGATTTCTACAAAAAAATATTACAACTCGAACCCATGTTAGATGTTGACGGTATGACCGAGTTTTTACTTGCTGAAAACTGTAAGCTTGGATTAATGCCTGTAAATGGGATTGTTAAGATTTTGAAGGATAAAACCCCAAACCCGGAAACTGGAAACGGCATACCCAGATGTGAGCTGTACCTGCATGTGGATAATATAGAGGAATATTTTAATCGCGCGATTGATTCAGGCGCAAAGGAAATAAGCGCTGTTAAGTTAAGAGATTGGGGCGATATAGTTGGATATGTGGCTGATCCGGACGAACATATAATTGCATTCGCTAAATCAAATTCCTAATTTTTCCAATAGTCTATCTATAAGCGGAATCTGCGCTTCTTTTATTTTCTTCTTAGCTTCGTCAATATTGAAAAACTCTACTTTATCTACCTCGGGAAACTTCATGGTTTTGCCAGATTTCGGCGGCCATTGTATTTCAACCATATTTGCTGTGTGGTTGTAATCAGCGGGCAGATCTCCTTTTACTCCCCAACCAAAAACTTCTTTCCCGCCTTTTTGTATAATCGAGCCAAGTTCTATAAAATCTCCATCCGGCGTTAACCCGGTTTCTTCCTTGAATTCACGGAGAGCTGTATTCAGTAATTCTTCTCCTTCGTCCGGTTCGCCCTTTGGGATGCTCCAGCTGTCTTCATCTTTTTTAGCAAAGAACGGCCCGCCCGGGTGAGCCAGTAATACTTCCGGCATGTTGTTAAACATGCGATACATCACTATACCTGCGCTTATTCTTTTCTTTGCAGCTTTTTTACCCGCCATATAATTCCTCAAATTGCCTTATATATTCTTTCATATCGAAATGCTGTTCCGCTCTTTTCCTGCCGTTAGCGCCAATCGCTGCGCGGAGCTTCTCATCATTAATAAGTTTAATTAACGCTTCTGTTAACGCCGCGGCATCATTTCTTGGAACCAATATTCCTGTTTCGCCGTCTATAACAATTTCCGGCACAGCCCCTGAATTTGAAGCCACAACCGGTAATTTCATTGCCATTGCCTCAACAACAGTCCCGCCAAAAGACTCTTCGTTCGAAGGAAAAGCAAGTATATCCATAGCAGCCAGATAATACGGGATATTGCTTTGTTGTCCTGTAAACGTGATAACTTCTTTTAATCCAAACGATTCTGCTTCCGCAAGGAGTTTTTTCTCATACACCTTTTCGCCAAAGCTGGCGCCGCCGACTACAAGGAATTTTACCCTGTCTTTCAAATCTCCTTTCATCATCATTTGCGCTGAGCGAAAAAAAATCTCGTGCCCTTTGCCGGGCGACATCCTGCCAACCATTCCGATAATTATAGTTGATTCATTGAAACCCAGCTGCTTCCTTACTTCGTTCTTATTAAACAGATCAGGGTTAAATTTTTCAAGCTGTATACCATCGTGAATTACTTTCACTTTTTCCTCATTAACAGGGCAGGTTTTAAGTACATTCTTCTTTATGAATTCAGATACGGGTACAATCATATTAACTCTTTTGTACAGCCAGCGGTGAAAAATATCCTTCTTGCTCACGCCGCTTTCCATTCCTTTCGATAGGATAAGCTTTGCATTGCTGCCTGCGAGTTTCATGGCCGGAACCAGTATCCACAGGTCATTTGAAATATGCGTATGAATAATATCCGGGTTATTTTCCGTCAGATATTTTCTCAGCTTTAAAATAGAGCTTAGCCTCCCGGGACCTTTTCTTAATATTGGCAAAGCTGTTATCCCGTTTTCACGGGCGCTTCTATAGATATTTGTATCAGGCATGCAGAGAATCGGAACATTGTTACCGGCCTTGTTCATCGTCTCTATAGTACGAAGCACGTATATTTCAATTCCGCCCCAGGAAGGAGAACCGCAGGATTTTAATACTTTCATATATTACAAATATACGCCAATTTCAATAAATATATCATAACATACTGTTTTTAGGTATGGGCGCATAACATGAATACGGTATTGAATCTATACACCTTTGTTACTAACTTAACATACTATTTTTTAATAAATGTTGTGTTTTTCAATGTATTTATAAAAATAATTGAATAGAAGCGTAAGAAGATTATCATAATATTGCTGATTAATTAAGAATGATTTGATTAAAAATGTATAATAAAGGGATTGGAACATATAAAATATAAATGGATGTAATATCTCCAAGAATACTTGTAGTTGAAGATGAAGGAATTATAGCGCAGGATATCAAGAATTGTCTTGAGAATCTTGGCTATACCGTGCCTGAGGTAGTGTTCACGGGAAGGGAAGCTATTGAAAAAGCTGAGAAGCTCAGGCCCGACCTTGTGCTCATGGATATTGTTCTGAAAGGGGATATTGACGGTATAGAAACTGCGGCAGAGATCAGAAGAAAGTATAACATCCCGATCGTATACCTTACAGCTTACGAAGACGATAAAACGCTGAAACGCGCAAAGCTCACAGAACCGCTGGGTTACATACTCAAGCCATTCGAAGAAAGATATTTGCGCTCAAGCATCGAAATGGCGCTTTACAAGCACGAGATGGAAAGCCGCCTGAAAGAAAACGAAAGATGGCTCGGCACAATACTAAAAAGCGTTGGCGAAGCCGTTATAGTTACCGATAATAACGCTAGCGTAAGGTTTATGAATCCGCTTGCAGAAAGCATAACCGGATGGAAATCAGCTGAAGCGCTCGGAAAAAACATTACCGAAATTCTTAAACTCGTAAATGAAAAAACCCGCGGTGATATTGTAAACCCCGTTCTTACGGTTCTAAAAGACGACGTCGTACTCGGGAAAAGTAATCACACGGTCCTGATTTCTAAAAGCGGCGGTGAAATATACATCGACCACAGCGCATCGCCTATGCGCGATGAGAAAGGCGCAATTACAGGAGTTGTTCTTGTAATACAGGATATTACAGACAGGCGTATTGCCGAGGGCGCGCTGAAAGAAAGCGAGAACAAATACAGGAACCTGTTTGATTATGCAAACGATTCTATTTTTGTGCTTTCATTTTCAGGGAGAATTATATCGACTAATAATGAAGCCAGCAGGCTTTTGGGATATGGAAAAGACGAGCTCTACGTCGTAAATTATTACGACCTACTGAACAGCTCGCGGGCGGAGAACGAAGATCTGTTAAATAACCTTAAAACGCAGGGCAGCCTGAGCTTTGAAACTGAGCTTCGTAAAAAAGACGGCAGTTTGGTGGATGTGGAGGTGAGCCAGAGAATAATAGAGCTGCTTGATGAAAAAGTTATCCAGGTGTTTGCGCGCGATATCAGCGAAAGAAAGATAGTTCAGCAGCAGATAAATATGCTAGCCCAGGCAATGAAGAGTATCAGCGACAGCGTAAGCATAACCGACCGCAACAATAAGCTTGTATTTGTCAACGACGCATTTGTAAAAACCTACGGGTACAGCCACGAAGAACTTATCGGCAAAGCGATAAATATTGTACGTTCGCCTAAAAATCACGCTTCGCTTTATAAAGAGATCCATGACGGCACGCTAAGGGGCGGATGGCAGGGCGAACTGCTTAATATTACAAGAGACGGCATAGAGTTCTCTATTATATTATCTACATCGCTGGTGAGGGATGAAAGCGGGCACCCAATCGCCTTTGTAGGCGTGGCAACCGATATCACAGAGCATAAGAGGCTTGAATCAGCGATAAGAGAATCTGAAAAAGATTACCGCGGGTTATTTGAAAACGCGCATGACGCGATCGTAATATTCCGTCCGGAAGACGAGACCATTTTAGACGTTAACCAGAGCGCCTGCACCGTTTACGGATTTTCAAAGTCTGAGTTCATAGGCATGCCTTTGGGCATCCTTACCGGCAACGGAGTTAAAAGCAAAGAGCGCATAGAAGCGATATTGAATAACGAGGGAAGCATACGTTTTGAAAGCCATCATTACACTAAAGACGGCAAAGCAATGCTTCTTGAGATAAACGCTACAGCGGTTGATTATAAAGGTCAGCGCGCCATAATGAGCATAAACCGCGATATCACCGAGAGGCGCAAAGCGGAAGAAGCGCTGGCGCTTAGCGAGGCTAAATTCAGGGCGGTGGCTGAAACCACGCCGGCCGTAATATTCATATACGATGGGACTAAACTTCTGTTCGGGAACCCATATGCAGAACGATTAACCGGTTATGATCTTTCAGAGCTGATGAGCATGGATTTCTGGAGAATTGTTCATCCCGAAGACAGGGAGCTGGTACGCGAAAAAATACTCAACAGGAATAAAGATACTGAAGTATCGGCAAGGTATGAATTCAAGATCATTACCAAATCAGGTGAAACGCGATGGGTAGATTTTTCAGGAACCCGCACTTATTACGGCGAGAAGCCCGCCGATCTTGGCGTGGTGATAGATATTACCGAAAGAAAAGCGGCCGAGAAAGCTATACTTGACAGCGAAAAAAATTATAAGAACCTAGCTGAAAACGCGCCTATTGCCGTTACTAGAATCTCGATGGCTAACAGAAAATACGAATATGTGAACAGCGAATTCTTAAAGCAGACGGGCTTTACGATGGATGAATATAATGCGCTGAGCAAAGAAGAACTCGTGAAAATGGCTTACCCTGAAGATGTTAAAAGGGTCTCATCATTTTACAATTCGTGGGAATCAAAAGGGTATGAAGGAACGGTTCAAATTGATTACAGGGTATTTGACAGGTTTGGCGCGGTAAAATGGCTCGATACATTTATTTATGCCGATTTTGATGAGAACGGAAAAGCGATTGCGCTTAACCAGATCTGCATTGATGTTACTGAGCGTAAAACCGCTGAAGACGCGATACGCGATAAGGAAAGGAAGTATAAAAATCTCGCCGAAAACGCGCCGATCGCCGTAACAAGATTATTGCCGGCATCGCAATTGTATGAATTTGTGAACGATGAATTTGTCCGCCAGTCCGGTTACGCTATGGAAGATTTCAACAAGCTGACTAATCAGCAGCTTCTTGAAATGATCTATGCCGAAGACAGGGATAAGGTTTTTGGCACATACAGGGAATGGGAGAAAGAAGGCTACAAAGGCACAAAACATCTTGATTACAGGATAGTAAACAGGTTCAAAAAAATTGTGTGGCTTGATACTTTCATGTATTCAGATTTTGACGATGAAGGCAACCAGGTAGCTATAAACCAGATCTGCATTGACGTAACCGAGCAAAGACGGACACAGGAAGCGCTGAGCGCCAGCGATAAGAGATTCAGGGCGCTGATTGAGAACAGTACGGATATGGTAACGCTTCTTGACGAAAAAGGTTTTGTTTTATATGATAGCCCTTCGATAAAAAGGATATTGGGCTACACGCTGGAAGAAAAAGTCGGAAAGAATTCGTTCGATTATATCCACCCGGAAGATCTTGAATCAACCAAACGCCTTTTTGAGGACCTTGTAAATCTGCGCACCCCTTCTGTAAATGCAAGATACAGGCTAAAACACAAAGAGGGCCGCTGGATATGGGTAGAAGCCAGCGCAACAAACCTGTTAAAAGAACCATCAGTATGCGCGGTTGTCGTGAATTTCAGGGATATTACAGAGCGGAAAAAAGCTGAAGAGGAGATCATGCTTCAGAAATCTTATTTCCAGCAGCTGTTTGAAAATTCACCGGAAGGAATTGTTATACTTGACAACCAGGACCGGATTGTAAATGCGAACAAAGGCTTCGAAAAAATGTTCCAGTTTAATTTTGAAGAAGCAAGAGGCAAAGCTATTAATGCAATCCTTGTTCCGGAAAGCCTTTCCGAGCAGGCGTCGCAAATGTCTTTGTTTGTGCTCAAAGGCGAGGTAATACACCGTGAGACGATCAGGAAACGCAGAGACGGCAGCCTTGTGGATGTATCCGTTCTGGCTTATCCCATTAAACTGGGAGACGACCAGATAGGCGTTTACGGAATTTACAGCGATATTTCTGAAAGAAAAGAAACTGAAAAGGCGCTCCGGACAAGCGAAGAAAGATACCGCGCTTTTGTAAAACAAAGTTCTGAAGGGATCTGGAGATATGAGCTGCTTGAGCCGCTGTCTATTAAGCTGCCAGTAGAAGAACAGATGAAACACATCTTCAAGTTTGCATACCTGGCTGAATGTAACGATAATGTAGCTAAGATGTACGGCTATCAAACTGCAGACGAGATCATAGGCGCACGCCTGAATGAAATGCTGCCGGATACCCAGACGCAGAATTTAGAGTATATAAAGTCTTTTGTCAAATCATCTTACAGGTTAAGCAACGCCGAGACGAATGATATTGATAAGAGCGGCCATACAAAATACTTCATAAATAACCTGGTCGGCATAATTGAAAACGAATTCCTTGTCAGGGCATGGGGCACCCAGCGCGATATAACCGAATCGAAACTTGCGGAGGAAGAGCTCAGAAAAACCCAGTTCAGGCTTGCAACCCTGCTCAATAACCTGCCCGATGTTGTTCTGTATGAGACCGGCAGCGAAAAAGAATTTATTTCAGAAAACGTTAACGACCTGCTGGGCTATCCAGCCGAAAAATTTGTCAATGACAGGACTTTCTTCCCCGGTATTATTCATCCGGGCGATCTGAAGTTAATGGAGAAGAAAATTGCCGAGTGGAGCAAGACCGGCGCCCAGGGAATTCTGAATATGGAGTTCCGCGTACGCAGGGCTGACGGCGTTTATATCTGGCTTGAGGATCATATGATAATTGTGAAGAATGCAAACGGAAAAGATCATATGGCGGGCGTTTTAATTGATATTAACGAGCATAAGAGCGCAGAAGAAAAATTGAAGCAGCTTGCCGATAAGCTTTCTGTTTCAAATAAAGAGCTTGAACAGTTTGCGTATGTGGCTTCGCACGATCTGCAGGAACCGCTCAGAATGGTTGCAAGTTATATACAGCTTCTGCAGCGGAGATATAAAGATAAACTCAGCGGCGAAGCTGATGAATTCATCGGCTATGCGGTAGACGGCGTGGTCAGGATGAAGACCCTGATAAACGACCTGCTGGCTTATTCAAGAGTTAATACTCAGGAACTAAAACCCGAGCCGACAGATCTTAACAAGATCGTCAACCAGGCAATGGTAAATCTCCGCGCTTCCATAGATGAAAGCGGCGCGAAAATTAATTTTGAAAATCTGCCTGTTGTAAAAGCGAATCCGCTTCACATGAACCAGCTGTTCCAGAACCTGATAAGCAACGCGATCAAGTTCAGGGGTTCAGAGTCGCCGGTTGTAAACATTAATTCGCGCCACGCAGGCGATGAATGGATACTATCGGTTTCAGATAACGGCATCGGGATCGAAAAAGAATTTACCGACAGGATATTTGTGATCTTCCAGAGGCTGCATAATTACACAGAGTATCCCGGAACAGGCATAGGACTTGCTATCTGCAAAAAGATCGTTGAAAAAGCCGGAGGGCATATCTGGGTAGAATCTGAACCGGGCAAAGGTTCGACTTTCAACTTCACAATACCTGACAGTTACGTAAATTGAAACTACTTGAACATTGTTAATCTATAATATAATCGATAACTTTGTATTGTAAAAAAATACGGGAAACTAAAGAAAATGAAATATAACAGTAAAGAGATAGAAGTGCTTGTCATTGAAGATAACGAAGGCGATGTAAGGCTTATAAAAGAGGCTTTTAAAGACAGCCTCGTAGTTAATAAATTTTCTGTAGTTGGCGACGGGGAACAGGCGCTGGACTACCTGAACAGGCGGGGCAAGTATGCGTCATCATCGCGCCCTGATATAATACTACTTGACCTGAACCTACCTAAAATGAACGGGTTTGACGTGCTCACTGAAGTAAAATCCAACCCGAGCATTCAGAAAATTCCCGTAATTATTTTCAGCAGCTCAACTTCTGATAACGATGTACTGCGTTCATATGACCTGAAAGCGAATTCTTACGTTTCTAAGCCTACGGATTTTAATGAGTTCCTGAATGTAGTGAGAACAATAGACGAATTCTGGTTCCAAACTGTAAAGTTACCTTCTTAGTAATAAAACCTTATAGAATCAAAAAACAGGTTAGAAACATTATATTTCTTTAGTACAGGTATTTTGTAATTTCGCTTTCGAACTGCTAATGCTTCAATTCCCCTGCCTGCTGCAGGCAGGCGCGTAAGCGGGAATATATTACTTTAAAAGGATTCAATTAAGATATTTACTTATTTCGCTTTCGAATTGCTCGTAATTCTTTGTCCCTAAAAATCCTGCCTGCATGGTTCCGCTCTTATCATATATATAAGTTGAAGGAATCGCGCCCTGCCAGTTCTTATCTATGTAATCTATCAGGTCCTCGGGTTTTGCAAATTTGTTATAGTATGTTGTAAAATCCACTCCCTGTTTTTCAAGGAATGGTTTTACCGCCTTATCTATATCTGTTGCGTCGTCAAGCGAAATAAAGACAAGCTGAAATCCCTTGTCTTTGTAATTTTTATAAAGTTTAACCAGTTCTGGGAATTCGCTCACACATGGCTTGCACCATGACGCCCAAAAATTCACAAGAAGTACGCTGCCCTTAGCGCCATCTTTAATAGCTTCCAGGTCATTTGTATTTTCAAGCGGCTTAATATCCTGCGAGTAGCCATTAATTGCCGCAAGCGCTAAGATGACAGCAAGCGCCATAAATTTCAGTTTCATATTTTTTTGAAAAATTGTTCTCTTAATTTCCCTGCGCTCTTTTAATATTGCACCCAAAAGACTTAGTCGTTTTCACAGCTACGTCCCTGCCTGCAATAATATCGTCAAGCGCGTTTTTCAGGTCAAGCGAGGTTTCCTGCTCTTTGAATTTGCTGTCCGAAATTCTTCCGTGATAGAGAATAGTTTTATCCGGGCCTATTACATAAACTTCGGGGGTTCTTGTAGCGCCAAGCTTATCCGCGACAACGTTGTTAACGTCTTTTAGAACCGGGAACGGATAGTCATTCTTTTTTGCGTGCTCTGAAACCTGCTCAACTGTTTCAGTGCTGTTTGCGTTAATAGCCCAGAAAGTAATTCCTTTTTGCTGGTACTCTTTTACAAAATCGCCGATCCTGTCATTATACGGCTGCACATTGGGGCACTCGCATGACCAAAACATAACCACAACAGCTTTGGAATCTTTCATATCGCTTAGTGAATAGGCGGTTCCGTCGTAATTTTTGAGAGTGAAATCGTCAACCTTATCCCCTGGGTCAGAGGCAAACGACTTAACTGAGGTGAATCCGATGAACAGAAGGGCTAGAAATAACAGAGGTTTAATGATTTTCATGGCTTTAGGTCCTTTCTCGTTAGTTTTACTTATGTAATCTAAAATACAATATATGGTTAAAAGTTTCAATTCCGTCAAGTAATTCCCGCGGAAACGGGAATCCTGGTACATTACGTTTAGCCTCTCTAACATCCCCTTTGAGAGATGGGACGGCAATCAAGTTATTATTGTTTAATCACAATTAATCTGCGTTCATTCTGCGTCAAATGTTGTTACTTTTCGGTATCGACGTTTTTAATCCATCTAAAATTCCTTTTCTTTTGACCATTTCTAATCTATTTTTGTTTTATGGATCGCTTAAAAACCTCACACATTTCAATTTTATTTTTATTGGTTCTTCTTCTTGTGCAATCATCGCACTCACAGGATAGAAAAGTATTCGGAAGAATTCTGGATTCAAAAACAAATAACGCTCTTGAATTTGTTACGCTCAAGCTGGCCGACACAACTTACGGAACTACATCTGATAAGAATGGCTCGTATTTTATCAGGCTCGCGCCGGGCGCTCATAAGCTTGTGTTCTCATACATAGGATATTTCACTGATACTACGGATGTATTTATAGAAGACTCAGATATTGAACGCGACATTTATATGAAGCCTTCTGAAATCATGACCGAAACTATAGAGGTTTTGGGCGAGGACCCTGCATATGATATTATCCGTAAGGCTATAAAATATAAAAGAGAATTTAAATCGAAGCTCAACGAGTATCATTACAACGCATATACAAAATATGTGTTCCGCTCCAATCAAAGTCCGATTGCGGCAGACTCATTGACGAAGGAAAAATATCCTATCATCGCAATACTTGAATCGGAAACTGAAGGATATTTTGAAAAACCTGATAAGTATAAAGAGATAGTAAAGTCAAAACGCGAAACGGCAAATGTTAACCGCGGATTTGCAATTCCTTATATTGTAAACTTTTACGATGAGGATCTTGACCTGGGTGATTCAAAAATAACCGGCCCGCTGGCGGATGATGCGTTAAGCTATTATGAATACAAACTTCTTGGTACTACATCTATAGATTCTACAAAAGTGTTCAAGATTCAGGTTGATGGCTCAGGATTATATCCTCTGTTTAACGGAACTGTGTATATCTCCGATTCAACATTTGCATTGATGAAAATAGACCTCTCCGTAAATGAATCAGGCCTGCCAACCGCAATTGATAATCTTAACTTCAAACAGAAATTTTCTTCATATACAGATAAAGTAAATAGCTTTTGGCTGCCTACAGATATTCAGATCTACGCCGAAGGCGGCGTTGCGGGCATATTCGAATTTACCGGCGACGTGTTTACAATTATCTCAAACTATGAGCTTAACAAAAAAACCCCGCCGGGAATATTTGATGAATTTGTTGTGAAGGTATTGCCTGATGCGAAAAAAGATTCCACATACTGGAACAAACATTCGCTGGCAAAAAGCAGCTCTGAAGAGCAGAAAGCTTTCGGCTTAATAGAAAAAAAGACAGAGCAGAACAAAAGCGGCGTGAGGTTGAGTCTGGCTGAACTGAAAATAGGCAGGAACACAACTATCTACCCATTGAATTTCTATCACTATAACCGCGTTGAAGGAAGCGCGCTTGAGTTTAATTTAAGCTCAACAAATAAATCGCGCAGAGCTAGGTTTGATTCATATATTGGCTATGGTTTTTCAGATAAAAAAACGAAATACGAAATTAATGGAGAATTAACCATGGGTAAGGACCGCTCCACTCAAATTGACGCAAGTTTTTACCGCCGGCTTCAGCCGCTTTCGTTCACTATATCAGGTTTGTATTCTATTTATAATTCGCTTATGGGACTCTTTGATAAACAGGACTTGCTTGATTATTATTATGCGTCCGGCTATAACATTGAAACTTCAAAATTTCTGATTCCGCAGATCAGGGTATCAATAAAGTATAACCAGGAGAAGCAATTCACTGTTTTTAAGAATACCGATTTCAGCATCAGGAAAGGGGACCAGCCGTTTAGAAATAATCCGCCAATTAACGACGGTTTCCAGAGGCTTATTGGGTTTGGGCTGCTGCTGGATCCTAACAAATATAAATTTATTGATTACGGCAACGGCGAGATAGAACGTTTCACTGAAACAAACTATCCTGATTTGGAAGTTGGGCTGGATTATTCTTCGAAAAAGCTGAACAGTTCTTATGAATTCAGAAGATATTATGCGCTGCTTACAGGTGCGAATTATTTTAACAGGTTTTTAAATTTGAGCTATAAAGCAGGCGCCATATATTTTAACGGCAGCGTCCCTGTTCAGGCATTAGAGTTCTTTAATTCAAACAACGGCGTATTCAGAAGCGATTTTTCTTTCCGCACGATGAATTACCGGGAATTTCTTGGCGACAATTTGTATTACCTATCAGTAGAAAATGATTTTGGAAATATCCTTTCGCCAAAGATTATCTTTCTTAAAAAGATCCGTTTGATCGGTTTCTTCAATGCCGGAAGAAGTGAAATTAGCACGCAAAATCTTGCTTTCCTTCCGGCAGGTACAAATCCGCAAACAGATAAGACATTCATTGAAGCCGGATTTGGAATTGGCGGAATCATGGATCTGCTGCGGCTGGATTTTGCTTGGAGGCTTACAAACCGAAGGCCGGGAAGTAACTTTAACTTCTCAATTTCATTGCTGAATTATTAGAATGTAACTCGAAGCGCCGCTTTAGCGAAAATAATTTTAGTCAATTTTAATCAGCCTTGACTTTTTTGGTTCTTTTGTGTCAAGACAAAAAGAACAAATCTTTTGTTTATGTATTGATAATATTGAGAGATTTTTAGAAATAGTTTTTGCCTTTCTTTTGCTCGCTCAAAAGAAAGGCGAAAGAAAAGAGCGCCGCCGAAAACCTGCGGCTCGATCCTTCGCAAGCTAAAAATTCGAAACTCATTCCGTCGCTTTGCAACGGAATTCAAACAGTCGAATTTTTACACGCTTGCTCAGTCTCTCGCTGATTCGCAGGTTTTCGAATCGGATGAAAAAAAGAAACGATAAAAAGACTATTATAATGCACAATCAGTTCCCAAGCTTATGAAATATATTTTTCTATTTATTTTCTTATTCATCGCTTCGCGGTTCTCCTATGCCGATAGTATTATCGTCGACGGCTTGGAAAGAACTTATATAATTCACTTGCCGGCGGGGAAAGAAAAAGCTGCGGGTAATCCTCTGGTATTGGCGCTTCATGGCGGCGGCGGAAAAGGCTCGGGAATGAATAAACTTTCGGGGTTCGATGATGTATCGGATAAGAATGGACTTGTTGTAGTATATCCCGATGGCGTTGATAAACAATGGAACGACGGCAGGGATGATTTCCATCTGAATAACGATATCAACGATGTTAAATTCATTTCATGTCTTATTGACACGCTGAAAGTATTGTATAATATAGAT
>Ga0265342_10001434_pt1 | contig 22222 bp, 17 predicted proteins | sample 4CB327metaG_FD_203125 | JGI IMG/M metagenome (GOLD analysis project Ga0265342, IMG submission 203125) | Rhizosphere microbial communities from Carex aquatilis grown in University of Washington, Seatle, WA, United States - 4-CB3-27 metaG | ecosystem: Host-associated > Plants > Roots >... | reverse complement strand
TATCCCGTGGAAGTGGCGGCCAGTCAGATCGATCTGGGGGGCGTCCCGGCCTTCATGGGCGTAGCTCGCGACATCACCGAGCGGCTGCGCGCCGACACGGAGAAGCGGCGGCTACAGGAGCAACTCCAACAAGCCGCGAAGATGGAGTCCATCGGCCGGCTCGCCGGGGGCGTGGCGCACGACTTCAACAACATGCTCACAGTCGTTCTTGGTAATGCGGATCTGGCGCTGCGCGATTTGCAGACCGGCGCGAATCCTCAAGAGACCCTGGAAGAGATCCGGAGCGTCACCCTGCGCGCGACGACGGTTACGCGGCAACTTCTGGCGTTCTCGCGCAAGCACGTAATCGAGGCGCGGCCTGTCGACATGAACGACCTCATCGGGCGCATGCCGCGGATGCTCGATCGGCTTATCGGCGAGGACATCCGTATGCGCATCGTCGCCGGTGCGGGACTTGGCACTGTGCACGTCGATCCGGGGTTGATCGAACAGGCCATCGTCAACCTGGTGGTCAACGCACGCGATGCCATGGCCACGGGTGGGACTCTGGTCATCGAGACCTCCGACGTCATGCTGGACCAGGACTACGTGCGCACGCACCCGCTGGCCGTGCCCGGCCGCCACGTCATGCTCGCAATCAGCGACACCGGGCAGGGCATGTCGGACGAGGTCAAACGCCACATCTTCGAGCCATTCTTTACGACCAAGCAGCACGGCCAAGGCACCGGCCTGGGGCTGGCCAGCACCTACGCGGCTGTCCAACAAAGCCAAGGCAGCATCGAGGTCTACTCAGAGCCGGGCAAGGGGACGACCTTCAAGATCTACCTGCCCGTGGTGAGCGGGCAGGCGGAGCGGCTGACCAAGCCGTTTCTGGGCGACAAACCGAGATTGCACACGGGCACGGAAACCATTCTGGTCGCGGAAGACGACGATCGCGTGCGCGAGATGGTGGCGCGGTCGTTGGTCGAGGCCGGCTATGAGGTGCTAGTCGCCAGCAATGGCGCGGAGGCACTGGCCTTGGCGTCGGAACGCAAAGCGCCCATCCAGTTGCTCCTAACCGACGTGGTAATGCCGGTGATGAACGGACGCGAATTATCCGAACGCATGGCCAAGATCCACAAAGAGACGCGGACGCTTTTCACCTCGGGCTACACCGAGAACATCATTGCCCAGCACGGGGTACTTGAAGAGGGCATCGAATTCTTGAGCAAGCCGTACACCCTGGACGTGCTGGCCGCGCGCGTGCGTGGCTTACTCGACCGGGCCGAGGAGACCTAGTCACGACTTTGAGCTGCTCATGCCGAAAAAACAGTTGCATCAACGCGCTGTTTCGAGTGGTATCCGGCAGGTATGCATGCCGCAGGTTTCTTAGCGACAATCACTCCGTTGTTGCTCTACGTGTCCGATGCCCGGGCAGGCGACGGGGCGCAAGAGCGCGCGGCCAAGAAGGCCTGTCTGATTGGAGACGTCGCCAAGGGCGTGGAGATTCTTACCGATCTGTTCATCGATACGAACGATCCGACCTACATCTTCAACCAGGGCCGTTGCTTTGAGCAAAACCGCCGCTACGAGGACGCCATCGCGAGATTCCGCGAGTACCTTATCAAGGATAAGAAGGCGAGTGCGGACGAGCGGGCGGATGCCGAGAAGCACATCGTGGACTGTCAGTCCTACCTGACCAAGGGAGAGCCCCAGGTCGGCGGCGCGGAGCCGGCCAAGCCCACAACCCTCCCCGTGCAAGGGGCCAATCAGGACGTGGCCGGGTCGGGGATCCCGTACCAGCGAACCGACCGAGATACACGCCAGGTCGGGAATGTGGAGCCGCGTGCTCTGCCTCCGGTGCCCAGGGGCGCTGCCGATGCGGTTGCACCGGAGGGCGCGAAGCCGGAAGGGCCGCCGCCACACCATCGCCGAGCACCGGGCGCGCTCTGGCTGGCCATTGCTAGCGGTAGCGGATTTGTGTACCACGGACGGCAGTCTGTCGACACCAGGGACAAGACGGCGAGCGGCACTGCCTCCGTTCCTGTCGCGGCTGGATTCCTGCCCGCCAGCCTCCTTCAGTTCGAGCCTGAACTCGGCATGCAAGTGGCCGATCGGTTTTCCCTCTCCATCCTGGTTCGGTATCAGCTAGCGCCCAAGGAACCCAATGGCTACACACCCGGTCCAGGGGAGAACGAGATCCTGACCTCAGCGGTCGCGGGCTTCCTACGCGCACAGGTAGCGTTTCTAAACTTTGGCGACGTCCAGACTTACCTGTCGGGAGGGGGTGGCTTCGGACGGAGCTTCCTTGGGGTCGTGAGCCGGGAGTGCAACCAGACTTCCTGTCCCCTCACTCACAGCGACACCTTGCACGGCGGATCGCTGGGGGTGCTGGCTGGACTCGGCGTCATCTACCACCTAAGCCCCAACGTCGGGGTCTTCTTCGATGCCAAGGAGATACTCACTTTTCGCACCATCCTGGGTCTGAGCGAGTTCAACTTGGGTCTCGCGGTTGCCGTCGATCTCCTCGACTAGCACCGACTACACCACAATCCGGCGTCGCAGCCTGCGGATGGCGAAGTATCCGGCAACGAGGGTCACCACGATCAGAAACGCCAGATCGGCGAGGAGCACGGGCGAGAAGCGGGCGATGGCGAGCGAACGGGTCAGGCGGATGGCGTGGGTGAGGGGCAGAATTTCCGCGAAGGGGCGAAGTGCGCGCGGCAGGCTGTCCAAGGGAAACACGGTCCCGGAAAAGAAGAACATCGGCGATAGGAACCCCGTGAAGTAGAAGTTGAAGTGATTGATGTTCTGGACGAATGAGGTCACAACCAGCGCGAGCGAGCCGAACATGGTACCGGCTAGAAAGCCGATGGGCACTGCGAGTAGGCCCATGGGCATGGGAATGGCACCGAAAACGGACATGACCAGAACGACACAGGCGCTGAAGAACAGACCTTTGCTGCCTGCCCACAGGATTTCTCCGACGAAAAGGTCGTTGAGAGTGACCGGAGCCGCGATCATCCCGTCGTAGGATTTCTGGAATTCCAGGCGCACGAAGGTGCCGAAGGTGCACTCGTAGGATGCCGTAAACATGGCCGAGGTCATGGGCAGTGCGGTGGCGAGAAAGACGAGATAGGGGATGCTATCCATCGCTGCGATGTACTTGCCGAGGCCGAGCCCGATGCCGAGTAGGAAGATGATGGGCTCGAGGAAAGGCGGCAGCCCATTGCTGACGAGGTTCTTGGTGTACACGCGCATGTGGCGGTGCCAGACGCTGTAGAGGCGCGCGCCGAGTGCCGGCGGGCGAATGTCACTGGCGCGCATCGAGCCTCCTTCCCGTCGCTTTGAGGAAGACGTCTTCAAGGGTGCTCGGGCGCAAGTGGTAGTCGCCTGGCGGCAGCTGGTCGGCCACGGCCTTGAGGATGGCGTAGTCGGTGGCGTACACGCGCACCGATTCTTCGGATTGCTCGACGCGGGCGGTTCCAGCGGGCAGGCGTTCGAGGGCTTGTGGCGCGAGCTTCACATCGGTCAATTCCAGGACGTACGGTTCAATATGGCCACTGAGCAGCTGCTTGGGGTTGCCCCGCAACACCGCCTTGCCATTTTCCAGGATGAGAACGTCGTCGCAGAGCTGGAACGCTTCTTCCATGTAGTGCGTGGTCAGCATGATGGTCAGGCCGCCGCGCTTGAGCTGGCGCAGCTTGTCCCAGATGGTGTGGCGGACCTGCGGGTCGAGCCCGGTCGTCGGTTCGTCGAGAATGAGCAGGCGCGGCTCGTTGAGCAGGGCGCGCACGATGACCAGCCGGCGTTTCATGCCGCCCGAGAGTTCGCGGATACTGGCGCGCGCCTTCTCGCGCAACTCCATGAATTCGAGCAGCTCCGCGATACGCGCTTCGGCCCGTTTGGCGGGCATGCCGTACAGTCGGGCGAACACGCGCAAGTTTTGGCTGACGTTCAATTCTTCGTCCAGGTTGTCGTCCTGGGGAACCACGCCGGAGCGGCACTTGATTTCAAGCTCGTTGCGCTCGGGATCGAAGCCGAACACCGAGACCGTTCCCCGCGGGGCCGGGTCGCGTTCGGCCTTGCGATAGAGAATGCGCATGATCGTGCTTTTGCCCGCGCCGTTGCGGCCAAGCAGCCCGAAGCACGTCGAGGGCGCCACGTCGAAGCTCACCCCGTCGACGGCCTTCACGTCGCGGTAGGATTTGTGGACATTGTCGAAGACGATAACGGCGTCAGCCATGGCCGCCTAGAGTTAGCACAGCCTACCGCTCGTGGCGAACCACGCACAGATTGGTACCGTCGAGGAGAACGCCCGCTGGGATGACTTTGGTCTTCTGGCCCGACGCGGGAATGCTAGGATGAAGCCCTGCTCGGAGGTACCTGTGCGCCCACGCTCTTCAGCAATTGCGGTTCTCATTGGCTTGTCCGTCGTGGGTTGTAGCGGTTCGCATGCTGGCTCCGGGCTATCTGCTGGCGGGTCGCCAAGTCTTGTCGGTTCCGGCGGCGCAGTTGCAAGCAATGGCGGTGCTGTCACCGTCGGTGGAAATGCGGCGAATGGCGGCAGCTCTGTCAGCGCGGGTGGAGTCCCATCAAACGGCGGCAGCAACGCGTCTGGCGGCATGACCTCGGCAACGGGCGGTTCAAGCGCCACGCAGGGCGGGAGCGCGAATACTGGCGGGGCCGCGCCGACAAATGGCGGCTCACCGCAAGTCACCGGGGGCAAAGCCACGGGTGGTGCCGCGGATGGCGGTGCGACCGCGAGTGTCGGCGGAACCAGCAGCAATGGTGGATCCGACCTTGGGGGTACCGCGACCGGCGGCAAGGCGGCTACCGGCGGCGCCTCAGCGACGGGCGGTGCCGCAACCGGTGGCAAGGCGGCTGCCGGTGGTGCCGCGACGGGCGGTGCCGCGACGGGCAGTGCCGCAACCGGTGGCAAGGCGGCTACCGGCGGCGCCCCAGCAACGGGCGGTGGCGCGACCGGCGGCAGCACCGCAGCCAATTGCTCGGGTCCCTCCTTGACCGGCGGCACGCAAACCTGTTCGACGAATCAAACGGGTAGCGTGGGCAGTTACGGCTGGTCAATCTGGTCGACTCAAAGTGGAGGATGCATTACCCCCTATGGTGGCGGTACTTCCGCGTTCAAAGCAGTTTGGAACAATGCTGGGGACTTTCTGGCCCGTGAAGGCTGTTCGTGGAATGCGACCAAGACCTACGACCAATACGGGGACATTACGGCGGACTACGCGTACACCAAATCGGGAAGCGCCGGTGGCTACTCGTACATAGGGATCTACGGTTGGTCGGAAAATCCGCTGCATGAATTCTACGTCGTCGATGATTGGTTCGGATCGGGCCCCCCGACGGCCGGTGGTACTCTCATGGACACATTCACCGTTGATGGGGGCACGTACAAAATCTACACGCACACACAAACCAACCAAGCTTCCATTATTGGCACGGCAACGTTTGTCCAATATTTCAGTATCCGCCAGACGGCTCGCCAGTGCGGGCATATAGACGTTACCGCGCACTTTAAGAAATGGGCCAGTCTTGGCATGACACTAGGGAACATGTACGAGGCCAAGCTTCTCATTGAAGCGGGCGGTGGTAGTGGAAACATTGATTTCACATCGGGAACCATGGCCTGCAATTGAAGCGGTCCTTTACACGATTCCCTTGCCCGGATTCATGATGCCCTTGGGATCCAGGGCTTGCTTGATTCTGCGCAGAAGCTCCAGTTCGACGGTGCTTTTGTAGCGGCGGCCTTCTTCGCGCTTCAGCACACCGATGCCGTGTTCGGCGCTGATGGAGCCGCCGTGGGCCACTACGATGTCGTGCACGACCCGGTTCAGGGCTTCCCATTTTTCCAAATAGGCTTCCTTGTCCATGGCCACGGGCTGGGTGAAGTTGAAATGTAAGTTACCGTCGCCCACGTGGCCGAAGGGCACGGGGCGGATGCCGGGGATCAGTTCTTCGGCTGCGGCCAGAGCTTCGCGGACGAAGGCCGGAATGTGCGACACCGGCACGGAGATGTCGTGCTTGATGCTGCCGCCTTCGGGTTTCTGCGATTCCGAGATGGACTCGCGCAACTTCCACAGCGCCTTGGCCTGCGCCGGGCTGCCGGCCAGGACCGCGTCCTCGATCAGACCGCGTTCAAACGCCGCGGCCAGGAAGGCCTCGGCCACCTCGCGCGCCACCGTGAAGTCCGCCAGAACGTACCAGGGCGCGGACGACGCCAACGGATCCGAGGTTCCAGGGATGTGGCGCAACACCAATTGCAGGGCGAAGCGCGCGATCATCTCGAACGCGAACACGCCGTCGCCGGTCAGGTCGCGCGCCAGGGCGAGCAACGCGATCACCTTGTCCGGATCCGAGGTGCTGGCCATGACGGTTTCGACCTGGCGCGGCCGCGGAAAGAGTTTCAGCACAGCTGCGGTGATAATGCCAAGCGTGCCCTCGGCGCCCACAAAGAGCTGTTTCAAATCGTAGCCCGTGTTGTCCTTGCGCAAGGCACGCAGGCCATTCCAGATCTCGCCGTCGGCGGTGACCACTTCCAGGCCGAGCACGCAGTCGCGGGCGTTGCCGTAGCGGAGCACGTGAATGCCGCCGGCGTTGGTCGACAGATTGCCGCCTACTTGGCTCGTGCCTTCGGCAGCCAGGCTTAGCGGCAGCAAGCGATCGACGCTGGCCGCAGCCTCCTGGGCCACGCCCAGGGTGCAGCCGGCCTCGACGACCAAGGTGTTGTCGACCGCATCGACGCTGCGGATCTTGTTCATGCGGCTCATGCTGAGCAGAAGGTCGCAGCCCTCAGGCCGCGGGATTTGACCGCCCACCAGGCCCGTGTTCCCACCCTGTGCGACGATGCCGACTTCCTGTTCGGCGCAGACGCGCACGATGGCGGCGACTTCTTCTGTGCTCGCCGGTTTGAGCAAGAGCGGCGTCTTGCCCACAAAACGGTTGCGCCACTCGGTGAGATGCGGGGCAAGCTCGTCGGGATCGACGGAAAAGCCAGTCGGGCCGACGAGCGTCTTCAATCGTTCGAGGGTCTCAGGTCGTGCTGGTCGTGGCATGGTCGAAACCTAACACGTGTGAAGCTACTCGTTCGCGGTCTGGTCCGCGGTTTCCGCGACGCCGCAGAAGCTGGACTTCTTCACCATGGGCGGTGGACTTGCGCGCTCGCCTTTGACTGCGAGGCGCCGTTTGGCAAACGCGCGATCGTAATGTTCGCCGGCCTTTTGCATGGCCGCCAGCATGGACTTCCAGGCGGCGAGGGCCGGCCCCTCGGCGGGATCGGGTGTCATGGCCACGAGCGCGATGAGTTCGCCGATGGCGGCCGTATCCGGCTTGGGACGAGCGAGCATCTCGGAGAGGCTGGAGACCAGGACGTGGTCGCGGAACAGTTCGAGGTCGTCCTTGTCCACCTGGCACCACAGGAGGCGCGCGTGCAGTTTGCCGAGAGCGGGCCCGGATTCGGTGCGCGGCAGAGAGAACAGCCGGCGCATGGTTTCGTCGTAGTCGCCGTCCGATTCGCCGTACACGCTCAGCATGACATCGAGCAGTCTTCCCCGGCATTCCGGGTCGCACGACTTGCCGAGGAGATAGTCGCCCAGCCACTTGCGATGCTCGGCGTGGAACTTTTCGAGGTCGGCGGATTCCGATTCGCCCACGAGCTCGCCCGTGCGCGCGGTGGCGAGCACGATGGCCGCGACCAACTTGGCGCCGGGAGAACTCGTCTCGAACTGCGCGATCTCCTTCCACTGCTTCTTTTCGTAGAGATCCTGCAAGTAGGGCTCGAAGAGCCAGGCCAGCTTGGCCACCGACGCTTGCACTTCTCTGTCGCTGCGCAGAAGCGAGCGCGGCCCTTGCGCGATGGCCTTGCTATCGCCCGATGCATCCAGGGCGTCCTGCTCTTCGTGTAGCAAGTCCGCAATCACCTGCGACCGTTCGGCCAGCTTGTCGTCCTTGCAGATCTCGGCGTCGCGCCGAACGCCGTAGCGTTGCAGGCAGGTGAGCTTGAAGGCCTGCCCGAGTTGCTGGTAGTTCTTGTGCTCGGTCGCGGCCAACACGTCGTGCATGTACCTGGCGTTGTCTTTGCCCAGTTCGAGCGCGTAGGAAACCGCCAGTTCAGGGTCGAGGATGGCTCCGCGTGTGAGCGACAGCAGCACGCCGAAGCGCTGATCGGCCGTGTTCGCCCCCTGCGTGGAGAGCACGTTCAGATTCTTGGCCAAGATCTCGGCGCGCGCGATCCGCCATTCGTTGTCCGCCTTGGTGGCCGCGATCTTCTGTTCCGACTCGGCCTGCTTGAGCGCGGTTTGCGACTGCCGGTACTGCCAGATCGACGTGGCCACCAGCCCGGCCACGCCGATGACGAAAGTCGACAGAAAGGTCGAATAGTTCTGGATGAACTTTCCCAGCCTGGAGGAATGGATGTCGTCGTGCTTGGGGGGGTCGCCTTCAGTGCTCATGGGCGGAGCATAGCCCTGTTGCTTAGAATCGTCCTTGGTCAAGAAGGGAGGCGATTCTTTGCGCACTCCGTGTAGACTCGGCAGTCGGTGATGTCCCGGACGACGGTGCCAAGGGCGAGAGTGCAGCTGTTCTTCGTGCTGCTCGCGTGCGCAGGACTCGGCTGCGGGGGCACGGCGTTCAAGTCCGGCAGGCCCGGCGAGAAGGATTCGGGTTTCGCGCAGTTGCCGTCGGCGGACGCGGTTGCGTCTGGCGCTCCCGAAACCAGCGATGCGGACGCGGCGTTCGCCGGTCCTGAAGCCAGCGATGCGTTTGCGCTGGCGTCTGCAACTCCTGAAACCGGCGAAGTATTCGCGGCGGCCGACGCTAGGAGCGCCAGCCGTGACTTGGCCAACCCGAAGTGTGGCAACGGCATCATCGACCCAGGCGAGGAATGCGACGACGGCAACACGTATCCCGGAGACGGGTGTTCTGCGCTTTGCCAAGTCGACAACTGCCGATTTGGCTGCTGGTGTACCGCCTTCAGTGCGAGGGAGGTCTGCGGCGACGGCGTTCTCACGCACTTCGAAGTCTGCGACGACGGCAACACCAACTCTGGCGACGGTTGTGCGAGCGATTGCTACACCGTCGAGCCCGGCTACCGTTGCGCGGTGCTGGGCCGGCCGTGCACGCCTATCTGCGGCGATGGCAGAGTGCTCGCGACCGAGACCTGCGACGACGGCAATACGGTCGCTGGCGATGGCTGTTCGAGCATTTGCCTGACCGAGCCCGGGTGGGACTGTTCGAGCGGCGCTTGCGTAAGACTTTCCCCTGTCGACGGTGGTTCAGAGACAGGCGCGGTCGTCCTTTACTGCGGGGACGGCATCCTGTCGGGCGCCGAGGAATGCGACGATGGTCCTCGGAATAAAGACAACGGCTACGGCGGATGCAGCACGCTGTGCAAGTACATCGGTTGCGGCGACGGCATTCTCAATGGCCCTGAGGAATGCGATCTAGGATCCGAGAACGGATCCTCACATAGCAATCCTGATGGCTGCTCCGTCGCTTGCGCGCGGTCGCACTTTTGCGGGGATGGCATCGTCGACACCGCCTTTGGGGAACAGTGTGATAGCGGAGCCGACAACGGCCTGGATGGCCTCTGCAGTCTGAGTTGTCACGACGGACCTTTGTGTCCGTAGAAAGGAAAACTCGCTTCGATCAGCGAACCGACACGGTGCCGGCGCGGAAGACGATGCGGCTGTAGGCCGGCACGGTGACCGTCGGGATGGCTGTACGCTGCCGACGCTTGTTCCGCCCTCGGCGGTCGTCGTTGTCGAAGGTGATGGCCAGCCGCCGAAACGAATAGGCAACTGGAGCCGGCTCCGCGGGCGGCGGCGGCGGCGACTCGTGGCAGGCGGCACTCAGCATTCTCCCATCCTGTGGGGTGCTGGTTTCCGGTCAAGTTTTTCACTCGCTTTTCACCAAGAATTTTCGGTCCGTGGCTGACGCCTGCGGCCAACCGCCACATTTTCGGCAGTTTGGTAGATCGCCACGGACCGATATACTAGGCACCATGCCGGGCAACCTGTTCGATGTGTTTGTGGTGGGCTCCACGGATCCGAGTGCGGCGGGCGAAACGCGGCTGGCAGCCGCGCTGTCGGCCAAGCACGGCGTGCCGCTGGCCACGGTGTCCAAGGCCATCTCCGCCAAGAACCTTCGCGCTGGCCAGGGCTTGGAACAGGCTCAGGCACAGGCCTTGGTCCGCCATCTTCAGTCGATCGGGGCCGTGACGGTGATTCGGTCGGCGGGCGTCCAGGCGCAGGGCCACCAGCCTGCGACAAGCCAGGTGTCGAGCGTGCCCATGTCGCAACCCATGCCCATGACGCCTCCGACGGCGAGCCAACTCAAGGCGCCTACGCCTTCGCCTGGAAGTGGCTGGCCGGGTGCCCCGGTGGCGGTGGGAAAGAATCCTTCGCCGGTTCCGCCCAGCCGTGGGGCCGCGACTGGCGGATTCAACATTCCTTCGCTGACGCCGACCTCGGCGAACGATCATTTTGCGCCGGTGGCCCCGGCTCCTTTGCCAGCCTCGACCCAGATCGGGGCGTCCGATCCCTTTCAGCCCAAGCGTGCGAATACGCCGGTGCTAGGACTCTCGGCCCGGCCGCGCCAGTCCGCCACACCCCCGCCACCTGGCCAGACCCATCCCTCGGGCTCCGGCCTAGCACTCGATGTCACGCCCGCACCCAAGTTGGAGCTGGCGCGGGGCGATCGCGGTGGTTCCGAGGAGGACATGGCCGCCGCGCACAGTCGCCCATCGGCCTCGGCCGGCTCGCTGCGCGAGATGGGCATGGGTGCGGCGTCGGGCGTTGCCATGGACGAGGATCCGAAGAACCTCAACCTGGTCAGGTGCGTTCAACACGGGCTCTACTACGACAAGTCCAAGGCCTCGGGATGCCGGAAGTGCCTGTCCTCGGCGCGCGAAGTGGTGAACAAGATGGAGGCGCAGGCTGCCGGCTTCCGCCTCGGCGATTTCCGCCGCAAGCCCGCCCAGCGTGCTTTTCTCGGCCTGGTTTTCGCACTGGTCCTGGGGTTCTTGCCTGCGGTGTACTACTGCTTCGGACCGGGCACGACCGAGGTGCGCAAGCTGCGCGTCGAACAAGAGCTGCTATCCCGTCAGACAGGCACCGAGGAAATCATGCGCCGATTCGACGAGCTGGATGGTCAGGTTGGCGATGCGCACAGCCAGTCGACGCGCAACACGACCATCGTGTGGGTGGCGGTCGCGTCGGTCGCGATGCTCGGCTGGTACAAGATCACGTAGCGGACGATCCAACCACTGCCGCTTAATGCCTGTGCCCTCTCGTCCTGCCTCCCCCCCCGTTCCCGATCACTATGCAAGCGAGATTGTGAGAGAGCCGTTTGTATCGAGATCGGAAACGGGGGCGAAGGCAGGGCGAAGCTAGACGGAAAAGATTCCACGCGCGTGCTGCGAGACCTTGCGCAACGGGAGCGCGGGTGAAGAAAAAGTTGGCCGGGACAAGAACAGAGGCATGGGTGCAGGTCGCCCGTCGGCGCCTGCGCGTGTCGGTATGGAGGGGGATGGTGCATGGCCAGCGGTGCCCATCTGTTTCTGTCCCGGCCCTCGAAAAACCTTCGCAGCCGCTGGCGCAAGAGCGGCTGACCTTCCTGACTGCGGTTCGACCACCACCATCATCTCCACGACTAGAACGTAGTCGATGCGGGCGGCGTGGAACACTGTCGGACTGGCTGATTCGGGTGTCGTCCAAGATGCGGATCCCTTTGTCAGTGTTAGTCCTACATTTGCGTCGTAGGCGCGTTGGGATTTCGTCCGTTACAATCTGCTGACCTTGACCAACCAACATGGCCCAGATGAACTCCCAGCCACCGGATCCGTACGCGATCGCTTGCTCGTGGCGCTCGCCGATCCGGTGGTGGCCGGCAAAGCCGGGCGCAATCCGGCAACCTTGGTTGCATTCCACGAGCCCATGGCGGTCTTCGAATGGCTCGGGACAGGCAAGGGCCTCGTTCTCCTGGACCACGAAAACAACTCGCAAGACAACTCGCAAAACAATTCGGACGATGGGTTGCGCGCGCAAGTCGATCGCATCCTCCACGCGCACGAGAAGGGACTTCTGTTCATTGCCGTCGCCGGTGGCGGCTCGTCCGTGGCCGACGTACTCAAAGCCGCGGACGCGGAAACCCGGAACCGCGACCAGATCGGCCTCTACCACGTCGATCCGGCAGGCAAGGTTCGGTGGGTGGCGGGTCGGCGCTTGCGCGAGCTGGAAAAGGCGGGCCGGGTGCTGCCCCAGACCCACCCGCTGTCGCCCACCGATGTGGCGGATATCATCGAGCGCGGACGCAAAGAACGGCTCGAGGCCATGGACTTCGTGCGCGGCACCGCGCGCCGGTTTCCCCACGTCACGGTCGCCATCATCGCCATCTGCGTTCTGCTTTTCGCGCTCACCTCGGGCAACGACCCGCGTGCCCTGAATCTTTTCCATCTGCTGAGCAACCATCCCGGCGCCGTTCGCCAGGGAGAGCTTTGGCGCCTTTTCACCTACGCGTTTCTGCACTTCCGGGGCGATCCGACCCACCTCATCGTGAACATGCTCTCGCTGTACAGCCTGGGCACCTTCCTCGAACCCTTGCTCGGCCGCCTTCGCATGGGCCTGCTTTACGCCGTCACCGCGGTGGCGGGCGGAATCGCGAGCACCTTGTTCATGGGCGGCGAATCCATCGGCGCCTCGGGCGCGGTGTGGGGTCTGGTCGGCGCGACCTTCGGATTGCTCAGCGGCCGGCAACGACTTTTCCCGGCGCTCATCGCCCGCAGCCTGCGCCAGCGGCTGGTCGTCATCCTGGCCATCAACATCGCCATCTCGTTTCTGCCCCACATCGACCGCTACTGTCACTTCGGCGGCGGCATCGCGGGCTACCTCCTCGCGCTCTACTTCGCCCGCAAACCCCTGAAAGTGGTGGCAGCGTAGAACGCTTTCACAAAACGAGCAAAGCCAAACAGGTCAGTGCGGATGCCCCCGAAATGCCTAGTCCCGGTGTCATCCAGGGATCGCGGTAGGCGAATTCGATCTTGTGCTTTCCGGAAGGCACGACCACGCCGGAGAGCGCAAGTTCGGTGCGGTAGATGCGCGGGGGCTGGCCGTCGAGCAACGCACGCCAGCCCTCATCCCAGGTCTGATGACCCCAGCCCAGCAGCGCTCGGCGCCGCGTGCGCCAAGCGGCCAGCGCGAGCAGACTGATGACAAGGCCGGGATAGAGCGAATAGATGAACGGAAGAGTTTTTTGACCGTACAAACTCCGGCCCCAATACTGGGTCACGTTGGCGCGGTCGACGTGACCCAAGACATGCGGCGAGAAAAGTTCGAGGCCGCGCACCGCCGGCATGGACCATTCGTTGGCCATGCTGTCGGTCAGACCACGACTGCGGACGGTCTTGCCGGCATGGTGCAGGCCGGGCAGCAAGACCAGCGCGCTCAAGGTCAGGCCCAGCGCAAGTCCTGCCTCGAGCATCCACAGCCCGCGCCTGCCCGACCGAACCCGCCGCGAGATTACGGTGGCGAACACCAGCTGGGGCGGAAATGTGATCTAGCGTCGAAATCGACGAGGCTGCGCACATCTTCCACAACTGCAAGCGGCGAACAGAATCTGGCGACTAAACCCGACGACACCGCCAAGAAGATCCTGACCTTATGCCGAGCTCAGCATAACCTGAGAATCTTCTTGATGGTGTCCTCGGCCTCGATCATGGCGATGAACTCCAGCCTCACGTTTCCGTCGTCGAGGATCTTCAGGCGGTCGTTGGCGAGGGGCGGGCGCAGGATGTACTTGCACAGGTTCTCGCGACCCTTCTTGTCGTTGGCGGCGACTTTGGTGGCAGCCTGAAGGTTGAAGCCTCTATGCTGGCCACATAGTTTGCCCTTGGCCACCGGCGTGGCGTCGGGGTCGAGCACGATGCGCACGGGCGCCCGCTTGTGCGCGGGGCCGGCGGGCGACGCTCCGGTGGTAGCGGCGGCCAACAACCGGGCCAGGAGAGGATCCTTCTCACCTAAGGTTTCGTCGGTGACGACGGTGACCTCACCGTCGCCGGGAGCGGTCACGAGGGTGATGATCCCGCGGAGCTGGAGGAAGCGGAGGATGCGCTTGCTGGCGCGCTCGACAACCTGCTCGACATCTTGCTGTGTGGGTGCGGGCGCGGGATGGAACAGCTGGCTCTTGCCGTCGGTGTCCGGCCCATAGACACCGTCGAGGAGCTGAACGCCATCAGCGACGTTGCGCGGTCGCGTACCGTCGGTCACGCTGTCGGGCATGAGGCGCGACAGTGAACGCTGATGAATTGCGCGCGGCCCAGGCGCCCCTCAAGGCGCGCTACCGAGCCGAGCCCGGCGGCGCCGTGGTGAATCTCACTGCCTCGGGGACGGTCGATGCGGCGGCCCAGGTCGCTCGGGTCACGACCCATCTCGGCGTCGTCGACGCCGGCCTGCATGCGGCCACGGGCGGCGACGGTACCAAGGCTTGCTCGGGCGACATGCTCCTTCAAGCCCTGGTCGCATGCGCCGTGCGACGGCGATGGGGATTGCCGTGCGGTCAGCGCGCATCTGGGCCGAATTCCCTGAACTGGCCGTCCAGCTCTCCCTTGTCGTAGCGCGCTTCGAGTAGCAATGCACCTCTGTCTCATGGACCCCACGGAGCTCTTGCGGCGCACAGCCTATGGGCAGAACGTCACCGGCGCCGTGAGATCCAGGCTCTTGAGGATGAAGCTGTACTTCTTGGGTTTGCCCCAGGCGCAGGCCGCGCTGAAGATGCTGCTGGTGTACTCGCACGCGAACACCGGCTTGTTCGCATCGATGTAGGGTTGCATGTCGGCGCACCAGCCGTCGTTGTAGCAATCCTCGGTCAGTGCCCCGTCGTAGACGGACTGGATGCTCGCGGTGATTTCGGACGCGTTTTTTTGCACGATGCCCATGCCCCGCGCGTGGCATTCGGTCGCCAGCCACTTCGCATAGTCCACGCCATCGGCCTGCGTCAGCGGGAAGCCCGAGTTGTCGCTGAACACGTCCATGTTGTCGGGCTCGACCGCGTCGAAGGCCTTGGTCTTGCAGACGTCCAGGCGCTTGGCCATGATGTCCCGCAGCGCCTGCGCGCGAATGTCCACGAACTTCTCGCCCGGCCAGCCCGGATAGTCGTTGCCGAGCACCGCTGCGGGGAACGAAGAGGCGTCTGGTCGCCAGTCTTCCCAGCTCCCAACGCTGACGTAGCAGATCACCTTCTTGCCCGCCTGATGGAGCTGCGCAACCACGCTTGCGTCCTCCTCCCAGTCGATGTCGAAGACGTCGACCGCGAGGCTCGGGTCGATCGTGCCGCCGCCGATCTGCCATTGCCAGGAAAGCCCCGCCACTGGCTTCCACCAGGTGCTGGCGGGAGCCGATCCGTCCGTCGTCGTCGTGCCCCCGGTGCCGGCCGATCCGTCCGGCGGCGCAGTGCCCCCGGATCCGCCCCTGCCGCCTGTGCCCGCAATTCCGCCCATGCCCGTGCTCCCGCCTGTTCCTGTGCGCGTGCCCCCGCCGGTGCCCGGACGCCCGCCCATGCCCGTATTCGTGCTGCCGCCTGCGCTCGTGCTGCCGCCCGTGCTCGTGCTGCCGCCCGTGCCCGTGCTCCCGCCTTTGCCCGTGCTCCCGCCTGCGTTCGTGCTTCCGCCAGTGCCTACCGTACCGCCAGCGCCAGTGCTACCGCCCGTGCTCACGCTACCGCCCGTGCTCGTGCCTCCGCCCGTGCTCGTGTTTCCGCCCGTGCCCGTGCTTCCACCCGTGGCCGCCGTGCCGCCCGCGCCCCCGGATGGGCCACCTGTCCCGCCAGTCGTCGGGAAATCTGGCGCGCCGTCGCTCGCGGCTGCTGCATCCGCGGGTCGGATGGACTCTGGGGAGGAGTTGCCGCACGCCGCGCTCCCGAGCAGCGCAACGGCCAGGCAGGTCACGAAGATGGAGAGAGGAGGTGATTTTCGCATACCCCTAGTGTGGCCAACGAGCGGGCAAATCTGGTCAACCGATCGACATCGATCGGAAATCCGGCGCCGGTTCGCTCGGGGTTCACGCTGGCCATCTGGTAGGCTTGCCTGGCGATGAACCATGGCCCGGGCACCATCGTGCTGTGCTGTCTCGCCGCCACGGCGCTTTGCGGGTGCAGCGAAAGCCGGGGCACGAGCCTCACGCTCGGAGACGCCACCGTCTGGCATCCTGCGCCAGTGACGAGCTGGCAGATCCAGCTCACCGGCACCGTCGATACCACGCCCGACGTGCAGATGTTCGACATCGATCTCTTCGACGTGGATGCCAGTGTCGTCGCGACTCTCCACCACAAGGGCCCCAAGGTGATTTGCCACACCAGCGCCGGTAGCTTCGAGGACTGGCGGTCGGATGCCGCCAGCTTCCCGGCATCGGTTCTCGGCAATACGCAGGGCTCGGGTCCATAGGCGATTCGAAGCGGTTTTTTGAGCGTCGGAGAACCCTTCCGAGACGCATCCTGGCGACCTTGATCGCGTCCGCAGAGCGTAGCTGGGCGGCTTTCGCGTCCTGGGGGAGTCTGTCTGGATCACGCAGGGCAGTCTACTCCATCCCGCCCCGGTCGACGTGCCGTCAGTTCAGCCAGCCTCCGCCCTCGCCACCAGATTCCGAGGGCGGCGGTCGTGCGGGCCAGAGTTTGGGCGCCTGGGGCGGCAGTCCCATGGCAGAGAGAATCTTCTTGAGTCGCGCTCGGGGGCAAGAGCGCGGACAACACCGGCAACCAGTGCGGAGGATGGACCATCTCGTGGCAGGGCGTGTCCGGCAGCGTGGCCGGCGCGACCAGCGTGCGCCAGGCCTTCGAATCCGAGATCGGCGCAAGCCAGGTGAAGTACTCCGCCGATGGTTCGAGCACTTCCGGCGCCAGCGTCGGCGTGGCCGTGATCGACGAGACCCGGGCGCCGGCATCACGGACACCTGCTTGGCGACGCCAAGCCCTCGGGCAAGTTGCCGCAGACCTGGCCGCGCGCCATGTCGCAGATCCCGATCAACGACGGCGACGCCAGCTAGGATCCGCTCTATGCCTACGGGTATGGCCTGAGCTACTGACCGGCAACCAACCGCACTGCTGGTTGCTGGACGTAGGCCGGGAGCGACCAGAGGTTGGAAGGTGTGGTGCCCAGGCAGCTCAAGTGAGAGATGCGACCCGGGTTGCTTCACGCACAGCCTGCGCAAAATCTCGCATCGAGGCGAATCGCTCATCTGGATTCTTGGCCAATGCGCGCAGAACCACTCGCTCCAGTGATTCGGGTATCTCCGGCTGGCGAGTCCGCAACGATGGTGGGTCCTCGAACACCTGGCAAATCAGAATCTCGCCAATTCCCTTACTGACAAAGGGAACCTGTCCACACAGCATCTCGTAGAGGATCGTTCCCAATGCGTAGATGTCGGTGCGATGGTCGATAGCTCCGGAGACGCCAAGGCACTGTTCTGGAGACATGTACTGAGGCGTACCCCAAAGCACGCCGGTCCGCGTGCGGGCCGAAGCATCGTTCGTGTTCCCGCACAGCTTAGCGATGCCGAAGTCCAGCACCTTCACCCGCACCGCCTCGGCCATTGTCTCGTCGGGAACCAGGTACAGGTTCTCGGGTTTGAGATCGCGGTGAATGATCTCCAGTTGATGGGCCGCATCCAATGCTGCGGCGATTTGACAGGTGATCTCGACGGCTTGGTGGATAGGTAAAGGCCGGGACCGTTGCAATCGCAGGCGCAGGGACTCTCCTTCAAGAAATTCCATCAGGAGATAGGGCGTGCCTCCGTCGCACAACACGCCCGCATCTGTGACATCCACGACGTTGGGGTGTCGAATGGCGCTCGTGGCACGCGACTCATCGAGAAAGCGCGCAATTTCCGACTCGTCCTGCATCAGTTCGGGACGCAGGAACTTGATTGCCGCCTGTCTTCCAGTAAAGGCATGCAGGGCTAGCCAGACCGTCCCCATCGAGCCCTCGCCGAGTAGCTCGATAACCTCGTAATTGTGAATCCGCAGACCGAGCATGCTGCCAATGCAGCCCCGCGAGCTCCCTCCGCCCGAGACAACATCGTTAGGGTGTCCTCCAAAAACCGAGGGCAGCGATGCGACTGGCATCGCTGCCCCCGAGCCAAGCATGTTGCGTGGCCCTCCAACCCGCCCTTCTGCGAAAAAGTTAAGATACTGTTGAAGACTCATCTCGATGCCTTCCGGCTACAAGCGAGAGTTCGAAGCATGCGACCCTACTGCAGCGCGCGTGCCAACTGAGAGCGCGCGCCCCTTCACGGGTTCGCGGGCCGAGGAGGCCCGAACCGCGTCTTTCGGCGACGCATGGGCGTCCCGAAACGACGCAAACGGAACTACAGAAACAACGGTACCGGGTTGAGGTCGCGCTCGGCGGCAGGTGTTTGGCGCCAGCCCAATGCACATGGAACCGAGTAGAGCCTTCCTGGACCGAATCGTGGCCAGAAGTGACGAAGACCGGGAACGATGGCCTGCACCACGTTCAGCCCGATGTCAGGCCGGGTTTTGTTCACGACCACGAGCTCCAGACCTGCCTGGTGGAGGCGTTGCATACAGACTTCGACGGCGACACGCAGGTCGCCATTTAGGTTCCTCGGACCCTCGCTCACCGAGGTCGGCGCCGAATCGCGGTCGCCGATGATATAGCCGTGTGAGGGTACACCCGCGTCTTCCCAAGGGCTCTTGCTTACGCCCTCTGGATCGAAGAGTTGGTTCAGCTCGGTCAACGCGCGTTTCACGGCAAGCCGCGCCTCCAGGTGACAACCAAATCCGATCACGTAGCGATCTTCGCGCGGCTGATGCGCGACGGCTGCCGCCACGGGAATCCCAAGATCATGCGTCAGATCGAGGACCCAAACCGTCCATCCCATGCGGCCATAGTCGGCCATCAGGGCGTCGATGAACGAATCACGAGAACCTGCCAAATCGAAGCGCGGTCGAGGTATTTGGTTGTACCACCAGATTCCCGCCGCATCGCGCTCCACCAGCTCGAAAAGCCCCTGCAGCAAGGCTTCTTCCAGGCATGTTCCGGCCGCCACGCCATTGCCCTCAGCCTGGCAAAATGCGGTACCGGATTCCTCCGGCGCCTCGGCGTAGCAATAGGCAAAGGGCACATAGCGCCTTTCGTTCCGGGTCAGGGACCAGCCGTAGGCCCAATCGATTTCGGTGGTGGGGGCGAGAGGCTCTGGAACCCATCGTCGCACGTTCAGCGCAGCCTTCGCCTCTTGCGGGCGGTTTCCATATTGCTCCTCGCTGAAGTTCAAGAGCCCCGCCAGCCGCACGGCCTGCTGGCCCAACCCTTCGCTGGTGGCGCGCACCCTCGCCTCGTCTCCTTGACATACGCCACTGAAGCGCTCCAGCGCCTCGCACAGCGCGCTGACCTTGGCCTGGTCATCGCTGCATCCCTTGCCAGCGCATCCTCTGTCGAAGACGTTGGTGGCGGGTGCCTCTCCACGTGGGCGAAGCATATAGCCCGAGGCGTACACCGCGCGCAGCTCTGTGTCTCGTCCTGGCACAGGTATCAGATGCGTTACCGGTCCGGTGATCGGACTGACAAGGTGACGATAGGCCTGGTAAGTTTGACGAGGCGACTGACGCCGATAGCCCCCGTCCTCGAAATATGCCTTCTCGACAGATCGCAACTCGATGGGCTGCTCGCCGATGGCCGCCGTCAAGCTGGGCTGACCGCACGCCGGGCACTGCGGTCTCCTAACAACCCGATGGTATTCGGCGCTCGGCAAAGTAAGGTCCACAGCCAGCACGCTAGAGAAAAGAGGATGGTCCGCGTGGGTCGCCGAGCACACCAGCGCATGAGCCATCGCGACGGCTGCGACCCCAGCTGCCGCTTGCAAGGTCGCCTGGAGATGGATGGGCGGCAACGAGACTGGTTTTTGCGAACGGCGACCCAGGCGCACCAACTCTTCGACCGGACGATTGTTGCGCAGGTAGAACGCCATACATTCCCAGCACGGTCCCACACCGGGTCTGAAGATGGGACCCACGAGCGGCCTCGTCCCCGTGGGCTTGATGAGGCACCAGGTTGTGCCCTGCCGAAGAGCCGCTCTGTTGGTCTGAGCTATCTCCTTTTGCAAATAGTCATCGACGACGACCATCCGCACGGATGCTTTGTCTTTGACGAGAATGCCCGTCTTTTGCAGGGCTTGCCTCACTGGACCGGTGGTTTTGACCTTCCCGACCGATCGTACGGACACGGGCGTTTGGCCAAGCGCTGCGACCGCCTTTTCCGAATCGAAGCCGAGCGCGCTCCAGAAGCCCGCGACCTCTCGCGCAACTTGTAGCGTTGCCGGTACAAGGTGCCCCAACGCCACAAGTTGCGAGAGAACAAACAGAGCCTCTGGCTCGAAAATGCGCGAACGCACCCGTGCGAGTATCTGCGCGACGGTTCTCTTGCCGTCGATGTGCCCGATCAAGAGAGCCGTGCGCGGATCGGCAACGACGAAGCGTTGCCGCTCGCCAATGAAGTACGTGGTGTGGTTCGCAACTGCCTCGGCCGCCAGGTTGGGCTTGAACGTCAGGACAGCATCGAGAGCCAGCGGCGCCATCGTTGCGCGGATTGCCCAGGTTTAGGCACAGCAACAGCTGAAGGGAAACTCAGCCCCGGTCGCGTTGTACTCCGCAAGTGCGAGCGTGCGACTCGTGGGACTATTGGGCACGGTTGGAAGCTCCAATTGCAATCGGTGAGGCGAGGGGTTCTTCCACGTTCCAGTCGTTTTGTCCCAACGAATTGTGGGATCATCCTCAAGCGAGATGCTGAGCGCCCAAGGTATGCTGTACTTCTTCGCATAGGTCTTGAGCGAAGTATTCAGGCCCTGCGGACCAACAGGTTTGGTCCCGAGCTTCTTCCGGTCTTTCCAGCGTTCCGCGAGAACGAGAAGCAGCGCAACCTCGAAATTCATGAAGTCGGTCCCCGGCCCAATGAAGGTTGGGCCTGCCGCTTTGAAATCGAACGCCTTGATTTTGGCGGCATAAGGAGTGCCGAAGAGTGTCGGTTGGCCGTTGTAGTAGTCAGCCAGGGCAGATGGCAGGTCAGCCTCAGCAATGTCGTTTCCGTTGATAGCCTTCGGCAAGAGCGGCAAACTGATGACCAGCCATTCGTTCGGCGTCTTCACCTTGGGCCACTGCCAGCCAGTCTTGGCCTTGGAGCCACGTTTGGAGGTGTCCTTCCAGACAAAAGTGTCGTCTGAAGCCACGCTCAGATCGACTATTCCAGACCAAGGCCAATGGAAACCGATAGCCCCCCCTGCAAGGGCCGTGATGGGATCGGCTAGTAACGCGCCCTGAAAGGTCGTATCCTCCCAGGCGAGTGCGATGGCGCGAAGCCATGCGGTTCGAAAGCGCATCAGGTCATCTTCTGGATTTACATTGGGCATCGAATCGCTCCTTTCACTGTCCCTGCTTCAGCCAACCTCCGCGGTGCGGGCGGTTGGCACACATTCCTTCTCACCGAATCGTTCTGCAATTTCCGCACGAGCGAGCCGCTCAAGGCGGGGCGTTCCGTATTTTCGGGCAAGAGCAATGGCCGTCTCCAGCGAGCTGCGGACAGTATCGCCTGCATCACCACGCTGGATTTTATAACGCGCTTTCCGCCAGTGGAGGGCCGGCTCGTAGTAGTAGTGCTCACCGTTCCTCTCACAAAGAGCAAGACAGTTGTCAATGCGGCTGATCGCTGCTTCCAACTCGCCTCGCGCCGCAAGATTCTCAGCAAGCAACGATGCATAGTACGAAAGCCCGAGGACGCAGCCTAACTTCTCCAGCGTGCCCAGGATAAAATCGACGTGCTCTTCGCTGCTATTTGCCCACGCGTGGAGCAAAGCTGCATATCCCTCGTAGGCAGGCAGGCCATACCTTCCCGAAAGCATCAACAGCTCGCCGGTGAGCGCCGCGGTTCCCGCTTGGTCACCGGCGTGTTGATGGACATGCGCCGCATAGAGGAGTGCCATTCCCAGCGATGGTACGCTTCCAAGCTCGCGTGCCCACGCAACCACGCTTGAAGCGAGATCGAACGCCAGTGCATCCTTGTCTTCGAACCAGCAGATATGGGAGAGGAGTCCCTTGGCGAGAACCAAGGAATCCATTCCGAAGCGCACATCGGGTTGCGGTCGCCCACCGGCCTGATGCTCGTAGACTGCAATCGCTCTCTTCAACTCGCCGGCTGCGTCGAAGGTTTGCCCATTCGCCAAGAGGGCTG
>Ga0265342_10001431_pt1 | contig 22255 bp, 23 predicted proteins | sample 4CB327metaG_FD_203125 | JGI IMG/M metagenome (GOLD analysis project Ga0265342, IMG submission 203125) | Rhizosphere microbial communities from Carex aquatilis grown in University of Washington, Seatle, WA, United States - 4-CB3-27 metaG | ecosystem: Host-associated > Plants > Roots >... | reverse complement strand
CCCCACCCTTCCCCTCCCATCTCAATGTTGTGCGGTCGGGGAGACTCGAACTCCCACAGCCGTAAAGCCACCAGAACCTGAATCTGGCGCGTCTACCAGTTCCGCCACGACCGCATAGGGATGTTTTCGATAAGCTTTGCTGCGTTTTCCTCTCGGCTAGGAGGGCTCTTGTAGCACAAGTGACCATGGCCACCAAGCCCTTCTCTTCCGGTGGCAGCAGCAGCTGCGGCGGCTACTAGGAGGGTGTAAACTTGGTGATCAGGTGATTGACAAGATGTTGCACCGAGGCAAGAGCTACCCGCGGTTGGCGGTCTGGGCTGTTTGGGCCACCCTTGGGCTGACGACCGGAGCCAGCGGGCTGGCCGGAGCAGCGGGAGAGCCAGAAATCGGCGCTCGAGCTGCACATCGCATGGGTGGGCGTCCGCCCGGCAAGCCAGCCTACCTGTGGCTCTGGTATGCCAACGGCAAGGCAGCGCCGGACATCGACCCCTGCACTGCTGCGACCAGCGAGTCACCACCCGTCTTCACGTGCACCTACGGCACCTCTCTCGATGACTGCCAGCGCCAGGTACAGACCTACCTCGACGCGTGGTACGCGAGCTTCAATCTTGTATTCACCTTCACGCGACCGCCGAGCGGGGACTACTACACGATGGTCATCACCAGCGGGTGGCCCGACTGTCAGGACGGTCTCGCTGCCAGCCAATCTGGAACGGCTCCATCCGACGAAGCGGGGGCAGCCCCACCCAGCTGCACCGACGTTCCCGGGGAGACTGCCATCGCTATCGAATGCGGAAAGAGCGCCCACACCTGTGCCACGCTCATCGCACACGAACATGGCCACATGGTCGGCCTCGAACACACGACGCTCAGTACGACCGATGTGATGAACATGTCCGTCCTCCCTGCGGCAGCAGGCTTCGACGACCAGGACCTTCGAACTGCGATCGACGACCTCCACCCCCAGTGCAAACTGACGCAGAACTCGTACCACGATATGCTGGCCGCCCTGGGAGCCTGGCCCGGAGGCGCCAAACCCGGCCCGTTTGCCACTGTGCCCGACGCTGGCGCGCCGGATCTGCGGACGGCCGACGGCGGGAATACGGCATCGACGAGTGGCTCAGTAGGGCTCTCGCCCCAGCCACCCCTTCCCACCGTGGCTACGCCCACCTCGCAGGGCGGATGCAATTTGGCGAGCATCTCAGCGACCACTTCGGCGTCTCCCACGCTCCTCCTGCTCGTACTCGCGCTCCTCGCTCGCCAGATGGGTCAGAGATGGTCAGTGGCCAGGTCCCGCAGGCGTTCCTCGCGCCGCGCGTAGCCTGGCAACTTCCTTGCGGAGCGCTTGCACGCTCGACTTCTGTTTGTCGACTTCGCGATTGGCGGCGTCGATTTCGTCTTCGACCGAGACGAGCTTGCGCCGCAGTTGCTCCCGCTCGAGCATGAGCAACTCGCGCGCCGCCGCGTCGTCGCCGATCTGGCGCAGATAGCGCTCCACCTCCTTGCGCATGGATGCCACCGTCCGTCCGAGCCGCTCGGCACGATCCTGCAAGATCATCTGCCGCTCGCGCAGCTCATCTCGTTCACGGCCGATGGCGGCACTCGCCGTCGTGAGCCGCTCGACCTCGGCTCGCCACGCAGCCAACTCGCCATCACCGGCCTCCCCGCCTTCGCCAGGGCCGATGGGAACGAGGAGACTCTCGGACAGGTGCCAGGTTCGCTCGGCCGCCGCGGTACACAAGGCGATCAGGTGCGAAGGCCTACCGCCGACCTTGGACATGGCTTCGCTAACCGCAAGGTCATCGCTGCCAGGCGTGAAGTACGAAACCGCACGAAAGGGCGTTTCTTCCACGATGTCCACGGTCGCGAAATGCTCGAGCACCATGTCGGCCAGCATGGCCCGCAGCGACACCCCAACCGCCGCTCTCTCCAGGGAGGTCGCCACCGCGCGCACCACGCACATCCCGTCGCGACGCAAGACCCGATGGATCTCCGCGAAGATAGCCGCGCGCTGCCGATCGTCGGCGACTTCGGCTGCGGTCAAAGCGCAAATCACTAGGTCTGCACCGCCGTCCGGGAAGGGCAGCGGCAAGCCAGAACGGGCAGGAGAAAGCACATCCACCGCCCCTGCCTTGCGCAACATCTCCGCGCCCGGCCCGCCGCCAGCCGACAGGTCGATCACAACCTTGCCCAAACTGAACGGCTCCACGAACAGATAGAAGGCGAGGCCCCACGGCGCGTCGGCGGAAGAGTCGGCGCGAGCGCTAGCCGATGACAGGAGATGGGGCGCGGATACGGGCTCCCCCGCCGGGCTCGCAACATGAGGCTTCGAGCCCTCGCTCGGGGGCGAAACTGCTGCGGCAGTCTGGCGACCGTCCTCGGCAGAGTGAGTCATGAGGGGCATTCCAGCCCTCTAGTTTCACCCCAGGGAAGCGAATACACAAGCAGGTCTTGGCACGCGAAACCGCCGGCAAGGCAGAACTGGCCCGCGATTCATGCGATAGTGGACGGCCTATGCGCAAGAAGATTGGGCCCATCTTGGGCTGGATTGTGACGCTCACCATCCTGGTCTATCTCTTTCGGAAGATCGACGTCGCCGAGGTCGGAAAGGCGATCTATACGGCGGCGTGGTGGGCCATCCCCGCCAACGCCATCCTGGTAGTCGCGGTCTACCTGGCTGACTCGTTTGCCATCAAGAAGACCTTCACCTGGTTCGTTGCGCCGCTCTCCTATAGTGAGGTCTTGGTGGTGCGTGGCGCGACCTACATTCTGGCCCTGGTCAACTACGCGGTCGGCCAGGGCGCCATCGTCTACTTCGTGAATCGATCGCGGGGGGTTCCTATCTTGCGCGGAACCGCTGCCGTGCTCCTGATCATGGGCGTCAATGTGCTCATGCTGCTGGTCCTGGCGAGCGTCGGCCTAGTGGTATCGAATGACGTAGCCCCGGTCCTAAAACTCATCGTTCTGGTGGCCTACGCCGGGTTGGCGATCTACATCGTCGCGGTGGCTACCAAGCCCCGCTGGCTGGTCAGCCGCCCCATCTTCGACGTCCTCCTATCGGCGGGCGTGGGCGGGCACCTGCGCTCGATGGCAGTCCGCCTGCCGCACATCCTGACCTTGATGATCTTCACCTGGACTTCCCTGAGGGCCTTCGGCATCAAGGTTCCTCCCGACAAGGCCGTCTTGTGCCTGCCAATCATCTACTTCGTCGCCGTGTTGCCTATCTCGTTCCAGGGTCTCGGCACGTCGCAAGCCATGTTTATTCACTTCTTCGCTGCCTACGCGCCCGGATCGACTGACAAAGCGCGCTGGGAAATGATCATCGCGGCGAGTTTGGTAGCGCAAGCCATCGCCTTCATCATCCAACTCTCCATCGGCCTCATCTGCATGCGAAATCAACTTGCGCGCAGCCTGGGCAAAGCGCGGGAACCTGAGGCCGCTGCGGAAGAAGCGATGCCATGAAATACAGAAAACCACGCTCCCTGAATCTGGTTACATTCATGCTACTCGCAGGCGTCGGGCTCATCGCCTACCTCCTCGTCTATCTATGGCCAGTGTACTCGGCGTCTGCGCGGGCAAAAGGCATCCTTCTCGACCACGTCCCGGCTCTGTACAAGGCCAACCTACGCTCTGACGACGTCACGCGAGCCATGATGGAAGACATCAAGACCAGCATCGCCAAGGAATTGGAAAAGGCCGGTATCAACGACAAAGGCGCAAAGATCTTCCTCACCCGTAGCCCGAAAGAAATTGCCCTCGAAGTCCGATTCAAGACCCGAGCGCACTTCCCCTTCCCTGACAGGACCTTTGAGTTCGAAGTTTCGCCCAAAGTGGTGTCGGACGCGACACGGATCGACTGGTAGGGCCACCACCGTGGTACAATCGCAGGGCTAGGCATGGCCAAGATTATCGTTCAGAGCAGCGAGGACCGCCGCGAGTTTGAGCTCGGTCCCGTTACCACGATTGGCCGGCATCCGCACAACGCCGTTCAGATTCTGGATCGCATCGTGTCCAAGGAGCACGCGCAGATCATTCGACAGCCTGACGGACATTTCTTGTACCGCGATCTCGGTAGCCTGAATAGCTCGTTCATGAAGGATCAGCGGATAGGAGACCACCTATTCGTGGACGGGGACGAAATCACGCTGGGCGGAACCGTGCTCGTCTTCGTCGAGATTTCCGCCCAAGCCCAACAGGCCGCCCAGCACGTCAGCATCGAGCAACCCGCACCGAGCGACGGTGCCTTCATCCAACAGAAGGTCAAGGCCAGCGCCGATTTTCTGCCTGAGAAGGAGATCTCCAACGTCGAGGCCTTGCGCGCCGATTACGAGAAGCTGCGCCTGGCCCACGAGCTGGGGCGATCCATCGGCCTGGAAGTGGACATCGACGGTCTTCTGGAGAAGATCATCATGAAGGCCTTCGATCTGATTCCGGCAGATCGCGGGGTGATCCTGCTCATGGAAAGCGACGGGCCCAAGCCACGCGTGGCCAAGACACGCGATGGCCGCAACGAACAGATTTTGCTCTCGCGCTCAATCCTGTCCGAAGTGGTCCAGCATAAGACGGCGGTCCTGTCGTCCGATGCCAGCGCCGACAGTCGTTTCCAGGGTGCCCGGTCGATCATCATGCAGGGCATCCGGTCGACCATGACTGTGCCGCTGATGCACCAGGAACAGCTGCTCGGCATCATGCACCTCGACTCGATGGTGGCGGCGAATGCCTTTGGCGAGAAGGATCTGCAGATCTTCGCCAGCATCGGCAATCAGGCCGCAGTGGCCATCCGCAACGCCATGCTGGCACTCAAAATCGAGCACGAGGCAAAGACGCGTGCCCAGTTCCAGCGCTTGCTGTCGCCCAACCTCGTCGAACAAGTGGTGTCCGGCAATCTGCAGCTAGAGAAGGGCGGCGCGCTCAACGAAGTCACCATGCTCTTTTCCGATATTCGGGGATTCACCGCCATGAGCGAGAAGCGCGCTCCTCAGGAAATCGTGCGCATGCTCAACGAGTACTTCGAGCTGATGGTGGACGTCATCTTCAAGCACGAAGGAACGCTCGACAAGTTCGTGGGCGACGAGATCGTGGCCCTTTTCGGTGCGCCCGTAGCGCTGCCCAACGCCGAGATCAAGGCTGTGGAATGTGCGCTCGACATGATTATGGTGCTTGCGGAGTTCAATCGGGTGCGCGCATCCGAGGGCAAAGAGGAGATCAAGATCGGTGTGGGCGTCAACACGGGCACCGTGGTCACGGGGGCCATTGGCAGCTCACGCGCGTTGCAGTACACGGCCATTGGTGACGCCGTCAACACCGCTTCACGGTTATGCAGCGTGGCCAAGGCGAACGAGATCCTGGTTTCGGAGGCAACCTTTGCCCGCGTGCAATCGGTGGTCAACGCCACGGCGCTCACGCCGGTTCGGGTCAAGGGCAAGACCGACGTGCTGCGCGTCTGGAATATCACCAGCATGCGCACGCCCGATTGGCGTGCGGAAACGACAAAGCCCTTTTGAAAGAAGGCGAACCCCGATGGGGTGGCCGGCATCCAAGGATGAGGCTAGAATTCGTCTGGAAGGAGATAGCATGTCCGCAGTCGTCGAAAACAAGCAAACATCGCAGGTCGAGGAAACCCAAGAGCTGGTCAAGCTGACTGCTCGGGCTGCGGAAAAGGTCAAGGCCATCCGCACCGAGGAGAAGATTGAAGAGGGATACGGGCTTCGGCTCAAGGTCATGGGCGGAGGTTGCTCCGGGTTCGCCTACGATCTGTTCTTCGACCAGGTTCAGGACACCGATCAGACGTTCGAATCGCAGGGTGTGAGCATGCTTTGCGACCAGATGAGTCTGATGTATCTCGTCGGCACCGAGGTCGACTACGTCGAAAGCGTGCAGGGCTCAGGCTTCAAGTTCACGAATCCGAACGTCAAGTCGACCTGCGGCTGCGGGTCGTCGTTCAGCGTTTGACGTGTAGGGGCGCGATTCATCGCGCCCCCTCGGGTCGCTACTCGACGGTGATACCGTCCTCCTCTTTCATGCGGTTGATCTTGGTCAGGCACTGATCGCGAATCACGCCGCGCATTTTGGGGCTCTGTTCCTCAACGGATTCCTTGAACACGCTCTGGTAGCTGTTGCACTTCGCAACATCGTCTAGAGCCTTCTTGCAGAAATAGTCGCGGACGCGCTCGCAGGGGTTGCGGCTTGCCACGGCCATATGAATAGCCACCCAGACGACAGCGGTGCAGAAACAGACCGCGAGCAAGACCATGACGATGCGGTAGCGCTTGCGGTACTTGTGCGGGTCTATGGTTTCGGCCTCGCGCCGTATCTGAGCGAGCTCCTCTGGGGTTTCGTCCATGAGGATCGATTACTCCCAATCCAGGCAAGGCCGCAAGGGCAGCCCTGCGCCACCCGCACTTGACCCCCTCGCTACGCTCGTCCTAGCGCGAGGGGGCGTGTTAGACCATGGCCATGCCCAGCCCGTCCGTGCCGGTACGCCGCGCACGCAAGATCACCAAGGCCTCGCGCAAGCCGTCGAGCCGAGCCTGGCCCCCGCAGCCCAGTCGGGTCGCCGCGATCCTTGCCGAACTGGATCGACTCTACCCTAGTGCCGAGTGTGCCTTGGTTCGCAACGATCCGTTCCAACTTCTCTGCGCCACGATTCTATCTGCCCAGTGCACGGACGAGCGGGTGAACATGGTCACACCCGGTTTGTTTGCGCGCTTCCCGACGCCAGCCGCCATGGCCAAGGCGGCTCCCGCCGTTCTCGAAGAAATCATTCGCTCCACCGGCTTCTTCCGCAACAAGGCTAAGAACTTGATCGGAGCCGCGCGAGCTCTCGTCGAAAAGTGGAACGGCGAGGTGCCGCGTTCGATGCCCGCGTTGCTCGAGCTACCTGGTGTCGCACGCAAGACCGCCAATGTCGTGCTCGGTACGGCGTTCGGCATCGCCGAGGGCGTGGTGGTCGACACCCATGTCATCCGCCTGTCGCAACGCCTCGGCCTCACGCGCGCGACCGCGGCTGAGCCCATCGAACACGACCTCATGGCGATTGTGCCGCGACCTCGCTGGATTCTCTTCTCCCATCAGATTATCTGGCACGGGCGTCGAGTCTGTCGGGCGCGCAAACCCGACTGCGACGGATGTGCCTTGGTCCCGCACTGCCCCGGCGCATTCCGCGAGGTCTAGCCCAGGGTTAAGCCCTGGGCTAAGCCCAAGGCTAGTGTCAGTCGGTCCATTTCTCGGCGCGGTGAACCGGGGCCTCGGGAGACTTCTCTGCTTGTTTGGTCGCATTCGAAGCCGGTTGGCTTCCCCCAGCAGCGGCGGGTGCCGCAGGTGCCACGGGTACCACCGGTACCGCGGGTGCCACGAGTACCCTGGGTACCACGGGTACTGCGGCGGATTCGGCCTTCACCGTGTCTCGCAAGGCTGCGATACGCGCCTCGACGCTGACGCGATTGGGTGCGGCGGGCATCTCAGCCAGAAACAGCTCGTAGTCCATCAAGGCGTCCGCATTGTTGCCCAACTTGCGCTGGCACTCGCCCCGATTGAACAGAATCGACGGATCCTTGAGCGACTGGTATGCCTTGGTGAACTCGATCACGGCGCTCTTGCACTTGTTCTTGGCTGCCAATTGGTTGGCCTTGGCGGCGTGTTTACGCCCGGCCGCATCGTTCTCCGCGGCAAGGGCAGGAAAGTTTCCCAGGCCCAAAGCAACCAGAATGGCGATGGCAAACGAAGACTTGATGGCGACAAAGAACGTTCTCATTTTCTGACCTCCGGCTGATGGCGGCCCTGGGCCGTCGTGGGCTGAGGAATGTCTCCGACTTGCTGGCGCGCGACCGCTGGGCAATGACGCGCTTCTGGCAGCTGCTCCGCACACACGCCAGTCTGCTCGCGCTGCACACCCTCTCGAATATCTTGCGTTATCCTCATGGCACAAAAGGCCGGCCCGCACATCGAGCAGAAATGCGACTCGGGCGCGACGTTGGCCGGCAACGACTCATCATGATAGCGGCGCGCGGTCGGGGGGTCGAGAGAGAGGTTGAACTGGTCCTCCCAGCGGAATGCGAATCGTGCGCGTGACATGGCATCGTCGCGCTGCCGCGCGCCCGGGTGTCCCTTGGCCACGTCAGCCGCATGCGCTGCGATCTTGTAGGCGATGACGCCGACCTTAACATCATCGCGATTGGGTAGCCCAAGGTGCTCCTTGGGAGTGACATAGCACAGCATGGCCGTGCCATACCACCCGATCAGGGTCGCGCCGATGGCCGAAGTGATGTGGTCATAGCCAGGCGCGATGTCGGTGACCACTGGACCGAGGGTGTAGAAGGGGGCGCCATGGCACGCGGAGATCTGCCGGTCCACGTTCTCCTTGATGCGATCGAGCGGCACGTGCCCAGGACCTTCGATCATCACCTGCACGTCGTGCTTCCAGGCAATCTTGGTCAGTTCTCCCAGGGTTTCGAGCTCGGCGAACTGAGCGGCATCGTTGGCGTCAGCCAGCGATCCCGGCCGCAAACCGTCGCCAAGGGAGAACGCGATGTCGTATTTCTTCGCTATCTCGCACAGCGCCTCGAAGTGCGTGAAGAGAAAATTCTCCTGCTGATGGGCAAGGCACCACTTGGCCATGATGGAACCGCCGCGCGACACGATACCAGCGGTGCGCCGGGCGGTCAGCGGAACGTGCGCACGTCTGAGCCCAGCGTGGATGGTGAAGTAGTCCACGCCTTGCTCGGCTTGCTCGGTGATGGTCTCCAGAAACTGCTCGATGCTGAGGTCTTCGATGCGCCCGCCAGCTTTTTCCAGGCATTCGTAGATGGGCACCGTGCCGATGGGAACGGCGGCATTACGCAAAATCCCTTCACGCGTCTCGCGAATCCGCGTCCCAGTCGACAGATCCATGACCGCATCGGCGCCCCAGCGCGAGGCCCATTGAAGCTTTTCGACTTCCTCGGCCAACGACGATGACAGGGCCGAGTTCCCGATGTTGGCGTTCACCTTCACGAGGAAATTGCGACCGATGATCATCGGTTCGAGCTCGAGGTGGCGGATGTTGGCCGGAAGGATGGCGCGGCCCGCGGCAATCTCGTCACGCACGAATTCCGCAGCCACGCCTTCGCGCAAGGCCACAAAGCGCATCTCCTCGGTCATCTCGCCCCGCCGCGCGTAGTGCATCTGGGAAAAATTGCGATCCCCACGCGCACTTCGGCGGGCGATCCACGGCGCCCGCAACTTGGGCAAACCTTCGTGCACGTCGAAGCCCTGCGGCCCCGTGGTGTCGTACACGCAAACCGGAGATTCACCTCCGCAAAGGCTGATTTCGCGCACGGGGACACGGAGCCCTTCGGCTTCGAAATACACTTTGCGCGATCCTGGATACGTGTCTTCCGTAGGCGAAAGTCCGGCAGTGATTTTGTCGCTTGGCACTCGTCAATCCTCCCTACGCCGGTATTGCCCGGATCAGGTTCAAGGGGTCGCGCCACGCTGCGGCGCCTCTCAGCCACCATGGCTCCCCCGCAAGCAATATTAGGGAGAAGGGGGCCGATTGCAAACCCGATGGCCCGCGCGCCTTGACAAATCCTCACCTTTACGGCGAAGCGGCGCAGGCGCCCGTGCAAAGCATGGCCGAGTTCTTGCGAGGCCCCTCGATCTTGGCGGCGTGGGCGCCATTCGGCTTTTTGTCGTGCTTGTCCCGCTCCGCTGCGGTACCAAAAACGTTCCCGCTTTGAGGACACCACGCACCCTTGATGCGCTCGAACCGGTGCTGGAGCAAGGCCACCGTACTGCCCGGCTTCTTGGCCGTGAGACTGCGCATGGCGGTCATGGTAACCTCATTGCGCATGGTGGGGTTCCAAAACAGGAAGCCGTCGCTGCCCGCGCGCTCGGCGGCCAACACTTGCTCCGCGACGAAATCAGGCCCCCACATGTGCTCCACGCCATTGGAGTAGCCCTGCAAATACGGTCGGAGTACGATGTCCTTGGCCTTGTGTCGCCCGCGCTGCAGACCGCACTGGATGAGGTCAATGACGTGTGACGTTATGTGGCCGCCGCGGAAATAGGTGTCCATGCCGTTGGCGTACATCATCGGTGATATGGCCTCGATGAACTGGGCCATGCGTTCGATGTATTGACCAAGTCCGCGGGGATCGCCATCGACCAGGGTGGTGAGGCCGAATACGTCGGCTGAAATCGGCAAGGTGAGGGCACGATCGACTCTTTCCAGAAAGGCGGCAACCACGTCCGCATGCGAGCGGGGCTTGTCGCCTGCGTGCAGCCAGGTGGCGTGGGACGAGGGAAGACCACGGGGAAAGCGCATGTAGTCGAACTGAATTTCGTCGAATCCGAACGACTGGAGCTCGAGTGCGATGTCGATAAGGTAGTCCTGAACTTCCGGCGAGTACGCATCGAGCCAGTTCTCACCGACGGAATACAAGCGCTCGGCATGGACGCCGGTGCGTACGGCAAGATCGGTCCGCACGTAGGGCAGGCGACTGTCCTTGAACGAGACGATACGCGCGATGACGTAGATGCCTTGTTCGTGAAAGGCCTTCACCATGGCCACGGGATCCTGGATGAGGACATTGATCTGCTTTTGCCCTAACGGAATCTTCGATGGATAGGTGAGGTGTCCCAGATCGTCCTTCATGTCGATGACCACGGCGTCGAGATTGCCGCGCTTCATGGCTGCGGCGGTGCGCACAGGGCCCAAGCCACGCAGGTACATCGGGGTGATGTAGAAACCGCGGGCATGGCGCCCCTTCTCGGTCATGGTGTCGGCCAGCCCGTGGTCGGGATAGTTCCTCGGCACGTAGGGCTGCGTTTCGCTACTGAGCCGCTTGATCACGCAGCCAGGAAGCGTGCTCCGCTCGGTACACGGTGAATACGGAAAGGTGATGCGACTCTTTCCGTAAGCCGATCTACTTGCGACGCATGTTCCGAATAACAGAATCGCCGCAACTGCGAGGGATCGAACGCATCGACTCGTAACAGGACCACAATTCCGAGATGAACAGACGACAACAGCCGTGCTCATGAAGTACTTCCATTCTCATCGCGAGCAACGTTCTCGTGAGCTTTCGCGATCACTTTTAGGTATCCCCGAATGCGGCCATTTTCGCAACAGGAATATCGTAAGGCTCGGCACATTTTTCAAAACATAATTCGTACGGTCGGGCGCGCCAAGGCGCCAGCGTAAGTCCACGACCAGCAGAGCGACAGTGAGCGATAGTGCGACAGTCGTCCCCACGGCCCCCCCCCAATTGACGCGATGACACGTGGTCGTCTTCATCGCCGTGATCGCCCCCCTAGAAGTCGTCGTGGCCGACGATGATGACTCTGGCTAGGGCGACGCCCCCTTGGGGGGGTCAACGCGAGCTAGGGGAGTTTGTCGGCTCTCTTCTTGGGCACGAAGGTCGAGCGCAGTCCCTTGATGATCTGGTCCTTGGCGGAGTTCGGATCGCGGCGCATGTCCATATTCTTGATGCGATCGAGCGTGCTCTTGAGAATGACCATGCGCCCGTGCTCAGCCTCATCGCAGGGAACGAGCGACCCTTCTTCGCACAAGGTCAAAGCCCGCATGGCCTCGCCATAGGCATAACCGGCCTCGAAGTGATCCACGAAGGCCAAACTACGCGCGAGGTGAATGCGGTGGTCGTCGGGATGCGCCGCCAAGGCCGAATCCAGCGAAGACAGCGCCCACTCGGGATGGCCGACGTCCATGAAGATACCAGCCAGCTCGAGGGCGGTGGCGGAATCCGTCGGCGTGGCCATCAGCTGAGCCTGGAGCTCGGCAATGCGCTGCCGGGCCGGAGAGCTCTCGGATAGCGCTGGCTTCACCTTCACGTCGGGGCGGGGCATGAGGATCGCCACAGCGAGAAGCACCAAGATTGCCAAATCGAGAGCGCGCGTTACCACGGTCCTCTACACGTACCGCAAACCTGCCACGCGGTCCAGCCGGCAGAAGAGGGCCAGTAGGGGCTCTCCAGCTTGCAACCCCTGGTACAATCCGCGATGTCATGACAACGGCAAAGAAAGTGACCAGTGCTGCCCTGCGCGAGCGCAAGGGCAAGGGCGAGAAGATCGCGGTAGTGACGGCCTACGATGTGGCCTTCGCTCGGCTGGCGGATCGCGCGGGCGTGGACATCGTGCTGGTTGGCGATACGCTTGGCATGGTGGTGCAGGGCTTGTCCAATACCTTGCCAGTCACCCTCGACGAGATGATCTATCACTCGCGCATGGTGGCGCGTGGCGCTGAGCAGGCCCAGATCGTCGTCGATATGCCCTTTCTCAGCTACCAGACGTCTATCGATGACGGCGTGCGTTCAGCGGGACGATTGCTGAAGGAGGGCGCGGCCGAGGCGGTCAAGCTCGAGGGCGGTGAGGAGGTTTCGGAGCTGGTCGCGCGCCTGGTTTCCATCGGCATTCCGGTGATGGGCCACGTTGGCATGACGCCGCAATCGGTGCACAAGTTCGGTGGCTTCAGGTTACAAGGACGCACCGACGCGCAAGCTCAGTCGATCCTCGCCGGGGCGCGCGCCCTGGCCGATGCCGGCGCCTACGCTATCGTAGTCGAGCACGTTCCTTCGGCCTTGGGCGCCGCGATCACGGAGGCCGTTCCTGTCCCTACGATCGGCATTGGCGCTGGCCCATCCTGTGACGGGCAGGTGCTCGTCATGCACGACCTGCTTGGGCTCGATCCCGACTGGTCACCGCGTTTCGCCCGCCGCTATGCCGAGCTTGGCAAGGAAGTACTTGGGGCCTTTTCCGCCTACGTCTCCGACGTGCGCTCAGGCAGCTTCCCGTCCGACAAAGAATCGTCGCGGTAGGGTCGAGTTTGAAACACGCCCCTACAGGAGACCTACCCGCGCACCGGGACGGCGCGAAGGGCGGCTTTGCCGTCTTTCTCGTAGACCGTGAATTGGGCGGTCTTGCAATTGTGCTTGGCCATGAGTTGCTGGCGATTGCTTTGTAGCTTGGCGGTGAATTTTTCGAACGAGAGGCCGACGATCGATTCGCCGCACTTCTGCCGGAGGGCCACATAGTCGTCGAAGACCTGCCTGAAGTGGGCCTGGTCTGAGCCCTCCTCGCCGCTGGTTGGGCCGGCGGCGGCGGCCGATGGCACGGTTTCGGGCGACTTGGCTTGCCTGGCCATGGGCGGCGGAAGCGGACGCGGAGGCGGTTGGTGATTGGGCGGTGGTGGAGCGTGGGGCGTGGGCGCTAGGAAGGGAGCTGGCTCCGATGGGGCAGTGAAGGGCGTGGGCGGCGGCGCCACGGGTATAGCAGGCGGTCCCCCGCCCAATCCCGGGGCGGATCGGGGTGTCCCAAAGAGCGATGCAGCCATGGCGGCCGGAGCGGGCACTGCGCTCTTGGAGGGTGCTGCGGCGCCCGAAACATCAAAGGATTTTCCGTCGGCGGAAGCCGCCCTGGGATCGAGAATGGCCGAAATGTCCTTCTTGGCCGTCTCGCTCTTGGGCAGCGGTGCGTGGGTAAAATGTTCGATGGCAGCGTTGATGTCGCGAGCGATTCCGCCCAGCTTTCCGCCGTATTTCGTATCTTCAATCTTCTGCACTTGCTGCTTGGCCAGGCTATGCACCTCGGCGCGCAGGTGCTTGAGCGGATTCTCGATCTCCATGCGCTGGAGAAACAAGCCAATGGCAATGAGGGCCAAAAGGCCGCCGCCGAGAGGCAGCCAGGGGAACCTGCCCCATTTGAGATCGTCCGAGGACGTGCTTGAAAGTAGCGCCCATGGGTCGGACTCGGGCGATTTCCTGGTCATGAGAACGTAATAGGCGCGTTGCTCGGAGGCCTCGCCAGCAAAAGGCGCGGCCACGGCGAGGAGGCGCTCGTTGCCCATGTACAGCGGCAAGGCGCGCGAGCGCTTGTGGCTGGCAATCTCGGCCGCGTGTTCCTCGATCAATTCGGGTAGCTGCGTCAGCAATGCTTCCGGCAAAGTGGAGGAGAGCACGTCCTTGCGCAAGACGATGGCGACCTCAACGCCCAGGTTGCGTTTCCACATTTCCGCCAGGCGCTTGCCGGTCTCCACCGCGACCACCAGCGCTCCGACGATACGGTCGTGCGATTTGGACAGCACCGGGGCGGCGCCAATGCGACGGAGGCGGTTGCCTGCTCCCCACACGTCGTCGGAAAGATAGCCGCGTAGTGCATCGGCTACTACTTCCGCTCCCGCAATGGACTCGCCGAACTCGCCCTCGTCGTCGCCTACCCGTGCCACCACACGACCTTTGCCATCCACAGCGATGATGGATTCGGCCCCAATGGCTTGGCGATCCGGGACCAGCTCGCGCAGCCGGTTGCGCACGGATTCGTGCCAGGGGCGCAGGTCGCCCGATCCACGGCTGCTGGCTGCATCCAGGGCATCGACGAGCTTGCCGTCGGTGCCCAGCTTCGCGATATAGTCGACCCAGCGACGAGCATCGTTCTTGAGCAGCTGTTCGACCGCATACTGGGCGCGATCCATGCGCTGGCCTTCGAGCTGTTCGATGCGGCGATCGGCCGGGCGTGGTGCCACGAAGGCTGCCGTCACGGCCACGCCAGCCAGAAGTCCTACGAGAACGAACCAGATTTTGGAGAGGAACATCGCTAGCTTCTCCTACTCCGCGGTTTCTTTGGCGGAAGACGAGCCTTGTACCTTGACCGTGAGGTCCAGGCCCCTTGCTGCTACGTCGATTTCCTGCTCGTGGACCCAGGCGCCGTTGCTCCACACCTTCAAGGTGGCGTGGCCTTCGGGAACGTCCGAGATCTTGAACCCGCCCTTGTCTTCGACGATCGAAAAGAGCGGTGAGCTGGTCACGATGACCGAGACGACGATATGCGGATACTCCGTGCAGCGCACGAGGTACTCGCCAGCGGTGGCAAAACGCTGCTTGCGTACGGCGCCGGAGCTCAGGCGCGCGGGATCCATCACGTCGGGATGGTTAGGGGTCGATAGGTCGTGCGAAACCTTGTCCGAGTTCTTGAATTCAACGACCGTGCCTTCGCTGATCACGAGCGCCGCTGGCGTGGCTTGCAGGCCGGAGATCTCCACCGACACTGTCTTGGGTGGGATGGCTTGGAACTGTGGCCCCACCAGCAAGACCACCGTGCCGCCACGCAGGTTGGCATGCTGCATGGCTACATTGGTGTTCTCAACGCGCCAATGGCCGAGAAAGCGTCGACCGATCTTGAGCTCGGCGGGAAGACTTACCGTGCCCTTGACGGTTGCAGCCATGGCCGCTCCTTGCCATGCAAATCCGGCCGCCAGCACGGCGAGCGCGAGGAAAGTGTTGCGAATTCTGGGATTTGTCATCCGGCAAGGCCTCCTGATAGGAAAGAACACCTGGTATGCTCGGCGGCCCCATGGCAACGACTCCGACCAAGAGCCTTGAGACTTTCGCCAATCCCAACCCGGATCGGGACTATGTCATTCGCTTCGAGTGTCCCGAATTCACTTGTCTGTGCCCGAAGACCGGCCAACCGGACTTCGCAACGATCCGCGTGGAATACGTTCCGGATAGACTCTGCGTGGAGCTGAAATCGTGGAAGCTCTACCTGTGGTCGTACCGCAACGAGGGAGCGTTTCACGAGGCTGTCACCAACAGAATTCTCGACGACCTGGTAGCCGCCATCCGGCCGCGGCGCGCGCGAATCGAGGGCGACTTCAACATTCGTGGCGGCATTCACACCGTGGTGATTGCCGACCACGCAGGCGGCAAGGGGTAGTCGACAGTCGGCTTTCGACTGCCCTGGCAGACTGTCGACTACGTGGCCGAACATCAGCCCTTGTTCTGAATCACCGCGAGCGTCACGCGGGTTTCGCCGAGGAGGTCGCGGGCACCCGGAATGCGCACCGCGGCTTCATCGCGATCGATTTGCTTGTCGAGTGCGTCGAGAACTTCCTTGTCGTTCTTGTTTGCCAGGCGGGCCAGCGACTGGAGAAGGGCCTGGTGAACGGGGAACCGCTCCGGTTTCAAGCTGGCAACCGGCTTCATGGCGCCTAGCAGAAACGGTATGCCCTGCTTGGCGTTCCCCGAGAAGCCGATCCAGAAAGCCGCCTTCTCGGCGCGGGTCCACGACGGGTCGGAGAGGTATTTGCCGTAGCACTCGATCTTCTCGCCACATTCCTTGGCGACCTGCATGCGGTCGAGAGCCTCGCCGAACACGCCCTGCACTTCCTTCTCCTTGTCCGCCAAGGCCTTGAACTCATCGTAGTGCTCGGGGCCAGCGATGCGGGCCAGGTCGATGGCCGCGTTGGCGCGCAAATCGGACGCCTTCTGGCCCTGGACCACCACGTAACCCGACTTGGCGGTCTCCATCAGGATGGGAACGGCTCGCTTGTCGCCTGAAAGATAGATGCCGTCCTCAGCCGCAGAGCGTGTGGGCGCGTCCACTTTCTTGTCCTTGAGGGTACCTAGCAACACGTCCACCGCATCCTTGGTTCCGATGAAACCGAGGGAAATCAGAATGGACTTGTGCTCGCCAGACTTGGCCGGAACCTTGAGCCGCGCCGCGAGCGCGGGGACCGCCTTGGCGGCGCGCAGGTCGCCGAGCAGCATGGCAGCCTTGAAGGGGACGATGCCGGGGCTGTACTTGTCGAATTCGAGCTTCCTCGCCATTTCATTGATTTCGGCATTCTTCTCATTGAGCAGCTCGATCATGGGGGCCACAGCGGGCTCGCCCATGCGTACCAAGCCCAGGCGGCATTCCTGGAAAATATTGGCACCGCGACCGGTCATGAACATGCCCTTGATGAGGGCCGGAATCGCCGACGGATCGCGCAGCTCGGCCAACCCGAGTGCGGCCTTTTGGTTGAGCAGGAAGTCCTGTTCATCAGCCGAGGTGGTGAGGATCTGAGCCAGCGTCGGCACCGCGCGCTTGTCACCAATTTTGACCAAAGCACGAATCGACGCCAGACGCACGCCATTGGCCCTCGACTTGATGGGGAGTTGGTGCTTGACGGCCTCGATGAGCGAGGGAACGGCTTCGACGGCCTTCTCCTTCAGCTCTCCTAGGGCACCCGCTGCCACGATGGCGCGGTCGAAGTCGTCTTCCGTAAAAGTCAGCGCCTCGATGAACAGCGGAATCGTGCTGACGTCCTTGTAGCGGACCAGCGCGTCCATGTGCTCGGGCTTCTTGGTTTCTTTGTAGAGCTCAATGAGGGCAGGCAGGGCAACTTTGGCTCGCTCTGCGCCCATGCGTGCAAGTTGATTCAGTGCTTCTTGCTGTTCGCGCACGTTCTTGAGCTTGTTGGCCCAAGTCATCGGATCGTTCGGATCTCCCGTACATGCCCCGACCAGGGAACAAGCACACATGGACAATACGGCTAGCGTTCGGATTTGCATCTAGGCACCTCCCCAAAGAAAGGAAACTCCACATAGACCTGCGGCCGACCCCAGATGGAGCCGGCCGCGACGAGAGAGTCTGAGCGGATGCCGGGATCTCCGATGGGACGTCCCGGCTCTCCACTACTCGGCGGCTGGCGCTGCGGCGCCTCCCTTGGCTTTGGGACGTACCGCGAAGTTCACATTTTGGTAGCCAGCCGCAGCCGCAGAGAACATCACTTTGCGTAGCATCTTGAATTCGACGACCTTGTCGGACTGGATGATGCAAACGCCTTTGAAGTCCTCGGACGGGTGAAGCAACTTGTAGTTGTTCTTGGCCGTGACGAGCTCGTCATGCAGCTCGGTGATCTTCATGTCACCGGTGGCGGAGTCCTTCAGCAGGTCTTCGCCGGTAGCAACCTGCCTGCCGTCCAGAGTCACGACGTCTTTGGTCACGCCGATGACCGGCGCACGCTCGAGGTCGCTCCAGTTCTGAGCGTCGGGCAGGGTGATGTTCTTCTGCACGAAGAGGATTTCGCCCGAGGCCGAGAACGACATGAGGAGGAAGATGACGAGCATCGTCATCATGTCGATGTAGGCCACGAGATTGAGGGCTGAGTTGGTGCTCTTGCGTCCACCGTGGCCAAGCTTGTTCGAGGCCGCTTCCAACTTAATGGAGTGGTAGAGATGCGCCTTAGGTGCTTCGATTGGCATGGTGGGTCTCCCTAGATTCCAGCCGCGCCGCTGTCTATCAGCGAAATATCAGGGAATCTCGCTTGCAGCGCAGTATCCATCGTTCGCACCAAGGTTTCGAACTTGATGGTGTCCTCCGACGCAACTTGGGCGTCGTTCTTGTCAGGATGGCTTTCCTTGGCCTTCTTCAGCTCGGCCGCGAGCCGTTCGAAGTCGTAGTCATTGCCCTTCTTGGGCAGCGGGGTCTGATCCTGGCCTACGACCAAATTGAATCCTTCTTGGTTGACCAGCACGACGATCTTGACCTGGAGCTCAGGAGGAGTCTCCTCGCCGGCCTGCCCTTGGCCCTTTTGCTGGGCCTGCAGGCGGGCGAGCTGGGTCCAGACCGCGGTGATGAGAAGGAAGGCGACCATGCAGGTGAGCAGGTCTATGTAGGGGACGAGGTTCAGGTCAGCGTTGAGTGACTTCTTGCCACTTTTGCCACCTGTTTCGACTGAAACGCTCATGGTTTTGCTCCCATCCGAGGGCGGCGGGAAGGCCGCCCCTAGAGTTGTTTAGCGAGTCTAGTGACGGGCGCCGTCGCGGCCCATGACGACGAGATTGAGCGCCTCGACCGATGCCGAGTTGACACCGTCGAGAATGTGCTGCGTCTTGCCGTTGAGCACGGCGTAGGCAGCCAGGCCCAAGATACCGGTGCCGAGTCCGAACGCGGTGCAGTTCATGGCCTCGGAAATACCTTTCGAGAGCATGGTGGCCTTCATGGACGGGTCGACGCCCGCGACCGAGGCGAAGGACTTGATGAGGCCCGTGATGGTGCCGAGGAGGCCGGCGAGGGTCGCCAGGTTTCCGAGCATGGCCAGGTAGCCAGTCCGCTTCTCGATCTTGGGTAGCTCACGCAGAGCTTCCTCATCCATGCCCTGCTGGATCTCGTGCTCTGAGCCGCCCTGCTCTGCCTTGCGCAGGCCGGCCGCGATAATCTTGGTCACGCCGGTCGGAGTGGCATCGCAGCTCGAAATGGCGCCGCGGAGATTGCCAGCGACGATCTGGGACTTTACCAGGGACATGAGCTTGTCGACGTCGATCTTGGACTTGGCCAGGTACGTGGCGCGTTCGATGGTCAGATAGATAGTGATGCAGCAGAGCAGTAGAATCGGGTACATACCCCAGCCGCCCTCTTTGAATGCTTCAAACATTGCTTGATCTCCTTTTCCTTAGCGAAGCGTGTTGCGAAACTGGTTAGCGGTTACCCGTGCTTAGCGGCTTTGGCGCCAGCGACGAGGTTCACCACGTTCTTCTTCATTTCAGCGATATCATCGAGAATTGCTTGGGTCTTGCCGTTCAGCCAGGCGAAGGACGCCAGACCGATGATGCCGGTGCCAAGACCGAAGGCTGTGCAGTTCATGGCTTCGGAAATTCCTTTGGAGAGCAGGGTTGCCTTCTGCGACGGGTCCACGCCGGCGACGCCCGCGAAGGACTTGATGAGACCAGTGATGGTGCCGAGGAGGCCGGCGAGGGTTGCCAGGTTGCCGAGCATGGCCAGGTAGCCAGTTCGCTTCTCGACCGACGGCAACTCACGGAGAGAAGCCTCTTCCATGGCCGCCACGATTTCGGGTTCAGAGCGGTTGGCGCGCATCAGGCCGGTCTGAACGATCCGGGTGAGCGGCGTGGGGTTGCCCGAGCAGACCTTGATCGCCCCCTGGATGTTGCCCTGGGAGATCTGCGAGCGGAGAAGTGCAAGCAGCTTCTCCTTGTCGATGACAGCCTTGCGCAGGACCACCGCGCGTTCGGTGATGATGGACACCGTGATCATTAGAAGAGTGAGGATCGGCCACATCCCCCACCCGCCTTCATGGAAGGCATCGGCCAGTAGCTTCAGAACGGTCATGGATTCCTCCTTCGGTCTTTTGTCGGTGATGCGGGCAATGCTTTTCCAGCCACACGGACCACCGACCAACGAAAACAGAAAAGCGGTTGGGAGCTGAATAGGATCTAGGTCTGCCCCGACGCCAATCGCCACACTCGCATAGGCTCAAACCACTGAAGTGCATTTCAAATGCCACAGGGGAGAATTCTTGTCTAGCCTGGAATCTCCGGCTTTTGCGAGTTTGACGGTTTTCTGGATTGGGGTTTTTTACCCCACACCGGGGATAAATGGTGCACTTACAGCGCAACGCGTCCTCGATGGTTCCCAAAGGCGCCTCATGGCGCTGAGAGTCTACAGCGCTACCTTCGGCTCCAGTGATTGATGCCAACGTGGGTTTTGCCAATGACGTCGAACAACGCGGCCCGATCCTCAGGGTCGTTCACGAAGTCAATCTCGGATGCGTCGACGATGAGTAGGGGGCCATCGCCGTAGTTGAAAAAGAAATCGGCATAGGCGCGCGCCACCTCACGCACGTAGTCCGGCCGGATAGGTTTCTCCTCGGGACGGCCGCGCTTGTCGATGCGAGCCAGCAGAACCTCGGTGCGCGCTTGCAGGTAGACGACAAGGTCAGGGGTTGCCACTCGCGGACGCAGCGACTGGTAGACTCGGTCATACAGGGTGAGCTCTTCGGGCGACAGCGTCAACGTGGCAAACAGACGGTCCTTGGCGAACAAGTAGTCCGATACCACTCCGCCCTGCTCGAAGAGACCACCTTGCAGAAACTCGGACTGCTGGCCATAGCGTTGCAGCAGAAAAAAGAGCTGGGTCGAAAGGGCAAAGCGCTTTGGATCCTTGTAGAAGGAGGCAAGGAATGGATTCTCCCCTGGGTTTTCGCAGACCAGACGCGCTCCCAGGTCGGCCGCAAGCAGCTCGGCCAGGCTGGACTTACCGGCGCCGATGGGGCCTTCGACCGCGATGGTGCGGGGCCTCTTGCGCGGCTGCCTTGGCGGCACTTGATTCATGGCTGTCTACGTATGGCTAGCACAAGTTCGACGTGCGCCGAAGTTCTGTCGAAAATGTTTGAGGTGGCGTTACCGAGCGAGCTTCACGTTCCACAGCATGAACACGTGATCCTGGTAGTCCAGATTGCCGTCCTCGTCGAATGCAACCACATAGGCGTCCTGGACGGGGGTGTGCCCACGGCTGCGAAGGGGAAACACCTTGGCCACGTGCTTGTGTTCCCCGGAGTTCAGGTTGTCCTCCGAGTAGAAGGTGCGCTTCCCGGTCTTGAGGAAAAGCCCAAACGCGGTGTCACCTGGATCAAAGCTGGTCTGGCTGTCGCCCTCGAGCTCAGGATTGAGGGTTTGGTTGTGCCCCTTGGCCGCGCTACCGATGCCCTTTGCCACTGGTTTGCCGGCTACCGTCGCGTAGTGCCCGAACGAGGTATCCTCGTCCTTCGTGTAGCGCGCGATGAGGTAGAGGCCCACGTCGCCCGGTTTGGCACGCTGGAAGAGCGGCGCCTTGACCTCGTCGCCCACGACTTCCGCCGGCAGAGTCAACGACGTCGCCCCCACATCCACTTCGTAACCAAGGGCCTCCAAGATTTGCTGGAGGGTTGGCTCGTCGGCCGGCTGCTTGCCCTTGCTCACGAGGCCCGTCAGATCGCACGGTGGCCCATCATCGTCCTCACTACGCACGATGCGAACCCGGCCGTGGTGAACGCCGGGCTCGGCATCGGCGCTAGGCGCGAAGCCAACGGAGAACGAGAAGGACGAAGCGGGCGGCAGCACGACTGGCAGGAGCGGCACGTCCACGATCTGGAATGTAGGCGCATCGGTCCCAACAACGTGGATGGCAGAAACCTGAACCGATTCACCTCCGGTGTTCTTGACCGCCACCGACTCACTGGACTTGGTCACGCCCCGCACTCCGGAGAAATGGAGCTCGAGGGGGGTCACTTCAAGCGGCTCACGCACCTTTTCCACTCGGGCCGCCGGTAACGCGGCCTCGATCTTCGGCGCAACCTTGGGCGGCGGCTGGGTGGCACAGCCGCCAATGAGAAGCCCCACACACAGGATCCCGAAGCGTGATGGCTGGGTTCGCATGGCTTGACCTGGGACTAGCGTATGTCCAGTCGCGACCAACAGCCAGAAGAACTCACCACAGAAGCCGAGCCAAGGGCTCGGCCCCACCCGGCTACTGACTCGCCAGGGGCACGCTTTGCAGCACGCTGCTCATGGTAGACAGTTCCGCGACCCGGAGTTGCGTGTCGCTGAGGCCGTAGACGAAGTCGTCCATGAAGATGCTGCGCTTGACCAGCGACTTGGAATCGGTCCACCACTGGTCGCAGTTGTCCGTGGCGCCCACCGTGCTGGCGTCCACGAAAGGCAGACGG
>Ga0265342_10001427_pt1 | contig 22273 bp, 14 predicted proteins | sample 4CB327metaG_FD_203125 | JGI IMG/M metagenome (GOLD analysis project Ga0265342, IMG submission 203125) | Rhizosphere microbial communities from Carex aquatilis grown in University of Washington, Seatle, WA, United States - 4-CB3-27 metaG | ecosystem: Host-associated > Plants > Roots >... | reverse complement strand
TCCTCGGGCTCAACTGCGCCGCTGTGGCACCGTCGCTGTTCGAGAGCGAGCTCTTCGGCCACGAGCGCGGCGCCTTCACGGGCGCCGGCCAGACCAAGCTCGGGTTGCTGGAGGCCGCGGACGGCGGCACGGTGTTGCTCGACGAGGTCGGCGAGATGCCGCTCGGCATCCAGGCCAAGCTCTTGCGCGTTCTCGAGGAGCGCCAGGTGCTGCGCATCGGCGGCACGCGGCCGCGCGCCATCAACGTGCGCCTCCTGTCGGCGACCAACCGCAACCTCGAAGCGGAGGTCGAGGCGGGCGCCTTCCGGCGCGATCTCTACTTCCGCCTCAACAGCATCAGCGTCCAGATTCCTCCGCTGCGCGAGCGCCTCCCCGAGGTCGAGCCGCTGGCGCGCCGCTTCGCGCTCCTGGCGGCGCAGCGGTTGGGGGTCGCGGCGCCCGAGATCGATCCCCGCGTCTGGGATCGCCTGCGCAGCCGTCGCTGGCCCGGGAACATCCGCGAGCTGCGCAACGTCATGGAGCGCGCCGTGGTGCTCTCGGAGAAGGGACGCATCACCCTGGACGTGCTGCCGGCGGAGACCGATCTCGCCTCGGGTCCAGAGCCCTACGCGCCGGCCTCGAACACGGGAGCGTCCGTGCGGGCCGCGGCGGCGGACACGCGTGTGAACGGCGAGCGGCAGCGGATCTCCGATGCGCTCGAGGAGTGCGCGGGGAATCAGACGCGGGCCGCGGCGATGCTCGGAATTTCGCGCCGCACCTTGCTGAACCGGCTCGTCGAGTACGACCTGCCGCGGCCCCGCAAGCGCGACAAGCCCTGACTCAGCCCGGCTCGAGCGGCGGCGCGGGCTTGCGGGGGCGGTTCGCGGCCTCCCATGCGTCGATCCGGCTCGGCAGCGCGTCGGACACATCACCTGCGAACGCGTCGCGTGCGCTGCGCGCGAGATCCAGGGCCCGCGGCAGATTGGCCCGCGAGACCGTGACGAGAGCCTGCGCGAGCGCGAACTGCGCGTCCGCCGTCAGGTGCAGGTCCTGTGTTCCGAGCTTCGTCAGCGATTGCTCGAACGAAGCGACCGCGGAGCGCGTGTCGCCGCGCGCGAACTGGGCCTTGCCGAGGTCGAGCAATCCCGCACCCACGTAGAACGAGCTCGCGCCCTGACGTTGCCAGATGTCGATCGCGCCCCGGATCGACTTCTCCGCCTCGTCGTAGCGACCGAGCGCCGTGAGGATCTCGCATTCATTGACCGATGCCAGAGCGATGCGCCCGTTGCCTTCGCCCAGCACCTTCACGAAGATATCGATCGCGCGGCGGATGTTGACGACCGCCTCCTGATCCCGGCCGAGCGCGTGCAAGAAGGTGGCGAGATTGTTGTTCGACATCCCTACATCTACGCTGGTTGGACCCAGCGTCGCCTGTCGGATGGCCATCACGCGCTGCTCTTCTCTGAGCGCTTCGTCGAAGTGGCGCTCTTTCCACAAGACCACGGCATTGCAGGCGCCGACGCGCGCGTCCACGAGGGGGTGGCCGCTGAAGCGTGACGAGATCGCTTGCGCCAGTCGCACCCACTGCCGCGCGGCGCGCACGTCGTGGGTGAGGTCGGCGTAGGCGCCGCCCAGCATCGCCGCTGCCTCGCTCGCCACCTCGTCGTGGCGCGATGCCTCCGCAGCCATGACCGCGTCCTCGAGGTGGGCGAGCGCCTCCTTGGTGTCGAGGCACGTGTCGAAGAGCCGGCCGAGCGCGTAGGAGATCTCGGCCTCGAGCGGTTTGTAGTCCAGACGGCGCGCCGCCTCCAGGACCGGCGCGCCGACCGCGCGGGCCTGATCGCATCTACCGGCCGACGCGAGGGCGTTGACCTTCGCGACCTCCTCCCGGAGCCGCTCGATCTCTCCGCGCTTCGCCAGTGACTCCGGCGGGCGCACCACCGCGCGCAGCATGGCGACGTCCTCGCATCGGTCGGGCGAGGGCAGCGCGCCCGCGGCGCCGACCGCGTTGTCGACGACTCCCTGGTCGGCGCTCTGGAACACCATCGTGAGCGCCCGCACTCCGGCGAGGCGCTCGTTGAGGCACTCCATCCGGAGATCGAGCACCTCGGCGGACTGCTCGCCGCGAACGCGCGTGGCCTCGCACGCGTCGGTGTACATGCTGGTCCAGCGCGCGATGTAAGTGTCGAGCGCGCTGGACATCTGCGCGAAGGATTGGCCGGCGCGCTTGTTTCCGCTGGCCTGGAAGGCGCTGTCGATGGCGCTCCGCTGCGCCGGCCCCCACGCGGTCGCGGCGCGCGCCGGACCGCCGTCGCATACGGCGCGGTGGGTGGTGGCCAGCCGTTGCCCGCCCACGGTGACCGCGACCAGCAAGGCAACGCCCGCGAGGGCCGTGACCCAGTGACGCTGCCGCGACGACGGATCGCGGGTGAGCGCCGCGAGCAGGTCGGCCATCGTGGGAAAGCGGTCCTCGAGCTTGGTCGCCAGGCCGCGGAGCAACACCTTGCGAAGCCACCCCGGGACGTGGCTGTTCTCGGGCGCGTCGGTCAGCCGGCCCGCGACGACGTTGTTCATCACCGTGACGACGTCGTTGCCGGCGAAGGGCCGGCGGCCGTAGAGACCTTCGTAGAGCGCGACCGAGAACGAGAACTGATCGGTTCGCGCGTCGCCGGAGCCCCCGGAGAACTGCTCCGGCGCCATGTAGGCCGGCGTTCCTAGCACCGCGCCCGTGCGGGTGAGCTTGAGACGCAGGTACCCCGCAGGCGCCCCACCGGTCGAGGCGGGCGCGGCGTCGACGAGCGGCGGTCCGTCCAGCTTCATCGTCGCGTCGACATCGACGCCCAGGGCCACCTGAAGCGCGCGGGCACCGGACGGGGGCGAGCCCGGCTCGAGCGCAATCGGCGCGAGCGGGTCCTCGCGCGATTCCTCGCGCGCGAGGCCGAAGTCCATGACCCGCACCTGCCCGGTCTTGGTGATCATCACGTTGTCGGGCTTGAAGTCGCGGTGCACCAACCCCGCGGCGTGCGCGGCGACCAGGCCGCGGCCGGCGAGGAGAAAGACGTCGAGGACCTCCCGCCAGGTCCGCTGCTTGAACTGGAGCCAGTACCCGAGGGTGTTCCCCTCGACGAACTCCATGGCGATGAAGACCGTGTCCTGGAAGGTCCCCACGTCGTAGACCACCACGACGTTCGGGTGGGAGAGCCGAGCGATGGCCTGGGCCTCGCGCAGCAGGCGCGTGCGCCCGCCGGCGGTCGCCGCATCCGCCCGGGCGCGCAGGAGCTTGATCGCGATCTTGCGATTGAGCTCCGGATCGTAGGCCGCGTAGACCTCGCCCATCCCGCCCCGCCCCAGCAGGCCAAGGATGATGTAGCGTCCGATCGACGCGCCCTTGGACAGGCTGAGCTCACCGTCCGGCGGCCCGGCCGTGGTCGCCGGACGCACGGGATCACTGGAAGACATGGGGCAACCTCCAGATCGGCGGATTCAGACGGAAATTGAGGAGAGCGCCCGCCCGTGGAGCGCCGCGACGCGCCCGCTTCGTCGCCGGCTTTGTTCGACGAGGAATAACTCGCCGCGACGCCGTATTAGGGAGCGGGCGCTCCCATGAAATCATCCCGCGTTGTGTCGCTCGGTCTGTCGCTCGCCGTCGGTGCCTGCATCGTCAAGAGTTCCGCCCCCTATCCGCTCTATCCCGACGGGAATCCACGGCCTGACAATCAGGTGGGCATCCTGGTCGGGCCGCTCGCGGTCGTCGACGGGCAGGACGTCTCGGGCAAGGGCCAGACGTTCGCGCTGCTCCCGGGGTGCCACTCGTTCCGGTGGCTGCGGACGACCGGCGAGGTCAACGCGGGCGCTGGCTACGTGACGTCGCTACCCGAGCAAACGCTCTGGATCTCCGTCGAGCCCGGCCACTCTTACACCTTCGAGACTACCCTCCACGAGGTCGGCTCTCCGGTCGGCTCGGCGACCATAGGAATTGCCGATCGCCGGCGCGACGGCTCGATGACGCCCGCCCGAGGCTGCGGCGGGTAGGCTGCGCCGCGCGCGCACGGCGCGCGACGCCGGGAGCCGTCGGCCGAGCGGCTCCGCTCGTCCTGATCACGGCGCGCGCGCGCACCGGACGCCGAAGTTGCTGTCGCGGCCCGCGGGATCGGTGTCGCCACCGCGGACCGTGGGGACCAGGTTCCCCACGGAGCCGCCGAAGTTGTCGCCGCGGACGACCCGGAACATCGCGGGCGTGAGGTTGACGCAATCGGCGCAGGGGTTCACATAGGTTTGGCGCCAGTCGAGCACCCACTCCCAGACCTCGCCCGCGAGATCGAGCTGGCCCCAGAGCCCAGCCCCGCTGGTGGCCGTCCCCACGGGCGCGAGGTTCGTCGAGTTACCGGTGTAGTTGGTGCCGTAAATCGCGTACTGGTTCATCGTCCCCGGAGCCGTCGTTCCCCACGGGTACTGTCGCTGCTCGGAGCCACCGGCGGCGGCGTACTCCCACTCTGCCTCGCTCGGCAAGAAGCCTCCGTCCCAGATACAGAACGCGTACGCCTCGAACCAGTTCACGCAGTTGATCGGCAGGTTCTCGTGGCCCCCCGTCGCGGACGCCGTCCAGGCCGCATGGGCCGAGTCGCAAAAGCTTCCTCTCGTGAGACTGGCGGTCGTCGGGTTGACGTCCGCGGTGATATTCCAGCTCGTGTCCCAACCGGTCTCGGAGCCCCCGGCCGCAGCCGCCAGCCCCCCACTCTTCAGATACCCGTGCTTGCCCGCGCCCGCCGTCGGCCTCCAGCCGCCGGTCCACGCCGACGCAAACTGGCGGTATCGGCCGACCGTCACCAGGTACTTGTCGAGACGATAGTCGCTGACCGTCGCCGGATCGTTCTGCCCCGTGGGACCGGTGCCGTTGTTCCGGTAGGTTCGGAAGTAAGTCCCGCCGACCACGCCGAGGCTGTTGCAGCAGCTCTCGCTTCCCGGGCCGCAGTCGGTCATCCCGGGCCCGCCGGGGGCGCAGCTGGGCGGGGGCGCGGTGCTGCCGCCATCTGCGCTCGCCGCGCCACCGTCGGGGACGCCGCCGCTTCCGCTTGCGCCACCCGCGCCGCTGACGCCAGCGCTGCCGCCACTGCCGTCGTTGCTTCCGCCGATCCCCAACGCACCGCCCGCACCCACCGTGCCCCCGCTGCCCTTGCCTCCTGTGCCGGCGCGTTCGGAGCCAGCGTTCGTGCCGGAGCACGCAGACAGAATCGCGACCAACCCGGCGAGAGCCCAATCGTCAACGCGAATCGTCAGACGCGTTCGAGTGAAGCGAGGTTTCATGGATTCCCTTCTGTTGAGAGAGAGCCTTGGCTCTAAGGTGACCCGCGCAACGGACGGTGGTTCACAAGACGCACATCCGAAGGGTCCAGAAGGGTCGCCGGCAGGCCGGCTGGAGGGGAGGTCAGGGGCCGTGTTCGCGTGGGCCGCGGCTCCGGATCTGGACGGCGACCGTCACGTCGGTGTCGTCGCCCACGACGATGCCCTTGACCGCGAGACCATCGAGGCCGCTCTGATCGAGCGGGTCGATCGTCAGCGACAGGGAAGCGCCCAGCGACGCGTCGAGGGTGAAACGCCCCGAGGCATCCGAGACCTGGCTGCTCCCGCACAGGGATTCCGTACCGATGTCGGTCTTGGCCATCGCGCAATCGTTCTCGACGGCAACGCCGGCCAATGGGTTTCCGTCTTGCGCCACGAGCTGCCCGGTCACCACGCGCGACGGCGCCAGCTGAATCACCAGGGGTGCCGACGGTACGACGACCGGTTCGTCCACCGACACCGTGAAAATGGCGCCCGCCGCGGTCGTGCCCTGGGCCGTGACCGAGTATGCGTCTGGCGTCAGGGTCAGCTGATACTGGCCGTCGGCGTCGGTCGTCGCCGTAACGAGGCGCGGCGGATTCGACCCGGAATAGTAGACGGTCGCGCCGGCGATGCCGAGTCCTGTGCCGTCGAGCAGCTGGCCCGACGCGACGCCGAGGTTCCCCGGTTGAAGGTTCCCCAGTTGAATGACGATATCCGAGTCCGCCGAGAGAGTGACCGGAACCGAGGCGCTCGTGGCCCCGACCGCGGTCACGACGGTGTCGCCTGGCGCCGCGAACGAAAGCTGAAACCGCCCATCCTGGCCGGTGACCTGGCTCGTCGAGAAGACGTCTGCCGCGACGCCGTCGATGTCCCCAGTAAAAGATTTGGCGGAGACGGTCACGTTGGGCGCGGGCGCGCCGTCGGGATCGAGAACCTGACCCGTCACGATGCGGTTTTGCAGCGTGAAGTCGAGGTTCGTCGGCTGAGCCAACGCAATCACCTGCGACACGAAGTAGTGGCCAACCACGCCCGCTAGCGACGACAGATCGACGCTGTCGCTGCCGGCCGGAGCTGACAGCTGGTAGCGGCCGTCATCGTCAGTGCCGGTACAGAGGTACGCGCAGCCTTTGATGATGCAGCCATTGTGCCTTGCACAGACTGTTTGTCCGGGGACGCCATCGCCATTTCGGTCGACCACCCGACCGCTCAGGACCTCCAGCGACGCCGTCTGGATGGTCACGTCAGTGTCCTGCGTGATGGATTGGCTGAGGTAGCCTCCGGGAGTGCCGATGGCAACCAGATCCACCTCGCCCGGAAGCGTGACGAACTGGAAGCGTCCCGCCGCGTCGGCGAGCTGGTACGAAGGCATGCAGGCGGTGCCGGTGAATTGATCGACGCTGACGGCGTGGCAGTTTGGTGCGCCGATGGTGGCATCGGGCACGGGGTTGCCGGAGGCATCAACGACCGTTCCCGTCACCACGATCTCCGGCAACCGCAGCTCCAACGTTGGGCCCTGCGATCCATCGATCGGCATCAGCAGGTTGAATGAGCCTCCGCCGAGCGATCCCGATACGTGCAATGACTGGCCGGCGTCGACGGTCACGGCGAACGCGCCGGTGCTGTCGGTGGCCGAGCAGGTGTCCCCCGCGCAGAGGTTGACCTGAGCGATCGGGTTGCCGCGCGGGTCGACGACGTGACCGCTCAAATCGATCTTCTGGACACTGATCAAGATCAGGTCCAGGCGGGAACCACGGCTCAAGCTCTGCCCAGGAAACCGCTGCGGCGCGAAGGCGCTGCGCGGGGTGACGAGGATGTCGTAGGTGCCGGAACGTACGTTGAGTTCGAAGGATCCATCATCGGCGGTGGTGGCGCGCGCCACCAGGCAGCGAGAGTCGAGGCTGCGGACCTCGATCTTCGCGGCCGCCACCGGCGCGCCGGCGCTGTCGTGGACCGATCCTCCTCTCACCGCCGTGAGCGCCGCGGTCTTCTGCACGAGCCCTTCATCGGACGGTCTCGACTCACAACCCAAAAACGCGAACGCGACAAAGAATGGCCAGCCCGAGAGTGTCCCCGCTCGAGCCCCTCGCAGGATCGCCGCTGCTCGAGACAGTGGCTGGCGTGAGCCGAATCTTCCGGACGTGTCCATGGTCGCTTCCCCCTGTGCGTGGCGCGAGCTCGTCGCGATTTGCGATGCGCGCTTCGTACAGATAACGGGACTCGCGCCCTTTCTTTCGCCGGTACCTCCTTGCAGTGTCCACCACGCAGCGTCCGCTCCCGATTGCGCCCGGCATTTCGATCCTCATATTCCCGCCTCGAAACGACCGGGGGGAATCACCCGATGCGCGCGGCTTCCAGCACGTTCCTCGCATTCATCGGCGCGCTCGCGGGAACCGCGCCGCGAGCCGCCGCCCAGGGAAAATCGCCGATCGGCGACACGACCGTCGAGCAGGTCCAGGCCGCGCTCGAAGGCGCCTATGGCATCCATGCGGGCCAGCGCCGCAACCACGCGAAGGGAACCTGCGCGGAGGGCTCGTTCGTGGGCGCGCCCTCCGCGTCGGCCTATTCTCGGTCGTCCCTCTTTTCAGGACGCAAAGTCACCGTCGTGGCGCGCTTCTCACTGGCGGGCGGGGATCCGAACGCCGCCGACACCGACAGGAGCCCGCGCGGCCTCGGTCTCGAATTCAGGCTGCCCCACGGGAGCCTGCAGCACATGACGATGATCAACACACCGATGTTCTTCGCCGCGACGCCGCGGACCTTCCTCGACAAGATGCTCGCGCTCAAGCCGAACCCGGCCACGGGCAAGCCCGATCCCCAGGCCCTCGCGGCGTTCGCGGCGAGCCACCCCGACAGCGCCGGGCAAGGCGCGTTCCTCGCCCAGCACAATCCACCCGCGAGTTACGCCACCGAGTCGTACTACGGCATCCACACCTTCAAGCTCATCGCCAAGGACGGCAAGACCACCCTGGTTCGCTGGCGGTTCACGCCCCACGGCGGCGAGCAACGGCTCTCCGACGAGGAGCTGACGTCGAAGCCGTCGAGCTTTCTCGAGAAGGAGCTCATCGAGCGCACCGCGCGCGCGCCGGTGCTCTGGGACATGTGGATCGCGATCGGCCAGCGCGGCGATCCGGAGGACGACCCGACGCGCGTGTGGCCTCCCGACCGGAAGGAGGTGAAGGCAGGAACGCTGACGATCCCGTCGGCGATGAAGCAGCCGGGCGCATCGTGCGAGCGAATCAACTACGACCCGCTGATCCTGAGCGACGGCTTCGCTCCCACGAACGATCCCATCCTCTTGTTCCGATCGCCGTCGTACGCGGAATCATTCGCCAGGCGCCTCGCCGGTCAGTGAATGCGGTCGCGTGTCACTTCACGGGCTCTCCCCGCTGCGGTGGTTGTGCGCGGCGGGACGCGCTTCAATATGCGCCTTCCTCACGGCGGCGGCGGTGTCCCCGTCGCCTCGGCGGCGGGTGCGGTCGCTGCGGGGGATGCTGAGCCTTCCTCCGGCATGAACGGTGACGCCAGCACGCGCACCAGCGCGCGATTCAAGAGCTCGAGGTCGCGCGTGATTCCGTTCACCGCCGACTCGAGCCCCTCGAACATCTCCGCCCTCAGCGTGAGAAGCTCGTCGTCGTAGACGCCGCCCTCTCCCAGCAGCAGTCGCTCCGCCGCACCCCGCTCCGCCGCCTCCGGCAACTCCTCGTCGAGCTTCCGTCGCCACGTCTCGAGCAGCTGATCGCGCGGCGATCGACCGCCGCCGGCGCCGGGAAAAGTCAGCATGCGGAAGACGAACGAAGGATAGAGGTGGTCGGGATCAGTCGCGAGCCATGCCGGCGTCAACCGGTTGCGCGGGTGGCGGAACCACAGCGGCGGATCCTCGTGTGTCAGCGCGACAATGCTGAGCCCCGTGCTGGCCGCGCCGCCGGCGATGGCCATGATCGGCGGCCCACGCGACGAATCGTCGGCCAGGCCCCAAACACCGGCGACCACGCCTGCCACCGCGCCCGCCACCAGCGACCCGATCGCGATCGTGACCTGGCGCGACTGCTCGTGGTGGGCGCGGTCGCTCAACGCTTTCTGGATCATGTCGGCCGTACAGCCCGCCTCGAACGCCGCGGCGGCCACCTGCGCGTGGAAGGCGACGACCCGCGCGAGCAGCGCCTCCTGCATCAAGATCTGCTGCGACGACGGTTGGGGTCCCGCGCTGGCGCGCTCCTCGAGCAGGCGCGCCAGCAGCGGCTCCAGGCCCGCGGCCAGCGCCGTCCGTCGCGCCTCGGGGGGGAGGACCGCGAGATACGCCGCCAGGCGCGGGTCGGTTTCGGGTCCGGCGAGCGGCATCCGGTATGGACTGTCGCGGCCCATGGTCGCGCGCGCACAATTGAAGTCGGTCTCGTTCACCGGCGCCGGCCCCGGTCGCTCGACGCGCCCGTCGAAGTCGGGCCGTGCACAACCGCCTGCCAGCATCGTGCAAATCACGGCGATCGAGCGCCATGGCCGATCCGCGAGCGCCATCGCCGGCGCCTACGCGCCGCCGTCGGAGCCCGGCAACCAGGTGCGGCTGAACTGGCGCAGGTACTCGGCCGCGGTCAACAGCGCGTCGTACACCGGCCCGAGGGCATACGCGGCCTGGCCCATGCTGTAGTACAGGCCCGGGTCGCGCTGGAAACACAGCGCCGCGGTCACCATCTCCTCGAGATAGGCCGCCGACGTCGGCGCCTTCGCGAGCAGCACCGAGCCCGACCCCGGCTTGTTCCAGTCCACCAGCGTGCCGACGCGATTGAGCAGGCCGTGAACTTCGACCGGGCCCATCTGCAGTCCGCCGAAGCGGCCCACCGGCGCTTCGGTGTAACCCGCGGCCTCGGTCCCCACCGGCTTGCCGTTGGCGAACGACAGCGTGGGGCTGCGAATGCTCTCCGACACCTGCACTTGCAGATCGGTCGCCGCGAGCAGCGCGATCTGATCGCGTTGGCTCCAGCCCGAACGTACGATGACGCGGCCTGGGGGGCTCTGCGCGGCCACCTCGCCGGACAACCGAACCAGGCCCTGGTGGAGACGGGCGCTCTCGTCGCTGCCCGGCTGCACGTTGCCGTAGACGATCACCACGACGCCCAGGCGCGCGAGCTCGCGCAGGTTGGCGTCGACCAGCGCGCCGTTTTCGCCGCGCGACACCTTCTCGGGCACCATGCGCCCCGAGTACGAGATCACCATCCGGCGCGAGAGATCCTCCGCCTCGCCGGCGGCGAAGCCGAGCGCCAGCGCGAGCTCCTTCTTGGCGGCGGTCTTCGCGCGCTCGATCTCCTCGACGGTGGGGTTGCGCAGATCGCGGGCGCCGCTGGTGCGCAGCCTCTCCTCGAAATCGAGGATGCTGGTGCCGTTGCTGATGGCGACGATGTCGAAGCCAGGATCGATCGACTCGACCTCGGCGGCGTGCGCCGACGACACCGCGTTGCGGCCGTCGGCGATGCGAATACCGAAGCTGGTGGCGTCGAGCCAGCCCATGCGGTCACCGGCCCAGCGGTGGCCGTCGGGGATCCCCATCGATTCCACGTTTTCGCCGGGCCGATTGAGCACGGTGTGCGTGGTGAAGTACTCGCGCGCCTCCCACAGCACCGGATCGCCGCCCTGATCGAGGCGCAGCTTGACCTCGGGCACCAGCGCCGTCTGCGCGTCGTGCGCCGAGATCAGCGGCGGCCGGTAGGCGTCGCCCCGCGCGGCGCGCCTGTCGCGCATCTCCGCGGCGATCGCGGCCACGGCGCCCTCGGAGATCCACTCGGCGAACTCGGCCCACGACGCCTGGCCGAAGCGGCCGTACGCGTACATGACGCGTGCATAATATTCACTGGGGTCGGCCAGCAGCACAGCGACCCGTCCGTCCTGCAGGCGCGAGCGGTACACCTGCATCGGCACCGGGCGGCCGCGGATGTCGAGCATCAGCTCGCGCACGCGCTCGGGTGGCGTCGCGCCCGCCTCGCGGGCCAGCGCCTGGTAGTCCAGTCGATCGATCTCGGCGTGCGGGCGCGCCGCCGCACGAAAGCCGTACATGGGCTCGATGATCGAGACCGTCGCTCGATTGCCCGCCAGCCGCGCCATCGCGGTGGTGTGGTACTGCGTGACCCGGCCGAGCCCGCCCGCCGCGTTGAACAACCCCTCGGGCGTGACGAGGAAGATGTCGCGGCCCACCAGGTGCGGCGCCTCGTGCACCAGCCAGTCGGCCGGGATCGGATTTTCCAGCATCAGGCCGATGCTGTCCTCGAGGCGGCTGCGCGCGCCGGGGCCGACGGCGGCGACGAACGCAGCCAGTTGCGCCCGCTCATCGGGGCGCAGACGCGCGACCGCCTTCAAGGCCGGCCAGCGCGCCTCGATGGGATCGAGCTTCCACAGCTCGGTGGCGGCCGCGTAGCTGGCGAGGATCTCGCTCAGAAACGCGGTTCCGGCGCGCGGCTCTTCGGCGACGGCGCGCAACCCCGCGCGCAGCTGGCTGCCGATGAAACCGATGGCCTCCAGCTTGGTGGCGAACACGGCGATCGGCACCGCGAGCCGCAGCGCGCCTCCGTCAATCGACACCAGCCCCAGCGCCCGCAGCCGATCGACCAGCGCCGTCAGTTGCTGGGCATCGACGCCGAGCCGCACCGACTCCAGCCCCGCCGACAACGTCGGAATCAGCTCCGCAAGCGGCACATTCACGTTCGCGCCCGCGAGCCGCGCGGCAATCGCGTCGCCAATCACATTGAGGCGCATCCAGTCCGGGTTCATGTCGCCCACGCCTTCCAGGAGGCGGCGGCTGGTGGCGACTTGGGCGAAGGGCGCTGCGGGAGTGGTGGGGTTCGACGACATGGTCACCTCGCACCCGTCTTAACCCTGCGGCCCCGTGGTCCGTCAATCAACGAAGATGCGCCGAAACCGTGTCGCCTCGCCGTGTGGCCGGGCCGCCGACTTGCCATCAAATCGACACCGTGACGTTGCCGTCCGTTCACGGAGCGCGCGTCACGCCGGGCTAGCCTGGCCCGCCGAGAAAGGGGCTCCGAGATGGACCAGCGCGACAGCGATTCGGGGCAACATCGGATGGGGACCGTCGTTATCTGCGGCCTCGGATCGCTCGGCCTGGCCTGCACGGCGGTCCTGCGCCGTTACGGGGTGCCGGTGCAGGCGGTCGACAGTGATCTCGAGACGGCGACCCTGGTGGCCGGCGGCGATCCCGGCGGCGTCGAGTCGATCCACGGTGACTGCCGCCACGTCGAGGTCCTGCGCCGCGCCGGCGTCGAGACGGCGCGCGCGATCCTGCTGGTGACCGGCGACTCGCGCACCAACGTCGAGGCGGCGCTGGCGGCACGCCGGCTGAACCCCGGCATCCGCATCGTGGCGCGCACCGCGCAGGACAACATCAGCCAGCTGCTGACCGAGCGTCTCAGCAACTTCGTCGCCTACGAACCGAGCCGGCTGGCCGCTGGCGCGCTGGCGCTGGCCGCGTCCGGCAGCGAGCTCATCGGTCACTTCCACGTCGACGGCCGCCTGGTGCGCGTGTTGCGGCGGCCCGTCGAGGCCGGGAGCCGCTGGCAGGGCGCCGCGATCAAAGAGCTCGGGCGCCACGGTGTCGTCGTCCTCGATCACGCCGGCCCCGGCGCGGACGAGGCCTCGAATCTCCTGGCGCCGGCTTCGGACGAGCCGCTGTTTTACGACCACGACCAGGATCGCAACGTCCAGGAAGGCGACGTTCTGACGCTGCTCTCCGTCGAGCGCGCGGACACCATGCCGAGGTTGCCCGAACCACGCCCGCGCGCGGTGCTGGCCGATGTGCTGTTCGGCCTGCTGCGATCGCTGCGCCGGCCGGCGGGCGTGGTGCTCACGTCACTGATCGTGATCGGCATCGCGCTGCTGGTCTCGGCGGCCGCGTTCCCGACGGCGGACGGAGCGCTCACGCACGTGGACGGGATCTTCACCGCGCTCGTGCTCATGACCGGCGGCACCTACGCCGACCTCTTTCCGCCGTTCGGCAAGCTGTCGAACCCGCTGCGCCTGCTCAGCGTCACGCTGTCGGCGATCGGCACGGTGTTCGTCGGGCTGATCTACGCGTTTCTGACCGAGCGCCTGATGACGCTGCGGTTCCGCCTGGGCACGCGGCGCCCGGCCGTGCCGCGCCGGGACCACGTGGTCGTGGTGGGCCTCGGGCGCGTCGGCCGCCACGCCGCCGAGCGCCTGCAGGAGCTGCAGCAACCGGTGGCTGCGATCGATGCCGGCGACGTCGGAGAGCACGCGCTCCCCGAGCTGCCGGTGGTCATGGGCAACGCCGTCGATGAGAACACCCTCGGCGCGGTGAACATCGCCGACGCGCGCGCGGTGCTGGTGGTGACGCCCGACGAGTGGCTGAACCTGGAGGTCGCGCTCCAGGTCAGGCGTTTCAACGCCGACTGCAAGCTGGTGATCCGGACGCGGGACGCTCGCTTCTCGGACAACATCGCCGACGTCGTGCCGCACCTGCACGCGCTGTGCGTGCCGGTGATCGCGTCACAGGCGTTCGCGGCCGCGGCGGTTGGCGGCAAGGTGCTGGATCTTTTCCAGCTGCGACAGCACACGGTGTTCGTCGTCGAGCACGTGGTGCGCGCGGCCGACGGGCTCGACGGGCGGCTCCTGTCCGAGGCCGCCGAGGGCTACGCGGTCGTTCCCGTGTGGTACGCGACGGCGGGCCGCGAGCCGCGCTTCTGGTCGCCGGCCGACCAGGGGGTGCGGCTGCACCCCGGCGATCGCGTGGTCGTCCTCGGGCCGTCGCGCAGCCTGCAACGGATCGAGCGCGGCGTTCCGCGCCCGCGCGACACGCGACTGCGCATCATCGGACACCGCCCGTACGCCGACGCGATCGCGCTCGCGTCGCTGCTGGTGCAACACACGAGCCTCACGCTCGAGCAGGCACGCAAGACAATGGAATCGCTGCCTCACGAGCTCTCGAACCCACTGTATCCGCACCAGGCGCAACGGCTGAAAGCGGCGCTGGAGGCGTCGGGCGCGATGGTCGAGCTGGTCGAGCCTGGCGCGGTGCACTAGCCCCCGTGAAGCTGCGCAATGAGCATCTTGGCCACGCTGAGATAGATGAACAGGCCGGACGCGTCGACCAGCGTCGTGATCAGCGGCGCCGACACCACCGTCGGGTCGATGCCGACGGCCTCGGCGGCGACCGGAATCAGCGCCCCCACGGTGTTGGCCCAGGTGCACACGATGAGCACGGTCAGCCCGACGCAGGTCGCGAGGTCGGTGGTGACGCCCCAGAGCAACGCGCGCCCGAACGCGATCCCGCCCAGCAAGAGCCCGAGCAAGATCCCGGTCGAGAGCTCCTTCAGCAGGATGCGGAAGGCGTCGCGCGTGCGCACCTCGCCGAGCGCCAGCGCGCGAATCACCGTCGACACCGTCTGCGAGCCGGCGTTGCCGCCCGTGCCGATGAGCAGCGGGATGAAGAACGACAGCGCCACGACCTTGGACAGCGCGTCCTCGAAGTGGCGCAGCACCGTGCCGGTCGCGGTCTCGGCCACGAACAACAGCACCAGCCAGGTGATCCGACTGCGCACCGCGCGCCACAGCGGCGCCTGAAAATAGGGCACCTGCGATGCGATCTTGCCCGCGACACCGCCCTGGTTGAGAAACCCCGTGCCAAGCTCCGACAGCGCGGCGTCCAGCAGGTCGTCGACGCGCACGGCCCCGACCAGGCGCCGGCTCTCGTCGACGATGGGCAGCGACAGGAAGTTGTGAGTGCGGATGATCTCGGCGGCGTCGCCGACATCGGTCTCTTCGGACAGCGACAGCACGTCGGTGGTCATGATGCTCTCGACGATGGCGCCGGGGTCGGAGATCGCGACCTTGCGCAGCGGCGCCACGCCGACCAGCCGGTCGTTCTCGGTGACGTACAGGTTCTGTGCGACTTCGATCTCGCCGTCGTCGGAGCGCAACAACGTCAGGGCGTCGCGCACGCGCGCGGTGCGCTCGGCGCGCCACACCTTGGGCGTCGCGAATCGGCCTACCGCCGACGGTGACAGCGCGAGCAGCTTCTGGATGTCACGCCGGTCGCTGGCGTCGAGATCGGCGTGCACGCGCTCGCGCGCGTCGGGCTCGAAGTGGTTCAAGATCGCCATCTGCTTGTTGATGGGCAGGAACTCGAGCACGCGCACGCTGAGGTCGGGCGCGCACCGCGACAGCACGTTGGCCGCCACCACGGGGTGCGCGCTGCGCAGCATGAGCGCGGCCGATCGTTCGTCGGTCGCGCACACCAGGCGGTGGCTCTGCTCGACGCTGCGCCGGGACAGGTCGCGCCCCACGTCGGCGGCGCGCACCTTCTTCAGCGCCGCGCGCAGCGCCTCATCACCCTGCGGCAGCGCCGCATCGACGCCCGAAAGATCGGCCATCGGCAACGCGCGGTTGATCGGTTCCTGTTCCGGTTCCGGCCAAGCTAGACATGTCTCACCATCGGCGAGAGTTGACCGCCGCCGCCGGCATCCGAGCATCACGACCCTGTGACGGTTGCGTGACGGATCGGAAAAACCGGGCGACCGAGCGTGACCGCCGTTTCAAGGTCTCGCGTCCGACGGTGTGGCTCGGGTCGGATCAGGGCGCGTCGTCGACGTTGCGCAGAAAGGTGGCGACCTCGGCGAAGCGCTGGCGCAGGAACGCGCGCGTGCCGGCCGGGATCTCGCACTCGTCCATCGCGGCCGTCATGCAGCGAACCCAGGCATCGCGCATGGAGGAATCAACCGGCACCCGCGCGTGGCGCATCCGCAGGCGCGGGTGCCCGTGATCGCGAACGTAGTCGTCCGGGCCGCCGAGCCACCCCACCAGAAATGAGCCGAAGCGATCGCGGTTGCGGCGGCTCACGCGGCCTTTGGCGTCGAGCTCGTGCAGCGCGGCCAGCGCGGGCTCGGCGCCCTCCATGATGTCGTAGAAGCGCTCGACGAGCGCGATCACGCGCTCGCGGCCACCGATCTCGAGATAGGGATTGTCCATGCGCGCGCGAAGCCTACTCCGGAAGGTGAAACCGTCGCAGTCCCTAGGTGATGGTCCCGAGTTTCATACAGGCTGGACAGCAAAACTGCACACGCGCGCGTGAGGCCCGGCGACAAAAACCGTGGCGCTGTGGTACCAGAGAACCTCTCGCCGATGGGTTCCATGAGATCCGAGAGAGAGCCGGGATGAGCGTCGGAAATGGGGAACCCATGCGTGCCGTAGGCCGCACCAGGACTCCGCCGCCGCGGCCCGTCGAGCTCACGACGTTGCTGCGCCGGATCCTGGTGGCGGGGACCGAGCTGATGGGGGAGAGCCGAGGGACGATTCACGTCGCGAGACCGATCGACGGCGCGCTGCAGATCACCGCACAGGTCGGCTTCTCGCGGTCCGGCATCGCGCCGCTCGCGCTGCTCGACACCGGATCCCTGCCCTGGTGTGCCGCCTTCGAGCAGGGCGCGCGCGTCCACGTCGACAACGTGGATGGCGACGCGAGCCTGGGAGACCTGAGCGCCGCCATTCGGCGTCTGGGCGTGCGTTCGTTGATCTCATTGCCGCTTCTCGGGCACAAGGAACAACGCCTGGGGTTGTTGTCGATCTATCGCACGCGCCCAGAGCGCCTTGCCGAGCGTGCGCTCGAGCTGCTGGACGTCTGCCGGCTGCAGGCGGAGCAGGCCATCGAGAGCAAGCGCTCCGAAGACGTGCTGACCCGGAACGAGGCCGGCCTGCGCCTGGCGCTGGAGGCGGGGAAGATGGGCAGCTTCGAGTGGAACATTCAGACCAACGAGATCCGCTGGTCGGAAAACCTCGAGGCGATCCATGGGCTGCCGCCGGGGGCCTTCACCGGTACGTTCGAGTCGTTCCAGTCGCTCATTCATCGCGACGATCGCGCGGGCGTGCTGGAGAGGATCCGGCGATCGGTCGAGACCGGCACAGACTACGAGGCGGAGTTCCGGAGCGCGACCCCGGACGGACGCACGCATTGGATCCTGGGCAAAGGAAAGGTGCTGCACGACGAGCGCCGCGGGCCCTGGCGCATGCTCGGGGTCTGCATGGACATCACCAGTCGAAAGCACACCGAGGAGGCGCTGCGGGAGGCCGATCGACGCAAGGACGAGTTCCTGGCGATGATCTCCCACGAGCTACGTAACCCGCTGTTCGCCATCACCAACGCGTCGGCGGTGATCGAGAGCATCGCCAGTCTCGATCCGGTCTCGGCAAAGGCCATGGGCATGATCCGGCGGCAGGCAGACCAGCTGACGCGCGTCGTGAACGACCTGCTGGACGTCGCCTGCCTCACCGCCGGCAAGCTCGTCCTGCAGCCGGCGCGCCTGGATCTCGGCGCGCTCGTCGAGACATGCGTCGCCGAGCTGGCGAGCGCCCACCTGTTCGAACGCCACGTCTACGAGGTGCGCGTGGTGCCGGCGGTCGTCTCCGGGGACCGTGCGCGACTCGAGCAGATCCTGACGAACCTTCTGACCAACGCCGTCAAGTACACACCGCCGGGGGGAATGGTGACGGTCGAAGTCCAGGCGATCGACGGTGAAGCGAGCCTGCGCGTCCGGGACACCGGCGTCGGCATCGCTCCGGATCTGTTGCCGCGCGTCTTCGAGCTGTTCATACAGAGCGAGCGTGGCCTCGATCGTCGTGACGGCGGCATGGGCGTCGGCCTGGCGATCGTGCGCCAGCTGGTCGTTGCCCACGGCGGGCGCGCCGAGGCTCACAGCGACGGACCCGACCGCGGAACCGAGATCGTCATCCGGCTGCCGCTGGTCAAGGAAACGCACGCCGCTGCCGGCAGGGGCGCTTGCGCGGCGCCCGCTCCGGCTCGTCACCGCATTCTGATCGTCGACGACAACAACGACGCACGGCAAGCGCTGGTGGTGCTGCTGGAGCTGGCGGGTCACGAGCTGCACGAGGCGGCCGACGGGCTGAGCGGGCTCGAGACCGTGTTGCGCGTGCAGCCCGACATCGTGTTCGCTGACATCGGCCTGCCCGGCATCGACGGGTTCGAGCTGGCGCGCCGGATCCGCGCCGACAAGGCCGGTCCGCGCCTGGTCGCGCTGACTGGCTACGACCACCCCGAACAGCGCCGCCGCGGCGTCGAGGCCGGCTTCGACGCCTACCTCGTGAAGCCCGTCGAGATCGAAGCGCTCCTGCGCGAGCTACCCGGCGCCTGAGCTCGGCGCGGGCTCCGGGCCAGCGTCGACGGGCGCGGGCGGTGCCAGGATCGCGCGAGCGCGCTCCGCGTGCTCGGCCTGGACCAGGATGTCGACCGGCGCGTAGGGCGTCAGGAAATTCCATAGCGTCCGAAAGCGCCGGCCACGCGGGAAGGCCGGAATCCCCGCTGCTTGAAGGGCGTTCAGCATTCCCTGCAACAGGTACAAGCGATGCACCGGCCACACGGCGGCCAGCGCCCCTTGCCGGCGCCGAAAGCGCAATTCGCTCGCGACGTCGCTGGCGACGCAAACAATGATAGCCAGGTTCACGGCGGCGATTCTCAGCTGAGCATCAGCCCACACCCAGTCGACGGCGACCAGCCCCCAACAGATCCCCAGCGACTGCGCCAGCGATCGCGCGAACGCGCCGCGCACGCGCTCGTGCACGGCTTGAACGGCCGAGGGCTTCGCCGTGCGCTGCCAGGCCTCGGCAACGATCCGCGGCCGATTGAAGAGCCAGGCCAGCAGCACACACAATCCGGCGATGACCGCGGCCAGTACGGCGCGATACGTCCACGTCGCCGGGGCGATGACCAGGGGGCCGACGCCAATCCCCAACGCGACGAAGCGCGCTGGAAGATCCAGCAGCGCACGGCTCGCGATGACGGGATAGAAGCTGCTGGACGGAGCGGGGAGTTGATTGTCGTGGGACTCGACGGCGCCCGGTCGCAATGAACCGCCGCCCGCCAGATGAGCCACCGCCGCCACCACCGCAGCCGCCACAACGAGAGGCAGCAAGATGCGGTCACCGGCATCCACCCGGTGGCGTATCGACGCGACGGCGTCCGCCAGCGACGGCGCCATGAACGCGGCCAGGATGACCGCGAAACCGTTGCCCGCGCCCCAACGATCGATGATGCGGGTGAGCCAGAACAGCAGGAACGGCCCGGCCGCCAGCGTCACGAATTGGACGATGAAAACCGGCGGGGCGTTCCGCGACCACACGACCATCTGAAAGAGCGCGAAGTCGCTGTCCGCCTTGACGAGCCACCGTACGAAGAAAAAGGCCTGCACCGAGGCCAACACGAGCGCGGCAACCTTGACCCGAGCCCACAAGCGCTCGCGCTCCGGGTACCCGCCTACGCGCCAGGGACGCCACCGCGGGATCACCAGCGCGAGCACCTCGATGAGCAGCGCCGCAGTCAGAAACGGATTCAATTGAAAGGCCAAGATCCCGAACATCGTCGCGTCGAACGAGTCGGTCTGGCCGATGCGGCTCAAGTCGAGACCTGGAAGCGGAATGCGCGCGGCGAGCCGCGCACCGATCGCGACCAGCAACGTCACCGCGAGCCGCGTCCACACCCCACCTCGCTGCGGCGACATCGCGCCATGATACGCCTCGCTTCCGAGTCGTCGCGGGGTTTGCAAGTCGCGACGCGATGAATCGCGCGCGCTGCCGCGGGCGTGAGCCCGCGGCCCATTTCATTCACATGTTCATCAACGAAATGATGTTGCCGTCGGGGTCCTTGAACCAGGCGGTCTTGAAATCGCCGTAGACATGCAAGTGTCCCTCGCGAGCCATGCCCGGCATGTCGTAGTGCTCGAAGGGCACGCCCCGCTCGGCCAGGACCTGTACGATCTTCTCGATGTCGGCGCCGACCAACCAGTTGGCGGCGGTCGCTCGGTTGCTACCCGCGAACTGCGAGCGATAGACGATCACCTTCGACCCACCGCTCTGGTAGGTCACGGCTTCGCTCCCCTGTGCGTCCAGAACCTTCAAGCCGAGCGTCCCTTCATAGAATTTCCGCGCGGCGGCGAGATCCTTGACGGCGAGCGTCGCGACGGCTTCCTTGTTCCCCAGCATCTTGAATCCTCCTGGCTTAGTCCCGTGATCTGGCCATTGCTGTCCGGAATGTAAAGGTCAGGCGTCTGGGTCGGCCGCTCGGGGATCGCTGCCTTGCCACGATCCGGGCGGTGGGGCCCATTCCGTCTTACATGGGCGCCAGACCGGCAAAAGCGCCGAAACTGCGGCCAAATCCGATCGTCCTGAAGCTGTGCGCCGTTTCTGCCGACGCACCGGATTCGGAGGTTCCATGGGCTCCAGCGAAAAAGACCGTCATCGACCGTGGCTTGCATATGCGTTGGAGGAGTCGCTCGAGCGATCGCTCCTGGCGCCGAGGGATGTGATCGACCACGCCAACCCCGAGGTGCTGGTGACGCAGCTCCCGCCCGCGGTCATCAGCGACCTCCTGGCGCGAGCGCTGGCGATCGGCACGTTCTCGCCGGCGCAGGTGCTGGAGAGCGCGCCGCCGGCGTTGCTGGCCGAGCACCTGAACCCGAGCGTCATGTGGCGCTGTTTGAGGGAGGCGGCCGACCGCGGCGGGCTCAGCCGCAAGGGCGGCGCCCGCAACCCGTCGGCGCGGCAGTGGTTCGCGAGCATCGTCGCGCGCGCCCTGGAGAGCGAGCTCATCGCACCCGCAGACGTCGTGCGCTTCTTGCCGCCGGGCGAGTTCGTCGGCGATACGCCGAAGCCGGTGCTGGCGAAGCTGATCGAGACCGCGCTCGGGCGCGGAAGCCTGGACGCGGCGCTGGTGCTGGAGCACGTCACGCCGACCGTGATTGCGGAACATCTGGAGACGTCGTTCGTCTGGGAGTGCATCTCCGAGGCGGCGGCGCGCCACTTCGATCTCGACGCCGCACCGGCCAGGGCGGCTGCCAGCCCGACGACGGTCGCGCCGACGGCGACCGCGCCGGTCGTGTCGCCGGCACCGAAGCCGGCCGTGAAGCCGATCGAGCGAGAGAAGCCGGCCCCCGAACGCAAGTTGCAAGCTGACAAGGCGGCGATCGCGGCCGCGATCACGGGCGGTGCGACGGCTTCGCGGCCGCTGGGCAGCGGACCGATCGCGCCACGCGGTGAGACGCCCACGGCACGCGGAATCGCGCCGGTCGCGGCACCCGCGGCTGCGGCGGCTGCGGCTGCGGCCGTGGCGGCCTTACCCCGGCGCGACGCCGTCGAGTGGAACCCCGCCGACGATCTCGACGTGCTCGACGACCAGCCGCTCCCCGCGCCGTTGCCGCGCTGACGCTCGCTGCGCGGATTGCCCGCCCGAGGTCCGCCGGCTTTTTTGCGCTAGTGCACCGCTCTCGAAATAGCGTCAACGATCCGCTGACAAGCCCGTGGGCCGGCGAGGCGCGACGACGACGAATACTTGAACGTATTCCGAGGAGGAGCAACGACGCCGGGCCGCGGGATCGTCAGCGCAGCGTTGATGATATTTCGAGAGCGGTGCACTAGGCTGACGTCCAACGATGTCAACCAACCCGTCTGCGCGCCTGATCCTGTACGGCAATGCGACCTGGAACAGCCCGTACGTGCTGTCGGCGTTCGTCGGGCTGACCGAAAAGAAGCTGCCGTTCGACGTGCGCGAGGTGGCGCTGCACGAGGGGGCACAGCGATCGTCGGACTACGTGCGTACGTCGTTCACGGCGCGCGTGCCCGCGCTGGTCGACGGCAGCTTCTCGTTGTCCGAGTCGAGCGCGATCATCGAATACCTCGAGGACAAGTGGCCCGCGCCCGCGCACGCCGCGCTGCTGCCGCGCGATCTCGAACAGCGCGCGCGGGCGCGCCAGATGATGGCGTGGGTGCGCAGCGATCTGATGCCGATCCGCGAGGAGCGGTCCACAGAGTACGTCTTCTATCCGCACGACGGCTTGCCGCCGTACGCGCCGCTCTCGGCGCAGGCGCTGCGCGCCGTCGACAAGCTCGTCAGCGTCGCCGAACGCGTCGTGCCCGCCGACGCCGGCCCGCTCTTCGGCGCGTGGTCGATCGCCGACAC
>Ga0265342_10001426_pt1 | contig 22276 bp, 18 predicted proteins | sample 4CB327metaG_FD_203125 | JGI IMG/M metagenome (GOLD analysis project Ga0265342, IMG submission 203125) | Rhizosphere microbial communities from Carex aquatilis grown in University of Washington, Seatle, WA, United States - 4-CB3-27 metaG | ecosystem: Host-associated > Plants > Roots >... | reverse complement strand
CGTTCGAAGCTCGGCCAGGCCTTCTTTCTTGGGAACGAACTGTGCGGAGACGATGCGCGGGTCTTGCGCGAGTGCGCGCGAGATCGCAGCGATCTGCGGGCCGGTCGCATCGGCGCGCAGGTAGGCGGAAACTTCGATCTGGTCCAGCACGCGGCTTCCGACGCCGGCGAGCGCGGCGCGGGCGAACACGAACACGCCCAAGAGAACGATCGTGATGGTGACCGTCCCGATGGCCGTCGCCTGCATGCCGGCATTGCGCGAAAAGTTGCGCAACACCTCACCCAGAAAGAACTTGACTTTCCCCGAGTCCAAGATAGTAGAAGCCTCGTTCTTCGTCGGCGGTGACGCGGCCGTCTTCCAGGCGCACGACGCGCCGGCGCATACGGTCCACCACCGCTTGATTGTGTGTGGCGACGACCACCGTCGTGCCCTTGAGGTTGATGCGCAGCAGAAGCGCGGTTATTTCGCCCGTGTTCGCGGGATCGAGATTGCCGGTGGGCTCGTCGCAGAGGAGGATCTTCGGATTGTTGACGAGCGCGCGCGCAATCGCCGTGCGCTGCTGCTCGCCGCCGGAGAGTTCGCTGGGATACATGCGGCTCTTGTGTGACAGTCCGACCAGGTCGAGCGAGCGAGGTACCTGGCGCATGACGTCCTTGGTGTGGGAGCCGGTGACCTGCATCGCGTACGCGACGTTCTCCCAGACGGTTTTGTCGGTGAGAAGCTTGAAATCTTGAAAGACGACGCCGAGGTGGCGGCGCAGCGCGGGCACGCGATTGCGGCGCAGGCGGTCCACGCGGATGCCGTCCACCGTGATCTCGCCGGCCGTGGGCTTCGCCTCCCGGTAGAGCAGGCGCAGCAGGCTGGACTTCCCGGTTCCCGAGTGCCCGACGAGAAAGACGAAATCGCCCTTCGCGATCTCGAGGCTGACGTTGTCGAGGGCGCGTACGCCGTTCGGGTAGACGAGCGAAACGCCGCGGAGGGAGATCATCGCTGCGAGAGGAGTTTTACGGAGGGTGCGGCCTATACCTTCGCCATGAACTTCGACCTGACCGACGAGCAGAAGGCGATCCAGAGCCTCGCGCGCGAGTTCGCTCAAAACGAGGTGCGGCCGCGCGCCGAAGAGATGGATCGGGAGGAGCGCTTCCCGTACGACCTCGTCAAGAAGATGGCGGACCTGGGCTTCATGGGCCTGCCCTTCCCCGAAGAGTACGGCGGCGCGGGCGCCGACACCGTGAGCTACGCGCTGGCCGTTATGGAGATCGCGCGCGCCGACGCCTCGACGGCGATCACGATGGCAGCGCACGTCTCGCTCGGCGCGACGCCCTTCTACTTGTTCGGCACGGAGGCGCAGAAGCGGCAGTATCTCGTCCCGCTCGCGCGCGGCGAGATGCTGTGGGGATTCGGCCTGACCGAACCGCAGGCAGGCAGCGACGCGGGAAACGTGCAGACGAAGGCGGAGCTGCGCGAGGGTTCGTGGATCGTCAACGGCACGAAAGCGTTCATCACGAACTCCGGCACGGAGATCACCGGCGGCACGACGATCACGGCGATGACCGGCACCCGCCCCGACGGCTCGAAGGAGATCTCCAACGTAATCGTGCCGCAGGATACGCCCGGTTTCACGCGCAGCCGTAAATACCGCAAGATGGGTTGGAGAGCCTCGGACACGCGCGAGCTCGCCTTCGTGGATGCGAAGGTTCCCCAAGAGAATCTGCTCGGCCCCAGAGGCGACGGCTACCGGCAGTTCCTCTCGATTCTCGACGGCGGACGCATATCGGTCGCAGCGCTCTCGGTCGGCTTGGCCATGGGGGCGTACGACGAGGCGCTCGCCTACGCCAAAGAGCGTCAGGCGTTCGGCCGGCCCATCAGCAAGTTTCAGGCCATCTCGTTTAAACTCGTAGACATGCTCACCGAGATCGAGCACGCCAAGCTCATGACGCTGCGCGCCGCGTGGGAAAAGGATAACGGGCGAGACTTCGTGCAGACCGCGAGCTTCGCGAAGCTCTTCGCCGCGGAGGTGTCGCATCGCGTCGTCAACGAGGCGCTGCAGATCCACGGCGGCTACGGATTCATGGACGAATATCCGATATCGCGGATGTATCGCGATCAGAAGATCAACGAGATCGGCGAAGGCACGAACGAGGTCCAGCGGCTCATTCTGGCGCGTTTAATGGGTCTTTAAGCTTCAGACTCTCGAAGTGGACAAGTCGGCGGCGGACCCTATAGAATGTGCTCCGAAAGGATCTTATGCATTTATGACGTTCCGTACGCGACTTTTGTCTCTCGCCGGACTTGCCATGGCGCTTGCTTGCGCGACGCAGGCGGCGCGCGCGCAGGAAGCGGCTCCCGCGCCGACGTCCACCCCAACCCTGATGGACCGGCAGTACGACGGCAACTGGCACCTCACGCTTGCGCCGTACGTCTGGCTGCCGACCGTCAAGGGAAATTTCCAGTACTCGATTCCCACGCTCTCGCGGCACGGCGGTGGCGTGATTCAGCCGAGCGTCGGCGTCGGTCCGAGCGATTACCTGTCGAACATCAACTCGACCGTGATGTTTTCGGTTGACGCGCGCAAGGGCGCCTTCGATGTCTTCGGCGACTACATTTACCTCAACGCGACTGCCAGTGCGTCGGCCTATACGACGGTTACCGGCCCTCACGGCAGGGTGCAGATTCCGGTATCGTTCGGCACCGACGCGCGGCTTGCGACGTCCATCTGGGAGGCCGCGCTCGGTTATACCGTCGCGCGGGGCCACAACGCGGACCTGAGCGCGTTCTGGGGCATCCGCTCCTTCCCGGCGACCGTTACGTTGGGCTACAACGCGACGATCGGCCGGCGCGGCTTGATCAATCCGTCGGGGACGGTCCGCTCGGCCAGCTACTTGAGCGACACGGTCTTCGGACTGCGCGGCAAAGCCTTCCTCGGCGACTCGCGCTGGTACGTTCCGTACTACGCCGATATCGGTACGTCCATCAATCAAGTCCCGAATCAAACGTGGGAGGCCTACTCTGGACTGGGCTACGGCTTCAACCACGGGCAGACGCTGCTGGCGACGTACCGCGCGCTGAACTACTCCGGCTTCGCGCCGGGGAGCTTTGTGCAGAAGATGTCGCTATACGGGCCGCTGGTAGGCTATACGTTCAACCTCTAGGGTAGGGGTCGCGCCGAGCGCGCGCTCGAAGTACGGGACGGAGGAGGAGCCTTCGATGAGATTCCGTCTTTGTTTGGCCGCGGCGCTCGTCGCGGCCACGGCGCTGCCGGCGGCGGCGGCGCTTTCCGTCGGCGCGAAAGCGCCTGCGTTCAGTCTGCAGGCATCGCTGGGCGGGAACGTCTTCACGTTCGACCTTACCCAAGCGCTCAAGAAGGGCCCGGTCGTACTCTACTTTTACCCCGCGGCGTTCACGACCGGATGCACGATCGAGGCGCACGACTTCGCCGATGCGATCGATCAGTACCAGGCGCTGGGCGCGACCGTGATCGGCGTCTCGCACGATCCGATCGCGACGCTGCAGAAATTCTCGGTGAGCGAGTGCCGGAGCAAGTTCGCGGTTGCGGCCGATACGAACGGAACCGTCATGAAGGCGTACGACGCCGTGCTCGCGCAGCATCCGCAATACGCGAACCGGACCTCGTACGTCATCGCACCCGATGGGACGATCGTGTACACGTATACCAGCCTCGATCCGGCCGACCACGTTGCGAACACGCTCAACGCGCTCAAGGCGTGGAAGGCGGATCACGCCGGAACGCCGTCTCCGTGAGGCGCGGTGCCGCCGCGCTGCTCGCGCTCGTCGCGATCGGCGCAACGCCCAGCCCTTCTCCCTCTCCCAGGCCGACGCCGAATCCGTACCGGCAGCTCGACTTTGCGTCGCCGACGCTGAGCGCGCAGCCGCAGGGCCGGATTGCCGTCACCGGCGGCTGGGCCGCCGTCAAGCGCGACGGTAAAGGCGCGGTCGTCTGCCTATCCTTCAAGAACGAGGCTTCGGTCGCGGCGACGCGCGTCGCGTTCGAGTTTTCCATAACGGACCGCTCCGGAGCAAACGTGGCCGACCTCGAACTGGATCGCAAAGGCACGTTTTCGCCGGGCGTCGCGATCGAGGGCTGGCAGTCGCTCTCGGATTGGCAAGGGGGCGTCGGGCATCGCGGATACGGCGAGAACTGCAAGACGTACAGCTCCGGCGTGGCGGCCTTCCCGCTGCTCTCCGCTCGCTACGTCACGTATCACGTGCGCGCGGTGGAGTACGCCGACGGGCACTCCTGGCCGGCCTCCTCGCCGCAGCCTTAGACCGCGTCGTCCTTTGCGAAGAGCTGCTGGGCTCGCGGCAGGCGTTTCGCACGCTCGCCGGTGTCCAAGGCGGTGACGTCGCGCGGCACGACGTCTATAGGGGGAATCTCCGACATTTCCTCGCCGCCCAGCCAGGCTTCGTCCTTTAGCTTGCGTCCTTGCGGGAGCAGTTTCGTCTCGTAGGAGCCCACCGCCCCGTTGAACGCATTGACCGAGCGTTCGAGATGCTTGCGGACGTCGGAGAGATGTTCTGAGAACTTCAGCGCGCGTTCGTAGAGGACGCGGCCGATCGCGGCGATGCGTTTGGCGTTCTCCTCCTGCCGAAGCGCCTGCCATCCCATCGCAAAGGTGCGCAGGAGGCTGATGAGCGAGAGAGGTCCCGCAACCAGGACGCCCTTATCAAGCGCGTACTCGATGAGTGCCGGATCCTCGCTGCAGGCCGAGCTCAGGAACGCTTCACCTGGGACGAACATGACGACGTAGTCGGCGGAACCCGGTGCGGTCTGGTACCCGCGGCGCGAAAGCGCGTCCACGTGCTCACGCAGAGCGCGCGCGTGCTGTTTCGTGAGCGCGCGGCGGGCCTGGTCGTCAATGGCCTCCAGCGCCGCCTGCATCGCGTCTATGGGCGCCTTTGCGTCCACGAAAACGCAGCGCTCGCCGGGAAGCGTGATCGTCATATCGGGGCGAGCGCGCGCTTCGTCCAGCGCGATGGTCCGCTGCTCCGTGAAGTCGCAGTAGGCCAGCATCCCCGCCTTTTCCACTACGTTGCGCAGCTGCATCTCGCCCCACTTTCCGCGAGAGGCGGGGTTGCGCAGGGCGGTGACGAGCGTGGAGGTCTGCGTCGTGAGATTTGCGGTCGCGCTCTCGAGTTTGTCGGCGCGTCCGAGCAGCTGGTCTATCTGCTCGCGCAGGCTCCCGGCATCGCGCTGGCGCTTGGCTTCCAGGTCGGCGATGATCTTGTCGAACTCGCCGAGTTTCTGCGTGACCGGAGAGACGAGTTCGCCGACACGCTCGCTGGCGCGCAGGGCCGTCGCCTCGCGCAACTCGTTCTTGGCCCGTTCGAGCAGCGCTTCGATGGCATTGTGCTGTGCGTTCTGCGCGCCTTCGAGCGTGGCTCGGAGCACCGCATTCTCAGAGCGCGCGGCGAGATAGGCCAGCGCGGCGCCGATCGCCGCGCCGAAGATGAAGACTGCCGCTATGGCCAGCGGGGTCACGGCGTCTGTTCGCCCAAGCGCCCGCGCAAGTATTCTACCGTTCGCGTCCACGCGTCGAGAGCGGCGCCCGGCGCATACGACGCCCGACGTGAGTCGAAGAAGGCGTGTCCGGCACCTTCGTAGATGCGCACGTCGCTGTCTTCGGGCAGCCGCGCGGCGAAGGCTTCCACTTCGGATGCCGGGATGCTCCGGTCGTCGGCGCCGTAACTGCCGCTAACGGGCACACGCAGCGCGGCGGGATCCACTTCGTTGACCGCACCGTAGAAGGATACGACGCCGTCGAACGACTGCGGATTCGCGGCGGCGCACTGCAGCGCGATGCGCCCGCCCATGCAGAATCCTAAGATGGCCGTCCTCGTCCTAGGGAACTTATCGTGCAGGAGCCGTTGCGCCGCCAGCAGATCGCTTTGAACGCGCTGCGGATCGAGGCGGCCCGCGAAGGCTCGGAATGGGGCGGAGTCGGTAGCGCCCTCGCCGTTGGGTACCCCGTCGAAACGCGAGTACAGGTTGGGCGCGATGGCGGCAAAGCCGGTCTTCGCGAGCCGATCTACTACGTCGCGCATGGAGGGGTCTATACCCCAAACGTGCATCACCACGACGACGGAAGGGGTTTGCGCCAGCGAATGCGTGGGCCACGCGCCGTAGACATCGAGGTTCCCGTCGCCCGCGTCGAGCGCGAACCGATCGGAGTAGATTGCGTCGTCACCGGCCATGGTACAGACGAGTTTCATCGCCGGACCGGGCGCTCCTCGAAGCAACCGTGCGAGCAGGCAGTTGCCCCAAGTCGTAGGCCTCGGACCCCGAAAAAGATAAAATGACACCCGCTTTGGATCAGCACACGATCGTGAGCGTGCCTCTCCCCGAGATGGGAGAGTCGGTCACGCAAGGCTCCATCGTCGAGTGGCGCAAGAAGGTCGGCGATTTCGTCGCCGAGGGAGACGCCCTCGTCGAGGTGACGACCGATAAGGTGGACGTCGAGGTGCCTGCGACGGCCTCGGGCCGGCTCACGGAGATTCTCGCCCACGAAGGCGATACGGTCGCCGTTGGAGCGCCGCTGGCGCAGATAGACACCGCGCAGAGCGACGGGGCCGCCAAACCGGCTGCCGGGAACGGCTCCGCCGTCCGAGCGCCCGTTCCGCCGGCGCCCGCCGCACGGGCCGCAGCGCCCGGCGACGGTCTCGCCGATCGGCCGGCGCGCCGGCTCGCCGCCAAACTCGACGTGGACCTCGCGCTCGTGCGCGGCTCCGGGCCGGGCGGACTCATTCTGCGCTCCGACGTGCTCGCGCAAGAGCAGAGCGCGCGTCGCCGTCCGGCCGCCGCTCCCGCCGCTGCGCAGCCGCCCCTGCCCAAGGGCGCGACGCTCGTGCCGCTGCGAGGCCCCGCAGCCGCGCTCGCCGGGTATATGGAGCAGAGCCTCACGATCCCGACCGCGACGAGTTTCCGGAGCCTGCCGGTGGACGTGCTCGACGCGCGCCGCAAAGAGTTCAACGGCGCGATCAACGCGGCCGGCCGCAGCGAGAAGGTTTCGTTCACGCATCTCATCGCCTACGCGCTCGTACGCGCCGCGCGCGAACTGCCGTACATCACGCACTCGTTCCGCCGCGACGAGCGCGGCGCGCCGGCGCGTCTGGAACCGGGGATCCATCTCGGCCTCGCGGTGGACAGCGAACGCAAAGACGGCTCGCGTTTTCTCGTCGTTCCGGTCATCGCGGATGCGGGCTCTCTCGATTTCGCGGCGTTTCGTACCAAGTACGAAGATCTCGTCGCCAAAGCCCGCGAGAACAGACTCGTCGCCGACGAGCTGCAAGGCGCGTCGTTCACGCTCAGCAATCCCGGCGGCATCGGCACGATCGCCTCGGTACCCCGCCTGATGGCGGGGCAAGGCGCGATCCTCGCGGCGGGAGCGATCGGATATCCGCCGGGCTTCGCGACGGCGAACGAGCAGTCTCTGCGCCTGCTCGGCGTCTCGAAAGTAATGCAGATCACGAGCACCTACGACCATCGCGTCATTGCGGGCGCCCAGTCGGGCGAGTATCTGCGTCGCGTGGACGATCTGCTGCAGGGCGCGGACGGCTTCTACGAAGAGGTCTTCGCATCGCTCGGACTGCAGGCCGCGCCGGCGCCCGCACCGGCGAGTGCATCCGCCGCCGCAGCGCGACCGTCCGACGAGATGCTCCGCGCCGTCGCGTCGGGCATGGCGATCGTCGCGGCGTACCGGCGCCACGGCCACCTCGCCGCGAACCTCGACCCGCTCGGCGCCGAGCCGGTCGGCGACGGGTCGCTCGATCCGCAGAACTACGGGCTGACGCCCGCTCTTCAGAGCGCGATACCGGCCAGCGTCCTGAACGTGAAGGTTCCGGGACGCACCCTGGCCGAGGTGCTGCCGCACCTCAAAGAGACGTACGCCTCGACGATCGCGTACGAGATCGAACACATCTCCAACGCGAAAGAACGCTTGTGGCTGCGCGACTACATCGAGTCGGGCCGCAACAAAGTCAAGCAGTCTCCGCAGCGTCAGGTCGAGTTCCTGCGACGACTCACGCGCGTCGAAGGTTTCGATCGCTACGTTCGCAAGACGTTCCTCGGCCAGAAGACGTTCTCGGGCGAAGGGCTCGACGTCATGGTGCCGATGCTCGAGGAGATGCTCGACATGCTGGCCGACGACGGCACAGAGAACGCCGTGCTCGGGATGGCGCACCGCGGGCGTCTCAACGTGATCGCTCACGTCGTGAACCTACCGTACGAAGAGGCGATGACCGAGTTTGAGGCCGCGCAGTACCGCGGGAACCTCGGCGACGACGACGTCATGGGCGACGTGAAGTACCATCACGGCGCGACCGGCGTCTTCACCACCTCGAAGGGTAAAGAGATCGGCGTGACCCTCGCGCACAACCCGAGCCACCTCGAAGCGGTGGATCCGGTCGTCGAAGGCGTCGCGCGAGCCCTGCAGACGGACCACGCGCACGGCGTACCCTCCTGCGATCGCAAACGCGCGGTACCGATTCTCATCCACGGCGACGCGGCGTTCACCGGCCAAGGCATCGTCTCCGAGGTCTTCAACATGCAGGCGCTCCCAGGATACGAGACCGGCGGGACGATTCACCTGATCGCCAACAATCAGATCGGCTTCACGACCGATCCGCAGGACGCACGCTCGACTCGATACGCGTCCGACCTTGCGAAAGGTTTCGACGTACCGATCGTGCACGTCAACGCCGACGACGTGGACGCGTGCATCGCTGCGGTGCATCTGGCCGTGGACTACCGCCGCGCCTTCGGGAGCGACGCGCTCGTGGACCTCATCGGCTACCGCCGGTTCGGCCACAACGAGCAGGACGAACCCGCCTATACGCAGCCGCAGATGGCCGAGCGCATCAAGAGCCATCCGACCGTACGGGAACTCTTTGCCAACAAGCTGATCAATCAAGGCATCATCACCGCCGATCAATCTCGCGAGATGGCGGACGAGACGGCGGAACGCCTGGCGCAGGCGCGCCGCGCCGTCAAGGGCGCGCTCGCGACGCACATCCACGGACGCAAGATGTCCGGGAGCAACACGTTCGACGGCACGAAGCTCGTGCCGGTAAGCGGCGCGCAGCTCTTGGAGTGGACCGACGCGCTCGGCAGCGTGCCCGCCGGCTTCACGTTGAACAAGAAGCTCAAGGGACAGTTCGAGCGGCGCCGGGCCGCGATCGCCGAGAAGGGCATCGTGGATTGGGGAACGGCCGAAGCGCTCGCCTTCGCCTCTCTGCTCGCCGGCGGCACGCCGATTCGTTTGACCGGGCAAGATACCCAGCGGGGCACGTTCAGCCATCGCCACGCCGTGCTGCATCCATCGTCGCCGCCGCAGGCGGGCTCCTCCGCCAGTGCCGTGTGGATTCCGCTGCAGCATATCGCGGAGAGTCAGGCGTCCTTCGAGATTCGGAACAGCCCGCTCTCGGAGTATGCCTGCATGGGCTTCGAGTACGGATACGCCGCGCAAGAGCCCGAAGCGCTCGTGCTGTGGGAGGCGCAGTACGGCGACTTCTTCAACGGCGCGCAGGTGATCGTGGATCAGTTCGTCGCGGCAGGTCAAGCCAAGTGGGGACAGACGACGCGGCTAACGCTGCTCTTGCCGCACGGCTACGAAGGCGGCGGACCGGAACACTCGAGCGCGCGCCTCGAACGCTTTCTCCAGCTCGTCGCCGAAGGCAACCTTCGCGTGGCGTATCCGTCCGTGGCGAGCAACTACTTCCACCTCTTGCGCATGCAGGCGCGCTCGCCGATCGCGGTGCCGCTCGTCGTGATGACGCCCAAATCGCTGCTGCGCGCCGAGAGTGCTTCGGGAACGGTCGAGGAGATGACCGACGGCGCGTTCGAGCCGGTGATAGACGATCCGCGGGCGCTCGACCGCGAGCGGATCGAGCGGCTCGTGCTCTGCAGCGGCAAGATCTACCACGATCTCGCGGCACACGAGGCGTATCGCAAGCTCGCACGGACGGCGATCGCGCGCGTCGAACTGCTCGCGCCGCTGCCGGTGGGCGAGATCAACGCGCTCATCGCCCGGTATCCGAAGCTCAAGAAGATCGTATGGGTTCAGGAGGAGCCAAAGAACATGGGAGCGCGCGCGTTCGTGCGCAGGCGCCTGCTCGAGGGCAAGCGCGACGGCTTCGACATCGAGTACATCGGCCGTGGCTATCGCGCGAGTCCGAGCGAAGGCTACGCGGGCCAGCATGCCGTCGAGCAGGAGCGCATCGTCGCGACGGCGCTCGCCGAGTAAGGCGCGGCGCTAGGCGAGGCTGCCGACGTCGAACATCTTGGCAAGGAGCTCCTCCACATTTCCGGCGTCGGTAAAAAGCCGGCGCGTCTGCGGCCCGATGAAGCCCTCTACGAGCATCGAGTCGAAGAGTGCCAGCAATGCGTCGTAGTACCCTCGATGGTTGAGCAAGCCGATCGGCCTGTCGTGGATGCGGAGCTGTCGCCAGCTCAGCACCTCGCAGAACTCGTCCATCGTACCGAAGCCGCCGGGCAGCGCCACGAATGCGTCGGAGCGTTCGTTCATGAGCGCCTTGCGCTCGTGCATCGTCTTGACGACGTGCAGCTCGGCCAGTCCCCCGTGGGCGATCTCCGCCCGCGCGAGCGCTTCGGGGATGACGCCGATCACCTCGCCGCCGCACGCGAGCGCGGCGTCCGCAACGGCGCCCATCAAGCCGATGCTGCCTCCCCCGTAGACGATGCCGTAGCCGGCGCCGACGATCGTTTCGGCAGCGTGGCGAGCCGTCGCTACGTAGGCTTCGCTGCCGGCGTGCGAGCCGCAGAAGATGCAGATGCGTTTCATGGCCCTGCGCGGTTGGTCGCGCGGACGGGCTGCGCCTGCCGGTGAGGCTCTGGGTTTGGGCCGGCGTCGAGTTCGCCGTGCTCGCGGTTCTCGCGTGCGTGCGTGCGAAGCTCTGGACGTACGGCTCGGACACCGGCACGTTCGCACAGGCGATCGCCGACGCTCTTCACGGCATGCGAGACGGCGTCGAAGGCGGTTCTCACTTTCGCTACCACTGGTCGCCCTCGCTCGCGCTGCTCTGGCCGCTCGTGGCGGTCACGCGCAGCGCGTTGCCGCTGCAGATCGTGCAGGCTGGTGCGACCGTTGCGTGCGCGCCGCTGCTCGCGGCGCTGGCATTTCCGTACGTGGGCGCGCGGCTCGCGCGCGCGCTGGGGTACCTCGCGCTCCTCTATCCGCCGCTGCTCGCGCTCGGCTTTGACGAGTTCCACGAGCTGGGCCTGTTCGCGCCGCTCGTCCTTGCGATGCTGCTCTGCGCCGACCGCGGACGTTGGGGCTGGTTTGCAGCGTGCGGTCTCGTCGCCGTGGGCCTGCGAGAGGATGCGGCGCTGACGCTCGGTGTCGCAGGCATCGTCCTAGCGGCGATCGGCGCGCGTCCGGCCGAGCGCGGACGCGGTTTGCTCGAAGGGCGGCCGGCCTCGCCCCGGGCGCTCGCCGTTGCGGGCGGCTCGCTCGCGCTGGCATCGGCGGCGGCGCTGCTCCTCTACTACGGCGTTATCGCGCCGAGACTGGGCGGGTGGAAGCCGAGCCACTTCTACGTCTATCCCTTCGCCGACGGGCCGCTCGCGCTCGTTCTCGCGCCGTTCGTGCATCCACGCGAGTTCGCCGGCGCGATCTTCACCTTCGGGCGGCTCACGTACGTGCTCGAAGCGCTCGTGCCGCTCGCATTCCTGCCCCTGCGCTCGCGGTGGGCGCTCCTCGCACTTCCCGGCGGAGCGATCGTGCTGCTCGCGAACTCCGGCTACGTCTGGCGCATGGGCGATCACTACGCGGCGCTCTGGATTCCGTGGCTGCTCGTCGCTACGGCCGGCGCGGTTGCGGCGCTCTCGCGCGCGTCCGGCGAGATCGCGGCGCGCAGATGGACGACGGCCGCGAGCGTCGTCTGCGCGATCTTCCTCATCGCGTTCGATCCGATGCATCCGCTGCACTACCTCCACCCGTATTACCGGGATCTCGCATCGGCGCGCCGGGCCATCGGCTGCGTTCCGAAGGACGCGTCGCTCGCCACCTACGACGAGTGGTTCTCGGCGGTCGCGGCGCAACGGCCCGCCGCGACGATCGATCGCGTCGGCGGCGTGCAATACCTCGTGTATGCCTCCGACTTTCCAGCCGGCGGCACGCAGTCGCGGATCGCCCCGGAACTCTCGGCCGCACTCGCGCGCGGTGAGTATCGCGAACTCTGCCGCTTCGGCGACGTCGCCGCCTACGTGGCACGATGAGCGGGGCGATTCCCGGGCCGAGCCGCTGGACCGCACTGACGCGGCTGCTGCCCAGTCCCTTCGAACGCTTTCCCGCCTTCATGACGGAGATGACCGCGCGCTACGGCAACGTGCTCGCCTTCGCACTGCCGTGGCGGTCGTACGTCTTCCTCAACGAGCCCGCGGCGATCAAGGACGTACTCGTCACGCAGCAGCACGCGTTCTCGAAATCGCTCGGCACGCGCGTGCTGCGCCTGCTGTTGGGCGAGGGGCTGCTCACGAGCGAAGATCCGCTCCACCGGCAGATGCGCCGGATCGTGCAGCCGGCCTTTCATCGCGAGCGGATCGCCGAGTACGCCTGCATCATGGAGCACGACGCGCGAGAGTTTGCCGGCCGCCTGCGCCCGGACGAGCCATTCGACGCCCACGCCGCGATGACTGAGCTGACGCTGCGCATCGCGACGCGCACGCTCTTCGGCAGCGACGAAAGCGACTCTGCCGCCGCCGTCGCCGGCGCGCTCCGCCTCATGATGGAGGAGTTCCCGTACATGCTCGTCCCGTTCGGATCGCTGCGGCGGCGCCTGCCGCTCCCGAGCACGCGCCGCCTGGATCGCGCGCAGGCAACGCTCGACGAGATCATCTATCGCCTGATCGCCCGGCGACGGCGCGAGGGCGCCGATCGCGGCGACGCGCTTTCGATGCTGCTGGAGATCGGCGACGATAAACAGATCCGCGACGAGATCATGACGCTCTTTCTCGCCGGCCACGAGACGACGGCCAACGCGCTCACCTGGACGCTTTGGCTGCTCGCGCAGAACCCGCAGGTTGACGGACGCGCGGGCGAGGCCGTGCGCGAGGGCGACCGCGAGTACCTGAGTTGCGTCGTCAAGGAGACGCTGCGGCTCTATCCGCCGGCGTGGATTCTCGGCCGCGAGACGCTGCGCGACGTGACGCTCGTGGAGGGGAGCTTCATCCCCGCCGGAACGACCGTTTTCATGGCGCCGCTCGTGCTTCATCGTCGCGCCGACGTCTTCGCCGAGCCGGAGCGCTTCGATCCGGACCGCTGGACGCGCGGCGAGCCGCCGCCCTATGCGTACCTGCCGTTCGGCGCAGGCGCGCGCCGCTGCATCGGCGAGGAGTTTGCGCTCGCGGAGGTCGGTATCGTGCTCGCCGCGCTGCTCGGGCGTTATCGCTTCACGCGGGCGTCGGACGAGCCCGTCCGGGCCGCCGCGCTGGTGACGCTGCGCCCGGCGGGTCCGGTTCTTCTGCGCGCGACGCAGCGCGCGGAGAACGGCGCGTCGTGAAAACCGTACGCGAGGCGATCGTGCTCGGCGTTCTCTTCGTCACCGCGGCCTGCACCGGCCCGGGTCACGCCGATCGCGGGCGGCCCGACGTTCGAGCGATCGTGGATGCCGCGGTAGCGCCGGTTATGAGGACGAACCGCATCCCCGGGATGGCGGTCGGCGTCATCGCCGGCGGCACCGAGCGCGTCTTCGACTACGGCGTGGCCTCCACGCAAACGCGTCGACCGGTCACGCGCGATACGCTCTTCGAGATCGGTTCGATCAGCAAGACGTTTACCGCAACGCTCGCGTCCTACGCGCAGGTCACCGGCCGTCTCTCGCTCTCCGATGGAACGGCTGCCTATCTGCCGCAGCTGGCGGGAACGAAGTTCGGCTCGGTAACCCTTCTCGAACTCGGCACGCATACGACCGGAGGCCTGCCGTTACAGGTTCCCGACGGCGTACCTGACACCGGCGCACTCGTGACGTACCTGCGGCACTGGCAGCCCGCGCACGTCCCAGGTACGTACCGAACCTACTCGAACGTCAGCATCGGACTGCTCGGCGTCATCGCGGCGAAAAGCCTGGATCGGGACTTCGTCCAGCTTATGCAGGAGCGGCTCTTTCCGGCACTGGGCCTGCGAGAGACGTACATCCGCGTGCCGGCGGCGCAGGCGGCCCACTACGCGCAGGGGTACACCGAAGACGACACGCCCATCCGCGTGCGTGACGGCGTACTGGCGGCGCAGGCGTACGGCGTGAAAACCACCGCCGGCGATCTCCTGCGATTTCTAGAAGCGAACCTGGCTACGATCGCGTTGCCCGCGGCCCTGCGCGGCGCGATCCTGCAAACGCACACCGGCTACTTCCGAGTCGGGGGTATGACCCAGGATTTGATCTGGGAACAGTATCCGTATCCGGTCGCGCGCGACGCGCTCTTGAAGGGAAACGGCCGTGCAATCATATTCGGAGCGGTGAAGGTCGTCCGGATAACGCCGCCGGAGGCGCCGCGAAGCGACGTCTGGATAAATAAGACTGGTTCGACGAACGGCTTCGGCGCCTACGTGGCCTTCGTGCCGGCCAAACGGCTGGGCATCGTCATTCTGGCCAACAAGACGTATCCGATCGCGCAGCGGGTACGGCTGGCGTACGAGATACTCTCGCGTCTGGCGGGCTCGGCTACCTACTGACGGCGGCGCCTTGTGCCGAGCATTGGCAGGAGAGCGTGTAGGTCGGCGACGACGAACCCGGTGCGATCTCCGTAACGGCGGTCTCGCCGTCGGCCTGATAGACGGCGCCCTGCGGCGTCACCCACGTGAGGCCGTAGGCTTGTACCGGAGAGATGACGCGCGACGGTTCCGTGCTTCCAGGCGCGAAGACCGCGACTTCTCCTGCGCTCGAGCCTGCTACGTAGATGTCGCCGGCTTTGTCTATTCCCATGCCCGGTCCGTCCAGGTTATTGCCGGCCAAATCGAGATCGATCGGCGTGACCTTGCCCGATTGCGCTGAGATCTTGACGATCTGCAGCAGCAGTTTTGCCTGCTCGGCGACGACTAAATTGCCGCGGGGGTCGAACGCCATGCTGCCCGGCGTGAAGGCGTAGCCCTTGATGCCCGTGTCTATCGTGCGTTCGGCACTGTTGCTGCCGGGAGCGAACTCCTGAACGATGCCGTCGTCGGCGTACGATTCGTTGACGTACACGTTCCCTTTGCGGTCCACTGCGACGCTCTGCGGGTAGCCTTTGAACTGCGTGATCTGGAAGAACGGCGAAGAGGCGCCGGGTTTGAACTCGGTCACGCTCGCCGGATACTTATTCGGTTCGTTCGCGACGTAGAGAACGTTCTTCGCATCTACCCAGAGGCCGAAGGGGCGCCCGGTGCCGCTCGTGATCGTGCGCAGTTCCTGCCCGTTCTTCATATCGGCCGCGTAGACGTGGATCTGCCCGACGCCCGGCTGCCCGTCTATATCGGCGACGTACAGAACTCGGCCGGTATACGGCCTCTCGGCCCGGTTCGCCGCGGGCGCCTGGGCGGCCGGCGCCGCGCCCGGGAGGCCGGACGACCCGGACGGGTTCGCACAGGCGCAGAGCAGTCCGATGGCCGCGCACGTGGCCGTTGCGCGCAGATTCGTCATGGGTGCACGGTACGAGTCAAAGATAAAAAGAGTGTAAAGCTCCAAAGCGCACGCGAGCCCGGCCGAAACGGCCGGGCTCGCGGAGTGCCGGGACGCGACGCGCTATCGGTTAGTGCGTGCTGATCGCCGCGCCCCACGGTGAGACGAACGCAGGGGGTGGCACGGACCCGGGCCCGGTGGGGCCTGCGTTGTATTGCGTCGGATTGCCGGCCGCCGGGAACTTCCAGCGATAGGCCGTATCGGGCGGCCCGCCGCAGTAGGTCGTATAGTCCCCACCGGCGACGTAGCGTTTGCCGGAGATGCTGTTGATGGTCGGCTGGACGATGTCGCAGGCCTGGCTGCCGCTCGAGTTATTAAGCACAATCTCCGTGCCCAGCGTCGCGGTCGATCCCGAGATCGTCGCCGGGTAGATGCAGCTGCTAATGTTGTTGGGGCCGTTGCACTCCTGGTCGGCTATCGCAAGGTAGTTGCCGGCCGCGTACCACTGAATCATACCGGGGAAGTTGATCGTTCCGCCGGCGAGATTGACCGTTGCCAGCGTCGCCTGCCCCGCCGGCAGCTCGGATAGAATGAACTGATCGACGCATTGGCCATTCGATCCGGTGCATCCGTTGACGAACAGGTTGCCCTGCGTATCGTACGCGGGGTTATCGTACTGGTACATGTCCGGATTGGTATAAACGACCGGCGTTCCCGTGGCGGCCGGAAAGACCAGCAGTTCGCCCGGCCCTGCGCCGTCGTACTCGTTCGCCACCGCGAGATCGCCGTTGACGGGGTTCACGGAGCAGCCGCCCGGGCCGCCGTCCGGATCGTTTAACGTGGCCAAGTACTGGCCGAGGCGCGAGTACTTCACGATCTGATTGCTTCCCGTCTCGGTGATCCACATGTTACCGAGGCCGTCCACGCACATCCCTTGCGGCTCGTTGAATCCAGTCAGCACCGCCTTGAGCTTCATCGGCGCGCTGGGGACGTGGCTAAGGAGGAACAGGTAGACGTCGCCGGTCGAAAAATCGGAGATCCACAGAAGCCGCGGGTTCCCCTGCGGGATGTCGGGCGATATCCACGACTTGCGGCGATCGGGGCGCAGCGGGATCTGCCGGCCGTTCGGCACGACCGCCTTACCGATGTGACGGCCGTCGAGCGCGTTTACCCCCGCCCCGGCCGTGCCGAGTGCGGCGGCTGCGCCGGACGAAGGCGTTGCCCCGCCGCTGCAACCGGCAAAAACTGCCGCCGCCGCTACGCACGACGCTAAGACAAATGTCTTAAAGGATCTCATACTAAAGTCGTCCCTCTTTAAAAAAGCGATTTTGTGATATCACCCGCTATGATACCACAAGCCGCGGCCCGGATGCCCCCGCCTCACTCCCGCGCGGGGCGCTCGGCAAGCATGTCCCCGGTTTCGATCTGCAGGTCGGCATCGCGCCAGCGCACGCCGGCACCCCCCAGGCCGAACGCCCAAACCCCCAGCCCGAAGAAATCCCGCAGCGGTACGAGCCACAGCGGGGCGGGTGCGACGCCCAGCGCGCGCGCCGCGACGCGCTGGAGCGCGATTCGCAGCGCAACCGCAACGCAGAGCACGACGAGGCTCGCGGGTCGCGGCGCGAGCAGAAACGCCAGCAGCGCCAACGGGAGCGGATACGTGAGAAACATGCCGGCGTAGCCGGCCGGCTGCACGCCCCGAATCGTCCGGTGCCAGCGCAGCTCGTGATTCCAAAGCGCTGCGAGGCTCGAGTCCGAGACGATCGTGTGAATGACGTACCGCGGGATGACGACGCTGCGGCCGCGGGCCGTCGCGAAGTTTCCCAACATGTAGTCGTCGGCGAGATGCGGCGCCAGCGCCTTGAAGCCGCCGACCGACGCCAGCACTTCCGCGCGGAACGCGTTCGTCGGACCCAGACAGTGGCGCATCGGGCGGAAGAGCCGATTCACGAGCACCGACGGAATGAACTGCTCGTTCATGAACATGGCGCCGAGCTTCGAGGAGAACGACGCGTCGGGGATGCCGGCGAAGACGCAGGTCGCAACCCCAACCTCCGGTTCGTGCAAACGTGCCGTCACGGAGCGCACGTACGACGGCGTCACGCGGGTGTCGGAATCGGCGAGGATGAGGACGTCGTGCCGAACCAGACGCATCATCGAGAGAACGTTCGCAATCTTCGGATTGCGTGCGCCGGCGACTTCGCCGACGTCTATCTCGATGTTTCGATCCGGCAGCGACGCGGCGAGACGGCGCGCGATCGGCAGGGCGGGATCGTCGTCGCGTGCGACGCCCAGCACGAGCTGACAGACGGGATAGTCCTGCAAGGCGAACGAGCGCAGATTCTCTTCGAGTTCGCGCTCCTGCCCGTGAAGCGGCACGATGAGCGTGACCGGCGGCAGATCCCCGGCGCTCTCATCCGCGGGTTCGCGGCCGAAGCGAGCGGTGGCGACAATTGCCGCACCGGCGTACGCGATCGCGGCGATTGCGGCGACCTCGAGACCGAATGCGAGGAGCGGCACTACCTGCACCGGGCGCTGTTCGCCCATCGCCGGAAGCGGGCCTTGCACCGGTGCGCGAAGAAGCCGCCGTAGAGTTGGGAACGGAACGATTTCGCCGCCGCGATCACGTCGCGATCAACGCGCTGTGGGTAGGCGTGCATTTCCAAGACGCCGCGTTGATGGCGATTATCGTGCCGGCATTGCTGCTGCAGTTGGCGCCGGCCCATCACACGTACGCCCTTGCCGTTATCTCGACCGCCGTCGCCGTCGGATCGGCGATCGTGCCGCCGTTCGCAGGCGCGCTCTCCGACCGGCTTCGGCGGCGGGGCGGCGATCGTCGCGTGCAGACGGCGGTCGTGCTCGCGATAGACGCGCTCGCGCTCGTCGCGATGGCGTACGTACAATCGGCCTTCGATCTCGGAGTAACCGCGGTTGCCGCGACGATCGCGCTGATCAGCGGATCCGTCGTCTTCCAAGTGCTCGTCCCGGAGATCGTTCCTCGGCGGTTCTGGGGGACGGCCGCCGGGTTTCGCGGCGCGATGACGCTGCTCGGAACGATCGTCGGCTTGCTGCTCGGCGCGCTCTTGGCGCCGCGCATCGCGCTCTTGGCGGCGGCGGGCGGCGTAGCCGTCAGCGCGCTCACCCTCGTGCTCGTCCCGGCGTCTCCGCCGTACGTCGAAACGCACCGCGATGGTCCGCACGTGCGCGATCGCCGCGACCTGATCGTTACGCTATTGGCTCGCGCCTGGATCGTCATGGGGATGACGATGCTCAACACGTACGTTCTGTACTTTTTCCACGACGTGCTCGGCGTCCGCAACGCCTCGGCGAACACCGGCTTGGTCGCCGGCGCCGCGATGGTGGGCGCGGTCGTGTCGAGCGTGTGGGCCGGCGCGATCTCCGACAGAGTGGATCGCCGCCTCGTCGTGTGCGTCTCCGGCTTGCCCATGACCGCCGCGGCGCTCGGCTTCGCGCTGGCTCCCGAGCTGCGCTTCGTGTTCGTGTACGCGCTGCTCTTTGGCCTGGGCTACGGCGCCGTGTTCTCGGTCGGCTGGGCGCTCGCGCTCGATTCGATCCCGGAACTCGGCGACGTTGCGCGGGATCTCGGCATCTGGGGAACGCTTTCGAATCTTCCGATGGTCGTCGCACCGGCGATCGGCGCTGCGATCATCGGCAGCGGAGCGAGCGTCAGCCAAGGATATCGCTGGCTGTTCGCGGGTGCGGGTGCCTGCTTCTTCGTTGGATCGCTGACGGTGCTCGCAGCGCACAAGACGGGCGCGCCGGGCCGATGAGGCGGAGTTGGGCGCTGCTCGCGACGACGATCTGCATACGGCAGATCTACTTCAAGTTTTGCATTCGGGTGCGCCAGTGGGGCCATTTGCCGGCCCGGCGCGGCCCGACCGTGCTAATCACGAACCACCAGCACGTAGACGAAGGAGAGATGGTCGTCGGGCGCACGTTTCTGCGGCATCCGTTCCATCTGCTGCTCATGTGCAACTCGCGGCGTACGTTCGAGACGGGCTTCATCGCGGCTCGGCTGCCGTGGAGTCTGGGCTTCACGCGCGGATTGAACCTCAGCCGCTTTTGGGAAGCGTACGGCATCCTGCCGATCGAGAACCATCTCTTTTCGCGCCCGCTCATCAGCTTGGCGGAGGAGCTGCGCGCGTCGCACGGAGACCTGCCGCTCGACGAGATCCTGCCCTCCGAGGCGATCGCGCCGCTTGGCCTGGACGGTCTTTCGCTCGGCGACCTTTGGAAGCGCGAGCACTTCACGAGCGCGCAGGCCTGGATCAAGCTGGCGCAGCTTAAGTCCCCGTATCGGCGCGAGGTGCTCGAAAGGCTTCGCAGCGTCACCGAACGCGACGTAGCCGCGATCGTCGAGAACGTACGCGAGGGCGCGACGTTTTATATAACGCCCGAGGGCGATTTCAGCCGCGACGGCCGCATGCACCCGATGCGCGGCGGCATCGTCGAGTCGCTCGCGCCGTTCGCACGGCTCTGGCTCTGCGCGATCGCCTACGACCCGTTTCGCAGGGGCCGCCTTTCTATGCTCTATCGCGTGCTGCCGCACGAAGAAGGCGAGGACGTCGGCACGGCACTCGCCGCGGCGCGCCCGGTCACGACGTCGGCGGTGCTCGCCGAGTTTCTCCTGGACGGTCCGCAGACGTTCGCCCAGGAGGATGCGGTGCGCGCGGTTCGCAAACGGCTCGACGCGTTAGACGGCGCCGCATTCGTGGATCCCGAACTGCTGGCCGACCCCGCGCGGGTGGTAGAAGACGCTTTGGGGGCGCTGCTGCGGCGCGGCACGCTCGAGCGGGGCGAAGGCGGCTATCGCCTCACGACGCAGCGCGGCGACGAGCGGTTCCCGCACGTCGCCGACATGGTCGCGTATCAGCGCGCGATGCTGGATGAAACGATCGCGTCAGCCGGTCGGCGCGGGAGCCGATGATGCCGCCTCGAGCCTGCGTTCGCCGGCCTGCGCCCGTCGCGAGCGCAGGTAGCCGAAGAACTCGCCACCTTCGCGCAGGCGCCGGACCATCATCTGGCGGCTCGTGACCATCTCGCCCACGATCTTAGCGATCTTCTTCGGGCGGAAATAGAACTCGCGGTACATCCGCTCGACGGAATCTTCGATCTCCGCGGTCGAGAGCGTTTCGTAGCACAGCGTGGAGGTCTGGTGGCCCTTTCCGGAGACCAAGTCGTCGCGCGCGAACCATCCGTTCGCCAACGCCTGATCGTACAGTTCCGTTCCCGGATAGGGCGAGGCGATGGAGACCTGGATCGTGTGCGGGTCCAGCTCCTTGGCGAACTCGATCGTCTCCCGCACCGTCTCCGGCGTGTCCACCGGTAAGCCGATGATGAAGGTGCCGTGCACTTTGATCCCGAGCTTGTGGCAGTTCTTCATAAACGCACGCGCCATTTCCAGCTTGAGACCCTTTTTGATCCGGTAGAGAATCTCTTGGTTCCCCGACTCGAAGCCGACTAAGAGCACGCGCAGGTTGTTGTCGCGCAGCGTCTTGAGGGTGTCGTAGTCGACGTGCGCGCGCGCGTTGCAGGCCCAGCTGAGGTTCAAGCGCTTCATGTGCTTGCTCAGCGCGATCGCGTACTCTTTTTCGTTCGTGAGCGTGTCGTCGTCGAACATGTACTCGCGCACCGTCGAACCGAAGATGGACTTCGCTTCGTCGAGATCGCGGCCGACCGCTTCGGCGCTTTTGTGGCGGAAGACGTGCCCGCCGATCGTCTGCGGCCAGAGACAGAACGTGCACTTGGCCGTGCAGCCGCGGCCGGTGTACCACGAGACGTACGGATGCAGCAGGTAGCCGTTGTAGTAGCGCGTGACGTCGAGGTGCTTGGCGTAGACCGGCAGCACGCTGGGCATGGCGTCCCAGTCGTGGATCTGAGGGCGTTCCTCCGTGCGCTGCAGTTCGCCGTTTTCATCGCGATAGGAAAGGCCGAGGATCTCGTTCCAGGGGCGCCCTTCAGCCAGTTCCTTGCACGTGTAGTCGAACTCGTTGCGGCAGACGAAGTCTATGATCTCGTGAGCGCGCAGCGTCTGTTCGGGAAGCACGGCGACGTGCGCGCCGATGAAGCCGACCTTCACGTTCGGGTTCTGCGCCTTGAGCCGGCGCGCGCACTCGACGTCGTTGGGCAGCGACGGCGTGCTCGTGTGCATGATGACGAGGTCGTGACCTTTCGCGATCGCCAAGACGTCGTCGATCGTCTGCTTGTGCGGAGCGGCGTCTACGAGGGTGCTGCCGGGCACGAGGGCCGCCGGCTGAGCCAGCCAGGTCGGATACCAGTAGGAGGTGACCTCTCGCTTCGCTTGGTATCTGGCGCCCGCGCCTCCGTCAAAACCGTCGAACGAAGGCGGGCTCAGGAAAAGAGTCTTCACGGATAGGCTTCCTCTGCGGCGGCGCGTCGCAGCCACTGCGACGAATTCGGTAAGAGTCAGTTGGGGCTAACCGACCCAATTCCCGCGCGTCCGCAGCCTATCCCTGCTCGGAGCGCCCCGCCGGCCGCTCGACCGCCTACTGTTTACCCATCGCGAGATTGAAGCGGTCCTCCGGGCGGATGAGATGGTCGTGCGAGTCGTCGCCGACGTCCAGCCGCACCCACTCGATCTTTCCGGTGAAGGCGTTGCCGGTCGCCG
>Ga0265342_10001425_pt1 | contig 22286 bp, 19 predicted proteins | sample 4CB327metaG_FD_203125 | JGI IMG/M metagenome (GOLD analysis project Ga0265342, IMG submission 203125) | Rhizosphere microbial communities from Carex aquatilis grown in University of Washington, Seatle, WA, United States - 4-CB3-27 metaG | ecosystem: Host-associated > Plants > Roots >... | reverse complement strand
CCGGTCCCCGCCACCCCTTGACTATCACCGGCCGAGGCAGGAACTCCACGATGAAGATCGGAATCGGCGCCGACCACGCAGGCTACCGCTACAAAGAAATCTTGAAACCGGCGCTGGTCGCTCGCGGCCATCAGGTCGTCGATTTCGGCACCAATTCCCCGGAAATGACCGACTACCCGCCGATCATGCACGCCGTCGCCGAGGCGGTCGCGCGCCAGGAGTGCGATCGCGGCATCGTGCTCGGTGGCTCGGGCAACGGCGAGGCGATCGTCGCCAATCGGGTGCGCGGGATTCGCGCGACCGTGGCCTGGAGCGTCGACTCCGCGCACGCCGGCCGAGCGCACAACGACTCGAACGTGCTCGCGCTGGGCGAGCGCTTCATCGCCGAGGGCGACCTACTCGCGATTCTCGACGAATGGCTCGGCACGGTGTTCGAGGGCGGGCGTCACCAGCGACGCATCGACCTCATAGACTCTTGATCCGTCGCGCTCGGCCGTGACCAGTCGTCGCGGATCCGACGAGCGCTGGCGGGAGAGGGCGGCGCGGATCTTTTTCCAGCGCCACACGAACACGCCCGCAAGAACCGCGGCGAGGATCACGAGTCCCCAGACACTGAAACGATCGAGTGCGCGCAGCGCGCGTTCGACGTCGTGCTGGAAGATCGCCCCCAGGAACGTGAAACCTCCGGCCCACAGGCTCATCGCGAGCAAGTCGTAGAGGAGAAAGATCGGCAGCGTCGTGCCGAGCCCGCCCGCGAGGATCGGGCCGGCCATGGGCAGCCCGGGAATGAACTTGGCCAGGGCGAACGCCGCAGGGCCCCACCGTGAGTGCAGGCGCTCGGTGCGGCTCAGCTGCTCGTCGGGCGACGACGACAGCCGGAAGACCATGCGGACGGCGCGCCTGCCGTAGCGCCTTCCGATCGCGAACCAGGTCAGGTCGGCGAGCGCCGTGGCGATCAGCGACGCAGCCGCGATCCCGGCGACCGACAGCCGGCCGCGCGCTGCGAGGCTGCCGGCAACCACGAGCGTCGGCTCCGCCGGCATGGGCACGCCGATCTGTTGCAGCAAGACGTTCAAGAAGATGAGCCGATGGCCCTGCTGAGCTATCGCGGCGCCAAGACCGCTCACGTCATCCCCTCTCTATTTCAAGACTGCCCAACACCACCCTTAAGGGTAGTGCTGGAGCTCGCCGACACGGTGTGAAACATTGTTAATTCTTCGACGCTGACAAACAGCACGATGCGTTCTCCTCTCGGCCGCTCGCCGCCGGCCGCTCAGAACGTCAAGAGAGTCGCGGCGTTGGTCCATCGGAAGCTGCGCCGCGCGGGAACGCGCGCACTGCTCGCCCCGAGATCACCCCGGTTGTACGAGCCGAGATCGTCGATGGCGCCGGTCGGCTGCGTCAGGATGATCGCCTCGCCCACTGCGGCGCCCGAGACCCCGTTGATGATTCCCGACGTCCAGTGGTGATAGCCGAGGCCCAGGAACAGAAGCACGCCCGTGTTGAACGCGATGTTTCCCGCGTGTATCCACCACCCTTGTTGCCAGCGCTCGTCGGCCGCAGCGGCGGCCAGCTTCTTCTCGGCGTCGACCAGCAACGCGCACACGCGCGCCTCGTCATCGGGGGGGACGGCCGCGACCGCGGCGTGCAGCTTGGGAGCGTCGCGGGTCACGGCCAGCGGCGACAGCAGAAATGGCACCACGCCGATCGCCGCCGACGCGGCGCTCGTGTACCAATCGATCCGGTTGTCGGGGGCCACGAACGGCACCGCCGCCAGGCTACCCACGCCGGCCGCGCCGATGCCGATCACCCAAGCGTTGGACCAGAACCGGCCTTTCGAGGCCTCCTGCCCGAGGCGGTGATCGATCCAGCGCAGGCGCTCGTTTCCGTCGATTTCGCCGAGGCGCGGGTCGGCGCTGCGTGGCGGCGCACAGCTCATGCTACGGGCCCAGCCTGCCGGCGCCCAGGCGCAGACGGCGATGCCGGCGCCGATCAGAAACGACCCCAGTCTCACGCGATGACCGTGCGCGTGGTGGCCCGCTAGACCCCCGCCTTGCTCTTGAGCGCGTGCCCCGCCAACGTCGTCGCCAGATCCCAGACGGCGCTCGGCATCTTGTGGCATTCGCCGATGACGTCGTCGAACGCTTCGACGATCCAGTCCTCGTCGGACTGGGACAGACACAGCGGCGGCAACAGCTTGATGACGTACATCTCGTGCCCTGCCACCTGCGACAGGATGCGGTGCCGCGCAAACAACGGGATGATCACCGTCTGGCAGAAGAGCCCCTTCGTGGCCTTCTCCAGGAGCGTCCATGCCGTACGCAGTCCGAGCGAGCGGGGCGCGCCGAATTCCAACGCCACCATGAGCCCGCGCCCGCGCACTTCTTTCAGCAGCTCGTACTTCGAGACCAGCGCACCCAGGCGGCGGATCAGGTTGTCGCCGCGAAGCGCAGCGTTCTCGATCAGACCCTCGTCCTCGAGGACGGCCAGCGTCGCCAGTCCGGCCGCCATCGCCAGGTTGTTCTTTCCGAACGTCGAACCGTGCACCACGGCGCGGTCCATGCGGTCGAACAGACGGTCGAAGATCCATTTTTTGCCCACGACCGCGCCCACGGGCATGAAACCACCGGACAGCGCCTTGGCGAGCAGCACGAGATCGGGATCGACATCGTCGTGCTCGATGGCGAGGAATCGCCCGGTGCGGCCGACTCCTGTCTGCACCTCGTCGACCACGAAGAGCGCACCGTGGGTTCGGCACAGGCGCCGCGCCTCCCGGAGATAGCCCGGTTTGGGCAGGTTGACACCCTTGCCCTGGATCGGTTCCACGAAGAACGCGGCCACGTCGTTGCCGGCGAGCGCCGCTTCGAGGGCCTCGAGGTCGTTCCACGGGACGCGTTGCGCGTCCGCGAGCAATGGGCCGAAGCCGTTGCGAAAGGAGTCGTCTCCGTTGATGGTCAGAGCGCCCATGGTCAGGCCGTGGAAGGCGTGGTCGCAGAACACCAGCTTGGATCGGCGGGTCGCTGCCCGGGCCATCTTGATGGCGCTCTCGACCGCTTCGGTGCCCGAGTTGCAGAAGAAGACTTTCTCTTGATTGGGAATCTGTGCCAGCAGCCGCTCGGCCAGCAGCCCCGACAAAAGCGACACGTCCATCTGCACCAGGTTCGGAAGGTCGGCGTTCAGGATGTCTCTCAGCGCCTTTTTCACGGTTGGATGATTGCGACCGACCGCGAAGACCCCGAATCCGGCCAAAAGGTCGAGATAGCGCGCGCCCGTCTTGTCGAAGAGGTACGGCCCTTCGGCGCGGGTGTAGTGACGGTCGAAGCCAATGGTCTTGAGCACGCGGACCATCTGGCGGTTCAGGTACTTCTCGTGCAGCGAGAAACTTTCACCCGCCCGGTCGGTGAGCTCCTTGACGATGTCGAATGTCATCTCAGGGCCGCTCCGGGAACAGAACCCCGCCGTTGCTGATGGCGCTCGACACCCGTGCCAGTATGCCGGCCACCTGCACGCGCGTCAGCTTGGCTCCCGGGCCCTCGGTCCGTACCAGGTGCAAGGTGTCGATCGCCAGCTGAAGGTTGAGCGCGTTGAAGGCGACGATGCCGCGATCACCGCCAGCGCCGCGCAGCAGCTCCGTGTACTCGATGGCGCGGCGCAGGTCGGCGCGCGCCAGCGAAAACACCTCGGCCAGGCTAGCCTCGCGGGGCAGATACGTCCGCTGCTCCGTTCCGTCGGACTGCGCGTCTTTGAGAATATTCACCAGCTGCAGCGCCTCGCCAAACTCGACGGCGCGCGCCCGTAGGTCAGCGGCGACGCTCTTCAGGGACGGACTCTGCAATATGAATAGCTCCGTCAACATCTCGCCGACGATGCCCGCCACGGTATAACAATAGTCGCGCAGCTCTTGCAGCGTCTTGAGGTGAAGGGCGCCGCTGCCATCCATCCTGAGGACGACATCGATCATCCCGCGCGCGCTGCGCGCCACGTGGCGCCGCAGCTGTTCGCGCGCCGCGGGACGGGGCAGGGCGCGCTGCCATTCCAACACCTCGGGGGTGGCCCCCAGCAGCTCCAGATAGCCCGCGTGATCCAGCGGCGGGTCATCGAGCCAGTGCGCGGTCTGCTCCCGCGCGCCGTGCGCGCTGCCGCTCTCCATGATCTGTGCGAACGTGCCCAGCGCCTTCGCGCGCCGTGCCGCCTCCCACCGGGTCGCATCCTCGAACGTATCGATGATCCGAAACAGGAGATACGCCGTCGCGACCTCTGTCTGAAGAGGTTCCGGCAAGAGGGGAATGGTCAGTGCGAAGGTGCGGCTGGTCTTCTGCAGAAGAGGCTGAAGACCGTCCGGCTGGTGGGTTTCGGTCGTGTCAACGAACGCAGCGGGTTCGATTTCCATTAGATCTCACTCCTTGCCATCCTCCGTGCGCCCGGAGGCTCGGCGTCGCGTGACACATCCGTCGGAGACACATCCGTGGCAGGCACATCTGTCGATCGAACGGAAACAGCGCCGGTGCTCTGCAGCCCGATCAACGTCATCTCGACTGCGTCGGCCAGTCGGCCGGCGCACGCGCGCACGCGATCTCGCAGCTCCAGCAGCGGCCGCAGCGCCGTCGGATTGGTCAGCAGGCCCCGGAGGACGCTGGCGCGTCGAACCGCCCCGCCGTCGTCGCGGCTCCGGTTGAGCAACGCGGGCACGGAGTCAGCGGCTGTGTCGCTGACGGCGCGCACCGCGACCCACGGCAAGCCGGTCCGCGTCGCCGCCGCGGCGAACGCGGCCGACTCGAGGTCGACCACCGCCCAGATTCGCGACGGGTCGTGGTCGGCGACCCCGGTCTCCGCCGCCACCGCCAGAGCCAGCAGACGTTGCTTCTCGGCAACCGTGTCGGCGATGCGAGTCGCGGTCACCGCGACGCCCCGGTGGCCGCCACACGCCTTCGTCGCTGCATCGAGGAGCGCGGGATCGGCGGCGTACACGCTTCCGTCTGACTCGTTGATGGCCCGGCCGACGGCGACCAGCGCACCGGCCTCCAGAGTCGGGCTCAAAGCGCCCGCGACGCCCGCCACGATGATGCGACTCATGGGAGCTGCCGCCAGCAGCTCGGCGAGGCCGCGGCGGGCGTTTCGCTCGCCGTCCCCGGTCACCGCCAGCGCCACCCGTGCCCCGCCGAGCCGTCCCAGCGTGATGCGCGCCGACCGCGACGAGGCTGATCGTGCGCCGACGATTCGCGCGCGCAAATCCACTGCCTCTTCTTCCATCGCGGCGACGATGCCGGTGAGCGGCTCATCGGTCAGTGGTCCCTTCGCCATCATCCCAGAAAATTCCAGGCGGCCATGCGCATCATGTCGCGCGGGCTCTTCGAGAGCTGGCGCACCGCGGAGGCCTCGAAGCCCGAATGCATGGCGCAGTTCTGACAGCGCGCGTCCTTGCGGGATTCCCAGTAGGACCAGTTGGTCTTGGTCCAGAACTCGCTCCAGTCGGCGGTGAAGGTCTCGCCGATCAAGTAGCACGGTCCCTTCCAGCCTCGCGGCGTGAAGGTCACGGTGCTCCACGGCGAACAGTCGTAGTCGCGCTTTCCAGCCGCGAACTCCAGGTACATCGGCGTCGAGCAGATCGGATATTGCTTGGACAGGTCCAGCACGCGCTGAAACTTTTTCTGGATCTCGGCGCGCGTCAGGAAGATGTCGTCGGTGACCGATTCGTAATGATAGCCCGGGGACAGCAGCAGTCCGTCGACACCCAGCTGGGTCACGAACGCGCACAGTTCCTCGATCTCGGCGATCTCGGTATTCTTGAAGATCGTCGTGTTGGTCATCACGTGATACCCGAGGCGCTTGGCCTCGCGGATCATCTCGGCGGCCTTGTCGAAGACGCCTTCTCGCGCGCAGACCTCGTCGTGGGTTTTACGCATTCCATCCAGGTGCACGTTGATGGTGAGACGTTTGTTGGGGGCGATCTTGCCGAACACCTTGGCGTCCAGCACGAGTGCATTGGTACACAGATAGATGTGCCGCTTGCGGGCGATGATGCCGTCGACCAGCTCTTTCAGCTCCGGGTACAAGGTCGGCTCGCCGCCGCAAATCGACACCGAAGGCGCGCCGCAGTCGTCGACGGCGCGCAGACAGGTCTCGACCGGCAACCGGTCGGACAGCTTGCCCGTGTGGCGCTCGGTCGAGCAGCCGATGCAGGCCAGATTGCACGTATAGAGAGGCTCCAGCATCAGCACGAACGGATAGCGACTGTTACCGCGCACCGATTGTTTCAGCTGGTGCGTGATCATGTCCGTCGTAATATGTAGCGGAAAACGCATGGGCACCTCTCGTCAGCAGATGTTTGTAGCAGGGGACGCCGCGCTCGGCCGCTCCGATTCTTCGACGGTCGATTCGGGGACGGTACCAGGCGCGGGCGAGCGGTTGTTTGGTGTAACACCGATTGCGCCGCGGTCGGAACGGATTACGCGTGCCCTGGTAGATGCTCGATCCTGGTTACTTGACAGACAGCAGCCAGAGGGATTCTGGTGCGCTGAGCTGGAAGGCGACACCACGCTCGAAAGCTACATGATCCTGCTCGATGCGTTCATCGGGTCTGGTACTGAGGGCGACCGATCCGCGGCGCTCGCACGCACGATCCGCGGTGAGGTACTTCCCGCGGGCGGCTGGGCGCAATATCGAGGCGGACCGCCGGAGATCTCCGTATCGGTGCTCAGCTACTTTGCGCTCAAGGTTGCCGGCGAATCGCAGGACACCCCGCACATGCAACGTTCGCGGGACGTCATCTTGCGCCTGGGTGGCGTCGAGCGTGCCAATACGTACACGAAGTACCACCTCGCGTTCTTCGGCCAGTACCCCTGGAGTGACGTCCCGGCGATTCCACCCGAGATGGTGTTTCTCCCCGACCGCGGGCCCTTCACCGTGTACGACATGTCGAGCTGGTCGCGGACGATCTTCGTGCCGCTCTCGATCCTCTATGCGCACAAGCCGTCGATCCATCTGCCGGTCTCGCGTGGCGTCGCGGAGCTGTTCACGCGAGTCGGCGCCAGCGAAACCTCGGCCCGCGGCCTCCTGAGAGACACGTGGAAAAGGGCCTTCTTCGGCGTCGATCGCTTGCTCAAGACCTACGAGCGCCTGCCCGGCACGGGCGTTTTGCGCCGTCTGGCGATCGCGCGCGCGAGCGCGTGGATGATCGAACGTTTCGAGGGTTCGGATGGTCTGTCGGCGATCCTGCCGGCCATGGCGAACTCCGTGATGGCGCTCAAGGTTCTCGGGTACACGCCGGATCATCCGCTCATGAAGGAGCAGCTCGGCTACCTCGACGCTCTCTTGCTGGGCGATCCTGACACCGAGGGCGGGAGCCTGCGCATGCAGCCTTGCTTGTCGCCGGTCTGGGACACGGTGATCGCGAGCTATTCGCTGGCCCAGGCGGGCCTCGCGCCCGAGCACCCGGCCCTGCGGCGTGCGGCATCCTGGTTGCTCGACAAGCAGACCAGCCGGCCCGGCGATTGGTCCCAGCGCAACCATGCAGCGCCGGGAGGCTGGTACTTCGAGCATAGGAACGAGCTCTACCCGGACGTCGACGACACCTGCATGGCGTTGATGGTTTTGCGGCGCGCGCGCGCCTCTGTCCCGGAGGCGACTCAGGACGCGGCGGTGCGGCGCGGGTTGACCTGGATGCTGGGCATGCAAAACGCCGACGGCGGCTGGGCCAGTTTCGATCGTGACAACGACAAGCAGTGGCTCACGCAAGTGCCCTTCGCCGATCACAACGCGATGATCGACCCCAGTACCGCCGACATCACCGGCCGGGTGCTGGAGGCTCTCAGTCACTTTCCCGATTTCACGCCGGGCCATCCGGTGGTGCGGCGGGCGCTGGGTTTCCTGCGACGGGACCAGACCTCCGACGGCGCCTGGTACGGGCGCTGGGGCGTGAACTACATCTACGGGACCTGGCAGGTTTTACGAGGGGTCGCGTGTATCGGTGACGACCTCGAGGCACCTTACATCCGGCGTGGCGTGAGGTGGCTGCAGGGCCACCAGAACCCCGACGGCGGATGGGGAGAGAGCATCGCGAGCTACGACGATCCCTCCCAGCGAGGCGTGGGCGTCTCCACTCCGTGCCAGACGGCGTGGGCCCTGATGGGACTGCTCGCGGGCGGCGAGTCCGACAGTCACGCCGTCCGCCGGGGCATCTCCTGGCTGCTCGAAAATCAAGATGCGGACGGAACCTGGGTGCAGGAGTCCTGGACGGGCACCGGATTCCCCAAGGTCTTCTATTTGAACTACCACTACTACCGTCACTACTTTCCGCTGATGGCGCTCGCTCAGTACGGCGACGCGCTCCGCCCGGCAGATGCCTCGCGGGCGGACAGCGGAGTCCCCTAGAACATCAGGGAGCCCTCGACCATGCCCGACCAGATCTGCGTCCCCTCGACGCGGAAGCGGCGGCCCGGGTTGTCGATGATCTCGCGGTAGGTCGGATTCTTTTCCTTGGGGTTGGTGAGCTCGACCGCGCCGCTGCCGTCCTTGTCGACGCCCGCGTTGGCGAACGTGATGAAGTGCGGCGTATCGATGGTCAACCCGACCAGCCCCCGGAAACGGATGTAGCGGCCGACCTGGATGTTGAGGCCGGCGTTGCCGCCGAAGCTCGCGTAGGCCTCGGTCTCGGTGACGCCCGGGTGAGGCGAGGGCGTGTTGCCGTCGAAGTCGATGCCGTAGTTCGCGCCCGCCATGCTGGGATCGGCGCGGCACTTGGTCACGTCGGTCGCGCACTGGGGTGAGCCCGATAGCGCCTCCCACAGCTCGCTGTGGCTGCGCCCGTAGAAGTGCTCCTGCATGTGCCCGCGGAACTCGACCGTGACCCGCTGTTGCGCGCTCGGCTTTTCCCAGGCGATCTGCTCGAAGCCGATCTGCACGCCGGCCTCTTGCTGCGGATCGACTGCGGTCTGGCCACCGGTCGGGTACTGCTGGAACGGACTGCCGTTACTACGCACGGGCAGCATGTACCAGGCCCCGAAGTAGGGATCGAATTGCCGGAAGCGCTTCGACACGGTCGTCGACCAGACCAGTTGGTGGTATCCGAGGCCCACCGCCGTATTGCCGCCCGGGTTGAGCGGGTCGAAGCGCATGTCCTTGCCGATGTCGATGCGCGCGTCGAACCCGATCTTGAAGGTCGGCTTGGTGTCGTCGCGCGCCTGGTTGAAGATCGCCCAATCGAGCCCCAGGCCCAGGTACTCGATCCCGCTGCGCGTGGGGCCGCTGAACAGGGTCTGCGACGGCGCCTGGTACTGACGGTTGTGGTTCGCGTCCAGGCCGTAGCTGGAAGCATTGTTGGGCATGCCAGGGATGACGCCGATCCCGTCACGCAACGCCGTCGAGTTCTGGGCGTTCACGCAGCTGGGAATCGGCACCTGGCCCGGGTACGTGCAGTTGCCGCCCAGGCTCTGGTCGAAGTCCAGCTCGCGGTCATCGGTGAGAACGATCGGCGCCTCGACGTGGAAGCCGACGTCGCGGAGCACGCCGAAGTCGGCGCGCAGACCCAGGATGTTCCGGGTCTGCTTGTACTGGAGGTCGCGCACCAGCTCATTGCGCGTCACCGAATCGCCGTTGGCGTTGGTCAGTGTGACCGCCGACTCGCGCTTGATGAACGCGGTCTTGGACTCGCGCAGGAACGACAACGTCAGGTTGAAGTCGAAGCGGTTGTTGTCGTCGAAGGCCGAGACCACGCGCGTCGCCTCGGCGGCGCCCGCGCGGCGCCCCGCCGGGCCCGCCAGCGCCAGGGCGGCGGCGAGCGTCCACGCACCCCGGCTGGCGAACACCCCGCGCCCGCGAGACCCGAGCATCGGTTGTCGTCGCTTGCCGCTCAAAGGAGTGGCGCGACGATAACACACCGACCCCTGAGGAATCCCACAAATCGCGGTGATTCCGGTCCCCTCCCCCGTCCGCGGGGGAGGGTTAGCCTTGCGAGATATGGCGCTCGCGTATACGACCAAGCGTTGGACCGAAAACTTGCGACGCCTTTTCTCGCAAGGTCTGCCCTCTCCCTAACCCTCTCCCGCAGACGGGAGAGGGGACCGGAAATCACCAGGACGTCGAGGGAGGGAGCAAGAAGAACTCAGACTATCAAGTCTCCTGGTCGCCCGGCTTGGTGATCTCGCGGTCGCGCAGGCCAAATTCCTTCATCTTGGTCTGCAGGCTCTTGCGCGAGATCTTCAGCTTGCGCGCCGCCTGCGTGACGTTGCCGCCGGTCTCGTCGAGCGCGCGCTGGATCAGCTCGCGCTCGACACGCTCGGTCTCGGCGCGCACGGCCTCCTTGAGCGAGCTCGCGGTGCTGGGCGCCGCCGAAGGAACCGATGGGACGGGAAGCGACATCGGCGTCGGGGTCCCGGTCGTCGGTGTGGATCCGGCCGCCGCGGCGGGTAGGCCGGGCGCACCCGTGGTCACCGCCGCCATGCCCGGCCCGGTGACGCGCCCGCTGTCCTCCACCGGCAGCGGCGCCGGGCCGAGGTGCAGGAGCTCCGGGGGCAGGTTCTCGAGCCGGATCTCCGGCCCCTCGGAGAACAGGATCGTCCGCTCCATCACGTTCTCGAGCTCGCGGATGTTGCCGGGCCAGTGGTAGACCACCAGCCGCTGCACCGCCTCTGGGGTGATGCCGGTGACCTGCTTCTTGAGGCGGTCGTTGAACTTCGCGATGAAGTGGCTGGCGAGGAACGGGATGTCCTCGCGCCGCTCGCGCAGCGGGGGCAGGTGCAGCGGCACGACGTTCAACCGGTAGTACAGATCTTCGCGGAAGCCGCCGTTCGCCACCTCTTGCGCGAGGTCACGGTTGGTGGCCGCCACCAGGCGCACGTCGACCTTGATGGTCTTGATGCCGCCCACGCGCTCGAACTCCGATTCCTGAAGAACGCGCAGCAGCTTGACCTGCATGTCGATCGGGATCTCCCCGATCTCGTCGAGGAACAGCGTCCCGCCGTGCGCCAGCTCGAACCGCCCGGGCTTGGCGCCCACCGCGCCGGTGAACGCGCCCTTGTCGTAGCCGAAGAGCTCCGACTCCATCAGCGTCTTGGGGATCGCGGCGCAGTTGATCTTGATGAACGGCCCCGTGTGGCGCGACGAGTTCTCGTGCAGCGCGCGCGCGATCAGCTCCTTGCCCGTGCCCGACTCGCCAGTGATGAGGACCGTCGACGGCGTGTCGGCGACCTTCTCGACGGCGACGAAGATCTGCCGGATCGCCCCCGACTGGCCGATCAGACGGAAGCGTCCGCGCCCCGCCGGCACCTCGGGCGTGGCGTCGCGTCGCGCCAGCGCGTAGGTGTTCATCGCCTTGCTGACGATCTGGCGGATCTGCTCCTGTTCGAACGGCTTCTCGACGTAGTCGAACGCGCCCAGCTTCACCGCCTCGACGGCGTTCTCCACCGAGCCGTGCGCGGTGATCATCACGACCGGCACGTCGGGGTAGTCGGCCGACAGCTTCTTGAGCAAGCCCATGCCGTCGAGCCCCGGCATCTTCAAATCCGTGATCACGGTGTGGACGTTGGCGCTCATCCCGCTCAACGCCTCGACGCCGTTGGCAGCGGTGATGACGTCGTAGCCTTCACGGCGCAGGATCGCCTCCAGCACGCGCCGCATGTTGAGCTCGTCGTCGGCGATGAGAACGGTCTTGCTGGGAGCTTCTGGGGTCAAGGTGGCGGCAGTCTACCCTTTTCGACCTCCAGCGGTGACGCTGGCGCCACCGGCGCGCGCCGCGGCGGGGACCGGTGGTGGCGCGGTGCCCGCGGGCGGGCTGATCGCCGGCGGGGGCAGGCGCGCGGGCAGCGGCGGCGGGGGCGGCGTCGGCACCTTCTTGGCGTCGGGCGGCCGCACCGTGGGCACGGTCTTCTCGGTCTTGGGCTCGGCGTACGCCGCGTAGGCGTCGGACTCGATCGGCAGGAGCACGGTGAACGTCGCCCCTTCGCCCGGCTGCGACCGCACCTCGATCGTGCCGCCGTGGTTCTCGATGATGCGCTGGCTGATCGGCAGGCCCAGTCCGGTCCCTTTCTCCTTGGTCGTGAAGAACGGGATGAACAGGTTGCGCTGGTCGCCGGGCGGGATGCCGACGCCGGTATCGCGGAACCGCACCTCTAGGAACGCCGCCGCCGCTCCACGGCGCGTCGCCCGCCGCAGGCTGGAGGAGATCAGCAGCCGCCCGCCCTGCGGCATTGCCTGCACCGCGTTCAGCGACAGGTTCAGGAAGACTTGAAGGAGCTGCTCCGCATCGGCGCGCACCGGCGGTAGACCCTCGGCGAAGTTGGTGACGATCTCCACCTCGTGCTGCCCCTGTTCCTTGGCGAGCAGCTGCAGGGTCTTGCGTACGACCTCGTTGACCTCGAGCGGGCGTTGTTCGCCGCGGTACGGGCGCGCGTAGTCGAGGAACTGCGACACGATCTTGTTGAGGCGGTTCACCTCCTCGACGATGATGTCGAGGAACTCGCGCGTGTTGTTGTCGGGCGTGGGCGCCGCAGCCGGCTGCAGCAGCTGCGCCGCGCCCTTGATCGAGCCGAGCGGGTTGCGGATCTCGTGCGCGAGACCGGCCGCCATCTGGCCCAGCGCCGCAAGGCGGTCGCGCTCTTTCATGCGCTCGTAGACCTGCGAGTTCTGCAGGGTCACGCCGATGGTGGTGGCGACGCCGCGGAAGAGCTCGATCTCGTCGGACGAGTAGGCTTCGCGCAAGCGCTCGTCGCGCAGCACGAGCGCGCCCAGCAGCTGGTCTTCGCCGTTGAAGCCGAGCGCGACCGAGCCGTTCATCTGCTCGAGCGTGCGGAGCATGAGCTGCAGGCTCTCGCGCTCCTCGGTCGAGACTGTGCGGCGGGCCGCGATCTCGCGCTCCAGCCCTTCGAGCGAGATCACGCCGGCGCGGCGCAGCCGCTCGAAGAACGCGCGGTGGGTGATGGCGTCGAAGCGTCCCTCGGGGCGCGGCCCGACGTGCCCGGCCAGCTCATAGCCCGATCCGTCGGGGTCGACGAGGTAGATCGACGCGTGGGTGATGCGCCGCGAATCTTCGAGCGCGGCCAGCACGCGCGGCACCAGCGCGCGCATGTCGATGACGTTGGCCAGCTCGGCGCGCAGACTCTCGATACGCCGGGTAAGCTCGTACTTCTCCTGGAACATCCAGCGGTTGATCGAGCCTTCGACGCGGCCGCGCAGCGGCTCGAGCAGGATCGCGATGGCGGTCGACGCCAGCAGCGTGTTGAAGAAGAAGAGGCCATGCTCCTCGGGCCCGACCCAGATCAGGAGGACTCCATAGATGATCGTGAGGATCGAGACCAGCGTCCCCAGCACGACCATGCGGCCGAGGAGCTCGTTGAGGTCGAGCAGCCGGTAACGGACCAGGTTCTGCGACAGGAAATAGAGGTAGACGATGATGAAGATGTTCCCGAAGCGCGGGCCGTGCGGCAGCGCCTCGAGCAGCGCCGAGGTCACGGTCGCGAAACCGCCCACGACCAGGTAGAGCAGGCGCATCTTCTCGACGCGCGACGGGGTCACGCGGTAGCGCTGGTAGAGATAGAAGACCGACAGGTAGAGGCCCGCGAACACGTACGCCAGGAAGGCGATCCCGAACCAGGTGGTGTTGTGCAGCGGTTCGATGAACCGCGAGAAACAGAGCACCGTGTAGAACAGGCCGGCGCCGACGACGGTCGAGCGGCTGAGCGGGGGCGGGCCGGCTTCATCGCCCAGGAAGGCCTGGAAGAAGCGCTGCGCGGTCGCGGGCAGCGACACGGCGACCAGCAGCGACGCCCAGTAGAAGATGCCCGGGTCGTAGCGCTTGGCCAGGAACGCCAGAAAACAATAGAGGGCAATGTTGAACGAGAAGGTCGCGAACAGGACGTGCGCGCGACGGCGCGGCTCGCGCAGGAGCACCGAGCCGCCGATCGCGAAGCTGACGATGGCGGCGACGAGTGCGGAAACCGGCTGGATGCTCAAAGCAGCGGGATTTTAACCTGGATTCGTTGCGGATCCGTCACGACCGCGTTTTGCCGAGGAGGGGCCCATTTGCTACTCTTCAGGGGTTGGCTTTGTCCGAAAATAACAGCGGCGGAGCGAACGCGCCGCGAAACGAGACGCTGCGGCAGCTGCCCTCGGTCGAGGAGGTGCTGAGATCACCCGACGGTGTGGCATTGCTGTCCGGCCACCCGCGATGGGCGGTGGTTGCCGCGGCGCGGGCCGAGATCGCGGACCGCCGCGCTGAGCTGCGGCGTCAGCACGCCGCGGCGTCCGACATCGCCGCCGACGTCGAGATCGGCGGGCCGGCGCTGGCGGCGCGAGTCAGCGCGTTCCTGCGCCCGTCGCTGCGGCGAGTGATCAACGCCACCGGCGTGGTGCTGCACACCAACCTCGGCCGTGCGCCGCTCGCCGAGCGCGCCCTCGCACGGGTGCAGGAGATCGCGCGCGGCTACTCCAACCTCGAGTACAACCAGAGCGAGCGCGCCCGCGGGTCGCGTCACGCACACGTCGCCGACCTGCTGGTCGACCTGACGGGCGCCGAGGCGGCGGCGGTGGTCAACAACAACGCCGCCGCGGTGCTGCTGACGCTGGCAGCCGTGGCCGGCGGGCGCGAGGCGATCGTCTCGCGCGGCGAGATGGTCGAGATCGGCGGGGGCTTTCGGATCCCCGACGTCATGCGCCAGGCAGGCGTCACGCTGCGAGAGGTCGGAACCACCAACAAGACGCGGCTCGCCGACTACGTCGGCGCGGCGGGGCCCGAGGCGGCGCTGTTCCTCAAGGTGCACCGTTCGAACTTCAGTGTGGTCGGCTTCACCGAGGAGGTCGATGTCGCCGCGCTGGCCGAGGCGGGTCGCGCGCGCGGCATCCCGACGATGATCGACCTCGGATCCGGGTCGCTGGTCGACCTCGAGCCTTTGGGATTCTCCGGGGAGCCGACGGTCCGCGCGCTCCTGCGTGACGGCGCCGATCTGTGCACGTTCTCGGGTGACAAATTGCTCGGTGGGCCGCAGGCCGGCCTGATCGTCGGCCGGCGCGCCCTCGTCGACCAGGTGTGCGCGCACCCGCTGATGCGCGCCGTGCGTCCCGACAAGATGACGCTGGCGGCGCTCGAGGCGACGCTGGAGATCTATCGTGAGGGCAGCGCCGTCGCGGAGATCCCCGCGCTGCGCATGATCGCGAGCTCCCCCGACGTGCTGGCCCGCCGCAAGGATCGCCTGCTCGCGGCGCTGGCGTCGCTCGCGCCGCGGGTGGCCGCCACCGGGCGCTCCGGGCGGTCGGCGGTTGGTGGCGGCGCGCTCCCCGGCGTCGAGCCGGAGAGCTGGATGGTCGAGCTCGCGGCGCCGGCGATGGGCGCCGAGGCGCTGGCCGGCGCGCTGCTCGCGGGCGACCCGCCCGTGGTCGCGCGCATCGGCGACGACCGGGTTCTTCTCGACGTACGAACGTTGGCCGACGACGAAATCGACGAAACAGCGACGGCGGTAGCCCGCGCCGTCCAGCGGGTGAGGACATGACCGACAGCGCCGTTCTGGTTCTCAATCGACATTTTCAGCCTATTCACGTCACCAACGCGAAGCGCGCGTTCTCGCTGCTGTACCTGGGCGTCGCGCGCGTCATCGATCGCGAGTTCAAGACGTTCGACTTCGACAGCTGGGCGCAGCTGTCCGAAGAGATGGCGAGCGGCGACGTCATCAACACCGTCCGGGGCGGGATCCGCATCCCGCGCGTGATCGTGCTGCAGCTCTACGATCGCATTCCCAAGACCAAGGTTCGCTTCTCGCGTCACAACATTTACATGCGCGACGGCAACACCTGCCAGTACTGCGGGCAGGAGCTGCCGCGGTCCGAGCTGAACCTCGACCACGTGGTGCCGCGCGCGCAGGGCGGCCGCACCACGTGGGAGAACGTCGTCTGCTGTTGCATCGACTGCAACCTGACCAAGGCGGCGCGCACCCCGGACCAGGCGAAGATGAAGCTGCTCAAGGTCCCGGTGCGCCCGCGTTGGACGCCGACCTTCCGCACCAACGGCGGCAAGGTCCGCTACCGCGAATGGCTGCCGTTCCTCGGCCTGCCGGACGCTTCGTACTGGAACGTCGAGCTCAAAGACGACTAGGCCGCTGCAAGTCGCTGAAGAAACGTTCCGGTCCCCTCCCTCTGTCCGCAGGGGGAGGGTTAGGGAGAGGGCAGACCTTGCGAGCCGCGGCGCTCGACGTAGCGTAGAATTGAGTCCCGTGGGCGTTGACGGGAATCTGCTGGCCGGCTGGGAGCAGAGCGCCGGTCTACGCGCGCCCCCGGCGCCCGACGAAGGCGCGCTGGTCCCGAATGGCACCGGCTACCTCGTTGCCGCCAGCCCGGTGTCGCAGCGCGTGTATCCCCGAACCGCGGCGGCGGCGCGCGTGCTGTCGGCGCTATCGCTGCCGGTGGTCGCGGCCATGCCGTTCTTGCTCGTGCCCGCACCCTATGGCGCGCTCGGTGTCGCCGCGCTCGGTACGCTCGCGTGCTGGCTGCCGAGGGCGTTGCTCGACGGGATCACCCGTTCGCGGCTCAATCACCGCGTGAAGATCACGTCACTGTCGACCGCAGCCGCCGGCCGCCGTGGAAAGCTGGTGCGCTTCGCCGGCGTCGTCGCCGAGCAAGCGACGGTGCCCAGCTTGTTCAACGGACGCCCGGTGGTGCTGGCAACCAGCGACTGCGCCGGCGTCACCGAGACGCGCGGGATCGACTTCGACGTGCGGCTCGCCAGCGGCGAGCGCGTGCGCGTATCGGCGCGCGACGCCGTGCTCATGGGGCGTGGCCAGCGCGTGCGCGGGCAGCCCTCGTGCGGCCCGCTCACGTTGAAGGTCGCTGGCGGCGCGCCCCGGCTGCATTCGGCGCTGCTGTCGACCGACGGCTGGGCAGCGCGCCTCCTGGGCATGACCGCGCGCGAGCTGACGCTGGGGCCCGGCGACGCCGTCGAGATCTGTGGCGCGCTCGACTTCGAGCCTGACCCGGACACCCAGAGAGGCTTCGCGCGCGGCCCCGCGATGCGCGCCGTGCTGCGCCCGTGGGGCGGGGCGCCGGTGATTGTGCAAAAGCAACCCGCGCGCGTCGCGGGGGCTTTGCCGCCACCCTCGGGCACGGTAACGTCCGACGCTGAATGATCGGCGTTTTCGATTCGGGCTTCGGCGGGCTCACCGTGCTCGACGCGCTGATCCGGCGCCTGCCGGGGTTCGATTATTTCTATCTCGGCGACAGCGCGCGTGCGCCCTACGGTGCGCGGAGCCCAGACGTGATCTACGAGTTCACGCGCGAGGCGGTCGAGTTCCTGTTCGACGCCGGTTGCCCGCTGGTGATCCTGGCGTGCAACACCGCGTCGGCGCGCGCCCTGCGGACGCTGCAGCAGCGCCACCTGCGGGCGCACCGCGCGGACCACCGCATCCTTGGTGTCGTGCGCCCGTCGGCCGAGGCGCTGGCTGGCCTGCCGCCCGAGGCGCTGCCGGGCACCGCCGCGCGCGAATCGGCGACGGGCACGGTGGCGGTGCTGGGCACCGCGGGGACGATCGCCTCGGATTCGTATCGCATCGAGCTCGCGAAGCTCGCGCCGCGCCTGCAACTGGTGCAGCAGTCCTGCCCGCTCTGGGTGCCGCTGGTCGAGGAAGGCGAGCTCGCCGGCCCCGGCACCGACTACTTCCTGCACAAATATCTCGACCCGATCCTCGGATCGCCGTCGCGCCCCGAACGCATCTTGCTCGCCTGCACGCACTACCCGCTGTTGCTGCCGGCGATCCGAAATGTCGTCGATGGCTTCGGCGATCCTTCCGTGGAGATCCTCGATCAGGGAGAGATCGTCGCTTCGCGGTTGGCGCAGTGGCTAGCGCGTCACCCCGAGATGACACCGCGGCTCACGCAGAACGGGGCCCGCCGTTACGCGACGACGGACGATCCAGAGTGGTTCGCGGCGCGAGCGGCGGCGCTGCTTGGGCGCACGATCGCCGCCGAGAAGATCCACCTGCATCCGGTGGCATGAGGCGGTGAGCGGACCCTCCTCACCCCGACCTTCTCCTCCCCGCGGACGTGGAGGAGAGGGAGAATCCTTCTTGTCCCCTCTCCCCCAGTCCGCTGGGGGAGAGGGTTAGGGTGAGGGGGATCCGCTGCGCCACCGGCGCGCGCAGCGCGGCTACTCGCGGCTACGCCACCGGCGCGCGTAGCGCGGCCACGCGCTCGCTCGCGTAGCTCGCGATCCTCTGCGCCGCCTCGAGCACGCGCAGGTCGGGCTTGCCGAGCGTGATCAGCTGGGGCGGCAGCGGCGGCGTGTCGCGCAGCAGTTCGGCGGCGGCACGCACTTCGTCGGGCGCGCCGGTGTCCTTCGCCAGCGCCAATACGTGCTCCATGTAAGTGCGGCCAAACGTCGGATCCTCCGCCAGCGCCAGCACCGCGTTCCACGCCATGCCGGCGGCGCGCCGCGCGTGCGTCACGCCGGGGCGGAAGGCGCGCCGCTCGACCGTTTCCCTGCAGTGATCGAGCTCGGTGGCCGCCGCCGCGAGCCACTCGTCCGCGGTCAGCCGGTGCAGCCAGTGCGCGGGATCGGGCCCAGGCATCGCGTGCTCATCCCCAGCTGTCGACCAGCGCGTGCGCGCGCGAGAGGTCCTCTTCGGTGTCGATCTCCCGCCAGCGCCCATCGATGAAGACCGGCGTCAGCACGACGCCGTCGTCGGCCATCTGGTTCAGCGCGTCCGAAAGATACGCCTGCCGCAGCGTCGCGGCCTGGCCGAATGGTTGCTCCATCCCGTGCGCGTGCGCCCGCGCCCAGACACGCGCCAGCGCCGCCGCCCCCGCGGGCGAGAACTTCGCGAGCCCGATGAACTCGCCGGCGGCCTGCTCGGCCGGCACCACGCGCTTGCCGACGCGCAGGACGCGCGGGCCGTCGCCGGTCTCTTCGACCTTGACCAGCTCCGCTTCGGACACCGGGTGGTGCACGCGGCCGACGTACGCATCCTGCCAGCGACGATCGACGATCAGCGCGACGTCGGCGGTGGCCGCCGCCACGCGCCGCGCGTGCTCGGTCGCGAACACGATGTCGGAGTACGAAAACAGAAAGCCGGTCGCCAGCTCGCGCTCGGCGTAGAGCAGCGACGTCAGGATGTTGTTGTTCACCCAGTCGGGGTTCTCGACGAAACGGACGGGTGCGGTCTGCCTCCCCGCCGTCGCCACCGCCGGCGCGATCCGATCGCCCAGGTAGCCGCGCACGATCACGACGTCGTCGGCGCCGGCCGCGCCGAGCGCGTCCAGCTGCCGGTGCAGGATCGGCCGCCCACCGACCGACACCATGCACTTGGGGATCTCCGCGGTCTCCGGCCCCAGCCGCCGCCCGCGCCCTGCCGCGACGATGATCGCTTTCATGGTGTGCGCGTCCTTCGCCCCAGTCGCAGGCTGATCCCGAGAAGCGAGCGCGCTGCATAGGCCCCGTTCATCAGAATGTAAGCGTGCAAAAAGAGATCGATCCGATCGGCGAACGCCACGAACAGAATGTAGCTCGGATAGTGGACGATGAACTTGCCCACCGCTTCGAGCACGCGAAACGGCGACAATTTCCGCGCCGCCGCGCCGCCGCTCGCCGCCGCGCCGTCGGACGCCTGGCCGAAGCCGCCGCCATAGTCACCGGCGCCCAGGCCCACCTTGGCGCCGGTCGCCGCCGCGTACTCGGGCCGGCGCATGAATGTGGTGAGGCTGATCGCCGACGCGACGATCACCAGGCCGAGCAGCCCCTCCAGCAGCCAGCGATCCTGCCCGCTGGCGAGCCACAGTCGGATGCCGACCGCGGCCATGAGCATGAACGCCTTGAGCTCGTCCATCAGAAAGTCGAGGTGCGCGCCGACCGGCGACGACGTCCCCTTGAGGCGCGCGAGCTGGCCGTCGACGCAATCGAGCACGTATGACAGCTCGATCACGCCGGCCGCGATCACCAGCGCGCGCCAGCCGGGCCAGAGCGCCATCATTGCCGCGCCGGCGGCGAACACCACCAGGGTCAGCAGCGTCACCTGGTTCGGTGTGATCGACGTCGCCCGCAGCGGCACCAGCAGCACCGCGGCGAGCGGACGCGCCACGAGCCGGTTCCAGAGGATGTCCTTGGGCTTGCGGGTCCGCCGGTAAACGTCGGCGATCTGACCAAACATCAGTGCGCGAGGACGCCGACCAGCTGGTAGATCCCCAGCAGGGCGAGGCCGAACAGGAACCCGACCCCGACGTAAGTCCAGACGGGAATCCCCCGGGACTTCTTCGCCGTGACCGCGCGAACCGGAGATGTCCGATCGTCGGCGGCGGTCACGCGCGCCGGGACGACCTCGGTTGCGGCAGGCTGACCGCCGTACCCCTGGTGGGTGGTGCGGCTCGCTTCGGCGCTCTCGCCGGCCGCCGCAGAGGCCGCCAGAGGCGCCGCCACCTCGGGAGAGGACCCCGCCGAAGCAGGGGGCGGGATGATCGCGGGGGCGGGCACGACGGTCTTACGCGCGCCGGTCTTGCGCTCGACCCGCTGGGGCGCGCTCTCCGGCGCGGGCGCCGGGCGCGCCGCCTTGGACGGCTCCTCGTGCAGCTTCTCGACGATGACCTTCTCGGAGGGCTTGGCGTCGACCGACTTCTCCGCCGGCTTCTCGACGGTCTTCTCCGGGATTTTCGGCGTGGGCACGCCGAAGATCGTCTTGGTCGCGCTCTGGTTGCTCGCGTTCTGGGTCGCGCCCGACGCGACGTGGGACGCGGGCAGGGGAGCCGGCGCCGACGACGGAGCAGGCACGGGGGCTGCCGGCGCCGCCGCGTGGGCGGCCGAAGCCGCCGTCTGGCGCGCGACTGTCGCGGCCGCCTCGGCCGCCTTCAACCCGGCCAGGTCGAGCGCGGGCATACCGAAGATCGTGCGCGTCGCGTGCGACGCCGAGACCGGCGCCGCAGGCGCGCGCGCCGGCGCCGGCGGCGCAACGGGCGCGGGCGCGGCCGGGCGTGCCGTCGGTGGCGTCGCGGGCGGACGGGCTGCGGCCGGAGTCGCCGGGGGCCGTACCGGTGGACCTGCCGCCGCGGCGGGGGCCGGAGCGGCGGCCGGAGCCGGTGCGGGCGCCGCCTTGGCGACGACCTTGGGCACCGACTCGGGTATCGTCAGCTTCGGCGTGGTCAGCCGGTAGTTGCCCGACGCCCACTGCATCACCTCCGCCAGCCGTTCGGGAGCGTCGATGCCGCCGACGGTGACGCCGCTGATCTCGCCCTTGCGGTACTCGACGCGCGCGGTTTCGCTGCCGCGCCACACTTCGATGCCGCACGTGATCACGTACTGCTCGCAGTACCGCATCAGGTGCGCGAGCGGCCGCGAATCCAGAGTCCCCGAATCGGGGCCGGGGCTGGTGAGATCACCGTCGACCGGATTGGGCAGCCGCGTCTCGAGCCGAAAGCGGGGGCTCTGCACCCCGCGCAACTTGTCGAGCGCATCGTCGGTCGACTTGCCCGCGTACAGCGCCTCGGAGACGCCGCCCGCCAGCAGGTGAACCTCACCGACGGCGGTATCGCCGGTCGCCGGAAGAACCTCGATCCGGACCGCAGTTGCCGGGCCGCTCAGGTAGGCGACCAGATCGTCGAGCGAGCCTCCGCTCCAATCGACGAGGTTCTCCTTGGCGGCGCCGTCGCCGCCGGCCTGCGCCGGGCGCAATGGGCTTCGACAAATCGGGCACATGAGCCCGGCGGCCCCCTCGGGGGCCTGAAAACTCAGCTGACAGTTGCCGCAGACGACCTGCATCCCGATGCCTCCCGGCCGTTACACCGCACCCATGTGCGGTGCTCGGTTCGGATGTTGGTGACGAACAATGATCGACGCCGTTCTTCCCGTGCCCTGCTTCATCTCAATCGGTGCTCCCGGCGTCGACTGAACCCCCAACTCCGCCAGTGCCGGTGTCGCCGCTGCCACCGACCCCCGATCCTCCCATGCCCTGGTCACCGCCGGCGCCGCTCATGCCGCCGCCGCCAGCACCGCCGCTGCCGGTGTCGCGTACCGGGGCGTCGAATCCGACGCCCGCGTCTGTTCCAATCCACATGTCGACTGCTGTGCTGCCCGAGCAAGAAATCGTGAGGACCGATGCCGACCCCAGCAAGACTACACCGTGCAGGATTCGGCGCCGCCACATGGCGAAGCACGGTAGCAAGGTGGGGGGGCCTCCGCAACACTTTGCACGATCGGTGCCGCGTCGGAGGGGGGCGTTTCGGGGCCTCGGCGGGCCTGGGTCGTCTCCTCGTCGTCTCCTCGTTGTCTCCTTTTGGGTTGCCGGGCCCCGGTCGAGCCGTCTGGTCGGCCCTGATTCGTGGGCGCCGGGGGC
>Ga0265342_10001418_pt1 | contig 22391 bp, 15 predicted proteins | sample 4CB327metaG_FD_203125 | JGI IMG/M metagenome (GOLD analysis project Ga0265342, IMG submission 203125) | Rhizosphere microbial communities from Carex aquatilis grown in University of Washington, Seatle, WA, United States - 4-CB3-27 metaG | ecosystem: Host-associated > Plants > Roots >... | reverse complement strand
CCGCCGGAGGAGGGGTCCCCCGCAACGGGTGGCTCGTGGGCCGGGGAGGATGCTGGCGGAGGCGGAGGTGGAGCCTGCGCGAAGGCCGGCATCCCGACCGCGACCAACAGCAGGAGCGCCGAGATCGCGCTCGACCTCCTAGCAGCCCGTGGTGAAAGTTTCCGCGTCGCCGAAACGGGCGGGGCGCCCATTTCGGCTCGGTCCGACTTCCACCACGGGCGGCTCGATGAACGAAAGGTTTGCTCAGGTCGCATGGGTGAAGTCACTGGGGTCATTGGGCGTGGACCATAGGTGTGCGCTGTGACACGTGTGTGTCGAGACCGTAACGCTTCCGGATCTCGCATGAGGCCGAACCGCGGCGGAGGGGCCACGCCCCGGACATCAACCGCTCGGCACCCGCCGGGCCGGTCGCCGCCCTCGCCCCCGAGCTCGGGTCACGGCGACCCGGAGGGCGGCGGCCTCGTCTCGGCGGACTCGGACTCGGCCTCGGGCGCGGGCGCCGCGAGGTCGGGCGCAGGCGCCAGCTCCATGCGCGCGAGCGTGAACCAGAAGGTCGTTCCGCGCCCGGGCGTGCTCTCCACGCCGACGTGCCCGTCCATGGCTTCGACCAGATGCTTGACGATGGACAGCCCCAAGCCGGTGCCCCCCATGTCGCGGGAGCGGCCCTTGTCGGCGCGGTAGAAGCGCTCGAACAGGCGCGGAAGGTGCTTGGGCTCGATGCCGGGCCCGGTGTCCTCCACGGCGATCCGCAGCAGGCCGTCCTTCTCGCGAGCGCGCACCGCGATCGATGCCCCCTCGGGGCAATACTTGACGGCGTTCTCGACCAGGTTGGTGAGCACCTGCTCGATCCCCCGGCGATCCCCCCGCGCCCGCGGTGTCCCCGCCGGGATGTCGCACTCGAGCCTCAGACGCTTGCGCTCGGCGGCGTCCCGGAACAGCGCCAGCACGCTGCCCACCGCCGGCGCGAGCTCGATGTTCTCCACCTGGGGGCGAAACTGCTTGGATTCGATCCGCGACAGCTCGAGCAGATCCTCGACCAGCTCCTGCAGGCGGCAGGCGTTGCGCTCGATCATGTCGATGAAACGCAGCGCCGCCTCGGGATCCCGGCCGACGGTCCGGCGCGCGGTCTCCGCGGCCGAGCGCACCGCGGTGATCGGGGTTCGCAGCTCGTGCGACACATTGGCCACGAAGTCCTTGCGCATGGACTCGAGGCGACGGATCTCGGTCACGTCCACGAACACCACCACCAGACCCCGCGGCTCGCCCCCCAGCGGGGTGGCGTGCACCATGAACCGCCGCGGCATCAAGCCGGACAGCTCGACCTCGCCGGATGCGCGGGCACCGTGGGTGGTGGCGCGATCGAGGATGGTCTGCAGGTCCGCGTTGCGGATGGTCTCGATCGGCAGCCGCCCAGCCACGTCGGCCCCGAGCAACAACATCTCGCGCAGGGCCGGATTGACCAGCAGGATGCGGAGCTCGCGATCGAGCACCAGCACCCCCTCCTGCATCGACTCGAGCATGCGCCCGAAGAGATCGCGCTCGCCCCGCAGGGCGGCCAGGGTCTGCGACAGGTTCTCGGCCAGCCCATCCAGCGTGCGCCCGAGCTCCCCGACCTCGTCGTCTCCCTTGATGCGGGTTCGCGCGCCGAGATCCCCGGCCGACATGCGACGGGCCGCCTGGGTGATGTCCCGCAAGGCCTGTGACATCAACTGAGCCGCCACGGTCGACATGAGTACCGCGACCGCCATAGCCAAAAGACCACCCAATAGCAAGAGGCGGCGCAGGCGGGAGATCGCGTTGTCGATGCGTTCGAGCGGCGTCGCCAGCCGGGCCACCGCCACGATCCTCCCGCCCGCGGCGAGGGGCAACGCGGCGTACGACAGGCGCCGCCCCACCGTGGCGCTGGTCCGGGTTGTGAACCCCGGCTGACCGGCCAGCGCCTGCCGGATCTCGGGGCGATCGAGGTGATTCTCGACCCGCGCGAGCTCCGCCGCATCGAGCTCGGAGTCGCCCAGCACCTTGCCGTCGGCCCGCACGAAGGTCACGCGCGCGCCGGCCCTCGAGGCAAACTCGTCCGCCAGCGCGTCCCACTCGGCGAAGGTTCGCCCCTCGGCCCCCGGCTGCACGTCGCGCTGGATCAGGGTCAAGCGCGCGAACAGCTCGACCTTGATGGTCTCCACGATCTCGCTCTCGATCAGGGGCCGAAGGTAGGCCTCGAGCACGAAGATCGACACGGCCAGGATGGCCAGCGACACCAGGACCAGCTTGGTCCTGATGTCGAGCTTCACGGGGTCTCTCCCGGATCGGCGGCGGCGTCGGGTGGCCGTCCGACGAAGCGGTATCCGACGCCGCGGACGGTCTCGACGTAGGCCCCGACCTCGCCCAGCTTCTCGCGCAAGCGCTTGACGTGGGTGTCGATGGTCCGGGTCATGTTCTCCTGGCTCGCCCCCCAGACGTCGTCGAGCAGCACCCCGCGGGATTGCACCCGGTTGCGCCGCTCGTGCAGGGTGCACAGCAGCTTGAACTCGAGCGGCGTGAGGGCGATCTCGCCATCGTCGATCCAGACGCGGTGTGCCCCGGGATCGATGGTCAGCCGTCCGAAACGAATCTGTTGCGAAGGCGGCGCGACCTCCGCCGGCGGCGTGGCGCCCCGCCTCAGCACCGAGCGCAGCCGGAGCAGGAGCTCGCGCACGCTGAACGGCTTGACCACGTAGTCGTCCGCGCCGAGCTCGAAGCCCACCACCCGATCGATCTCCTCGCCCCGGGCGGTCACCATCACCACCGGGATGTTCCGGGTGGTGTCGGCCGCCTTCAGGATCCGGCACACCTCGAGGCCCGACATGTCCGGCAACATCAGGTCGAGCAACACCACGTCGGGACGCTCCTCGGTGGCGAGGGTGATCCCCCGGCGGCCCTCGGCGGCCACGAACACCTCGTGCCCGGCGTCTCGGAGATTGTAGGCGAGCACCTGCCGCAGGTCGGGTTCATCCTCGACGACGACGATTCGGGCCATGCGCGGCCGAGGCTAACCGCAAAAGAGCAGGAGTTCTAGAGCACCGCACGGTTTGCGGGAGACCCGGGTGTCGCCGCCAGCCGGTCAACCCCGAAACGGGTGGCCGCGTCGACGCAGATACGCGTCCTCGTAGAGGCGCTGGTAGTCGCCGGCGGCCCGCTCCCAGGACCAGTCGCGGGCCATGGCAGCCTGGCGCATGCGGCGGATGTGCCCCGGGCGATCGAAGTAGGTGGAGAGCGCCCACCCCACCGTGTTGACCAGGCTGGCCGGGTTCAGATCCGCGAAGACGAAGCCCGTGCCCGAGCCGGACGCCTCCTCGTAATTCTCCACGGTGTCCTTCAGCCCCCCGGTGGCGCGCACGATCGGCAAGGTGCCGTACCGCAGGCTGTACATCTGGTTCAGCCCGCACGGCTCGAAGCGGGAGGGCATGAGGAAGAAGTCCGCGCCGGCCTCGATGCGGTGGGCGAGGCCGTCATCGAAGCCGACATAGGCACGAAACTTGTCGCCCCGCTGGTAGGCGAGCGCCGAGAAGTACCGCTCGGCCTCGGGATCGCCGGACCCGAGCAACACCACCTGGAGATCCCAGGTGAGGAGCCGATCGAGCGCGTGGGCCAGGATGTCGAAGCCCTTCTGGGAGGTCAGGCGGCCGATCGCCCCGAAGAGCGGCACGCCGGGCTCGGCGGGGAGGCCCACCTCGCGCTGCAGCCGATCCTTGCAGGCGAGCTTTCCCGAGAGATCCCCGGCGTGAAACGGGCGCGGCAGATGGGGATCGTGGGCCGGGTTCCACTCCTCGAAGTCGATGCCGTTGAGGATTCCGCGCAGATCGGCCCGGCGGTTGCCGAGCACGCCTTCGAGCCCCATCCCGTACTCGGGGGTCTGGATCTCCTCGGCGTAGGTTGGGCTCACCGTCGAGAGCAGCGTGCTGTGCACCAGGCCCGCCTTGAGCAGGTTCAGATCCCCGAGGTGCTCGAACTCGTCGGGGTTGAGGTGCTGCTCGCCGAGGCCGGTGATGAACATGCCCCCGCGATCGAAGTTGCCCTGGTAAGCCAGGTTGTGGATCGTGAACACGCTGGCGCTCCCGTGCAGCGGCTGCGCCCACTCCACGGTGTTGAGATAGGCGGGCACCAGCCCGGTCTGCCAGTCGTTGGCGTGCACCACGTCCGGGATGAACCCGAGGGCCTTGCACAGCTCGAGCGCGGCCCGCGAGAAGAGCGTGAAGCGCTCGAGGTTGTCCGGATAGGCCTGCCCCGGCGGACCGTAGAGATACGGTCGATCGAAGAAGCGGTTGTACTCGATGAAGTAGATGGGGACCTCGCTGCCGGGGAGCCGACCCATTCGCACGCCGGCGCGCGCCGCCCCGAAGTACATGGGGACCGCGAGCGAGCCGTCGAGGGGCTCGAGCTCGGACCAGCGCACACCGGCGTAGAGCGGCATGACCACCCGGATGTCGATCCCCCTTTGTCGCAGCGCCTTGGGCAGCGCGCCCGCGACGTCGGCCAGCCCCCCGGTCTTTCGAAATGGCGCAACCTCGGACGCGATGAACAGGACCTTCAGACGGGGCATTTTGGGCGACGGACTTATAACACCTAACTCGATGCCGCCATGCGCCTCCTCGGCGGTCCAATCACCGCGCCGGCCATTGCGCGGGCGCCGGTGCCGCGGGCGCGGCGGCGGGCGCCGGCTTCTTGCGTGGTGGGGCGGCCTCGCCCGCGCCGGCAGCGACCAGCGGAGAATCGGCACCCGGGTCCCGCCCGGGAGGAACCGGGGGCTTCTGCGCCGCGCCGGAAGTGGACACGGACGGGGCGCCGGCCGCCGGTGACCCACCCGGCGCGGGCTGGTCGAGCTTCTTCACCAGCTCCACCGCATCGCCTGGTCGGGCCTTGGCGTGGTCGGCGCGCTGGCGATCGCGCACCTTCTCCACCTTCGTCTCGAGCTCCTGCTCGTGGGCCTTGATCCGGTGGAGGGTGGCGGGATCCGTCACCTCCTTGGCCAGCTTCTTGATGTTCTCCTTCACCGAGGGCGAGGTCCCCGCGGGCGCGGGCGCGGGCGCGGGCGGCGGCGCCGGCGTCCGCGCGGCGGTGGGCGCGGGCGGCTGCGCCGGGGCGCTGGCGGCGGCGGCTCCCTGCGCGTGCCCGCTGCGCGCGTCCGCCAGAGGCGCGAGCAAAATGAGCGCGACCCCTGCCGACCGAACGAAACCTTTGCGCGTCCGCGCACCCCTGGTTCCGGCCAGCGTGCTCATCGTGTCGTCATCCTGGCGGCGATCCTACAGCTTGCCTGTCGGCTTGCCTACCCGCTCGCCGCCACCTGGTGGCGATCGTGCAGCGTGGGCAGCGGGATCACGCGGGGGCCTGGTTCGCCGACGGCTGGGACGCGTCCTCGCGCAAGGGGGACGCCGCGGTGGATCCCTGCTCCTCTCCGAGCTCCGGAGCCGCGGGGATGGTGAACCAGAAGGTCGCCCCCTGGCCCGGCAGCGTGTCGACGCCAATCTGCCCCTCGTGAGCCTGCACGAGGCCGCGCGCGATGAACAGCCCGAGCCCGGAGCCCCCCTCCGGGCTGCCGGGCACCCGGAAGAACTTCTCGAACAGGCCGGCCTGGTGCTCGGGCGAGATGCCCGGGCCCCGGTCGGCGATCTCGAAGCGCACGAAGGGCGGGACAGGGACCCGGTGCTCGTCAACCTTGACCGGCGCGCCCCAGGCCCGGGCCCGGAGCACGATCTGGCTGTCGCGCGGCGAGTAGCGCAGGGCGTTCCCGAGCAGGTTGCTGAAGACCAGCTGCAGCCGATCCGGGTCGGCGAACACCTCCGGCAAGCCGGGCGGGACCTCGAAGCGCAGCTCGATGCCCGACTGCTCGGCGGCCTGACGATGCACGTCGGCCGCCAGGTGCACCAGCGCCTCGGGATCGACCCGCCGCCGATGCAGATCGATCCGGCCAGATTCGATCCGCGAGAGGTTGAGCAGGTCGTCGACGATGGCCTGAAGCCGGTCGCAGTCCTCGCGGCCGGCGAACAGCAGGTCGGCTTGCTTGGGCGTGAGCGGGCCGACCACCTCCTCGGTGCACAGGTGCAGCGCCATGCGCAGCGACGTCAGCGGCGTGCGGAACTCGTGGGCGACGGTGGCGACCAGGTTGTTCTTCAGCTCGTCGAAGCGGAACAGCCGGGTGGCATCCTGCAGCGCCACCGCCACCCCGGTCACCGCCCCGAGCTCTCCGTAGATGGGCATGGCCCGCGGCAAGAAGATCCGCTCGCCCTCCCCCGCGACGTTCACGTGCAACGCGTCCTCGAACCCCCGGGGCGAGTACGATCCCCGCCCGGACAGCACGTAGCCGCGCATGCGATCCACCAGCGCGCGCACCGCCGGATCGGTCTCGGCGTACTGCTCGGTGCTCGGGCGATCGGGGCTGACCCGCAACAGGCGGATCGCGGCGGTGTTGGCCCCGCGCATCTGTCCGCTCGCATCGAGCAGCAGGACCGGATCCGGCAGGCCGTCGATGGCCGCCTGGGCCGCCTGCTCCGCCTGCAGGAGCTCACCGAGCGAGCTCGCCCGGTACTTTTGCAGGCGCTCCGCCATGCGGTTGAACTCGCTGGCGACCGCGGTGATCTCGTCCTTGCCCCCGACCTCCGCCCGGGCGGCGAGATCGCCCTCGCCGAAGCGGCGCACCGCCCCCGAGACCACCCCGAGTGGGCGCAGCAGGCGGGTGGTCAGCCAGGCGGAGGCCAGGAGCCCGAGCCCGAGCCCGAGGAAGACCACCACCAGGACCACCTGCTGGAAGTGCGCCACGCTCGACTCGGCCCGCGCGCTCTTGCGGACCATGGCGTCCTGGTTGATGGCCAGGATTCGCCCGGCCATGTGCTTGATTCGGTCGCTTTGCAGGGCCATGTCCGAGAAGAAGAACGCATGGCGCTCAGGTGCGCCGGGCAGGCCTCGGAAGCGGGTCCAGTCGTCGCGGTAGATGTGCCAGGCGGCGGCCATCTCGGCCGTGACCTCCCGCTCGCCGGGCTCGGTGATGTTCCGCTGCTGGACCCCGAGCTCGGCCTCGAAGCGTTGCTGCTGCAAGCGCAGCTCGGCGTCGGCCTCGGGCCCGGCGGCGGTGCGGCCCTCGGCGGCGGAGAGGGTGGCCCGATCCATGGTCTCGAGGGCGCCCTGCATGGCCTGCACCGCCAGCACGCTGCGATAATTGTCGGCCAGGATCAGCTCGACGCTGGCCCCGAGCCGCGAGGTGACGCTGGCCGAGAGGGCCCCGACGATGGCCAGCACCAGGGCCAGCGGCACCTGCGCCAGCACCAATTTGGTTCGCAGCTTCATGGCGTGGCCTCCCCGTCATCGGTGGCCACCACGTGCACGTCGAGCCCGCTCGCCTCGCGCACGAGGCGCATCGGGAAGGAACGCCCGAGCCACTGCTGGAGCAGCGAGCGCCGCGAGCGCCCCACCACCAGGTGACCGACCCGGTGCGAGCGCGCGAAGTCCAGCACGGCGTCGACCGGATCGCGGGCCCTCAGCCGGACCACCTCGGCGCCGAGCTCGCGGGCGAGATCCGAGTTCCCCATCAGGATGCGCTGCGACTCCGAGTCGATCTGGTCGGGGGCCTCCCGCGGCGTCTCGACGAAGACCACGAACCAGTCGCCGCTGAATCGTCCGGCCAGGCGCGAGCCCTTGCGGATCAGGGTGTCCCCCGCCGGGGCCCCGGCCGAGAGGCAGACCATCACCCGCCGCTGGCTGTGGCCACCACCGGCGGCCTCGGAGAGCTGGCGCTCGGCGGCGTCGCCGCCCCGCGCCTCGCTGTTGCGCTCGACGCTCTCGGCCACCTCGCGCAGGGCCAGCTCCCGCAACCGGGTCAAGTTCTGCTCCTGGAAGAAGTGGGACAGCGCCCAGGGGATCTTGTCGGGCTGGTAGATCTTGCCCGAGCGCAAGCGCTCCTGCAGGTCGTCCACCGCCAGATCGAGGTTGACGATCTGGTCTGCCAGGCGGATGAAGCTGTCCGGCACCGTCTCCCGGATGGGGATCCCGGCGAACTTCTCCACCACGTCCTTGAGGCTCTCGAGGTGCTGGACGTTGAAGGCCCCCACCACGTTGATCCCCGCGTCGAGCAGCTCCATCACGTCCTGGTAGCGCTTGCGGTTTCGGCTGCCCGGGACGTTGGTGTGGGCGATCTCGTCGACGATCACCACGTCCGGATCGCGCTTGAGCACGTTGTTGAGGCTCATCTCCTCGATCTCGACGCCGCGGTACTCGATCTTGCGACGCGGAATCACCTCGAGCCCGGCCACCAGGGCCTCGGTCTCGACCCGGCCGTGGGTCTCGACGAACGCCACGGCGATGTCCACCGCGCGGGCCTTGAGCGCGTGGGCCTCCTGGAGCATCCGGTAGGTCTTGCCCACCCCCGCGGCGAAGCCGATGTAGAGCTTGAGCCGACCGCGCTTGCTGCGCTCGACCAGTTCCAGGAAGTCCTCGGCGCGCCGCTCGGGGCTGAGCGCGCTCGACGTCACGGTAGGTGGCACCACGTCCACGGTCGGATTCAAGCCCCGTGCCGGGTGCGGGGCCACGGCAGCCCTGGCATTTTGCGGGCCAGCGTGACCCAGGTAGCGGGGCGCGGTTGCAATCTGCAGGGCGCCGATCGCCCGACACTGCAATTCGCTGCGACGCCCCCGCCGAGGGGGCCGCTCCTGGGCGGCAAATGGGGGGATCGGCTTGGCACGAACGATGCCTTAGGTGGGCGCGGAGGTTGCCATGGCTGACTTGCTCTTCGTTCTTACCACGGTCCTGTTCTTCGTCGTTTCCCAGGCCTACGTCCGCGGCTGCGGCCGTCTCTGAACCACCGCCTGGGGTCGCAAGACCGCCTCATTTGTTTCGAAGCATCGGAAACGCGAAAGGAAACTCCCATGTCCCTCGACTACTGGCTCGGCGCGCTCGTCTCGCTCGCCCTCGTTGCATATCTCGGATACGCCCTGATTCGTCCCGAAAAGTTCTGAGGACACGATCATGACCTTCAACGGCTGGTTCCAGATCTTCCTCTTTGCTGCCGCGACGCTCGCCGTCACGAAGCCGCTCGGCACCTACCTCTTCGGCGTCTTCGAGCGCAGGGGGGGCGACCGACCTTTCCCGCGCACCCTCGGCCGGGCCGAGCTCTTCCTGCTCCGGGCCTGCGGGGTCGGTCCTTCGGCCGAGCAGTCGGCACGGGGTTACGGGGCGTCGCTGCTGGCCTTCAGCGCCTTCGGCGTCCTCGTGACCTACGCGATCCAGCGACTTCAGGGGGTCCTGCCCTGGAACCCCCAGGGCTTCGCCGCCCCCAGCACCCACCTCGCCTTCAACACCGCGGTCAGCTTCGTCACCAACACCAACTGGCAGTCGTACGGTGGCGAGTCGACCATGAGCTACGGCACCCAGATGCTGGGGCTCGCCTGGCACAACTTCACCTCCGCCGGGACCGGCATCGCGGTGGCGCTGGTGATCGCGCGTGGCCTCACGCGCAAGCCCGCCCAGGGCGATCCCGAGGGCCTCGGGCACTTCGTGGTGGATCTCGTGCGCTCGATCGTCTACGTGCTGCTGCCGCTCTCGGTGCTGTTCGGGCTGGTGCTGGCCTCGCAGGGCGTGATCCAGACCCTGCACCCCTACCTCGACGTCACCACGGTCGAGGGCGCCAAGCAGACCATCGCGCTCGGTCCGGTCGCCTCGCAGGAGGTGATCAAGCAGCTCGGCACCAACGGCGGTGGCTTCTTCAACGCCAACAGCGCCCACCCGTTCGAGAACCCCACCGGGATCTCGAACTTCATCGCGATGTTCCTGATCTTCGCCATCCCGGCCGCCCTCACCTACACCTTCGGCAAGATGGCGCGTGATCAGCGCCAGGGCTGGGCGCTCTTCGGCGCCATGATGGTGCTGTTCGTCGCGGGCGTCACCGTCCTCTATTCGGCCGAGAGCGGGCCCAACGCGGCCCTGGCCGGGCTGGGGATCGACCAGAGCGTGGGCAACCTCGAGGGCAAGGAGGTGCGCTTCGGGATCGCCAACTCGGCCCTGTTCGCCACCGCCACCACCGACGCCTCCTGCGGCGCGGTCAACGCCATGCACGACAGCTTCACCCCGATCGGCGGGATGGTCCCGCTCGTCAACATCCTGCTCGGCGAGGTGATCTTCGGCGGCGTGGGGGCCGGCCTCTACGGCATGCTGATCTTCGTCATCCTCTCGGTGTTCATCGCCGGGCTGATGGTCGGTCGCACGCCCGAGTACCTCGGCAAGAAGATCGAGGCGCGCGAGATGAAGGCGGTCATGCTCTACGTCCTCATCTTCCCGCTCATCATCCTCGGGGGTGCGGGCTGGGCCTCGGTCTCGAACTGGGGGACCTCCTCCCTCAACAACGCCGGGCCGCACGGCCTCTCCGAGATGCTCTACGCCTTTGCCAGCGGCACCGGCAACAACGGCTCGGCCTTCGCGGGCCTCAACGCCAACACGCCCATGTGGAACGTGGTCCTGGGGATGGCGATGTTGTTCGGCCGCTTCTTCATGTTGATCCCGGTCCTCGCGATCGCGGGCTCGATGGTCGGCAAGCGCACGGTCCCCGAGGGCCCCGGCACCTTCCCGACTGGGGGCGGAATGTTCGTGGCCCTGCTCGTGGCGGTCATCTTGATCGTCGGCGCCCTCACGTTCTTCCCGGCACTCTCGCTCGGCCCGGTGGTCGAGCACTTCATGTCCCGTTCAGGAAAGGTCTTCTAGCCATGTCTCCCAGCATCGAATCCCGGGCCGTCGCCCGTCCGACCGCCCTCTTCGACTCGGCCATCGTCGGGCGGGCCGCCATCGACAGCCTGCGCAAGCTCGCCCCGAGCCAGGTGATCCGCAACCCGGTCATGTTCGTGGTCGAGGTCGGCAGCGTCCTCACCACCGTGCTCGCGCTGCGTGACGTCTTCACCGCCCACCCGATCGCGCCCCTGTGGTTCAGCATCGGGGTCACCCTGTGGCTGTGGTTCACCGTGGTGTTCGCCAACTTCGCCGAGGCGGTCGCCGAGGGCCGCGGCAAGGCCCAGGCGGACTCGCTGCGCAAGATGCGCACCCAGACCACCGCGCGCAAGCTCGACCAGAGCGGGCACGAGACCCAGGTGGGGGCAGACCAGCTGCGCCTCGGCGACCGAGTGGTGGTCGAGGCCGGCGGGGTCATCCCGGGCGACGGCGAGGTGACGGAGGGGGTGGCCTCGGTGGACGAGTCGGCCATCACCGGTGAGTCCGCGCCGGTCATCCGCGAGAGCGGCGGCGATCGCTCGTCGGTCACCGGGGGCACCAAGGTGCTCTCCGATCGCATCGTGATTCGCATCTCGTCGAACCCCGGGCACACCTTCCTCGACCGGATGATCGCCCTCGTCGAGGGCGCGTCCCGCCAGAAGACCCCCAACGAGATCGCCCTGCACATCCTCCTCGTGGGGCTCACGGCGGTGTTCCTGTTCGCCTGCGTGACCCTGGTCCCGCTGGCGCTCTACGGCAGCATCCGCCTCTCTTCCACGGTGATCGTGGCGCTGCTGGTCTGCCTGATCCCCACCACCATCGGGGGGCTCCTGTCCGCCATCGGCATCGCCGGGATGGATCGCCTGATCCGCAAGAACGTCATCGCCATGAGCGGTCGCGCCATCGAGGCGGCTGGGGACGTCGACGTGCTGCTGCTCGACAAGACCGGCACCATCACCATGGGAAACCGCATGGCCACCGAGTTCCTGCCGGTTGGGGGCACGCCGATCGAGACCCTGGCCGACGCCTGCCAGCTGGCGAGCCTGGCGGACGAGACGCCGGAGGGCCGCTCGATCGTCATCCTGGCCAAGGACAAGTTCCGGCTGCGGGCCCGCGAGATCACCGAGCTCGGGGCGCACTTCATCCCGTTCTCGGCCCACACCCGCATGAGCGGCTGCGACGTCGACGGGCGCCAGATCCGCAAGGGCGCGGTGGACGCGGTGGCGGCCTGGGTCCGCTCGAACGGCGGCACCATCCCCCCCGACCTCGACGCCATCGCGCACACCATCGCCACCGCCGGCGGGACCCCGCTGGCCGTCGCCGCTGGGGCCCAGGTCCTCGGTGTCATCCGCCTCACCGACATCGTCAAGGGCGGCATCAGCGAGCGCTTCGCCCGCTTCCGCAGCATGGGGATCCGCACGGTGATGGTGACCGGCGACAACCCGCGCACCGCCGCCGCCATCGCCAAGGAGGCGGGGGTCGACGACTTCCTGGCCGAGGCGACCCCGGAGGCCAAGCTGCGCCTCATCCGCGAGCAGCAGGCCGCTGGGCACCTGGTGGCCATGACCGGCGACGGCACCAACGACGCGCCGGCCCTGGCTCAGGCGGACGTCGGGGTGGCCATGAACACGGGTACCCAGGCCGCCAAGGAGGCCGGCAACATGGTGGATCTCGACTCCAACCCGACCAAGCTGCTCGAGGTGGTGGAGGTCGGCAAGCAGCTGCTCATGACCCGCGGGGCGCTGACCACCTTCTCCATCGCCAACGACGTCGCCAAGTACTTCGCGATCCTGCCGGCGCTGTTCATGGGCGCCTACCCGGAGATCGCGCCGCTCAACGTGATGGGTTTGACCTCCCCATCGAGCGCGATCCTGAGCGCGGTCATCTTCAATGCGCTCATCATCGTGCTGCTCATCCCGCTCGCCCTGCGGGGGGTGCGTTACCGCCCGCTGGGGGCGGCCGCCCTCTTCCGTCGCTCCATGATGATCTACGGCGTGGGCGGCGTCATCGCGCCGTTCGTCGGCATCAAGCTCATCGATCTCGTGTTGACCGCGTTTCACCTGGTGTGAGGACTCCCATGGCAACTTCATCTCTGGCCGCTGCTCCCGTCGCTCCCGAACTCGTCGATCCGCGCGCGCGCTCCATTCCTCCGGTGGCTTCCCGGGTGGTCCCCGAGCCCGCGCGCCGGATCCTGGTTGTGGCTCTGCGGACCACCCTCGTGACCCTCTTGCTCACGGGCCTGCTCTATCCCATGGCCATGACCGGGCTCGCCCAGGGCATCTTTCCCCGGGCGGCCTCCGGCAGCCTGGTGACCAACGCCGAGGGCAAGGTCGTCGGGTCGAGGTGGATAGGCCAGGCCTTCGCCGGCGCGGGCTACTTCCAGCCGCGCCCCTCGGCGGCGGGCAACGGCTTCGACGCCACGTCGTCGGGCGGGTCGAACCTCGGTCCGACCTCCGCCAAGTTGCGCGATCGGGTGAAGGCGGATGTGGCCCGACTGCGCCACGACAATCCGGACGCGACCGGTCCGGTTCCCGCCGAGCTGGTGACGGCCTCGGCGAGCGGGCTCGATCCGGATCTGTCGCCGGCGGCGGCCAGCTGGCAGCTCGAGCGCGTGGCCAAGGCCCGTGGCCTCGAGGCCGAGCGGGTCCGCAACGTGCTCGCCGAGCAGATCGAGGGGCGGGACCTGGGATTCCTCGGGGAGCCCCACGTCAACGTCCTGCTCCTCAACTTGGCGCTCGATCGCCGGTTCGGAGCTCCGCACGCCACCAAGTAGCCCGAGGTGATCGGGCGGGTCCGCTTGCGCACACCGCCCGATCACCAGCGCCCGACGCCCGATCGAACCCTCGACTCGCACCCTGGACATCACGCACGGAGGTCCACCATGCCCCGCCTCTCCGTTCTGCTGGTCGACAACGAAAAGAACATCCGCCAGAGCTTGCGCCTTTGCCTCGAAGCCATGAACGTCGACGTCAGCGAAGCCGGCTCCGCGCAGGCGGCGCTGGAGGCCTCGGGACGGACCATCTTCGATGTGGTGTTCCTGGATCTGCGGCTCGGGGGGGATGACGGGATGGAGCTCATCCCGCGGATCCTCGCCGACCACCCCAACGTCGTCATCATCATCATCACCGCGTATGCCACCATCGAGACCGCCGTCGAGGCCATCCGGCGCGGTGCCTGGGAATACTTGCCGAAGCCGTTCTCGCCCGCCCAGATCCGCCACCTCCTCGACAAGGTGGAGGCGCGGCGATCGGCCTCGGTGCGCCTCAACGATCTCGAGGACCGCCTCTCGATGGAGGCCCCCGAGGTGGATCTGGTCTCGAGCGCGCCGGCGATGCGTCTCACCCTCGACATCGTCGGGCGAGCCGCCACCAGCGAGGTGTCGGTCTTGTTCCGGGGCGAGAGTGGGAGCGGCAAAGGGGTGTTCGCGCGCGCCATGCACCTCTCCAGCCAGCGACGCTCTCGGCCGTTCGTCACGGTCAACTGCCCGACGCTGACCGAGGAGCTGCTGGCGAGCGAGCTGTTCGGTCACGCCAAGGGGGCCTTCACGGGCGCCGTCCGCGATCAGCCCGGGCGGGTGGAGGTCGCGGAAGGGGGAACGTTGTTCCTCGACGAGATCGGGGACCTGCCGCCGGGGTTGCAAGCCAAGCTGCTGCGCTTCCTGCAGGAGAAGCGCTTCGAGCGGGTGGGCGAGAGCCACACCCGCAAGGCCAACGTCCGGGTCCTGGCGGCCACCAACCGCGATCTCGAGGTGGACGTGGCGGCCGGCCGCTTCCGGGAGGATCTGCTGTTCCGCCTGAACGTCGTCGAGGTCAACGTGCCGGCCTTGCGGGACCGAGCCGAGGACATCTTGCCCCTGGCCCGCCGCTTCCTGGCCTTCTTCGCCCGGGCGGTCGGCCGAGCCGCGCCCTCGTTCTCGCCGGCGGCGGAGCGGGTCCTCATGACCTACGGCTGGCCCGGCAACGTGCGCGAGCTGCGCAACGCCATCGAGCGCGCCGCCATCCTGTGGCCCTCGCCGATCATCGAGCCGGCGGCGTTCCCGGAGCGCATCGTCGGCCCCAGGGAGCGGGGCCCCTACGTCGGCGGGCGGTTCTCCCTCGACGAGCTCGAGCGGGCCCACATCCAGGCGATCCTGTCACAGGCCAGCACCATGGAGGACGCGGCGAACATCCTCGGCATCGATGGCTCGACGCTGTGGCGCAAGCGCAAGCGCTGGGGGGCGTACGATCGGGGCGACGAGCTTGGCGCGCGCAACCCGGACGTCGCCGCCACCGCGGGCTGAGGGCCCGCCTGAAGACGGCTGCGAAGGGAGGGTGCGAAGGGAGGGGCCCGACCTGCTCGGGCCTCTCCTGACCGTCAGCTGGCGTAGACCCGGTAGTCGATGTTCGGGAAGATGTTGTCCTGGGCCTCGATACCGGACAGGAACCCCTCCTCCACCCCGCCGTTCTTCAAGCCGTCGTAGAGGCGGTTGAACCGGATGATGTGCTCGTTGAAGCGGCGGGTGGCGTAGGGGACCGTGGTCCCCGTCGACATGATGAAGGACCAGTCGCTCGACTGCGCCAGCATGAGCTCCCGCGCCGCCTGATTGAGCGCCCGCAAGGTCAGGCCCTCGGGGGCGCTCGAGTGGCGGCGCGCGAGCTCCACCATGCGCTCGCCCGCACTGTGGATGTGCCGGTAGGTCCAGGCGTTGCTCTCGTTGAGCCACTGCTGGTTGTACCCCTTGAGGCCCCACGACGAGGCGCACGGGGTCGCCACCTGGTTGGTCGGGTGCCGGTCGAGGTATTCGCCCGGGGTGATCGAGGCGATGGTGCTCTGATCGTAGTGCAGCTGGCGGAACAGGTCGCCGAGGAAGATCGGGCCCTCGTACCACCAGTGCCCGTAGAGCTCGGCGTCGTAGGGGCTCACGATGAGCGGCGGGCGGTCCATGCCACCCGCCAGCCGCTGGGCCTGCTTCTCCATGTTGCCGCGGAAGTTCGAGGCGTGCAGCCCCGCCTTCCCGCGCGCCGCCTCGGGATCGTAGACCCACTTGTCGTGCAGCTTGTCGTGGGTGATCGCGTAGTACTTGAACCCGGTGTACATCCGGTGTCCCTCGGGATGCACGTGCGGACCGATGTAGTCCATCGGCAAGTCGAAGCCGATGTCCCGGTAGAAGTCTCGGTACTGCGGATCGCCGGGGTAGCCAGACTTGGCGCTCCACACCTGCTCCGAGGACTCGGTGTCGCGCCCGAAGGCCGCCACCCCGGTCGGGCAATAGAGCGGAGCGTACACCCCGAAGGCCGGCCGCCGATCGGCGAACAGGATGGCGTGGGTGTCCACCAGGAAGTAGCGCACCGCCGCCTCCCGCAGGAGCTCGTCGATCCCCGGCACGTAGCCGCACTCGCCGAGCCACATCCCGAGCGAGCGCCGGCCGAAGTGTCGCTCATACAGCTCGGCCGCGGTGTGGACCTGAGCGCGGATGGCGGCCCAGTTGCGGTCGAGCAGCGGAAAGAAGGCGTGGGTGGCGGTCGAGGTGATCACCTCGAGTCGCCCGGCGTCCTGCAGGCGGCGGAACGCCTGGACCAGGTTCCCGTCGTGGCTGCGCCAGGTGTGGCGCAGGCTCTGGAAGCGATCCCCGTACATCTGGGCCAGCCGCTGATACTGCGGCTCCGACTTGGTCCGCTCGATCTCCTTGCCGGCCAGCTCGATCAGGTCGTCGAGGTAGGCGGCGTAGCGCTGCTTCAGCAGATCGTCGGTCAGCATCGTGATGAGCGGCGCGGACAGCGAGATGGTGCAGCGGTACGGCACGCCATCGGTGAACAGCCCCTCGAAGACCTGAATGAGGGGCAAGTAGGTCCCGGTGATGGCCTCGTAGAGCCATTCCTCTTCCATCACCGTCGGATCCTCGGGATGTCGGACGAACGGGAGATGGGCGTGGAGAATCAGCGAGAAATAACCGGTTGGCATGGCCCGTCACCCGTTGCGTGAAGACTGTGAGGGAGAAGACGACGAAGAAGAGGACGAAGAAGGAGCGGAGGAGGCCGAGGCAGACCCCGGAGGCGTGGGATAGACCCCAGGTACCGGGAGAGGGGGCCCGGCCGGAGCCCCGAGCCGGCCCTCCGAGCCGGCTCCGCCCGCCATGAAGCGCCCCTCCGAGCCGAGACCGAGGCCGAGCCGGAACTCGGAGCTTCCTGCCAGTCGCAGCTCCGAGCTGCCGGAGAACCGACGTTCGCTCGCACCCATGAACATGTACTCGCTGGCCGCGGCGAACAGGAGCTCGCTCGAGCCACCGAGGCGCCGTTCACTCGCACCGAGAAAGTAGACCTCGGAGCCGCCCATCATCCGGAGCGCGCTGCCGCCGGCGTAGGCCAGCTCGCTCGCCCCCCGGAGCAAGCGCTCGGAGGCGCCGCTCCCCGTGAAGGCACCTGGGCGCGCACCCGCCTCGACGATCATGAACTCCCGCACCTCACGCTCCGAGACCGTCTGCCAGGCGCGGAAGACCTCCCAGCGCGACAGGATGGTGCGCGAGTGGTGGGCGCCGAGACCGCGGATGATCACCTGCCAGGGTCCGTAGACCACGTGGGTCTTCTCGCCGACCTTGAAGACGCGCGTCTTGCCGACGAAGGACTCGCGGACCGGCAGGGGGACCTCGACCGGATAGGTCAGCGGGCCCGATTCCCAGGAGGTGATCATGGTGGGGCTCTCCCAGGAGATGCGCCGGTGGAAGGCGATGGTCCCGGCGTTTTCCACCTCCTCCCACTCCACGCGGTGCTCGGGGGACCCGAGGGCGAACCGTCCGACGTCCTGCCATTCGATGGGCCGCGGAAGCCAGTTGATCATGGGCTCGAGGCCCACGGGCTGATGCCCGCCGCTGGAGACGGTCGAGCCCGTCGACTTCATCTGGGAGCGGGCGTTGGCCCGTTCGACGTGGCCGGTCGACACCCGCACCGTCATCCACTCCGGCTCCGACCAGGCCACCGCCTCGCGGCGGGGGAACTCGATGCGTCCGGAGCGGGCGATCTTGACGAAGGTGCCCTGTCGCGAGAGGAGCCCGATCTCCGCGATGAGCTCGGAGGTCGGGCGGCCGATGTCGAAGAACCACTGGCGGGCGTTGCGATCGAGCCCCTGGTCGATGACGCTGTGGGCGTTCGAGCCGTCGAAGATGCGGCCGGTGGTGTCGTAGAGGCGCAGGTTCAGCCAGGCGTCGCTCCCGTGCTCGCCCGCCTGATCCAGCTGACGACGGACCCTGGCGATCGACTCCTCGATGACCTCCCAGTACACGTAGAGGCGTTCCGGATCCACCGGCATCGCCGTGACGCGATCCCGCGCGTATCCCCAGGGGATCTCGCGCGGCGACTCGACGGGCTGGGGGCTGGCGGCTTCCGGGTGGTGGTTTGGCTCGAAGCGCCGCGTGACCGGGAGGGCACGACCAGGGACGCGCTCACCTGGCTCGACAGCCGGCGGCACGGACCCGGCGTGGGCGTAGAAGTAGACCTGAGCGCCGGCTGCGGGCGGAGCTGTTGTCCTGGACGGAGGGGCGCCGTTCCCATCCGAGCCGTGGCCGATGACCTGCGCCAGGGCGGGTGAGGGAGGCAGCCCCGGGCCGTCGCCTCCTGTCGATGCCGGCCGACTGGTCGAGCCGGCGCCGGCGGCCGCCCCGGCGGCACCGCCGTTCGGAGACGGCACGGATGGGTAAGACGGATACGCGGAGGAGCCTGGGGTGACGGAGGGGGGGAGCGCTCCATTCTCGTCCGCGCCCGTCTCCCGTTCGTGCCGCGACGGCTTGGAGTCCGCGTCGGTCTTGGTCGAGTCTCGAGAGTCCTGCAAACTTGGCACGTTCTGGCCTTTCTCGCGGGTGCCGCTACCTTCACCACCATTCAAAGACAACTCAACTTCGGCCCAGATGCGCGTCGCCAGAGCTTCCTTGTTCAGGCGAGAATACCCTGACACGGCGAGCCGCTTGGCCAAATCGTGCAGCTGTTTCTGGGTGAGTCGGCGCAGGAACTCGGCGTCGATCCGGGGGGGCAAACCCTCGGCCGACGTTCCAGAAATTGCTGCAATTTCGGCCAGCAATTCCGAGTGGTTGAGCTGCTTTGCCAGCATCACGTCCCCCTACGTTATCCATTCCCAGGAAAACCGTATGTAAATTCTTCATTTCCGACTGCGACACATGGGGAAGCCACCCACCCCAAATCGCAGCGCGACTCTATTGTGCATTCCGAACCGGCCCTGCAACTGCTCCAATTGCGCAAAACCAATCTCTCTTGCGATGGGCGACGAGATTTCGTACCGTACGGCCTTCGTTTCGTCCCCGGGCGTTTAACTCAGCGGAAGAGTGCCACCTTCACACGGTGGAAGTCGAAGGTTCAATCCCTTCAACGCCCACAATAGTTACGGCCACTTGGAGTGTATTTTCGGGTGGTCGTGCTTCGCTCTCGGACGTTTTCCCACCACTTTCACACCACGATGCACTGTGGCGAGGCTCGCCGAGGAGAAGCTCGCGGTACTTGGCGAGCGAGATGACGGCCCCGACCGCCGCCTGGATCTCGCGCTGGGGGACCGTGCTGTAGAGGTCGGACATCTCCTGGGTGGCGTGGCCGCAGATCTTCTTACGGACGATGGCTTCGATGTCGGCGTTGCGAGCGAGATCCTGGAAAGTGCGCCGCATGGCCCGCGGTGTGATCCGCTTCACGATTCCCGCGGCCTTGCACACCTCGGCAAACGGCTTGTCGAGCGCCGATGCCGCTCGAAAACCGCCGACCTCAGAAGGAAACAGAAGGTCCGAATCACGCATCGGCCCCGGTGACAACCGGTCCGCGTGCCACCTGAGAAGCTGCATGAGATCGTCTGGCAGCGTGATTCGGTAACGGGTCTTCTGCTTCGTGGTTTCCATGACCTCGTCCCGACGGGTGTGTGATCGCCGGACCAGGAGCACACGCTGCTCCCACAGGACGTCTGCCTGCGGGCCCTTTCGTCGAAACGGCCTCAGGCTCGATGGTCGTAAACCGGTCGCGAACCCGAGGGCCACCATCGCCAGATGTTGCGGGAAGAGCCGCTTCATCTCGCGAAGGAACAACGGCACCTCCTCGACCAGCAGCGCATTCGGTTCCTCCTCCGAATACGTGAAGTGCGTGCTGGTATCGAGGTCCTCCACCCCCGCTATCGGGTTTCGCGGGAAATCGAACTCCTCGACCGCGCTCGTGATGATCACCCGCAGGACATCCATCCAGTTGTTCACCGTCACCGGCGAATACCGACCGACCTGAACCGCCCTGCCCTGCGTTTCCAACCACCCTTCGACGTCGCCCCGCCGAATCGAAGCCAGGAAATGATCACCGAACACGGGGATGAGGTGGAGTCGCAGGACGGACTCCCACTTCTCCCGGGTCTTCGCAGACCGAATCTTTCCCTTGGCCACCTTGCGCTCGAAGAGCGACGCGGCGTATTCGCCGAAGCGAATCCTCGAATCCCTGGGCTGCACCTCCCCCGCCCGAACCTTCTCCAGCTCCGACTGCAGAACCTTGTACGCCCCGGCGGCGTCCCCTCCGTCCACCGTTTTCAAGACCTCGCGCATCTTCCCCGTCCGGCAATCGACGGCTCGGCCGCGAATCAGAAATCCGCCCTCCTTCCTGCGCCAGACGCCCGGCTTCGCCGGGCGCGACGCGATTGTGTATCGCCATCTCATGATCCACTGGTTTTCTCTTTCCATGATGTGCTCCGTTCTTCAGCGGAAGCGCACCTGGACGTCCGAGCGGAACGATACCATCGCGGCCGCCCGCCACGAAGGCGTCGAGGGCCTGTCGCGACCACATATACGTACCGGTTCCGCCCCGCCGACCGAGCGGAACGAGACGTCCTTCCAAATGCGCCTTGCGAATTGCGGCGGTGGTCCTGAATCCGCAGTACCGGGCCGCCTCGGCGGTGGTCATGGGTGCGCCCTCGCAACTCGATGCGGGGACGGCCGATGCATGACCATGCGCATCGGCCGTGGCACGGAGCTCCTCGCGAACGGCGTCGCGGATGAAGTCGCGTAGCAGCGCATCGATGTTCATGCAGGCCCAGCCAGTCCTCCCTGGGTTATCGGCTCGGTGAGCGCGTTTTGTTGTCGGGACGACGCGGCGAAAGAGACGCGCTGTTCACGCTCGACAGGATCGCCGAGGATCACCCGTCACCGCCCGAGACCCAGGCCGCGCCGGAAAGGCAAGTCGAGGCCGAGCTCGAGCTCGCGCCCTCCCCGGCCTTCGAGCCTGAAAAGGTCCTCACGCACGCGCTCGAGGCGCTTGAGCTCCGGGGCGCCCGACGGCCCGAAGGCGCGGTCGGCGGCGCGGCGGGCGTAGGCATCCCAGTCCCGCTGCTCGCTCGGCCGATGGGCGGGCGCTCGCTCCCGCACGGCCTGCTCGATCTCGACCCGACTGTGGCCAGTCAAGTGCAGGCGGACCGCGACCTCGGCGTCCACCCGGGACATGTCCCGCGGTCCAAGATCGCTGCGGTTCAGTTCAGCGAGGTGGCGGTCGTATGCTTCAGCGACGTCGCGGATGGGACGGGGTTGAGGAATCGAATCGGGATGACGATCGCGGTGGAGCTGTCTCTCCCGCAAGCGGCGTTGGCGTTCGGCCTCGATGGCCGGGGCCAGCTCCGGATTGGAGATGCGAAAGCCCTGCTCGGCGGCCAGCTCGACGCACTGCCGAAGGTATGTCTCCGAGCCCGAAACATGGAGGGACTTCCACTTTTGTGCCGACAGCTGCAGGGCCGCGCGGACGCTGTCGCGCTCGAGATCGTGGATCAGGATCACGCGGCCGTAGTGTTCCCCCGCTGTCGAGACAAAAGCGCAGCGGGAATTGGGTGTGATGTGCGCTTCTGCGATTGAGTGAATGCTCCAGCCCGGCACACCCGGGTCCCTCCGCAACCGCCGTGCCAGCTTATGGAAAGCAAATTGTGCTGATGCTGCGGAATATCGCTTGGGGAAGGGCCGCGGGATGCGTCGGTGTTGGCTACAGATCGGAATCCGACAACAGACCTATCCGACGGATCAGCTCGGACCGCGACCGAGCGCACGCCCCGCGCTTCATCGTTGCTCGACGGGCGAAAGGGAAGTCGGCGTGTAGTGTCGCAAAGATTTGGGTCAAGCCGGACCATGGTTCTGGCCAGCTTCCAGGGCACGGAGAAGCCAGTTACAAGAGGGGATTGGACAGCCGGAGGTAGCAGTTACCGGCGAAGGCCGCGTCTCTAGTGTCGGTCTGTAAGCCGAGAAAAGCCGGGAGCACGTCATTGGTCGGTCGCCAGGAACGTGGGCCCCGGAGCCGAGGTCTTCGCCAGTTGAGATTGCCCGCGTCTCTGGTGAGCAGCCGTTCTCCGGGTGGCACAACGCAGAGCCCCACCACACCCGGGCCTCGCGCCTTTCACGCCCGCCGAAGTCTTCTTCAGACAGGTCGAGCAGCATCCCCCGTCGAACGGACCGCATCTCGAGGCCGCACCAAAGCTCGCTGAACCCTGGGGCGTCGGCGGCCTGGGGCGAGGATCGGAGCGGGCGAACACTAGCGAAACAAAATCGGTGGGGCCTCATCCCCCCCGCGCGAAGCAGAACCAGCGTTCCCGCTCATGGATTCCTCGACCTCGCGGTACCAAAAACATTGACGGATTCCGAGCCAGCGGTCGAGCGCAGGAGAATCACAGATGGGGCAAGACCCAGCAAGGAGGGCCCC
>Ga0265342_10001414_pt1 | contig 22407 bp, 14 predicted proteins | sample 4CB327metaG_FD_203125 | JGI IMG/M metagenome (GOLD analysis project Ga0265342, IMG submission 203125) | Rhizosphere microbial communities from Carex aquatilis grown in University of Washington, Seatle, WA, United States - 4-CB3-27 metaG | ecosystem: Host-associated > Plants > Roots >... | reverse complement strand
TCCCGAAAGCGTCAAACTCAATACGCTGTTCGGCACCTTCATGGATGAGACGCTGGATCGCGCGCCGGAACTCGCCACCAGTCTCGGTATCGACAAAGGGGGTCGCGCTTACCAGAAAAGTCTGCTGGCGGACCGTTCGCCGGCAGGAATCGCCGCCTTCAAACAACTCAACACGAACCAGCTGGCGCGCCTGCGAACCATCAATCGCGGCGCGCTCAGCGGCACGGACGCGACCAATTACGACGCCGTGCTCTATGGATTGCAGCAACAGGAAGACAGCGATAAGCGCTTCCAGTACGGCGCCATCGGCGCGGGCGCGCCCTATGTTCTCTATCAGCTCGGCGGTGCCTATCACGATGAACCGGACTTTCTCGACAGCCAGCACGCAATCGCCAACAAGGCCGACGCGGACGCCTATCTGGCGCGCCTGGTTGCGCTCGGAACGGCCCTCGATCAGGAGCTTGAGGTTGCCAGACACGACATCGCGCTCGGCATCGTGCCGCCGGACTTCGTGCTCGCCGGTACGCTCGGACAGATGGCGAAACTGCGCGCGGCCGACAAATCGCCGCTGGTCGAGTCCGTTGCGCGCCGCACCAAGGAAAAGAAGATCGCGGGCGATTACGCCGGACAAGCCGCACGCATCGTCGACGAGATCGTCTATCCCGCACTCGACCGGCAGATGGCGCTGCTCAAAAGCCTGCAGCCAAAAGCGGTCCATGACGCCGGCGTGTGGCGGTTGAAAGACGGCGAGGCCTATTATGCAGCCTCGCTCGCCTCGCAAACGACGACCAACATGACCCCGGCGGAGATCCACAAGCTCGGTCTGGACGTGGTAAAAGACTGCACCGCCCAGATCGACGCCATCATGAAAGCGAACGGCCTCTCCAAAGGCTCGGTCGGCGCGCGCTTGCGGGCGATGTTCGACAATCCGAAATTCCGCTATCCCAACACCGATCCGGGCAAGGACAAGCTGATCGCCGACCTGAATGTGAAGGTGCGCCAGATTCGTGCGATGCTGCCTCGCTATTTCGGTGCGCTGCCCAAGGCCAATCTCATCATCAAACGCGTGCCGAAAGCCATCGAAGCGGGCGCGCCGGGCGGCTATTACCAGAACGCTTCGCTCGACGGAAAACGCCCGGGCACCTATTACATCAACCTGCGCGACAGCGCCGAAGTTCCGAGCTGGACGCTGCCCACGCTCACCTATCACGAAGGCATTCCGGGGCATCATCTGCAGGGTACCATCGCCCAGGAATCGCCGCTGCCGTTGATCCGCAAGATCTCCGGATACAATGCCTATGTCGAAGGCTGGGCGCTGTATACGGAGCAACTCGCCGTCGAGATCGGCCTCTACGACAAAGACCCCTGGGGCCATATCGGCCAGCTGCACGACGCGATGCTGCGGGGCGTACGCCTGGTGATCGACACCGGTCTCCACGCGATGCGCTGGAGCCGCGAACAGGCGATCGCGTATTACGCCGATACCCAGGGCGACCCAGTCAGCGGAGCCACCACGGAGGTGGAGCGCTATTGCGTATGGCCCGGCCAGGCCTGCGGCTACATGATCGGCAAGATCACGCTGCTGCGCCTGCGCGACAAGGCAAAAGCGGCGCTGGGCCCGCGCTTCGACATCCGCAAATTCCACGACGCGGTTCTGCTCTCCGGCGCGCTTCCGCTTGCGGTGCTGGAAAAGGTGGTGGACGCCTATATCGCAAAGAGCAAAGCCTAGACGATTAACCCGATGCGGCGATGTATTGGCGCAAGCTGGCCGCTTCGCGCACGGTCTCGTCGATGCGCGCCTTGACCACGTCGCCGATCGAAACGATGCCGCAAATCTGATTGTCGCCGTCCAGCACGGGGACATGACGGAAGCGGCCGAGCGTCATCATCTCCATCAATTCGTCGACCGTATCGTTCTCGGTGCAGGTGGCCACCGCGCGCGTCATGTAGGCGCTTACCGGACGCGCCAGGGCCGGCACGCTCTCCTCGGCCACCGCGCGTACCACGTCGCGTTCCGAGAGAATGCCGCAGAGCGCCCCGGAATTGTCGCGGATCAGCACGGCGCCGATGCGCTTGTGCGCCAACAGGCGCGCGGCTTCGTAAAGCGTGGCCTCGCCTGTCAGCGCGATGATGTCACTGCCCTTTTGGCGAAGGATATGGATGACCTGCATGCGTCTCGCTCCTCCAATGCGGCCCGACGGCCTTATCGGGCATCGCCTTCCGGCTTCTCCGCCGCCGGCAACCCATCGCCGGCGCGGCTCGGAGGCAAGGCCCGCGGGTATTCCCGCCTGCCGCAAAGGCTGCGCTCATTGCGACTGTCTTGCAAGAAGGTGGTCAAAGACGGGGTTACGCCCCTGTTAAGGCTGAATCTTCCGTCCGGCCGGGGACTTGAGGCAGGCGGCAAACTGGGGCAAGAGTGACCCCCCTTCTTGTAGGGGGTGGGCCCGACGAGCCTAAACGCGGAGCTGTGGCCGAGAGGCTGAAGGCGGCGGTTTGCTAAACCGTTATACGGCTGAAAAACCGTATCGAGGGTTCGAATCCCTCCGGCTCCGCCATTTCCTCTTCTGAGGAAATCCCAAGACATCCAAAATTCCTTCGGAAACCCAATAAAATCTGGCATAATTCGTCTTGCGTCGTCTCCTTGCCGTTAGCGATCGCATGGGCGCCAAACCTCAAATCGTCGCTGCAATCAGGAAGTTTCGGACAATCGTGCGAGGACCGAAGCCCGTGCGTGCGCTCAAAGAAATCGGGCTGTCCCCGGGGTTAACCGCTGCGACACCCACATCGGCAGGGGTTGTCGAAATCCTGTCGTCCCACGATCTGCGCGGCAGGGCAGTCGGCTTGCAGTTATATCCCGGCGAGATCGATCAATCCCTTCCGGCGTTTCTTGACGCGCGCGGGCCAAAGTCGTTCCCGGTCACACCCTATCGCTATGCCACGGACAGCGAATCCAATGCCGTCGCCGAGGCGATCATGGAAGTGTCGGCGGGCAAGATCGATGTGATCGCGTTCACCAGTTCCCCGCAAATCCGCCGCCTACTGGATGTCGCGGCCGAAAAGGGACTGGAGCGGGAATTGGCGATGGGCTGGAAGCGAACGCATGTCGCGTCCATCGGGCCTGTGGTGACGGACGCGCTCAAAGCTATTGGTGTAGTCGTAGCGGCGCAGCCGCAATCAGTCTTCCATTTGAAGCCGTTGGTCGCGGCAATCGACTGATTATTCTTGTGACAGCACGACGTCGCTTGCCGGCCGCTAGGGAGGGTCTCAGTGGAAAATTTTGCTCCGATTCGGGCCAGAGAGGTGGAGCAGAGTATCGCCGAGACAGCGCCCTGTACCAGTTCGTATTCCACGACCGACACCGATAGGTGACGCTGGCTAAGGCTTCATAGTTCTCCGGGATTAACCCCCGCGATTTCTCTGATGCCTTATGACGGGCCGTTACCGAAAATCCGCCGATAGACCCATCGGGCGGGCGGCTTCTTTGTGCTTCTGCGCGGAGAGGTGCAGATCACGAAAATCCTGCACGAGGCGGGCGATACCATCTTCAATATCGATTTGCGTCGTCCAGCCTAGGAGCGCCTTCGCCCGGCCCGGATCGCCGACAAATTTCTTGACGTCGTATTTTCGATACGGGCGTGTCGAGACGTTCGTCCTGGATTCTCCCGCCGCGATCGCCAATTGTGCCAGTTCGGCCAGCGTGCGCCCACGACCGCTTACGAAGTGAATTGGCGGCAAAAGATTTTGAAGCGACGTCTGCTCTATAAGCAGCCGGAGCCCCCGCGACACGTCATCGACGTGCGTCGGATCGAGCGTTACATCCTGGCCTTCGATGTAAATTTCACCGCCCATTGCGGCAGCCGCGCAGAACGCGGGGAGCACGCGATCGGCATAATCCTCCACCGAACCGTAAACCGTGGACAATCGGCAGATATTGGCGATGAGGCCAGCCTCGCGCGCGGCGTTCACCAGAGCTTCGCCCTCGACTTTCGTTCGCGCATAATTGTTCAGGGCGCAGAGTTCCGTGTCTTCGGTCACCGGCACGCGCGCCGCGTCGCCATAGACCTCCCTGCTGCTGGCGAAAATGAACCATGGCCGAACGGTAGAGATGCGAAGCGCGGCGCCGAGCACCGTCTTCAATCCGCCTATATTGGTGCTCCGGCAAAGGACCGGATCGCGTTCGCCGTACAACACGCGCGCAACTGCCGCTAGGTGAACGATGCCCGTTACGCCTGAAAGCGCCTGCTCCACAGCCTCTATTTCGCGGACATCTTCGCTGGATGATCGTTTCAGATCGAAATATCGCACATCGTGACCGGCTCGTTGCAGGTGTGCACACAAATGCCGACCGACCAGTCCGGCTGAACCGGTGACCAAGATCATGTTACCCTGTCGATCCCGCAAAAAATTGCGAAAAGCACGATTAATGCAAGCATTTTCCCAGTTTAATAGACGCTGTAGGACCGATGTCTGTCAAGTTTGGTATGTGTGGTGTAATCTTCTAAGAGCAATACTCAGAACCAGCATCGGCGTCGCAATTACGTCATTGTATTCGATTCGCGCGCAACTTCGCTTACCGTGGCGTGAAGATCGGCAATACCAAAGAAACTGGACCATCCTGTGATCGAGAGTTTCAGCATCGACATGCGGGCGTCCAGTATCTTTACCCCGTTACCGCCGATGGACGAAATCGAAAAATCGGCAAAAACGGTCCCTGTCGGGAGAGACATAGGGCAGTCCACGCGCAGTTTTAGGATATCGCCTTTTTTGACAGGCCTCAGCGGTGTACGTTTCATCTCATTGTTTGTACTGTAAACGCAGACTTCCTCGACCGTTTTGAGGGAAAATCCAAACACGGGCCGTTCGACATCGGCTTCGAATTGGACACGGACAATAAAAGACGCCATCTCTCCTGACGAGAATGCTTTGGCGCGCGCATCCCCTTCACGCAACGCGACGACATCCAGGATCCGCGCTTCCCCTGATCCCATCCGGTATTCGGGGCTACTGGAACCGGAAATGGGTGTGTCCTCGCCCAGGTGGGGCGGCGCACCGAAACGATCCGGAGTCCCACCGGAAAACAGCAGATCGATATAGCGATTGATCGCTTCTCCCGGCTTACCGTCGAATGCGATCTTGCCTCCGTGAAGAACGATCGCTCGGGAGCAAAGCTGGGAAATCAATTCCAGGCGGTGCGTTACGAAGAGAATCGTGACGCCGCGCGATTTCAGTTCCGCGATTCTTTGAAAGCATTTGTGCTGGAATTGCGCGTCACCGACGGCCAGAGCCTCATCCACGATCAGGATGTCCGGCTCAATGTTCGCCGCAGCGGCGAAAGCGACGCGTAGGAACATCCCGCTCGAATAGGTGCGCAGTGGTTGGTCGAAATACTCGCCGACATCGGCGAAAGCCTCGATTTCCCGCATACACGTCTTCGCGGCGCTCCTCGGTACGCGCATCAGGCGGATGTAGAACTCGGCATTCTGCCGCCCGGTCCATTCCGGATGGAAACCGGCACCGAGTTCGAGAAGAGCCGACACGCGCCCACCGACGCGAACAGTGCCGCTGGTCGCGGTCATGGTGGTTGCAATGAGGCGGAGCAGGGTAGATTTGCCTGCGCCGTTCACCCCAATGAGCCCGATCGTTTCCCCGCACATCACGCTCAGATTGACGTCGCGCAGAGCCCAATAATCGCGATGGGAATTCTGGCACAGCACCATGTCGCGGAACCGGTGGGCCTGCGACTTGAAGAGTTTGAAACGCTTAGAGACGCCCGCGATTTCTATTGCAGGAGCCGTCAAACTTGTGGGCGCCGGTTGCAGCTTCATGAAATCGCGATTTCCCCCGTGCTTTTCGCTACAATAGGCTCAATTCTAGCGGTTGCTATACTCGCCGGCGGCGCCGGCCCCTTCGGAGCAGGATAAGCAATTGACCGTCGTGTCTCAAAGCCGGCCTGAAAGCTGGTTGAGGATTGTACCCTATCTCGCACGGATGGAGCTGACGCGCCGCTACGCCGGCAGTCTGTTTGGTGCCGCCTGGGCGATTGCTTACCCTGTGCTCCAGGTGGGGGTGTATTGGGCGGTGTTCGCCCTTGGACTGAAGCTGAACACCGTCGGCGGGGTATCGTTCGGTTCGCTGCTGATTGCGGGAATGGTGCCCTGGTTTGCATTCTCGGAGGGCCTTTCGACCATCACGGCGTCGATCTCGGGCAATTCCCAGCTAGTCAAACGTGTCGTTTTCCCGGTCGAATTGCTGCCGGTTTCGAGTCTGCTGGCGGCGCTCGCCGTCCACGCCGTCGTTGTTGTGCTTGCCGTCGCCTTGCTGTGGTTCCTCGGCGACGCACCGACGGAGCGTATCGTGTTGCTGGCTTATTATGCCGGCTGCATGGCGATCTTCATGCTCGCTGTGGGAATTCTGCTCGCTTTGGCGAACGCCGTTTTCCGCGACGTGGGCCAGCTGCTCGGCTCGGCGCTTTGGATATGGTTCTGGATAACGCCGATCGTATGGCCGGCGAAAATTCTGCCTGTGCATTGGCACTGGCTGATCGCGATAAACCCGCTCAATTATCTGGTTCAGGGTTATCGCCTGTCGTTGCTGGGGCCGGGCGCGGCGTCGTTCGAGCCATGGGCGATATTGTGGTTCTGGGGCGTGACGGGCGCGGTCGCGGCCCTGGCCTTTGCCGCGTTCCGCCGCTTCAAGCGGGAATTGGCCGATCTGCTTTAGACGTGTGGGTCCGTTTCGGGTCCGTGACGGCGGGATGGCTTAGCGATCGGAAGCGAAGCAACCAATTTATGTGCCCATTTTGTCATGCGCCTGGCGTCCGCGGCGTCGGTCATTGTCCCCGTCTGTCTCATGCTCCACAAAGATTTCAACATATCGAAGGTGCTGGGCGAAGCACCCAGAATCTCCGAAAGAAATTGAATATTTTGTTCGGGAAGGTTTTCCGGGGGCGAAATTTTTCCGGTTTCCATGTCGTCCATGAGCCCGCGAATGATCTTCAGCGATCTGCGACGGTTGTATGCCGCCAAGTTTTTCGACTTGGCGGTGGGATCGCCTTCACGCCTGTAAATGTACTGTGCGAAATCGAGACGGAACTCGGGTGTGCGATAGCGTCGCTCCCGCATCCCGGTCTCCGACATCCATATCCACGGCTTGTCGAACGCTTTTGCCCGATCAAGTTCATCATAGAGCGCATCGAGAGCCTCCATGTCGCACTCCTCGAACATATTGCCCACGGTGCGGCGGAGTTCTCCGAATTGCGCGATGAATCTGAGATGGTCGAAGCCAAGTTCTTCCGCCAGATGGATGGCCTTGCCGACGTCACGGATATTCTGCCGGAGGATCGTGTAATTCCAGCCGATAACCTTCACTTTGCCTTCGCGCCTGAGGGTCGAAAGAAAGCGCATATTTTCCAGAAGCTCGTCCCAGTCTCCCCCGACCCGGATATTGTTATAGATCTCCGGGGAACAGCCATCTGCCGACACAGAGATAACCGTTATTTTGTTGTGCCCGATACGTTGCCAAAGCTTCTCGTTGAAATAGGTCAGGTTGGTTGTAAAAGTGAAGGCGATATCCTCGCGCGAAAAAGTGTCGGTCTCCATCAATTGCACGATCTTCTTCATGGCGAATATCTCGCCTGCGCCAGACCAGCTCACACGTCTCACAGCACCCAGATCGAGAGCGTCCTGTACATCGCGCAAACCCCGTTCCACGTTCTCTTCGTTGGGCAGGATCCTGTTGTCGCGGCACATCACGCATTCGAGATTGCAGCCTCTATCGACATCGTGCTGCAGATATGCCGGCCCGTGATCGAGGACCGTGCGGCCTTCGTTGACCGATGCAATGACCTGAGGCGTCGGTTCGCAAATCCGTATATCGCCCTTCAGAACCAAACATACTTCCTTGCGGCACACTTCCTCGTGACGTCCTTCTAGGAACAGACGCCGCATGCGCTGATAACCCGGCCCATTCCAGACGTCCTTGATCCGGTCCTGTTTGTTGTTGCCGAGGACGCTGCCCGCCTTCAACCATTCGTGACACATACACATGGACACGTCGCCGTTCTGCAGAACATTGACGAGGTCGAATGGCATGGAGCATTTGAGCCGTTTGCGTTGACCGCGGCCCCAACTATCGCTGAGAAAGATCGCCTGAACCGGAACCTTCTCGACAACGGCGCCGGCAGCGTCGCTGAAAGTGAGGGTGAGTTCCGCCGGTGACGGCACGCCCTTGAGTTCTACAGCCGAATGCTGCCATCCCTTGACCAAATCCGCCCGGTCGATCAATTGCCCGCCGCAATAAACCAGGAGTTCGCCGCCTGCCGCGGGAAAATCAAGCTGCAATTGCAGATAAGGCTTGTCAGCCAGACGTCTGATCGTGCAGCCGTTACTGGCGATCACGCGCGCGTTTCTGCGTTCGATGTCGGGTGGCCAGAAGCTCGCGCCCCAACCCGGCACGTTGTTGCTCTCGACCGGGGCCGACGCCGTGTTGGCCTCGACCGCAATCGGCGCAAGCCCGGTCACCGGTTCGACGAGTCCGTAAATGGGCGCGTCCATCATCGGGGGCGTCGGCACTGTCAAAAGAGGTTGCCCGAGAGCACTTCACCTGGCCACGCCTGATCCGTGTTTGCCTCGCGAACTTGCGGTGCCGGAGCCGTCGTGGCGACGAATTCCCGCACCCACTTCGTCATGCGGCGAGCATCCATGGCGTTACCCAATATCTGATGCGGCGGCTCCTGTCTGAGAGACCGCAGAGAATCGACGGTACTCGGCGAACTGTCCAGGAAACGTTTGAGAAATTTGATGTTGTTTTCAGGCAGGCTCGTCGGGCGCGGCGTTCTGCCTGATTCAATATCTTCCATGAGCCCGCGAATAATCTTCCGTGCTCTCGGTCGGTTGTATGCCGCGAGAGCCTTTGACCCGATTGCAGGACCGCCCTCGCGTTCGTGGATATACTCCGCGAAACCGAGGCGGAACTCAGGCGTGCGATAGCTCTGGCCACGCATCCCGGTCTCCGACATCCAAATCCAGGGCTTGTCGAATGCCTTTGCCCGATCGAATTCGGCATAAAGCGCGTCAAGGGCCTCCATGTCGCATTCCTCGAACATGTTTCCATCGGTGCGGCTGAGTTCTCCGAATTGCGCGATGAAGCGTAAGTGATCGAAGCCGAGTTCCTGTGCGAGGTCGATGGCCTTGCCTACGTCGCAGATGTTCTGCCGGAGCGTCGTATAATTCCAGACCAGGAGTTTCACCTTTCCGTCGCGCCTGAGCGCAGAAAGAAGGCGCATGTTCCGTACAAGGTCGTCCCAGTCCCCTCCGATCCGGATTTTGTTGTAAACCTCGGGCGAGCAGCCATCCGCCGATACGGCGACGAATTCTATCGCATTGTGCTCGATGCGGCGCCAAAGCTTCTCGTTGAAATAAGTGAGGTTGGTCGTAAATCCGAGCTGGACGCCGTTGCGCGAAAAAGTGTCGGTCTCCATCAGCTGTACGATCTTCTTCATGGCGAAGACCTCACCGGCGCCCGACCAGGCGACTTGCTGCAATGAGCCGAGATCGAGCGCATCCTGGACATCGCGTAGCGCCCGATCCACGTTCTTTTCATTAGGCAGGATTTTCTCGTCGCGGCACATCACGCATTCGAGGTTACAGCCCCTGTCAACGTCGTGCTGGAGATGCGTCATGCCGTGGTCGAGAACCGTCCTGGCCTCGTTGATCGAAGCAATCACCTCCGGGGCCGGTTCGTATGTCGGTATGTCGCCCTTCAGGATCAGGCAAACTTCCTTGCGGCACACTTCCTCATGGCGTCCTTCGAGAAACAGACGCCGCACGCGCTGATAGTTTGGCCCGTTCCATATGTCCTTGATCTGCTCCTGCTTGTTATTGCCGAGGACATTGCCCGACTTTTGCCATGCCGGACACATACACATGGACACGTCGCCGTTCTGGAGAACATTGGCCCGGTCGAACGGCATGGAGCATTTAAGCCGTTTGCGCTGGCCTCGTCCCCAACTGTCGCTGAGAAAAACGGAGCGGACCCGGACTGCATCGACGGTTTCACCGGCAACGTCACGGAAGACGAGGGTGATTTCCGCAGGCGTCGGCACGCCCTTGAGCTCTACGGCCGAATGCTGCCACCCCTCGATAAGGTCCGCGCAATCGACTGCTTGGCCGTCGTGATAGACCGTTAACTCGCCGCTGGAAGCGGGAAACCTGAGCTCGATCTGCAAATAGGGCTTTTTCGCCAACCGCCGGATACGGCACAGGCCCAAGGCCTTCAGGGGTATTGTGCCCTCTTTTATAGTTAAACCGGCGCTGCCCCATCGCCGCGCGTCTGCGGAAGACAGATCTGCAATATCCGAAACCGATAAATCGGATGTGAATCCGTCAATGGGCTCCACCAGCTCGAATGGCGTTACGGCGTCCTTCGGACTCACACTCATATCGAACACACCCCATCGCGTACCGCCACCGTTGAAGCCGTCAAATGCTTCAATCGCACGGAAAAGGAATGATAAGCCATAAGGTCGCAGGGCACCATCGCAAGTTTTGTATCCGTAACAGTATAGAGATGAATAGCGGCACGACGTGATCGGCGTTACGAGGACGCCGTCAACGCCTCAGGAACCGCCAGATGGGCTTACGCAACCAGCCGTAAACGGCATTGATGACGGAAAGCGGAACATACCGCAGCATCAACTTCAAGGGTCCACCCAAACCGATCTTCGTCAGCAGCATGATAAGTGCCCGGCGGTGGCCTAGAGGCGGATCGCGCATTGTTATCCAGGCATAGCCGATCGCCGTGATGTAATAGCGCTCGGTGGGCGACACGCGGTCGTAGGCAGCAATGCGTTCGGGCACGCCCGGGCTTGGGCGCGGCGCCTCGTAGCCCTTTGGATGCCACAGCACCGGCTCGGCATAGGGCCACAGATCGAGGCCGCCAACCACGGCAAGGTCGATCAATCCCAAGAACTCGACCTCGACCGCGAGCGCGTTGCCGCGCACGACGCGATAGAGGCTTTCCGCCTTGACGAGCAGACCACCGGTGATGGCAACGCCTTCATAAAAACTGAAGGCGGGGCTGCCGCCGAGCGGCGGCACGACGATATGTTTTCCGCGGTCGCCGTCCAGAGCGGCCGGAACCAGCCCGTCCAACTGGGGATAGCGCAGCGCCTGCAGAAGTCCGGCGACGGCATCACCGAGAATTTCGGTGCCTGCACGCAGCAACAGGACGGCTTCCGTGCTGTCGTCTCGAATTTCGTCGAACAACGCGGTTTTTTCTTCGATTGCGAAATCGACCACGCGTATCGAGGCGGCTGGGCCCGGTTGACGGATGGGCTTTGCAGACCGGTTTAGAACCACGATCCGATGTACGTCGGGAATTTTTGCCAGCGAGGCGAGAGTTGCTTCCAGTCCGTTCTCAGTCGCGCAATCGACGATCGCGCAAATGCGGCGCGGGGCTCCAAATATCGGCTTTCCAGGGGGGAGAAGAGCGCGCCAGTTGCGGTGCGCTGCGATCCAACTGCGACGAATTGTATCTTGTGACTGCGCCGGCCGCGCTGGCTGTATGCCTTCGCGGACAATCCGTTCCAGCTTGGCTCGCAGTTCCTCCGGTTCGTAGTCGAACAGGACTGCGTCGTGATCCGCCTCGGCGATCAGTTCCGGTATGCCTCCAGTCCGCGCCGCGATGAACGGGATGCCCAAGGTGAGTGCTTCGTAAACCGTGCAGGGCGAATTGTCGGCGGGCGATGGCATCACAGCCACAATGGGTCGAGACTGGAGATAGGCGATCGCTTCCTGTTGCCCGAGCTGTGTGACGGTCTGCCAGGAAAACCGCCAGCCTGCGGCCTGCTGATTTATATAAGCCATCGCTCCTGTCATGCCGGCAAATCCGGGCTTTCCGAGGAATGTGATAGAGATATTGCGTTCTGTCAGAAAGTCGTTCAGGCGCGTTATGACATTGCAGAACAGGCGAAGCCCCTTGCGCTCCTCCAGGCGTGCGAAAAAGACGATCTCAGTCGGGCGCACCGTTTTGAAGAGTGGCGGCGGCACCGGCAATTCCGGACCTGCTTCGAACAAGGTCTTCGTCGGGATCACGTATTGTTGCACATAGGTTGCGTCCGCGAAGACAAAACCGTGGGCTTTAGACCAGTCGAGCAGGTACTTGCTGGGCGACCACAAGAGATCGGTGCAGCGTATGTTGAGCCGTTCAGCAAAGTTGGATGCCGCGAGCATCACGCTGTCGGGAAGATACCGGTTCAGTTCGAAAACCCATTGCGATGGTGCGTGAAGCGCTACGCATAACAGGCTGTCCCGGAACGCCATGCCGAGGCGTTTCATCGTCAGACAGTAAAGGCCGTCTCCCATGCAGTCGTTGAAGTGGATTACGTCGAAGTGCTGATGGCGCAAATACTCGTAGATCAGATACGGCACGCCAAATCCGCTGTTGGGCAGTGGCCCCGACACGCCCGCCATATCTTTCTGGGTTAGCCATCGTAGATCGATCCCGATGCGCGCATAGCGCTCGCGCCATTCGTCGCGCGCGACGTTGGAGTACCAGACCGTTCCCGTATTGAGCACAACGACCGGAAATCCGGCAGCGGCCAGACTTTTGGCCAATCCCGTCATCGCGGTGCCCATTCCACCGTTTTTGAACGGGCCGACAAGCTCGGAGGTGACGATGCAAATGGTCGGATTTACGGCGGCCAGTTCCGCTGGCACCGTGTCGGAAAACTGTTTGTACATAGGCGTGTGTCAACCTTTGGGCATGAAAATTCGTGTCAATCGACGGCCGCTTCTCACCAGCAGGGAACGCAGTCCCAGTTGCCGGATTTGATCGGACAGGTCCTGGATATGAGCGTCCTTGCGTTGCAGTTCGCGCTCCAGTTCGGCCGCTCTCATGCTCAGGCTGGCGGGATAGCCACCCAATTCCACACCTGAGACCGGAAAACCAACCAGATGATGCGGCAATTGCCAACGCACAGCGGGATCCGGAATGTGATGAACGGGAGCGAGGGGGCCGCGCCAGGCGATCCCCATGATTTGCATCGTCTGATAGATCATAATGTTGAACCCCCGCGCCTCCAGCAGACGTAGTCCGGCGGCAACTGCGGGTGACGCCAAATCGTGAAAGACGAATGCCGCGTTCGGTGCGGCATGGCGCTGACATTCCTCTACGTCAAGTTCCGGCGCGGGTGCCTCATGATCGCCATCGACAAAAAACAGGCTCCAGCCTTCAGGCGGAGCAAATTCGCGTAAGGCTTTCGGACTTTCGGCCGCATACAACTGCACATTTTCGCGGACGCCGCAGCAAACAAGGGCGTGCTCGACGCATTCGCGGTGGATCGGCTTGCCGAGGGCGGGGTCGATCACGTCGAGAATCACGCCGCCCAGCGCGAGATGGCAGGTTGACCACCCGAACCAGCAACCGATCTCGAGCGCGTGGTGGCCTCGGAAGGTACGCGCGATATTGTAGAGCAACACCGCTTCGTCGCGATTGATAAACCCCATCAACGGCTCGCGGTCGTCCACATACCAATTGTGACCGATCTCTCGCCGCAAATAGTGCCAAGGGTGTGTCGTCTTGTCACCGCGTACCAGATGCGGAAAGCAGCGGTCGGGACGCACTATCTCAAGTCCGGGAGAGACGTAATCTCCTTCAGGCAGGGTGTCTGCTGCTATGACAAACGGATTGAACGGTTGCGACATCGTTTTTGCTTATACCGGCTTAGAACAACATCGTACACCATGTTGCTCAAACGTCAGCCGCGAGCCGCGGCGGACCGAACTGCAATAAATGACTCCGCTTTATACTCGCAATATACTCGCAATCGGGGCATTGCTGATTGACATTCGCCCTATGACTGCACTTGACTGCCAGTTGACCGGAAAAACCACTCCATGACGAGCACTAGACAACAATATAATGGGATAAGCGCCCATTTGACAATGCGCGCGCTCGGTGCCTCAACACGGTTAGGCGCTTCAGCCGGTCTCAACGAAGCATCCGTCCCATGAGCGGCAAAACGCAGATCGTCCGTATCGGGCCGGTTCATTTTCAGCCGCTGGAATGGGAACTCGAACTAGTCTCGAAATATCTGCAAGGACATGTCCTCAACGCAGGTTGCGGAAACCGCGATCTAAGGCCGTATCTGCTAGAGACGGGTGTTGAACGAGTCACCAATTACGATATGGCCTCGACGCTGGAGGGTGCCATCGTGGGATCGCTCGACGCCATGCCGTTTGCTGCCGCCAGTTTCGATTCAATCCTATGCAATGCCGTTCTCGAACATGTCACCTCGGTCGATGCGGTGGTCCGCGAACTGGTTCGCGTTCTACGGCCCGGCGGTTACATGGTTCTGGCCGTGCCGTTCCTGCAACCGTTCCACGAGTGCCCGCTCGACTTTCGTCGCTATACGAGGGATGGGCTTGTCGAACTGGGCGAATCCGCCGGGTTGACAAGCATTGCCGTGCACCCGGTGCATTCGGCGGCGCAAACGCTGGGCTGGATCGCGTGGGAGATCGCGCGCGAAAGGAAAAGCCGGGTGCTTCAAATCGTTCTTTGGCCCATAATCTACCTGGCCACGAGAATTTGGCTTCGGACCGATTTGACCGTCTTGCGCAACGCCAACACGTACCAAGTCGTCTTCACCCGCCAATAACACCCGAGACGCCGGCATGTTTCCTTGGCAACGCACGAATCTGGACCGCCTGAAGGCGAAAAGCTGGCGGCATCGACCTGTGCCCAATGCCTGTGAATCCGTACCCACCATGTTGATTCACGATGAATTGCGGTTGTTGGAGTTTCTCTCCGAAGCGTATTTCCAGGGTGACGGCGTCATTGTGGACGCCGGCTGCTTCCTTGGCGGCTCGACTCTGGCGCTCGCTAGTGGATTGCGGAAGAATCTCGCGCGGCGCGGGATCGCTGAGTCTAGGCTTATCCATTCATACGACCTGTTTCAGATCGAAGACTGGACGCGCGGTTCTTATTTTCCGGTAGAGGCGACAGCCGGCGACGACACGCGGCCGATCTTTGATCGAAATATTGCCGCGTATGCTCCTTTGATTGAGGTTCACCAAGGCGACATCACCAAGTCGCCCATGATCGGTGCGCCCATCGAGATCCTCTTCATCGATGTCGCCAAGCATTGGACGGTCTGTGACTGGATCACCGAGAACTTCTTTCCCCAACTAATTCCCGGAAAGTCCATCGTCGTGCAGCAGGATTACCTCTATCATCATTGGAACGCCTGGCTTCACATCACGATGGAATACTACAGCGCGAATTTCGAAATGCTGTGCGATACGAAGTTCAATTCGGTCGTTTTCCGATACATACGTGCGTTCGATCCCGGAGAAATCCGGCCTGCTCTTGTCGAGACTCTGAGCATGGGCAACAAGATCGCATTGATGGATCGCGCCGCTCTGCGTTTTTCGGGGAAGCAGAGAGAATGGCTTCGCGCTTCCAAGGAACACTACATCGCAATGGTGGGACATGGCGGCTAACGATCGCGATACCGCGTCCGCAGTCCCATACGAGCTGTTGATGTCGATTCAGAAGGGAACGATGGAGTACCGCTATCGCGGTGTCTCGATGCTGAAGAACCCATTCGACATCGCTCTCTATCCGTTATTACTGGAAGAGCTGCGGCCCCGAACACTTATCGAGATCGGCTCCCACAAAGGCGGAAGCGCGATGTGGTTCGCCGATCTGGCTGCGCGCCTCGGCTTTCCGATGGCAGTCTATTCGGTCGATCTCGCAAAGGTCGCGGATGTCATTGAAGAAGAAATTACGTTTCTTCAGGGCGATGCGCGAAAGCTGGGTGACGTACTGGATGACCGCGTTCTCGGCGGACTCGCTCATCCATGGCTCGTCGTCGAGGATTCCGATCATCAGTATCAGACAACGCTGGCTGTGCTGCGCTTTTTCGACAGATGGCTTTCAGCGGGCGACTATATTGTCGTGGAGGATGGTATCCTTTCGGACATGCGCGCTGCGGATACCTATGACGGCGGTCCGGAACGCGCCATCCGGACGTTTCTCGGCAAATATGGCGCGCGCTACAGCATCGACCGCCGCTATTGCGATTATTTCGGGCGCAACGTGACATGGAACGTCAACGGTTATATCCGCTGCGAGCGATGACGGGGACGTTATGAGCTTCGAATTCGATCTTGAACCCGAATTCCTCGAACTCTACGAGCAATGCCGTGCCCAATCGATGACGTCGATCGAGCGGATGTATGCACTCTATAAAGCCGTCGAACACGCCGTTCTGACCGGCGTGCCGGGCGACTTTGCCGAATGCGGGGTCTGGCGCGGAGGATCGGTCATGATGATGGCGCTTGCCGCCCAACATTTTGGCGACACGCGGCGAAGCATTTGGCTGTACGACACGTTTTCCGGGATGACTGCTCCATCCCCGTCGGATGTTCAGGCAAACACCGGCCAATCGGCATCAGAAGTGCTGAAGGACAACGAGCGCAGCCAGGATAATCCTTATTGGGGTATCGCACCGCGTGAAGCGGTCGAAGCCAATTTGCTGCATACGGGGTATCCCATCGACCGATTTAACATCGTTGCGGGAGACGTATTACAGACAATGCCCGCCCTCGCGCCACAGCAGCTCGCTATATTGAGGCTGGACACGGATTGGTATGAAAGTACGCGGCATGAGCTGAACTGTCTGTATCCGCGTCTTGTCCGAAACGGCGTTCTCATCATCGACGATTATGGTTTCTGGACCGGCGCGCGGAAGGCCGTCGACGAATTCTTTGCGCAGGAGCCGGACAAGCCGTTCCTTCATCGCATCGACTTCACCGGCCGCATCTGCGTGAAGCCTTAGGCTTGCGGCCGCGAAGCCGGGGATCGCCCGGCTTCGCGGCAATCGCATCTAGTCCTTACCTCTGACATTGAGGAACGGTACGGCGCCGCCGGGAACCATTGTGGTCGGCAGATGTCCGTCCCACTTCTCCGCCGTGACGAGTGCGGGCAGGCCAGGATTGTCCTTCAACGCATCGCCTCGGGCGCGGATGGTCAGGGGGTATCGGTGGTGTCGATAATCAGGCGGCGGGTGAACTGCTTCTTGCTCGACGCGGTGAAGAAGCTGTCAATGTCCGCTTTCTGGATTCGGTAGCCTTCCCGGTAGAACTTGCACTGGATGGCACAAAAGCCGTCCTCGCCTCGAATTTTGGCGACCGCATCAATGCCGGCGTCCCGTCCGTCCAGCCCATGCTTGGCCGCCCACTTGGCAAACAGCCATGCGTCTTCGTATTCCTGGACCATGACGGGGTCGTTCTTGATAAACGCCACCACCAGCCGCTCGAAATAGTTGCCCTTCTCGCGCCGGGTTTCGGCTGCATCGCAGTAGCTCTTGAGAAGCTCACGGATGTAAGACATGGGTGCCCCGCCCGATTTGGTCGAATCGAATGCCGTCACTATCGGCTTTGGGTGCCGGGCTGCGAACCTTCTTCTCAAGGTTGTGACAATCAGCCGAGTGGGGGTTAACGCTGCCAAAAATCAGGGGACAAATCTGAGAGTGGGGGCATATGTGAAATTCGAAATGCATTTACCCTTTTGATTACATAACGTTATGTGCCTCTTATGGCTCCCTCCGGCCCGCCAACTTTTTTCCTTTTAATATCAATATTTTATGTAGTTTTGTGGCGCGGCGCGACCGACGGAAATGCCGGACGAATTCGCCCTGGCGCAAGCACGCACGCGCACCTGAAGCGGTCTCTAACCGACCCAATGGGTATGCACGCGCGCGCGGCAGACTGCCTCCGCCGCACCACGTTTTCGGCAAAGCCTGCCACGCGGCTAGTGGACGATCACGTCTGACCCCGAAGTCGTGTGGTTGGTTCCGATCGTGGTGATCACGTTCGCGCCCGACAGGTTGATCCCGGTGGCGGCCGTGACGTTGAGCGTGGTCGTGTGGATCGCGCCTGCTCCGCTTTCCAGCGCCTGAGCCGCCGAAGTCAACGTCGTCGTCGCCGCCGTCAGCAGAGCCTTGATCGTGAGGCTTCCGGCCGTCGTCTTCAGCGCCAACGTGCCAGTGCCAGCGTTGACCGCCCCGGTAATCGCCAGGGCCTGGGCATCCGTCAGCGCGAAGCTGCCGTTGTTGGTGGCGAAAGCACCAAGATTGGTGATGGTGTTGGCGCGATTTAGGGTCGTCGCACCATGCGCGGAACCGGTCAGCGTCGTGGCGTTGATGACGCCGCCTGTCTGATTGACCGTTCCCGCCGAATTGAACGCCACCGTGCCGCCGGTCAGATTTGCCGCAAGCACCATGGCGTTGGTGCCCCCCGTCGTGGTGAGTGCGAGCCCGGCACTACCAGCGGCCACAGCCCCACTGACATTCAGACTGTGCGCGTCTGTGAGTGCAAATGCATTGTTGCCGCCCGTCGTGAAGGCGCCAAGGTTGGTGACGACGTTGGCGCCGTTGAGCGTTGTCGCCCCATGCGAGGAGCCGGTCAGCGTGGTGGCCAGCACCTTGCCGGTGGCCACGTTCTCGCTGATCGTCGCACCGGACGCGAGTGTCACGGTTCCGCCTGTGAGCGCGTTGTTGACCATGATGTCGCTGGTGCTGCCCGTCGTGGTGAGCGTCAGACCCGCCGTCCCGGCATTGACTGCGCCGGTGACCGTCAAATCGTGAGCATCGGTGACTGCAAACGCGTTATTGCCGTTGGTCGTGAAGGCGCCAAGGTTGGTGAAGACGTTTGCGCCGTTGAGCGTGGTTGCGCCGTGCGAGGAGCCCGCCAGTGTGGTGGCCAGCACCTTGCCCGTCGCCACGTTCTCGCTGATCGTCGCTCCAGACGCCAGCGTCACGGTTCCGCCTGTGAGCGTGTTGTTGACCATGATGTCGCTGGTGCCGCCCGTGGTGGTGAGCGCCAGGCCCGCCGTGCCTGCATTCACCGCGCCCGTGACCGTCAAATCGTGAGCATCAGTGACAGCAAACGCGTTGTTGCCGTTGGTCGTGAAGGCGCCAAGGTTGGTGAAGACGTTGGCGCCGTTGAGCGTGGTTGCGCCGTGCGAGGAGCCGGTCAGCGTCGTGGCGTTGATGACCCCGCCCGTCTCGCCGATCGTCGCACCGGACGCCAGCGTCACAGTCCCGCCCGTGAGCGTGCTGTTGACGAAGATGTCGCTGGCGCCGCCCGTCGTGGTGAGCATCAGGCTGGCAGTCCCGGCATTGACTGCGCCGGTGACCGTCAGGTCGTGCGCGTCCGTAAGTGAAAATGCGTTGTTGCCGTTGGTCGTAAAGGCGCCGAGATTGGTGACCATATTCGCGCCGTTGAGCGTCGTCGTACCATGCGAAGAGCCAGTCAGCGTCGTGGCGTTGATGACCCCGCCCGTCTCGCCGATCGTCGCTCCAGACGCCAGCGTCACGGTTCCGCCTGTGAGCGTGTTGTTGACCATGATGTCGCTGGTGCCGCCCGTGGTCGTCAACGTCAGGCCCGCCGTACCTGCGTTCACCGCGCCCGTGACCGTCAGGTCGTGAGCATCTGTGACAGCAAACGCATTGTTGCCGTTGGTCGTGAAGGCACCGAGGTTGGTGAAAACGTTCGCGCCGTTGAGCGCGGTCGCTCCATGCGAATAACCTGTGAGCGTACCAGTCGCGATGACGCCGGCAGTCTGATTGATTGTTCCCGCTGAGTTGAGTGTCACCGTGCCGCCCGTCAGGCTCGCGGCAAGCGTCATGGCGTTTGTGCCGCCCGTCGTGGCGAGCGTGACCCCTGCGCTACCCGCAGTCACCGCGCCATTCACATTAAGGCTGTGCGCGTCCGTCAGACTGAACGCGTTGTTGCCGTTGGTCGTGAAGGCCCCCAGGTTCGTTAAGACGTTCGCGCCGTTGAGCGTTGTCGCGCCGTGCGAGGAGCCGGTCAGTGTGGTGGCCAGCACCTTGCCGGTGGCAGCGTTCTCGCTGATCGTCGCAGCGGACACGAGTGTCACGGTCCCGCCCGTGAGCGTGCTGTTGACGAAGATGTCGCTGGTGCCGCCCGTGGTGGTCAGCGTCAGGCCGGCTGTCCCGGCATTCACCGCGCCGGTGACCGTCAGGTCATGAGCATCGGTGACGGCGAACGCGTTGTTGCCGTTGGTCGTAAACGCACCAACATTGGTAATGGTGTTTGCCGCAGTTAGTGTCGCCGTTCCGTGCGAGGAGCCCGTCAGCGTACCCGCGGTGATCGTTCCCGAGCTGTTGCCGCTGATGGTTCCCGCGGAGTTTAGCGCGACCGTCCCGCTCGCTACGACACCCGCGTTCAACACGATGTTGCCGGACGTCGTCTTAAGCGAGACCGATGGGGTGGTGGTGAAGGGGGAATACATGCCGAGCTGCTGCGACACCGTCAAGGTGCCGCCCGAAGTGATGGAGACGGCGTTTTGGAAGTTCTCCAATTGATCGACTGCATATGCGCTGTCCGCCAAGATCGAGACGTCGCTGTTCAAGCCGTTGGCAAAGGCGGCGACATTGGTGTGTTCGTCGCCGAAAAGCGTGCCGAACGTGGTTCCCAGATTGAAGCCAGTGGCCGAAATTGTCGCGTCGCCGGTGCGAATGGTCAGCAGGCTGGAGTCGATGTTGAGGCCGGTCTGCGAGCCGAAATTATTGTCTTCGAACGTGCCGCCGCCGCTGTGCGATCCAGTGAAATAAACTGCCAGTCCGGTGCTCGGGATCGCGTTCGGCGCAAGCATGAAATAGTAATAGCCATTCGCGCCCGAGATCACGGTCGCGATGTTCTGGCCCGACGTCACCGCATTGATGTCAGTGCCGGCGAGCGGGGTCGTTCCCGCCTCGTTGCTGAAGGCGGTGCCGGAAACAAAGACCGGCGCGCCATTCGCGGCCTGCCATTGTAGATAGGGATAACTGAGGCCCGTCTGGATGGCCCAAACAGAACTGTCAAAGCCAGTCGGCAAGCTCCCCTGAAGTTGTGCTGTGGTCTTGCCGGTGACGCCTGGCGCATTGTTGGCCACGGTCGATCCATCGATCGTGCCGACGCCAAACTGGGCGGCCATCCCGCTGGTACCGGTGTCCCAGTAGCTGTTCGTGATCGTGCCGGAATTCCTGCCAGCGAACCCGCCGACAAAGGACGAAGGCGCAGTAACCAAGCCCGCAGAATACGAATCTGAGATCGTTGTGCCCGACTGTATATACCCGACGAAACCGCCGACGACGTCTATCCCTCCACCATGCACCGAACCGAGGGCATAAGAGTTCGTGATCAATCCTGCGGTATTGGCGAAAATCGGATTCCCCGGATTGCTGCCCTGCCTTGTCAGAGCGCCGACGAGGCCGCCGACCCAGCCTTCGCCGCTGACGGCTCCGGTGGCGTAGGAATATTCGATGAGGCCGCGAGCTTCGCCAACCAAACCGCCGACCTTATAGCCGTCGTTCGGGTCGAGAGCAGTCACCGAACCGGTGGCGTAAGAATGGCTGATCGTATCGCCGCCCTTGAGGAAGCCGACGAGGCCGCCAACTGTATCGGAACCGCTCACAGCGCCCGTCGCATAGCTGTTTGTGACTGTGGTTCCGACGGCCCCCTGATCTCCGACAAATCCGATCAGTCCGCCGATGTCGTACGGGTCGTCGCCAGTGCCGGTGACACTGCCGGTGGCATAGGAGTTGGTGATCGTTCCCGAGTTTGTGTTGCCCGCCAAACCACCGACGACGTCGTTACCCGTCACGTTGCCCGTCGCATAGTCATTGAGCAGCACGGGCACAACGGCGCCACCGGCGAGAGATGTGCCGCTTTGACCGACGAGCCCGCCAACAAACGAGACTGAGCCGTAAGTGGCGCCGGAAACCGAACTGCCGGTCACATCGCCGGTGGCGTAGGAATTCTGGATGGTCGCAATCTGCGTACCGTCGGTGAAATTGCCACCAGCGAGGCCGCCCACGACGGACGCGCCGCTAACTTCGCCCGAGGCGTAGGCATGGTCGACCAAGCCCGTATTCACGCCGATGAGGCCGCCGACGTCGACCCCACCATAGAACTTTCCGACCGACGGGTCGGTGTTGAAGTTGGCGGAATTATCGTAGCCGAACGAATCGTCTCCGGTCACCGCGGCCGTGGAATAGGCATTTTTGATCGTTCCGTCGCTCGTACCGGCCAACGCGCCGACATTGTATGTGCCCGTCACCGAACCGCCGACGAGTCCCACATTCGAAACCGAACCGGTCGTCGCGATATACCCGAAGAGACCTACGTTTGTGCCTTGACCATAAATGACGGGGGATAGGTTATTGGCGTTGGCGGTATCGATCACGCCCTTGAAGGCGGTCTCGTTGGCGCCAGGAACGATATCCACGATGGTGAGATTGGTAATCGTGTGCCCCTTGCCGTCGAAGCTGCCGGTGAACCGCGTTGTGTTGTCGTTCGTGGTATCGCCGCCGACCGGAATAAACCCGGTGGACTCCAG
>Ga0265342_10001412_pt1 | contig 22425 bp, 18 predicted proteins | sample 4CB327metaG_FD_203125 | JGI IMG/M metagenome (GOLD analysis project Ga0265342, IMG submission 203125) | Rhizosphere microbial communities from Carex aquatilis grown in University of Washington, Seatle, WA, United States - 4-CB3-27 metaG | ecosystem: Host-associated > Plants > Roots >... | reverse complement strand
AGCGGCCCTCGAAGGGTCTCTGAGTCACAGGTCCTTCGAGGCCGTGCGCGAAATGCGGCACGGGCACCTCAGGACGACGGCCGGCGCAGCGCAGCACAAATTCTTTGACTAGGACTGTTGACACATCCTTCGGAATGTGGATTATCGTCCTGTCCTGCTCTTCGAGGGGCGTCGTCATGGGACGCCGTGAAGACGGAGCAGCGGTGAGGAGAAGGCCGGAGATACGGCCGGATCTCACCGGGTCGGCCAAGCGGGGAAACCCCGCCGTCGACTGATGCGGCGCCGCGGGTTTCGGGGAAACGTACCCTGAAGCACTCGGGCGATGGCGGGGCTCCGCTCGCAGGCATTAGGACCTGCCGCCAGGAGCTGGCTGACAGGCGTGGCTGGTCCACGTTCTCGAAAGCGCGGCCCGTCAGTCGCAGAACGCCGCTGTGGAGCGCCGGGAGGCGCCTCGTTCCTACGGGAGCGAGGAGACGCCTCGCAAGCGTCTCATCGAGCGGCCTCGCCCGCCGCTCACCGGAGGGCTCGCACCCTCCGCGTCTGCCGGCGCTCCGCTCCCCTCGGGGGAGCGAAGAATGCAATTCGCGACTGCGGCGTACCCGGCGCCGATCAAAGAATACGGGCGGCGGAGCGTTGGCTTGCCCGCCGAAGCATCAGCGAAGGCGGGCTGTTTGAAATCTGAATCGGTGAAACGGCACGCGAGCGCCATACCCTCGGCGTCATGCGCGGGCTTGGCCCGCGCATCGATGATGAAGTGCCGCACGCTCGGGAGTACTGCCCTGCTTGTGGATGGGCTTCATGGATTGCCGGGCCAAGCCCGGCAATGGAACGGCGACGGGCTTGCGCCGACCCGACCGGAATGGTTGAACGCGTCCCACAACAACGCCGCCGCAAAAGGACTCGCCCCATGGCCACCAACCGCGTCCACCGCATTGCCGTGATCCCCGGCGACGGCATCGGCAAGGAGGTCGTGCCCGAGGGCGTGCGCGTGCTGGAAGCCGCGGCCAAGAAGTTCGGCTTCGAGCTCCGCCTCGACGACTTCGACTTCGCTTCCTGCGACTACTACGAGAAGCACGGCCGCATGATGCCGGAGGACTGGAAGGAGAAGATCGGCCAGCACGACGCGATCTACTTTGGCGCCGTCGGCATGCCGAACAAGGTGCCGGACCACATCTCGCTGTGGGGCTCGCTGATCCTGTTCCGCCGCGAGTTCGATCAGTACGTCAACCTGCGCCCCGTGCGGCTGATGCCGGGCGTGCCCTCGCCGCTCGCCGGCCGCAAGCCGGGCGACATCGACTTCTGGGTCGTGCGCGAGAACACCGAGGGCGAATATTCGGCCATCGGCGGCCGCGCCTTCCCCGGCACCGAGCGCGAGATCGTGATGCAGGAGACGATCCTCACGCGCATCGGTGTCGACCGCGTGCTCAAGTTCGCCTTCGATCTCGCGCAGAAGACGCCCAAGAAGCACCTCACCTCGGCGACCAAGTCGAACGGCATTGCCATCACCATGCCGTACTGGGACGAGCGCGTGGAGGCGATGGCGAAGGCCTATCCCGACGTGAAGTGGAACAAGTTCCACATCGACATCCTGTCGGCGCTGTTCGTGCTCAAGCCGGACACGTTCAACGTCGTCGTCGCCTCGAACCTGTTCGGCGACATCCTCTCCGACCTCGGCCCCGCCTGCACCGGCACGATCGGCATCGCGCCGTCCGGCAACATCAATCCCGAGCGCAAATTCCCGTCCGTGTTCGAGCCGGTGCATGGCTCGGCGCCCGACATTTACGGCCAGGGCATCGCCAATCCGATCGGCCAGATCTGGTCGGGCGCGATGATGCTCGACCATCTCGGCGAGCACGAGGCCTCAAAGGCCATCGTCAAGGCGATCGAGACCGTGTTGTCGCAGGAGAAGCTGCGCACGCGCGACCTGAAGGGGACCGCGAACACGGTTCAGTGCGGCAAGGCGGTGGCTGACGCATTGGCGTAGTCCCTCCGGGGATTGCGTTGTCTGACGTGCTCAGCCACAACGCGCCGCCATGCTCGTCATCGACGACCTCACCGTCCGCATTGCGGGCCGCACGCTGATCGAGGATGCGTCCGTTCGCATCCCGGACGGCGCGCGCGTCGGCCTCGTCGGCCGCAATGGCACCGGCAAGTCGACTCTGTTCAACGTCATCACGGGCGACCATCCGGCCGAGATCGGCCATATCGAGATGCCGTCGCGATGGCGCATCGGCCGTCTCGCCCAGGAAGCGCCGAACGGGCCGGAGCCCCTGGTCGAGGTCGTGCTCAGGGCCGACCGCGAGCGCACCGTTCTGCTCGCCGAGGCCGAGACCGCCACCGATCCGCACCGCATCGCCGAGATCCAGATGCGGCTCGCCGACATCGGCGCGCATGCCGCGCCCGCGCGCGCCGCCGCGATCCTCGCAGGGCTTGGCTTCTCGCACGAGGACCAGCAGCGCCCCTGCGCCGAGTTCTCCGGGGGGTGGCGCATGCGGGTCGCACTCGCGGCGACTCTGTTCGCGCAACCCGACCTGCTGCTCCTCGACGAGCCGACCAACTATCTCGACCTCGAAGGCACGTTGTGGTTGCAGGACCACCTCGCCCGCTATCCGGCGACCTTGATCGTCATCAGCCACGACCGCGACCTGCTCGATAATTCGGTGCAGCATATCCTCGCGCTCGAGCAGCAGAAATTGACATTGTGGCGCGGCGGCTACTCGGCCTACGAGAAACAGCGCGCCGAGCGCATGGTGCTGGACCAGAAGGCGATCAAGAAGCAGGAGGCGCAGCGCAAGCACCTCCAGGCCTTCGTCGACCGGTTCCGGGCCAAGGCGACGAAGGCCCGCCAGGCGCAGTCGCGCCTGAAGATGCTGGCGAAGATGGAGCCGATCGCCGCGCTCACCGTCGACGAGGTGCGCGAGATCGCCTTCCCGGCGCCGGACAAGCTGCTGTCGCCGCCGATCATCGCTGCCGATGCCGTCACGGTCGGCTATGACGGCCGCGCCGTGCTCTCGAAGCTGACCTTGCGTATCGACAATGACGACCGCATCGCGCTGCTCGGGGCCAACGGCAACGGCAAATCGACTTTGGTGAAGCTGATTGCCGGCCGGCTCGCGCCGATGCAGGGCAACGTGACGCGCGCGGCGAATTTGAAGGTCGCGTACTTCGCGCAGCACCAGCTCGACGAGCTCGATCCGGAGGAAAGCCCCTACGACCACGTGCGCGAGCTGATGCCCGACGCACCGGAAGCGCAGGTTCGCGCCCGCGTCGGCGCCATCGGCTTCTCAGGCGCCGCCGGCAATACGCCGGTGAAAAGCCTGTCGGGCGGCGAGAAGGCGCGGCTCCTGCTTGCGCTCGCCACCTTCGAGGCGCCGCATCTCGTCATTCTCGACGAGCCGACCAACCATCTCGATATCGACAGCCGCGCGGCGCTGATCGAAGCGATCAACGAGTATCCGGGCGCGGTGATGCTGGTGTCGCACGACCGCTATCTGCTGGAGGCCTGTGCCGATCGCCTCTGGCTGGTCGCCGGCGGCCGCGTCACGCCGTTCGACGGCGATCTCGACGATTACGTGAAGTTCGTCCTGAGTGAACGCGGCGGCAAAGCGACCGAGAAACCGGCGCCGCAGTCCGACCGCGCGCAGGCGCGCAAGGCGGCCGCCGACAAGCGCGCCGAGACCGCGCCGTTGCGCAAGCGCGTGCAGAAGGCGGAGGCCGACATCGCGCGCCTGAGCAAGGAATTGGAAAAGCTCGACGCCACGCTCGCGGACGGCAGCCTGTTCACGCGCGACGCGGCCAAGGCGGCGTCGGTCGCGAAAGCGCGCGCCGATGCGGCGTCGGCGCTCGCAGCGGCGGAAGAGGAGTGGCTCGAAGCCGGCCACGCGCTCGAAAGCGCGTGATGGGTTTCGCTTACTGCACGTAGACCCGCTCGGCGCTCGATGCGCTCTTCGCGCGCTTCGCCGGCTTCTTCTTTTTGGGCGCGGGCTTCTTCGGCTTTTCCGGCTCGGGCACGGCGTCGACTTCCTTCAGCCGGCCGGCAGCGAAAGTATAGATGCCCGGCCATGGTCCTTCGGCGTAGGTGAGCACGACCTTGCGCTCGCCGCCCTCGCCGGCGCTGATGGCGACATTGTTCGGATGGCCGGCGCGGCGGACCGCCTCGCACTCGCTCATGCCGAGCCCGATGCCGCCGAGAACCGGAGCGTTAGCTCCGGCACCCGGACCGCCGGCGCCGGCCTCGAGACCACCGTCGAAACCGACCCCCTGACCGCTCGCGGCGGGCGGCGGCGATGGCTGCGGCGCGGCGGCGGCCTGCGTCTCTGCCGCTGCCGGAGCGCAGCTGCCGTCGGGTCCGACAAGATCGGCCGCGTCGACCGGTCCGGTCGGCCCGAGCGAGACGTTGGAGACCGCAGGGCGCGCCCATGACGGCGTCTCGAACATCTTCTTCGTGAAGAACCCGCCCTCGTTGTTGTCTTCGAAGACGCCGGCCTTGTTCGAGCAGCCGCCGAGCGCCGCAGCGAGCAGAACGGCCGAGATCAGGGTGAAAGGCTTGATGGCGCGACGCAACGGCAAGTGGATCCCCCGGGAGAAGCTATCTTACTGTGGCTTAAAACGGATTTTGCGTCAGCACGATGGCGGCGAGCAAGCGCGGCGGCAGATCGAATGGTTAACGGCGCCAAGGGCGGCCTCAGGCCCTTTTCACCCACCGACCGCTGTCGTCGGGCTGCCAGTAGGTCGCCTCGAAGCCCTTGGCCTTGACGTCGGTCCACTGCACACGCGCGGCCGCCACCGCCTCCTCATCGTCGCCGTCGAACATGAGGACGAGCCGCTGATAGCTCTCGGCGTCGGCCGGCACCGGCGCACCGTCGATCAGGAAGCGCACGGTGGCCGCGTTCGGATTGGCGTCGGTGACGGTCAGCACCACGGGCTGCTCGGCGGCTTCGGTCTCGCGCCAGGTGCCGTGCGGCAGGAAGGAGTCGTCGCTGTAGACCCACAAATGGGAATCGAGCGCATCCATCCGCTCTTCCGACGAGCCCTGCACCACCACGCGCCAGCCGCGCTCGACCGAGCGCTCGAGCAGCGTCGGCAGGACACCTTCGAGCTTCTGGCCTTGCAGGTGGTAGAACAGGACCTCGGTCATGGTGCGTCGGAGATCACTTCTCGTAAAAGTCCGCCACGAGCCGGTCGAGCAGCCGCACGCCCCAGCCCGAACCCCAGCTGCGGTTGATGTCGTTCTGGCGCGAATCCATGCCGGTACCGGCGATATCGAGATGGGCCCATGGGATCTTGTCGTCGACGAAGCGCTTGATGAACTGCGCCGCGGTGATGGCGCCGCCCCAGCGCGATCCGCCGGTGTTCTTCATGTCGGCGAATTTGGACTCGATCATCTTGTCGTATTCGGCAGCGAGCGGCATGCGCCACACCTTCTCGCCGGTCTCCTCACCCGCCCGCGTCAGGCGCCCGGCGAGCTCGTCATTGTTGGCGAACATGCCGGCATATTCCTGGCCGAGAGCAACGATGATGGCGCCCGTCAGAGTCGCGAGATCGATCATGAATTTCGGCTTGAACCGCTGCGCCGCGTACCAGACCACGTCGGCGAGGACGAGCCTGCCTTCGGCATCGGTGTTGATGATCTCGATCGTCTGTCCCGACATCGACTTGACGATGTCGCCGGGCCGCTGCGCGTTGCCGTCCGGCATGTTCTCGACGAGACCGACCAGGCCGACCGCGTTGACCCGCGCCTTGCGCGCGGCGAGCGCCTGCATCAACCCGGTGACGCAGGCGGCGCCCGCCATGTCGCCCTTCATGTCCTCCATGCTGGCGGCCGGCTTGATCGAGATGCCGCCGGTGTCGAAGCAGACACCCTTGCCGATGAAGGCGACCGGCGCCTCGCCCTTCTTGCCGCCGTTCCAGCGCATGACCACGACGCGGCTCTCGTGCGCGGAGCCCTGGCCGACGCCGAGCAGCGCGTTCATGCCGAGCTTCTTCATCGCCTTGACGTCGAGGATCTCGATTGCGAGGCCGGATTTCTTCAGCGCCGCAGCACGACGGGCGAACTCTTCCGGATAGAGGACGTTGGCCGGCTCGTTGACGAGGTCGCGCGCCGTCGTGACGCCGTCATTGATCGCCTCACGCCGCGCAAAGGCACGGCGAACCGCGCCGGCGTCGCCGACGGCGATCGTCAGCGTGCGCTTGTCCGGCGCCTTGTCCTCGTCCTTGCGCCGGGTCTTATAGCGGTCGAACACGTAGGTGCGCAGGCGCGCGCCCTGGGCGAGATCGGCTGCTTCGTCCGCGGCCATCGTCCCGCCCGGCAGTTCGGCGATGATTGTCGCCTCTGACGCCGCCGCAGGCACCTTGCCCATGGCGATGCCGCCGAACCGGATGTAATCGCGTGGCTTGACGTCGGCGGCCTTGCCGATGCCGACCACGGTCAGGCGCGCCACCTTCAGTCCTTCGGGATGGATCAGATCGAGGCTCGAGCCGCTCTTGCCGGCAAAGCGCTCCGACTTCGCTGCCCGCTGCACGAGTTCCGCCGACGCGCCCAGCACCTTGCGGGTCGCCGGACCGAATTTGAGGCCGTCGTCACAGAACACGACCAGAACGCCGCGCGCAGGGGCGGAAATGGGTCCGAAAACGAGCTTCGGGGCGTCGGCCATATCGGATCCTCGGGAATGCCTGTCGTTTCGAAAGGTCCGCCATATGCCCCCGGCGCGCCCCGCCTGCCAAGCCCCATCGGGCAGGCACGACTCCAGTCGCATTCCGCTGCCGCTGCGCGTCAGGGTTGGTTCTTTTGCTGACGGTACCCCTTGCGGGAATCAGCCATTGCGGGCACGAAAATGAGGCCTAAGCCGTGTCGCGGCCTTAACTTTTCATTGTGCATATCGGACCGGCCCCGCCTTCGGCCAGCCACTTTGTCGGCCAATGAAGGTTAAGGGCGCGACGCTTTGGGTTAGAATTCTCGTGTCGCGCGTCCGGCTGGGGAGCCGGGCGACACGCCGGCGCTGCCGGACTTGGGGGACGACGTCGCGGATGGGGTCGATCAGCCGATATATCTTCCGCACGACCTTCGGTGCCTTCCTTGTCGTGCTCGTCAGCCTCACCCTACTGATCTGGGTGACGCAGGCGCTGCGCGACGTCGACATCATGACGAACCAGGGCCAGACCGTTCTGGTGTTCATCGGCATTACCGGGCTGATCATTCCGCTGCTCGTGCTTGTGATCGCGCCGATCGCGCTCCTGATCGCCGTCGCGCACACGCTCAACAAGATGTCGACCGACTCCGAGATCATCGTGATGAACGCGGCCGGTATGTCGCCGTGGCTCCTGTTCCGCGCCTTCATGAACGTCGCGATTGTCGTCGCCATCCTGGTGACATCGATCAGCGCCTATTTCGCGCCGAAGGGTCTGCGCATGCTGCGCGACTGGCTGACCGAGGTGCAGGCCAACGTGGTCAGCACGATCGTGCAACCGGGCCGCTTCACCTCGCTGCAGAGCGGCGTGACCATCCGCATCCGCGAGCGGCGGCCGAACGGACAGCTTGTCGGCATCATGCTCGACGACCGCCGCAACGTGAAAGAGCGCCTGACGGTGCTCGCGGAAACCGGCGACCTCATCGACAACGCCAACGGGACCTTCCTGGTCCTGCAGAATGGCGTGGTGCAGCGGCGCGAGCCCGAGCGCAAGGAGCCGGCCCTGGTCGTGTTCGATCGCTACGCCTTCGACCTGTCGCAGTTCTCCGGCGGCGCCTCCGCGATCAAGTACTCGATCCGCGAGCGCTATCTCTGGCAACTCATGTTTCCCGACCCGAAGGATCCGATGTACGTCGAGCAGCCCGGCCCGTTTCGCGCCGAACTGCATGACCGCCTGATCGCGCCGTTTTATCCGCTCGCCTTCGTCGTGATCGCCTTTGCATATCTAGGCGCGCCGCGCACGACCCGGCAGAGCCGGACCATGTCGATGCTCGGCGCGATCGCTGGCGTCGGTCTCCTGCGCCTCATAGGCTTCGTCTCGACGGTGTTCGGCGCGACCGTGCCCTGGATGCTGGCGCTGCAATACGTCGCGCTCGCCGCCGCCTTCGTCGGCGGCTATTTCGTGATCCGGCGCGGGCTGATCCTCGAGCCGCCCGCCTTCCTCACCCGCATCATCAACACCCTGACCGAGCGCCTGTCGCGGCGCTTCGCCACACAGTAGCGCGCCATGCTCGGAGGGACGCTCGCACGCTACTTCGGTCTCAAGTTCCTGAGCACGGTCCTGGCTGTCTTTCTCGGGATCTTCTTTCTGATTGCCCTGCTCGACTACATCGAGATGATGCGGCGCGCCAGCGACATCCCCAACGTCTCGGCGCTGCTCGTCGCCAAGACCTCGTTCTATCGTGTCCCGCAGATCACCGAGCGCATCATGCCCTTCTGCATCCTGATCGGCGCGATGTCCTGCTACCTCAACCTGTCGCGCCGCCTCGAACTCGTGGTTGCCCGCTCGGCCGGCATGTCGGCTTGGCAATTCGTCTCACCGGCGCTGGTCGTCGCCTTCCTGCTCGGCGTCCTCGCCACGACCATATACAACCCCCTCTCCGCGACGATGCAGGAGCGCTCGAAGCGCTTCGAGGCCGAACTGTTCGGTCAGGCCCAGCAAGGCATGCTCGGCAGCAGCGGCGGCGCGTTCTGGCTGAGCCAGCGCTCGCCCGACGGCACCTCGGCCATCATCAACGCTCAGTCGAGCCGCAACCAGGGCGTCAACCTGAACGGGCTGACCGTATTCACCTTCGACACGGAAGGCCGTTTCGCCAGCCGGGTCGAAGCGCGTGGGGCGGTTCTGGAGCCGGGAGCGTGGGTGCTTCAGGACGCCCGCGTCTTCCGGGTCGGCAAGCAGGTGCTCACGGAGCCCGAGTATCGGCTCAAGACGAGCCTGTCGCCCGAACAGGTCCGCGAAAGCTTTGCCACGCCCGAAACTGTGCCGTTTTGGGAATTGCCACTGTATATCAAGATCGCAGAGCACGCTGGACTTGTGGCGGCAGGCTATAGGCTGCAGTTCCAGAAGCTCTTGGCTCTGCCCTTCCTGATGACGGCCATGGTTTTCCTGGCGGCGGCGGTAAGTTTACGGTTCTTCCGCTTCGGCGGGGTACAAAAGATGGTTTTAAGTGGCATGACCGCCGGGTTTCTGCTTTATGTCATGTCGAAAATGACGGACGACCTGAGCAAGGCCGAGCTGCTGAACCCAGCCGCGGCCGCATGGTTGCCTGTGCTCGTGGGGGGTCTCACGGGCTTCGTCGCCTTGTTGTATCAGGAGGACGGGTGATGCCGGCGCCGGTTTGCGCTCCCTCACCCGCGCCGCGGCCTCCTCGCCGCGGCGCCTTGCGCTTTTTTGCAGTCCTCGCGCTGGCGGCGTGCGGCTGGCTTTCGGCGTTTGAGCCGGCCTCGGCGCAATTCCTCACCTTCCCGAACACGCCCGCCCCGATCAAGAAAAAGGGCGTGCTCGGTCAACACGGGCAAAAGCAGATGCTCGTGCAGGCGCGCGAGATCGACTACGACTATTCGAACAAGCGTGTCGCCGCCGTAGGCAACGTCCAGATCTATTACGGCGGCTCGACACTCGAAGCCGACAAGGTTGTCTACGATCAGGCGAGCAAGCGCCTGCACGCCGAGGGCAATGTCCGCCTCACCGACGAGGAGGGCAAGATCACCTACGGCCAGGTCATGGACCTGTCGGACGATTATCGCGACGGGTTCGTGGACTCGCTGCGGCTCGATACGCCGGATCAGACGCGCATGGCCGCGGCACGCGCCGAGCGCTCGCAGGGCAACTACACCGTCTTCCATAACGGCGTGTACACCGCCTGCGCACCCTGCAAGGACGATCCGAAGAAGCCGCCGCTCTGGCAGGTCAGGGCTGCGCGCATCATCCACGATCAGAAGGAGCACATGATTTATTTCGAGGACGCGAACCTCGAATTCTTCGGCAAATCGCTCGTCTGGCTGCCCTATTTCTCCGCGCCCGATCCGACGGTCAAACGCAAGACCGGCTTCCTGATGTCGTCGATCAATTCCAGTTCGATCTATGGCGTCGGCATCGAGGTTCCGTATTACTGGGCGATAGCGCCGAATTACGACGTTACGGTTGCGCCCAAGTACACGACCAAGCAGGGCCTGTTGATGCAGGGCGAGTTCCAAGAGCGTCTCGACAACGGCGCGTTCCTGCTCCGTGGCTCTGGCATCGATCAGCAAAAGCCTGACGCTTTCAGTGCCGGCGCAGATCGCAAGTGGCGCGGCAGCTTGGAAAGCAACGGCAAATTCGCGATAAACCAGAATTGGGTCTGGGGCTGGGACGCGCTGCTCCTCTCCGACAAGTACTACCTGTCGGACTACACTCCCTCGCTGTCCGCGTACCGGGCCGACCCCAACCGCCTGTCGGTGACCAGCGAAGGCATCTCGCAACTCTATCTGTCCGGCGCCGGCAATCGCAGCTATTTCGACGCGCGCTCGATCTACTATCTCGGCTTCTCCTCGCTCGACCAGCAAACGCATATCCCGACCATCCATCCGGTGATCGATTACGACTATGTGTTCGATCATCCGATCGTGGGCGGCGAGCTCAGCTACAAGGTCAATTTCACCAGCCTGTCGCGCAACCAAGCGGATTTCGACGGCATCAATTCGGCAACCGCGAGCGCTCTGCAGGGAGGCACGGTCAATCCCTGCGGCGCGGATCCGCGCCAGAACTGCGTGCTGCGCGGCATTCCCGGCAACTACAACCGCTTCTCCGCAGAGTCGCAGTGGCGGCGCAGCTTCACGGACTCGCTTGGACAGGTGTTCACGCCGTTCGCTTCGGTCCGCGCGGACGCTGCCTCGCTCCACGTCAACGACGACCCGACGGTCGCAAACTTCATCCAGACCGGCGACAGCGAACTTGCTCGCGCGATGCCTACGGTCGGTGTCGAATACCGCTATCCGTTCATCAGCGTGCAGTCCTGGGGCACGCAGACGATCGAGCCAATCGCCCAGATCATCGCGCGTCCAAACGAGCCGCAGACTGGCCGCTGGCCGAACGAGGATTCGCAAAGCTTCATCTTCGACACCAGCAATCTGTTCCGGGTCAACAAGTTCGCCGGCTGGGATCGCGTCGAAGGCGGCGGCCGCGCCAATTATGGCATTCAGTACACGGCGCAGCTCAACAAGGGCGGCGCCTTCACCGCGCTGGTCGGCCAGTCCGCACAATTGTTCGGCGACAATTCATACCAGCAGCCCGGCACCACCAATACCGGCCTCGACAGTGGTCTCGACAAGACCATGTCCGACTACGTCGCGGGCCTCTCGTATCAGCCGAATTCCACGCTCACCTTTTCGTCGCGATATCGCTTCGACCAGTCGAGCTTCGACATGAAACGGCTCGAGCTCGAAACGTCGGCGGCGTTCGACCGCTGGAACGTGTCCCTGATGTACGGTGACTACGCGGCGCAACCCGAGATCGGCTTCCTCGATCGCCGCCAAGGCGTGTACGGCACTGCGCGGGTCAAGCTCTCCTCGAACTGGGCCGTTTTCGGCGGCGCGCGATACGACATCAATGCCGGCAAGTTCAACGCCACCAACCTCGGGCTCGGCTATATCGACGACTGCCTCATCTTGGCCTTGAATTACATCACAGGGTACTCCTATAGCGGCCCGACTGTGACGACAAACCACCAGATCATGTTGCAACTGAGCCTGCGCACGCTGGGGACGACCAGCACGACCCAGAACGTCAGCAGCGGCACGACTGGCCCGGTGAGCGGCATCGGCAGCGGCCTTTGATGTCTGAGACGTGGCTGGCCGGGGATGCGGCCGCCGGCGTTGGAGCTTGATCCCGATGACGTACAGCACGACCAGAAGAAACGCTCGCAAGTGGCTCGCAGCGGCCCTCCTCGCCGCGCTCTTCCTTCCCTCCGCCGCGACCGCACAGGTTGTCGTCGTCGCCAACGGCTCGCCAATCACCGAGCTCGACATTGCTCAGCGCACGAAGCTGCTTGCGACTTCGACGCACAAGGCACCCTCTCGCCAGGAGGTCGTGCAGGAGCTCATCGACGATCGCATCAAGATCGCCAAGGCCAAGGTCTACGGCATGGAGGTCAGCGACACTGAGGTCGACAGCGCATTCGCCACCATGGCGCAACGCCAGCACATGACCACCCAGCAGTTTTCGCAGGTGCTGGAGCGCAGCGGCATCATGCCGCAGACGGTGAAGGCGCGCGTTCGCGCCCAGCTCACCTGGAACCAGTTGGTGCGCGCCAAGTTCGGCTCGACGCTCGAGGTGAGCGACGCCGACGTCACCAAGGCGCTTATCGAGACCAAAGAAAGCGACACCGGCGTCGGCTACATCTACACGCTCTATCCCGTAGTCGTACTGGCGCCGCGCGGCAGCGCGGAAACCCTGCTGCGCGCCAAATTGCAGGAAGCGGATGGACTGCGCCAGCGCTTCACCTCCTGCGACACCGGGCTGCGCATTGCGCGGTCGATGCGCGACATTGCGGTGCGCGAGCCGGTCACCCGGTCCTCCTCCGACCTGCCGGAGCAGTTCCGCAATCTGCTCGCCAGCATCGAACTCGGTCACCTGACGCAGCCGGAGCCGACCGATCAGGGCCTGCAGATGTTCGCTGTCTGCAACAAGCGCCAGACCACCGCCGACACGCCGGCCAAGCGTCAGGCCAAGGAGCAGATATTCAACAAGCGGTTCGAGGTCGAGTCCAAGCGATTCCTCGACGAGATCCGCAAGCAAGCGATGATCGAGTACAAGTCCAAATGAGCGATGCGGCCGCGCGTCCGCTGGCGTTGACGCTGGGCGAGCCGGCCGGCATCGGTCCCGACCTTGCGCTGGCTGTCTGGCACCGCCGACGCGAACTCGACGTCCCGCCCTTCTACCTCATCGGCGACGCCGACTTCCTTGGCCAACGCGCGCGCATGCTCGATCTCGACATTGCGATCGAAGCCGCGACGCCGGCAGCCGCCAGCCGTGTTTTCACGCAAGCGCTGCCGGTCGTGCAATTGCCGGCGAAGGTGACCGCGCGGCCGGGCGAGCCGGACGCAACGAGCGCGGCGGCCGCCATCGGTTCGATCGACGCCGCCGTCGCCGACGTCCTCGCCGGCCGGGCCACCGCCGTCGTCACCAATCCGATCAACAAGCACGTGCTCTACCGCGCCGGCTTCACCGATCCCGGGCACACCGAATACCTGGCGCGGCTTTGCCAGCGCGCGACGGGCAAGACCATGATGCCGGTCATGCTATTGTGGTCGCCCGAACTCGCCGTGGTGCCGGTGACCATCCACGTGGCATTGAAGGACGCGGTCACGCAGCTCTCGACGCAACTCATCGTCGACACCGGCCGCATCGTCGCGCGCGACATGGAGAAGTGGTTCGGAATCAAGCGCCCGCGGCTCGCGGTCGCGGGCCTCAACCCGCATGCCGGCGAGGACGGCACCCTCGGCCGCGAGGACATCGAGATCGTCGCGCCGGCGGTCGCCGCGCTCAAGGCGGAGGGGATCGACGCGCGCGGGCCGCTGCCCGCCGACACCATGTTTCATGCCGCGGCGCGCGCCACTTACGACGTCGCGCTCGGCATGTATCACGACCAGGTGCTGATCCCGATCAAGACCCTCGCGTTCGAGCACGGAGTCAACGTTACACTCGGTCTGCCTTTCCTGCGCACCTCGCCCGACCACGGCACGGCGTTTGATCTTGCCGGCACCGGCCGCGCCGACCCGTCGAGCCTCATCGCCGCGCTCAAGCTCGCGGCGCGGCTCACGGCGCGGACGCCGGTCGCTTAAAAGACCATGGCCCAGATCGACGACTTGCCGCCGCTGCGCGACGTGATCCGCCGCCACGGCCTGTCGGCGAAGAAATCGCTCGGACAGAACTTCCTGCTCGATCTCAACCTGACCACGCGCATTGCGCGGGCGGCGGAGCCGCTCGAGAACGTCACCGTCGTCGAGATCGGCCCTGGGCCCGGCGGACTGACGCGCGCTCTGCTCGCGCTTGGCGCGCGGCGCGTTGTGGCCGTGGAGCGCGACGAGCGCGCGCTCGCAGCGCTTTCCGAGATCGCCGAGCGCTATCCGGGCCGGCTCGACGTCGTGTCCGGCGACGCGCTCAAGGTCGATCTGCGCGAAGCACTGGGCCCCGAGCGGGCGCGCATCGTCGCAAACCTGCCCTACAACATCGCCACGGCGCTGCTCATCGACTGGCTGACCGTCGAGCCGTGGCCGCCCTTCTACGACCAGATGGTTCTGATGTTCCAGCGCGAGGTGGCCGAGCGCATCGTCGCGCGGCCCGGCGGCAAGTCGTACGGCCGGCTCGCCGTGCTGGCCGGCTGGCGCACCGAGGCGAAAATCCTGTTCGACGTCGCGCCCTCGGCCTTCGTGCCGCCGCCCAAGGTCACATCCTCGGTGGTGCGGCTGACACCGCGGCCGGTGCCGCTCCCCTGCGACGCTATTCTTCTGCAGCGGGTCACCGAAGCGGCCTTCGGCCAGCGCCGCAAGATGCTCCGGCAGAGCCTGAAGTCGCTTGGGCAAGACCCGATGCCGCTGCTCGAAGCCGCCGGCATCGAGCCGACCGCGCGCGCCGAGGAGATTCCGGTCGAGGGCTTCGTCAACCTGGCGCGGGCCCTGGCGCGCTGAACATCAGCGCACAAGGCAGGGCCGCTTCGGATCGAAGCGCCAGCCCGGCACGAGATACTGCATCGCCACCGCATCATCACGCGCGCCGAGACCGTGCTGCTTGTAGAGCGCATGGGCTTTCTCGACCTCGACCATGTCGAGCGCGATGCCGAGCCCGGGCTTCGCCGGCACCGCGATATGGCCGTCCACGATTTTCAGCGGCTCCTTGGTCAGCTGCTGGCCGTCCTGCCAGATCCAGTGCGTGTCGAGCGCGGTGACCTTACCGGGCGCGGCGGCGCCGACATGGGTGAACATGGCCAGCGACACGTCGAAATGGTTGTTCGAGTGCGAGCCCCAGGTCAGGCCCCAGTCGCGGCAGGTCTGCGCCACCCGCACCGATCCCGCCATGGTCCAGAAATGCGGATCCGCGAGCGGGATGTCGACCGACTGCAGCGACAGCGCGTGCGCGAGCTGCCGCCAGTCGGTCGCGACCATGTTGGTCGCGGTCGGCAGGCCCGTGGCGCGGCGGAATTCCGCCATCACCTCGCGGCCCGAGAAGCCCTCCTCGGCGCCGCACGGATCCTCGGCATAGGCGAGCACACCGTGCATGTCGCGCATCAGGCGGATCGCATCCTTGAGCAACCAGCCGCCGTTCGGATCGAGCGTGATGCGGGCGTCGGGGAAGCGCTCGTGCAGCGCCGTGACGGCTTCGACCTCGGCTTCGCCCGACAGCACGCCGCCCTTGAGCTTGAAGTCATTGAAGCCGTAGCGCGCCCGCGCGGCCTCGGCGAGACGCACGATTGCCTCCGGCGTCATCGCCTCCTCGTGGCGCAGCCGCCGCCAGTCGCCGGCGTCACGCCCCTCGTCGGCCGGCGAGGCGTAAGGCAGATCGGTCTTCGTCCGGTCGCCGACGTAAAACAGATAGCCGAGCATTTCGACGGACGTGCGCTGCTGCCCCTCGCCGAGCAGCGCCGCCACCGGCACGCCGAGGAATTGCCCGAACAGATCGAGCATCGCGGATTCCACCGCCGTGACCGCGTGGATCGTCGTGCGCAGATCGAAGGTCTGGAGGCCGCGGCCGCCGGCGTCACGGTCGGCAAAGCGCGCGCGCATCGCGTTGAGCGCCGCCTGCATGTTGCCGAGCGGCTGGCCGACCACGAGCTCGGTCGCATCGATCAACGTGCGCAGGATCTTCTCGCCGCCCGGGACTTCACCGACGCCGGTATTGCCGGCGCTGTCGGTCAGGATCAGAAGGTTGCGCGTGAAATACGGACCGTGCGCACCGGAAAGATTGAGCAGCATGCTGTCGCGGCCGGCGACCGGCACCGCGCGCAGCGATTTGACGACCGGCGTGTCGGCCATCGGCGGCCCCTCTACGGCGTAATCTTCTTCAGGTCGGCGAGCAGGCCGGTGACGAAGCTTTCCAGGTTCGACATTTTCACCCGCTTCAGCCGCTCGGCGGTGAGAATGGCGCGCAGCCGCGCGAAGCTCTTGTCGAGGTCGCGGTTGACGAGGATGTAGTCGTACTCGTTCCAGTGCAGAAATTCTTCGGCCGCGTTGCGCAGACGCTCGGCGATGACCGAGTCGCTGTCCTCCGCGCGGCGGATCAGTCGCGACTTCAATTCCTGCGCAGACGGCGGCAGTACGAAGATGGTGACGACGTCGTCGCGCATCTTCTCCAGCAATTGCCGCGTGCCTTGCCAGTCGATGTCGAACAGAACGTCGCGTCCTTCAGACAGCGCCTTCTCCACCGGATCACGCGGCGTGCCGTAGTAATTGCCGTGCACCTCGGCCCATTCGAGCAATTCGCCGCGGTCGCGCATCGCCTCGAACTGACGTTTGCCGACGAAATGATAGTGCACGCCCTCGATTTCGCTCGGCCGTCGCGGCCGCGTCGTCGCCGAGACCGAGAGTTCGAGCTTGCCCGGATCGTCGATGTTCTCCTGCTCGAGCAGGTTGCGCGACAAGGTTGTCTTGCCGGCCCCCGACGGCGACGACAGGACCAGCATGATGCCGCGGCGGGTGATCTCGGCGTCGTTGCTCATTCGAGGTTCTGCACCTGCTCGCGGAATTGTTCGACTACGCTCTTCAATTGCAGGCCGATATTGGTCAGCTCGGTGTCGTTGGCCTTGGCGGTGAGCGTATTCGATTCGCGGTTGAGCTCCTGCGCCAGGAAGTCGAGACGGCGGCCGGCAGGCCCGCCATCGGCGATGAGCTTCTCAGCCTGCGCCACATGCGCGACGAGGCGGTCGAGCTCCTCGCGGATATCAGCCTTGGTCGCCAGCATGATCGCCTCCTGGTAGAGGCGGTCGCTGTCGAAGCGCTGCGAGGCCTCGATCAGGGTGGCGACCTGCTGCGCGAGCCGCGCCTTGATCGCCTCGGGCTTGCGGCCCGGCGCGGCTTCCGCCTGCGCAGTGAGAGACGCGATCTCCTCGAGCCGGGTCGAGAGCAGCTTGCGAAGCGTCTCGCCCTCGTGTTTGCGCATGGCGTCGAGATCGGCGAGCGCCTTGTCGAAGCCCTTGAGGATCGCCGCCTCGGCAGCGCGATGGCCCTCTTCGCTCTCGGCTTCCTCGGTAACCTCCATCACGCCCTTGAGCGCGAGGATGCCGTCGAGCGTCGGCGCGGCCGCGTCGATCTTGCCGGTCAACTGGTTGAGCGTGGCGATGACCGCATTGAGCACCGGCTCGTTGACCTTCACCGTCGGCGCCACGCCCTGCCGCGTCACGGTCAGGTTGCAGTAGACGGTGCCGCGCGACAGCGCCTGCGTCGCGCGCGTGCGCGCCGCAACCTCGATTGCGTCCCAGCCCGGCGGCAGGCGGAAACGGATATCGAGGCCCTTGGCGTTGACCGACTTGATCTCCCAGCTCCAGGCATAGGCGCCGGCGGCACCCTGGCCGCGAGCGAATCCGGTCATGCTCGACAGCGCCATGCAGATCGCCTCGTCCTGGTCGGGAAACGCTAAGAAATTCGCGCGGACCTTAGCGGCGGCACGCCAGCGTCACAAGGCTAGCGTTTGGACGCCGGTGCGCGCCTGTGGGGATTCGGCACGAGTTTCGGTCCGCTCGGCGCAGGCGGTGTGGCCTCGGCCTGCGCGGGCGGCGACGCAGGCGCAGGGTCGGCGGCCGCGGCGGCGCCCTGCTCGATCTGACGGAGCTTGGCCACGTTCTTCTGATGCTGCTCGTAGTTTTCCGAGAAGACGTGGCCGCCGGTCCCGTCGGCTACGAAATAGAGTTCCTTGGTGCGCGCGGGCGTCGCCACGGCCTCGAGCGACGCGCGTCCGGGATTGCCGATCGGACCGGGCGGCAGGCCGTCGATGATGTAAGTGTTGTACGGCGTCGGCTGATCCTTCTCGCTCTTGAGAATCGGATGACCGAGCGAGCCTTTGCCGCCGACCAGCCCGTAAATGATCGTGGGATCGGATTGCAGCCGCATCTTGCGCTTGAGCCGGTTGACGAAGACGGCGGCGACGCGCGTGCGCTCGTCGGGCTTGCCGGTCTCCTTCTCCACGATCGACGCCAGCGTGACGAGCTCTTCCGGCGACTTCAGCGGCAGTTCGGGATCGCGATGCGCCCAGACCTCCTGCAGGATCCTCTTGTCCTCGCTCTGCATGCGCTGGACGATCTGCTCGCGCGTCATGCCGCGGGTGAACTTGTAGGTTTCCGGGAGGAGCGAGCCCTCGCGCGGGATTTCTTTGATCTGGCCGGTGAGCGCGTCGTTCTCCTGCAGCCTCGCGATGATCTGCTCGGAGGTCAGGCCCTCCGGAATCGTGATCGCGTGCTGCACCACCTTGCCTTCGATCAGCGTGCCCACGACGTCGGCAATGCTGGCATGGGCGGTGAATTTGTACTCGCCGCTTTTCAGGTCGCCGCGCGCCTTGAGCGCAATGACGCCGCCGACGAACACGTAGGGCTGGTCGATCACGCCCTCGCGCACCAAGAGGTCGGAGATGTCCTTGGTGCCGAGGCCGCGCGGGATGTTGACGACCTTGTCCTGCGCCAGCGGCCCGCGCGCCTCGAAGCGTTCGCGGCCGACATAAAGCGTGGCGCCGAGCGCGACGACGACGACGATGAGAAAGGTGAAGAAGGCGCTGCCGGCGATGACAAGCGGATGGCGGGCGCGCTTCGAGCGGCGCGTCGACGGCGGCGGAACGATTTCCGGCTGCAACGCGGCGCGTGGCGAACGCGGCAGCGGCCTCTCGCCGCCGTTTAGCGGCGCAGGTTGCCGCGGCGGAACGCCTTCTGGCGCCCCGGTCACGCGGATACTTCCCAGATGGCCAGCGGCCCGCTCAACTTACGCATTATCCCCGTTCCCGGACGTGAGCGCTGACCGCCGTTGGCCGGCGCTCTTCCGGCCCACCCCGCCGGTCCGCTGCAGCAGACCCGAAAAATAGCAGAATCTTCCGCAGGGTAGGAAGAATTATGGCGAAAGCTGGTGCAACGGCCGCCGGCCCCTGTGGACGGCGCGGACCTCAGCCCGGGTACACCCGGCCCGTTCAGCCGTTATAGCGGCGGAAGATCAGCGACGCATTGGTGCCGCCAAAGCCGAACGAGTTCGACAGCGCAACGTCGATGTCGCGCTGGCGCGCCTTGTGCGGCACGAGGTCGATCGGCGTCTCGACCGAGGGATTGTCGAGATTAATGGTCGGCGGGGCCACGCGGTCGCGGATGGCCAGGATCGAGAAGATCGCCTCGACTGCGCCGGCGGCGCCGAGCAGATGGCCGATGCACGACTTGGTCGACGACATGGAGATCTTGCCGGCATTGTTGCCGACGAGCCTCTGCGCCGCGCCGAGCTCGATCTCGTCGCCGAGCGGCGTCGAGGTGCCGTGCGCGTTGATGTAGTCGATGTCGGCGGCGGTGATGCCGGCGCGCTTGATCGCCATGGTCATGCAGCGGAAAGCGCCGTCGCCGTCCGGCGCGGGCGCGGTGATGTGATAGGCGTCGCCCGACATGCCGTATCCCACGACCTCGGCGTAGATCTTCGCGCCGCGCGCCTTGGCGTGCTCGAGCTCTTCGAGCACGACTGCGCCGGCGCCCTCGCCCATGACGAAGCCGTCGCGGTCCTTGTCGTAGGGACGAGAGGCACGCTTTGGATCGTCATTGAAGGCGGTCGAGAGCGCGCGCAAGGCCGAGAAGCCGGCGAGCGACATGCGGTTCACCGGAGATTCAGCCCCGCCCGCCACCATGACGTCGGCGTCCCCCAGCGCGACCATGCGCGAAGCATCGCCGATGGCATGCGCGCCGGTCGAGCAGGCGGTGACCACCGCGTGGTTCGGGCCCTTCAGACCGAACGCGATCGAGACGAAGCCGGAGGCGAGATTGATGATGCGGCCCGGGATGAAGAACGGCGAGACGCGCCGCGGGCCCTTCTCGTGCAGATCGACGGCCGTCTTGGCGATGCCCTCGATGCCGCCAATGCCGGACCCGATGAGGACGCCGGTCGCGACCTGGTCGTCCTGGGTCTTGGGATGCCAGCCGGCGTCGTCGAGCGCCTGGCGCGCCGCGCACATGCCGTAGATGATGAAGTCGTCGACCTTGCGCTGTTCCTTGGGCTCCATCCACTGATCGGGATTATAGGTGCCGTTGGTGCCGTCGCCGCGCGGGATGACGCAGGCGATCTTGGCCGCGATGTCGGACACCTCGAAGGTGTCCACCTTCTTCGCACCGCTTTCGCCCTTGATGAGGCGCGACCAGGTCTGTTCGACGCCGCAGCCGAGCGGCGTGAGCATACCCATTCCGGTGACGACGACTCGTCTCATGACCGGCTCCGAGCGGAATCAGCCGCGCATGCGGTCATGCCTGCGCGGCCCTGATACACAACCGGCTGCGCGCGCCTCGCGCGCAGCGTCTCGATACAGATGTTCGGCGAAAGGGACGCGGCGATGCCGGCCTCAGCTCTTCGCATTCTTCTCGAGAAACTTCACGGCGTCGCCGACGGTGAGGATCGTCTCGGCGGCGTCGTCCGGGATCTCGCACCCGAATTCCTCCTCGAAAGCCATCACGAGCTCGACCGTGTCGAGGCTGTCGGCGCCGAGGTCATCGATAAAGCTGGCCTGATCCGTCACCTTGTCGGGCTCCACGCCCAGGTGCTCCACGACGATCTTCTTCACCCGCTCGGCAATATCACTCATCGTTCAACCTCTGCTTTTCAGATTGGGCCGCAACCGAGATCGGATTGCAGCCGGCGGTACGGCCTCGTCGTGGTTGACGGGGATGAGACGACTTCCGATCGCGGACTTGTCTCGTTTCCAGCGACGTCCGCCATCGGCCGCCCCAGCCGGGCCGAATTTCGGTTACCACACTTCAATTCCGTTGACTAGCGCGCGGGCGCCCTGCCCGGCAAGCCTCGGGAACGGGATTTTCCCGCTTAAATCATGGCCATGCCGCCATTCACGTGAATGGTCTGACCGGTCACGTAAGCGGCCTCGTCGGAGGCCAGATAGACCGCCGCCGAGGCGATGTCCTGCGGTGTTCCAAGCCGCGCCATCGGCACGCGGGCCATGATCGCCTCGCGCTGCTTCTCGTTGAGCTTGTCGGTCATGGCGCTGGCGATGATGCCGGGCGCGATGCAGTTGGCGGTTATGTTGCGGCGCGCATATTCGGCCGCCACCGATTTCAGCATGCCCACCATGCCCGCTTTCGAAGCGGTATAATTACCCTGTCCCGGATTGCCGGTAAAACCGACGATCGAGGAGATGCCGATGATGCGGCCCCAGCGGCGGCGCATCATGCGCGATACCGCGGCACGCGACAGGCGGAACGTCGCCGTCAGGTTGACGGCGATGACCTTGTCCCAGTCCTCGTCCTTCAACTGAACGAACAGGTTGTCCTTGTTCACGCCGGCATTGGCGACGAGGATGTCGAGCTTGGTCATCGCCTCCTCGGCCTGCGGCACCAAGGCTTCGACCTGCTCGGAATTGCCGAGATCGCAGGGGAGGATGTGCACGCGCTCGATGAGCTCGCCGGAGAGCTTGTCGAGCACGTCGCGGCGCGTGCCCGAGATCGCGACCGTCGCACCCTGTTTGTGCAGGGCGCGCGCGATCGCCTCGCCGATCGCGCCGGTTGCGCCGGTGACCAGCGCCGTCTTGCCCGTCAAATCGAACATCAAATCGTCTCCCCGCTCGCGACCTTAAGCTTTCGCGGCCTTGAATGCGGCAATGTCGTCGGGCGTGCCGATGGCGGAGCCAGTCGCCCCGTCGGCGATCCGCTTGACGAGACCTGTCAGCACCTTCCCCGCCCCGACCTCGTAGAATTGCGTGACGCCCTGCTCGGCCATATAGGCAACGCATTCGCGCCAGCGCACGGTGCCGGTCACCTGGGCGACCAGCGCTTTGACGATCTCCTGCGGGTCCGACAGCGCGCTTGCCTTCACATTCGCGACGACGGGCACGGCGGGGGCCTTAACCTGAACCTTCGACAGCGCCTCGGCCATCACCTCGGCGGCCGGCTGCATCAGCGCGCAATGGAATGGCGCGGACACCGGCAACAACATGGCGCGCTTGGCGCCCTTCGTCTTGGCGATTTCGACGGCGCGTTCGACCGCGGCCTTATTGCCGGACACGACCACCTGGCCGCCGCCATTGTCGTTCGCGGCCTGACAGACCTCGCCCTGCGCCGCTTCGGCGGCAACCGCAACCGCGGTGTCGTAGTCGAGTCCGAGCAGCGCCGCCATGGCGCCGAGGCCGACCGGCACGGCCTTCTGCATCGACTGTCCGCGCGTGCGCAGGAGCCGCGCGGCGTCGCCAATAGTGAAGGTGCCTGCGGCCGCGAGCGCCGAATATTCGCCGAGCGAATGGCCGGCGACGAATTTGGCA